>ERZ1370068.6996-contig-5941_pt1 | contig 70352 bp, 105 predicted proteins | sample MGYA00561227_ERZ1370068 | MGnify/ENA primary metagenome ERZ1370068 (study PRJEB38410, sample SAMEA6850437) | metagenome | study: Metagenomic assessment of the ecological functions of the soil: analysis of the soil microbiota associated with the...
AGATCTACGATCGGTGCGGAAGCCGTCGTCGAGCTCGCCGTCCCGAATATCGCGCTGGTGGAATACCGGGCCCCTCGGAACCACGTAAGGCGAGGGCGCGTGCCCGATGTGCGAGGCGGGAGAGGGCGATCACTCGCCGCTTCTAGATCACCGCAGAGGACGCAAAGGACGCAGAGGGACATCCGGCTTATTGCATCGCCCTCGGCGCCCCCTTCGGCGCCCTCGGCGGCGGTTATAACTATCGGATGCCCATGAAGGACTCTCTTCGAAAAGCTTGGGCGTCTCCTATCTGGGCCGGGAAATTCGACAGCACGACGAACAAGCCCACCGACGACCTGGTGCTGTAGCCGACTCGAAGGATCTCGTGACGCAACGCGCTGTGCGTCGGCATGACGCCGGCAAAGCGGCGCGACCGGGCTCGGCATCGCGCTCAATCGAAGAGGCCGCGCCTCGACGGCGTCCCCGCCATCGTCATCGACCCGAAGGGCGATCTGAACCAACCTGCTGCTGACGTTTCCCGAGCTGCGGCCGGAGGATTCTCGCGCCGTGGGTCACCGACGACGAGGCCCGCCGAGGCGGAAGAGTCGCACTCGGAGCAGTTCGCCGCCCGGCCGAGGAGCGGGAGCGGTGGACGCGCCTTGGGCTGGCCGACTGCGGGCGACGAGGACGGTGCGCGCATCCGGCGGCTGCGCGAGGCGGCCGAGTTCACCAGCCCCACACGCCCGGCAGCAACAGCCGGGTGTTCCGGTGTCGGTGCTGCGAACCGTTTGCGCCGTCCGACGCTCGACGATCCCGAACTGCTGCGCGAGCGCGTGCAGACGACGGTCTCGAGCCTGCTGGCGCTCGCCGGGCATCGACGCCGATGCCGCTGAAGAGCCGCGAGCACATTCTGCTGTCGACGATCCTGCTCGGTCGCCTGGCAGGCCGGCGAGAGTCCCGACCTGGCGACGCTGATCCAGCGCGTGCAGCAGCCGCCGATCACGCGCATCGGCGTGATGGACGTCGACTCGTTCTTTCCTGCCGAAGGATCGCTTCGCGTTCGCGATGTCGATCAACGCGCTGATCGCGTCGCCTGGCTTCGAAGTCTGGAGCCAGGGCGAGCCGCTCGACGTCGCCGCGTTTCTCCGCAGCCAGATCGGCAAGCCGCGCGTCTCGATCTTCTCGATCGCGCACCTCGACGACAGCCAGCGGATGTTCTTCGTGGCGCTGCTGCTCAATGCGGTGGCCGGCTGGATGCGCGGGCAGTCCGGCACGTCGAGCCTGCGCGCGATGGTCTACATGGACGAGATCTTCGGCTTCTTCCCGCCGGTCGCGAACCCGCCGTCGAAGGCGCCGCTGCTCACGCTGCTCAAGCAGGGCGCGCGCCGCCGGCGTCGGCGTCGTGCCTGGCGACGCAGAACCCGGTCGATCTCGGACTACAAGGGGCTGTCGAACATCGGCATCGTGGTGGCTCGGGCCGCCTGCAGACCGATCGCGACAAGGCGCGCGTCGCTCGACGGCCTCGGAGAGCGCGAGCGATGCGGCGGCTTCGACCGCGCGGAGGTCGATCGTCTGCTGTCGGCGCTGACGAGCCGCGTGTTCCTGATGCGCAACGTGCACGAGGACGCGCTGACGCTGTTTCAGTCGCGCTGGGCGCTGTCGTACTGCGCGGTCCGCTGGGGCGCGAGGACATCAGGCGCGTGAACGCCTGGGAGCCGCGCGGCGGCGGATGACTAGCGATCGCGCCGTCGAGACCGGGAAGACCGCGGATGCCGGCTGCTGCCAGACGGCGGCGCCGCGCGTTTCGGATTTCCGCGGCGCCGCCAGCCAGCGCCCAGTGCTGCCGCCAGGACATCGCGCAATGCTTCGCCCCGGCGTCGTCCCCATCACGCGTGCCGCCGCCAGGCCGATGCTGTGACGGGCTGGTGGCCGTGCGGGTTCGCCGACGCGAAGCTGAGAGTCGACGAGACCCGGGAGGTGGCGTCTGCCGCCACGATCGGCGACAGGTGCGGTTCCGGTGCAGTGGGAGGAGGCGGCGCGCGTCGACCTGGCGCCGAGACGCGCTGTCGGCCGACCTCCCCGGCGGCGCCACGTTCGCAGCCGTTGCCGGCGCCGTGCGGCGGTCAGGGCCAGGAACTATCCGGCGTGGGCGAAGCTCTGCTCGAGCGCTGGGTGGCGGCCAACGAGTCGGTCGGCGCGGTTCGCGGGCGCCGTCGATCGGCGAGGTCGTCAGGCCGGCAGAGTCCGGAGCGGGACTTCGGGCGCGCGTCTGGCAGGCGTCGCGCGAGTCGACGCGACAGAGGCGCTCGAGCGGCTGCGTGAGAAATACGCGCCGAAGCAGGCGGCGCTCGCCGAGGCTGCAGGCGCGCGCAGCAGACGGTGCAGCAGCGAACGCGAGCAGGCCACCGGCCAGAAGCTGCAGACGGCGATCACTCGTCGGCGCGACGCTGGCGGGCGCCCTGTTCGGACGGAAGGCGATCAGCGCGCCAGCACCATCGGCCGAGCCGCCACCGCCGCACGAGGCGTCGGCGGGCACGATGAACGGGAACCGAGGACAACCGAGCGGGCGCAGGAAACGGTCGCGGCCGATCGAGGAGCAGCGTCGCTCAGCTCGACGAGGATCTGCGCGCCGAGACGGCGTTAGCCGGTCGGCGCCCGACGGGCGGCGCGTCCGAGCATGCCTGGAGCGAGATCGTCCGTCAAGGGGCCAAGAGGCGAATGCGTGATACCGTGAAGAGCTGCCTTCGCGCTGGTCTGGTTCTGAAGGAAAGTGAAAAGTGAAAAGTGAAACTAAGAAGGAGAATGGACGCGTTCTGTTCAGTGGACATCCCGCCTCCCCAGGTTTCCAAACGGCCGGCACCTTAGCCGCCGGCGACGCGGATTCGCCTGCAGCGAGGTTCGCGCCGTTGCAGAATTGCTGACGCCAGCGTTGGGAGCTTTCTATGAACCTTGAAGATGGTTTGGCCCGGTCGTGCTCGTTAAAGCCAGTCTGCTGCCCGCCCAGCTCACGCCCAGCGGCGCAGTCCCAGCCCGGGAGGCGGTGGCGCCCACGCGGGAGGGGGGTGGTGGTCCCGTCCAGGAGGGGGCGGCGCCGTCCCACGAGGTGGGGCGGCAGCCCTGCGGGCACCTACCGCGGTGGCGGCGGTCCTTTGCGGTCCCCCATCGCGGCGGTGGATCGCACGTCGTCGTAGCAGCGCCGCACCGCCATGGGGCATTTCGTCATGGGTACGCCGGCATGGTCACCCGTACTATGCGTTCAGTCCGCGGTTCAGTGTCGGGTTCGGCCTACGTCGGGTATCCCGCTGCGTTCTTATTACGGTTACGGGTATGCGCAACGGTATTCGTACAGTAACGGATACTAGCTACTCATAAATTCTCGTATCCGTATCCCTACGCGTCCTATGCGCCGTGCAACTTACGCCAGCCAGGTACACATACCCGAACTATCCCTGGGCTACCCAGCGTCCGGCAATCCTGCCCCGGCACCGTCCGGGTATCCCGCGATATCATCATCACAGGCCTGTTTGCCGTGACCCGGGCCCGGTCAGACCTGGCGTAACACTAACGTCACGCCGGACACCGCGCAGGTGCATGTCGACGGTCAGCATGTCGCAGGCGTCGTGGCAACTTCTCGCCGACGTCGCAGCCGTTGACGCTCACGCCGGGGCACCATCAATACGTCGAGATTCGCGGTCGGGTATCAGATGATGTCGTTCGACTCGAGGTCACGGTAGGCCAGTCGTCCCGTATCAGGAACGATGCAACGTTGAGAACTTTTAGAATTCAGAACTCAAACTTAGAAGGCCTACGAAACTCAAAACGTAGAAGGACTACGGTCAGCGCGCGCGAGCAGCTTCTGCCTTTGCGCAACGGCCGCCGTGTAGATACCCACTCCGCCCGTTGGCTTCAGCCAGAAGCGGTTCGATGGTTCCTTCAGGCGACAGCCTGTTTGTGCGCCACCACCCGCAGCCAGAACCTGACTCGCGGGCCTCACGGAGAACGACGCTGTTTCTGGAACGCGAATCGCGCCGACTGAACGCCGCTTTTGGCTCTTCGGCATTTGCTCCGACCGAGGTTCCTGCGCGAAGCAGCTGATCAGCGATCTGCCGATGCGCACCGGGTTGCCGCGAAAGCACGAGGCAGAACGCAACGATGTCGCAGGAGAAGAGGAAGGTGCGCTGGCAAAGGTCGCGCGGCTTTTCGGTAGGCTGGCCATGCGGCGGCGAGTGACAACAACCGAGCCAGCCGCTCGAAGCTGGAGAACTTTAGAACTGAAAAGTTGGAAGCGACTCAGATCGAGCTTACGCAGAATCCGCCACCTTCGCCGGCCTTTCTAAGTTCCAAGTTTTCACTTCTAAGTTTATCGAGGGTGCGAGCCGCAGGTGTCCCGAGCGCGCCGCTGCTCGATGTCCGCCCGCTCCATCCGCGTCCGACGATATCTCACCGCCGCCCAGTCGGACAGGAAGCGTCATCGTAGTGGCGCGACAGGAAGTGTCCTGATTCGCCGAGCGCGTCGAGGAATCGGCTGTCGTTGGCGGCGGAGAGGTCGATGATCTCGCGGTAGCCGGCCACCGAGCGTTGTTCGTAGCGGCGGTCGGCCGCCACAGCACCGACGTTGACCGTGCTCCAGTCGCCGCCGCTCGGCACCGACCGGCTGAGGACGCGCGCAGCGAGGCGACGCTATCGAGCCCCGAATGAGGAAACACGGCGCGGTGAAGCGCGTCCCATCGCCAGCGGGGTCATGTCGGCGCCCAAGCCGCGTCGTCAGATTGAGCACCGCGTCGTGCAGTGCGGCGGTGACGACGGCGTCGCAGGTCTCACGCGCGGGCGTCCGGGTGTCGTCACACCAGCGTGCTGACGCGACCTTCCAGGTCCGGCTGACGCCGGACGCTCCCGGGGCGTAGATTCGGTCGACTCGATCCCAGCGTGTTGAGAACGAAATCGCGTGACGTAGGAAAAGCGCCCTTCGTGGCTGGCGGTCGTCGCCACGCCGAGGTCGTCGACGAGGAGCGCCGGCGCCAGGCGCAGAAACCACGCCTTCGAAGATCGCCGCGGCCCCGCTGTCTCCCCGGGCGTCACGATTCCACCGTCGCAGCAGGTCCAGCGCCTGCCTGTCGGCCGGCGATTCCGGATGCGCGCGCTCGAGCAGGACCGGCAGCACGCGTTTGCGCGTGCAGCGACAGCCGGTCGGCCTGCATCGCCGAGAACGTGTCGGGCGTGAGGTGCGCGTTCGCCCGAGGAGATCGGTGACCCGCTGGGCGCGATACGGCTCCGGCCAGTCGACGCCGAGCAGATACGGGTAGCCCGCCGGCATCGGCCGTTGATTGGCCGTCACGATCGCGTGCTCGGGCGGATCGAAGGCATGTGGGAGGTCGTCGAACGGAACCCAGCCGGTCCACTCGGCGTCACCGGTCCATCCCGCCGACGGCATCGCGCCGTCGCCGCGGCGCGCGAATCGGGATGCGGCCCGGCGCGTAGTAGCCGATGTGCCCGGTCGACGTCGGCGTACACGAAATTCTGTGCCGGCACCACGAAATCGCGGAGCGCGGCGGTGAACTCCTCCCAGTTCCGCGCCTCGCTCAATCAGCATCGTCGCGGCAGTCGTCGTCGTCGTCGGATCGAGCGCGGTCCACCGGAACGCCAGCGGTTCGAGCGGCGGCGGTGCGCGGCTCCGCTGGCGATGCCGCGTTGTTGGCGTTGATGGCGTCGGACACGAGCGGACCGTGTCGCGATGACGCGCACGTCGAGCCGACACGGGCGCGCGCCCTTGACGCGGATCGTTTCAGGAATGATCTGCAGCGGCTCCTGCCGGCCGCGGAACTCCGCGAATCTGCCGGTGTGGATCGAGCCGTTCGTGATAGAGATCCTCGACATCGGCGGCGACGTTGGTCGCGCCCCAGGCGATGAAACGATTGCGGCCGAGCGCGATCGGCCGGCGTGCCCGGAAGCGTCGCGCCGATCGATCGTCGTAGTCGCCGGCCGAGATGTGCGCGAGATACCAGGTCGAAGGCAACCTGGGTGCTCGAGATGCGGGTCGTTGGCGAGCAGCGGTTTGCCGCTCGCCGTGCAGCGTGCCGTCGACGACCCAGTTGTTCGATCCGAGCGATTCGGTCGCGTGCCGCCGACGAGGCAGATCGCGGACGACGGGATGGCCGCCGGACAGCGCTGCGGCGAACGCGCGCGGACGCATGACGCCAGGCGCTTGTCGAGCGGCCGGATCTGGTCGCGGCAGGCCGCGGCCGACGCACGTCCGTGCACGGCTGCCTGAGACGCTCACCGGAGTCCGCGCGACGATCGGCGGCTCCGGCGACGGCAGAATGCTCAAGCCCGTCGATCGGGTATGGCGGCATCAGCTCGGCCATCGCGCTCCGCGCCGACCTTGGCGGCGAGATCGCGCCGCAGCAGCTCGAGCGCGTAGTTTCGCGCTCAGGTCCCACGCCATCATCTTCTGCCAGACCACCACGTCGGCGCCGGTCGAACGGCTCCGGTTCGAAGCGGAGCAGCGTGAACTCCGGCGGCAGCGCTGCGTGCCGTGATGCGTGGCGATGAACGCGTTGACGCCCGCGACGTACGCGTCGATCTCCGCTCGCGCCTCGGGCGCGCGTGCGCCCACGCCGCCTGCGCGGCGCGGCCGAAGCCGACCGTGCGCAGGAAGCGATCCTGCGGCACGGTCGCCTCGCCGAAGATCTCCGACAGCCGGCCGAATCCGACGCGCCGCTGGAATTCCATCTGCCACAGCCGATCCTGAGCGTGGACGTAGCCGAGGCCGTACAGCGCATCGCGCTTGGTTGCCGCGAAGATGTGCGGGATGGCGTCGGCGTCGCGCACGATCTCGACCGGTCGCCGACAGCCCGGCGACCGACGATCGTGCCGTTCACGACCGGCAGCGATCGCCGCGCGTACAGATAGGCCGCGCCAGCGCCACCACGCCGGCGAGGCCGACGAGGATCGGCGAGTCGCTTTCAGCAGCAACGCGACTGCATGTCAGAATCCTAGCCATTCGGATGGCAGATCGCAGTTGGCGATCGGCGCGGATTTGAAGCCCGTCGCTCGATCGGCTCTACACGAATTCAACTATCCCGATTCGGCGACCGATCCCATCCAGATCGTCAGGCGGTACGAGCGGGCCGACGACCGCGAGGTCGTCGGCTTCTGCGCGGCGGCGCTGGCGCTTCGGCCGCGTCGCCAGCGTGCTGCAGTCGATCGAGCGTCTGCTGGCGATCATGGGCGGCCGGCCGGCCGCGCTACGTCCGCGCGCTTCGATCCGCTCCGGCACGACGCAGGCGTTCGCCGATTTCGTCCACCGCTGGACGCGCGGCCGGACCTCGTCGCGCTGCTGTGGATCCTGCAAGCAGATGATCGATCGGTCGGGATCGATCGAAGGGTTCTTCCTCGAAGGCTACGATCCGGCGGCGCCCGACGTCGACCGCGGCGCTCGACAGCTTTTCGACGCCGGGCGCTGGCGCTCGATCTGACGGCGCGGCGCTACGGAGCCGCCGCCGCGCCGCAGACGCGCCCGGGCGTCTGCTACTTCTTCCCGCGGCCCTCGGCCGGCAGCGGCTGCAAGCGGCTGAACCTGTTCCTGCGCTGGATGGTGCGTCGCGACGCGCTCGATCTGGGCGTGTGGTCGCGGGTCGTCGCCGGCGCAAGCTCATCGTCCCGCTCGACACCCACGTGATCCGCGTCGGCCGCTGCCTGCGGCTGACGCGCTACACGAGCCCGGGCTGGCGCGATGGCGCGCGACATCACCGCGTCGCTGCGCCGGCTCGATCCGGACGATCCGGTCAGCTACGACTTCTCGCTCTGCCACCTGGGCATGATGAACGCGTGCGGGTTCAATCGCGCGCAGGCTGACGCGCAATGTCCGCTGCGTGGGCGTCTGCCGGCCACGCGTGCGTACACGGCGGCGGTCTCGGCGACCATCCGCTCGACGGTGAACCGCGTCGGCGCACGCGCGCGCGTCCGGCCGCGCCCATCCGCTGCCGCAGCGGCGTCGTCTCTCAGCAGCCGCGACGATCGCGCGCGCCATGCGCGCGGTGATCGCGCGGCGTCGACCAGCACGCCGTTGTCGCCGTCGTCGACGATCTCCGGGATGCCGCCCGCGCGCGTCGCCACGATCGCGCGCGAGCAGGCCATCGCGTCGAGCAGCGACGTGCCGAGCCCTTCGGTCACCGAGCTCATCGCAAACAGGTCGAACCCTTTGATGCAGCCGAGGACGTCGGTTCGGAACCCGGGCAGCAGCACGTGTTTCTCGAGATGGTAGTCGCGGACCTGCCGCTCGAGCGGTTCGCGCAGCTCGCCTTCGCCGAGGATGACGAAGCGCGCGTCCGGCATCTCGCGCACGACGAGGTGTGCGGCCTCGATCAGATGGCGCTGGCCCTTGTGCGGCACCAGCGCCGCGACGTTGCCGACGACCGGCGCGTGATGCGGCAGCCAGAACGTCTCGTGGACGTTGACCGGCGGCGCGGCGAGCACGTGCTCGACGTCGATGCCTTCGTGCACGGTCACGCGTCCGCTCGGCCGGCACGCCGTCGCGCGACCAGCATCGTGTCGGATCGCTTCGGACGCCGCGATGAAGCAGTCGACCTGCCGATGCTTCCAGCGCGAAAACGAGTTGCCTGCGCAGGTGAAAGTCGACGCGGCGCGAGGCGATCAGCGCCGGCGCGCCGCGCGTCGGCGACTGCCGAGCGACAAGGCGAGCGAGGCCATCGCGACGCCGTGCGCATCGTGCGCGTGCACGACGTCCGGGCTTGAGGCTCTTGACGACGCGCGACAGCCGCCAGGCCGCAGCGAGGTCCATCTCCGTGCGCGGCGCGATCGGAATCAGCTCGAGTCCTTCGCTGGCGCGGCGCCGCAGCTCGCCGTCCGGGTGCGCGACGAGCGCCGCACGATGACCGATCGCGCGTTCAGGCCGTTGACCGTCAGCAGGACCTGGTTCTGGCCGCCGCGCCAGGTCCGCGCCGTGTCGATGTGGAGCGAGAACATGTCAGTACGATGAGTGCTGGGTCACGACGTGCAGCTGCAGGTCACGCGAGGTGCTCGCATTGCGCGGATCCTGCGCAAGCTCCTTCGTGCACCTATCGTGATCATCGCATGGCGTCATCGTGCTGGTTGCGCAGCTCCCACAGTTTCGCGAATTTGAGGAAGACGTAATACGCTGTTCATCGCCGAGATGACGAGTCCCGGCACGCCGTCCCGAATGCCGCCGCTTGAGCGAGGTAGTTTCTGCAGGAACGCCAGCGGCGGGTGGACCGCCAGATCGACGAGTCTGGCGTGGCGGCCGCTCTCCTGCATCTGGCGCGCGGCGTAGGTCGTGTAGCGATCGATGGTTTCGAGGTGATCGGCGATGTCACGGTAGGCGAAGTGCTGAAGCTCGCCGCTGCAGCTGGCCGACCGGGCCGCCGGACCGACATCGCCTCGTGCACGTACCGCCCGGTCCATTCGGCGGCGCGCCGGTCGTAGAGACGAAGCTGATAGTCGGGATACCAATCGGTGGTCCGGATCCAGCGCCCCAGATGCCACGTCACCCGCGGGATGCGATACGCCGCAGTGCCGGGACGTGCCCGGCCAGCGTCGACCTGATCTCGGCGGCCAGCGCCGGCGTCACCCGCTCGTCGGCATCGAGCGACAGAATCCAGTCGTGGCTGGCCAGTCGAGGCGGCGTAGTTCTTCTGCGCGACGTAGCCGGGCCACTCGCGCACGATCACGCGATCGGTGTAGCTGCCGCGCGATCGCCACCGTGTCGTCGGTGCTCTGCCGAGTCGACGACGATGATCTCGTCGGCCCAGGCCACCGACGTCGAGCGCGTCGCCGATGTCCGCCGCTTCGTTCTTGGTGATGACGGTGACCGAGAGCTTCGGCACGCGGGGAGTGTAGCACGTGAGGGCAGGATAGGGCGGAGGGAGAGGCAGGCGGAGAGCGGTGTGCCCTACCGGCCCGCCAGGCCAGCTGCCCGTACCCAGTCCTCAATGACCTACTGTCGCAGAATCACGTCGCAGCGTCTGCGATCGCGCCCGATCCCGCGCTGGTCACGCCGCCGCCGCCGCCGCCGACCTCCTGCACCGGCTTCCAGATCGACCAGCGACTTGTTGTAGTCCGAGATGGCCCGGACTTCGTTGGTGCGGGCCTGCGCCAGATCGCGCTGCGCCTGGAACACGAAGAAGCTCGTCTGGATGCCGGCGGCGAACTTCTTTTCCTCGGCTTCGAGCCGCTTCCCGGCGAGCTGCGCGCGGCGCGCGCGCCGACTCGACGCGCTTCTGGTTGGTCTGGACCGTGCGCGCCGCCTCGCGCACCTGCGTCACGACCTGCAGCTCGAGGTTCCTGAGCTGCGTCTGCGCCTGCTGCATACTGCAGCTTGCGCGCGCGCGAGGTTGGTCTGCTGCGTGCTGGTGCCCAGCGGATAGCCGACCTGGATGCCGACCGTCCAGGTCGGGAACTGCGCTGGTGAAGACATCGCCGAGGACCGAGCCGAAGCCCGCTGCGAGAGGATCGCCCGGTCGACCGGACCGAGGGAATCGACGTCAACGACTGCGCAGCGCACACGCCGCCGACCGCCGGCGGTGCTGTAGTTGGCCGTGGCGTTGACGTCGGGCAGGAGCTGGTTCCGGAAATAGCGGAGGCTCGACATCGCTCTGCGCCAGGCTGTTCTTCGCCTGTTGCAGGTCGGTGCGTTTGTCGAGCGCGTTGCGCACCGCGGCATCGATGTCGACGGCCTGGGCGCGTGAACGGCGCGGTGTCGGCCGGCTCGATGCGCGATGGTCCAGAAGTCGGGCGTCGCCGGATCGTAGATCAGCGCGCGCAGCCGATCCTCCGCGCGTCTTGATCGCCGCCTCCGCGACGATGACCGACTCGTCGTTCCTCGCGACCTCCGACTGCGCTTCGACGATGTCGATCGGCGCCATCGTGCCAATCTGCACGCGCCGTTCGTTGTCCCTGAGCAGCCGCTGTGCCAGCTGCAGCGACTGACGCTGCGCCGCGAGGTTGTTGACCTGGAACGCCAGATCCCAGTACGCGTTCTTCACGTTGCGCGTCGTCTGGACGATCGCCGCATGGAGCTGGACGTCGGCGCGTCTCGCGCGACTTCTTGCTGATCTCTGAGCTGCTGCCGGATGTTGTCGATCTTGAAGTCGCGCAGCAGCGGCTGGGTGACGCTGGAACGACGTTCGAGTGCAGAGATCGGATCGAAGTTCGCTGAAGATGTTGGTCGACGTCGCCCGGGCGCTGTTCCAGCCGAACGAGTAGTTGGCGCCGGTCGGCAGCACCTGATTGAGGCCGAGCGAGGTCGATGAGCCTGGAATCGGTGATCTTCGACTGGCCGCCCGAGAGCGCGCTGGTCGGCGGATTGTTGGTCGAATTGTTGACGAAGCTGGAGGTGAAGTTGCGGGACCCAGAAACTGCGCGCCTGGGCGACGGCGACGTCCTGGATCTGCGGGTTCAGCCGCTCGATCTGGATGCCGAGGTTCTGCTCGAGCGCCAGCTTCACCGCATCGTCGACCGACAACCGGCGCACGGCTAGCCGGCGGCCTGCCGCCGGCGCGGCGGCGTGCGGTGAGGGAGGTCTGAGCGAACGCGACCGATGACGTGAGCACGCTGCCAGCCGAGCGCCAGAGAGAAGAATCTGAGGGACATGAGACACCACTCCGTGAAGGAAAACCGATCGGTTCCGAGGAATAGACGGTCGCCAGGCCGCGTCCGGTTCGGTCGGACCCGAAATGTATACTACGCGAGCATGAATCGTGAGGCGCTGCTCGAGCTGTTTCGAACCTCCGGGGCCCTGCTCGACGGCCATTTCCGCCTGACCTCCGGTCTGCACAGCCCGGTTACCTGCAGTGCGCCCTCGTGCTGCAGCACCCGCAGCACGCCGAGTCGCTCGGGCGGGCCATCGCCGGAGCGACGCCGCGGCCTGACGCCGACCGTCGTCCTGTCGCCGGCGCTCGGCGGCGTGGTCATCGGCCACGAGGTGGGACGCGCGCTGGGCGTGCGCGCGATCTTTGCGGAACGGCAGGACGGCAGCGCTCACGCTGCGGCGCGGGTTCTTCGGTCACCGACCGCGATCGTGTGCTGGTGGTCGAGGACGTGCTGACGACGGGCGGATCGACGCGCGAAACGATGGAGGTCGCGCAGCCGCGGCCGGCGCCCGCGTCGTCGGCGCCGCGTCGATCGTCGATCGGAGCGGCGGCCGCGTCCGCTTCGACGTGCCGCTTCACGCGCTGCTCGACGTGGCGCTGCCGACCTACGAGCCCGAGGCCTGTCCGCTGTGCGCGCAGGATTGCCGGTGTGAAGCCCGGGTCGACGGCCGTATCTGCCTAGCCGTCGGATCGACCGCGCATGGACACCATGGAATCCGATAAGACTCGGTCACGCGTGACTCATACTCACGAAGTCGCGTGGCCATTGTGCCTCGTGTCCTTCTGGTGACGCCGTGGGCACTTACAAGATCACCCTCGCCTACGACGGCACGTGGACTTCGTCGGCTGGCAGCGGCAGGCGGCGGGCACGTCGATCCAGGGCCTGCTCGAAGAGGCGCTGGCACAGCTCGATCAGCGCGCGGTGAGCGTCGCCGGCGCCGGACGGCACCGACGCCGGGGTGCACGCGCTGGGCCAGGTCGCCAGTTTTTCGCTCCAGCGTTCGATCGAGGGCGAGCGCGCTGATGCGCGCGTTGAATGCGCGTCTTCCCGAGGCGATCCGGGTGCTGGCCGCCGAGCGCGTTCCGGAGACCTTCCACGCGCGGTTTGCGGCGACGGCGCAAGACGCTATCGGTATCGCATCTGGAATACCGGCGTGGTGAGCCCGTTCGAACGCGCCTTCGCGTGGCATGTGGTCGAGCCGCTCGATCGCCGTGCGATGGCGGATGCCGCCGGCTCCTCGTAGGGCCGCACGACTTCGCCGCGTTCAAGGCCGCCGGCGGCGCCACGCGATCGACCGAGCGCGAGATGTTCTCGTCACAGGTGCATCGCGGCGCGGCTATCCCTCGGCGCGCGGCGGCTCGCAGGCCTGCGATTCGCCTGATCGTCTACGAGGTCTCGGGCACCGGATTCCTTCGCCACATGGTCCGCACCATCGTCGGCACGCTGGTCGGAGATCGGCCGGGGCCGCCGGCCGGTCGAGTGGATGGCCGAGGTCCTGGCCGGACGCGATCGGACGCTGGCGGGTCCCGACGGCGCCGCCGCATGGACTGGTGCTGGTGGCGGTCGAGTATGGCGCCGCGCTCGCTTGCGGCTCGTCGCTAAACCTTTTACAATCACCATTCATCTAACGAAACGTCGCTCGCAGGGATTCGTCGACTATCTGGCGGGCGACGTTTCGGTTATAGGGCTCGTGAATGTCGCTTGACCAGCTCCTGGCCTGATTCCGCCAGGATCGCCCGACGAATCGCTCGCGCGTCAGGTCGACTTCGAGCGGCTGCCCGCCCACGTCGCCATCATCATGGACGGCAACGGGCGATGGGCGGCCCAGCGTCACCTGCCGCGCGTCGAGGGTCACCGCGCCGGCATCGACTCGGTCCGCGACGTCGTCGAAACGTCGGCGCGCCTCGGGCATCGGCGTGCTGACGCTCTACGCGTTTTCGGTCGAGAACTGGAAGCGTCCGCGCGCCGAAGTCAACACGCTGATGATGCTGCTCAAGCGCTACCTGCGGCTCGAGCTCGGCACGCTGCTCAGGAACAACATCCGCTTTCGCGTGATCGGCCGCGCCGGAGGAGCTGCTCGCCGGACGTGCAGCACGAGCTCGAGATCGGCGCCCGCCAGACGGCCGACGAACACCGGGATGCTGTTCAACATCGCGCTGAACTACGGCGGCCGCGCGGAGATCGTCGACGCCGCGCCGCCGCGCGATCGCGGCCGGCGATCAGCCCGCAGACGAGCTCGACGAGCAGCGCGTTCGGCGATTTCTCTACACGGCCGGCCAGCCCGATCCCGATCTGCTGATCCGCACCAGCGGCGAGATGCGCGTCAGCAATTTCCTGCTGTGGCAGATCGCCTACTCGGAGATCTGGGTCACCGAAACGCTGTGGCCCGATTTCCGCTGCCGGCATCTCGCTCGAAGCCATCGCTCGCCTACCAGAAGCGCGATCGCCGGGTACGGTGGAATCCACGCGCCGCCGGTGGCGGCAAGCTACAAGTGACGACGAGAATCAGCAAGCGGGCAGATGCTGATGAGGCACGCGCATCGCGGTTCGCCGTGACTCGCGGCTTCCCAACTTGTCAATTGCCGATCGTGAATCCTCCCACTCGCCATGACCGCGCGTGCTGAGCGGCGCCGTGCTCATCGCCTTCGCCGTCGTCGTGGTGTGGTTCGCGCCGATGCCGGTATTCGAGGCGGTGGCCGTCGCGATGTTGTTCGCGGCGGTGGAAGAGCTGCATCGCGCTCTTCACGGCGAGCGGCATTCGCGTGCCGCACTGGCCGTCCGTGCTCGGCGCGATCGCGACGCTGATGGCGTTCTCCGGACGTCATCGGCGACGCGCCTGATCTCGCTCGACCTCATCCTGATGGCGGAGCTGATCGCGCCTGGCGCTCGTCGCCCTCGCCGCGTGGCGCGGCGGGCCCGACGCGCTGGCGTCGATATCCGCGTCGTTGTTTCCTCGCTGTATCTGGCGATCCCTCTCGGCGCCGATGCGTCGCGATCAGGGAGCGCGGGGGCCGGCCGTCCTGTCCCTGCTGATGCTGACCGTGATCGTCAGCGACACGCGCATGCACTACACCGGACGGCTTGCTGGGCCGCCGGCTGCTGGCGCCGGCGATCAGCCCCAAGAAGACCGTCGAAGGGGCGATCGGAGGACTCGTCTTCGGCACGCGCGGTCTTCGCCGTGGTCGGCGTGTGGTGGTTGCCGATCGTTCCGGCGATCGCGCGAGTCGGGATGGGCATGGGGATCGTCGCCGTGGGGATTGCCGGCGATCTCTTTGAATCGATGCTGAAGCGAAGCGCCAACGTCAAGGACAGCTCGGCGATCATCCCGGGCCACGGCGGCATCCTCGATCGGCATCGACGCGCTGCCTCTTTGCCGCGCCGTTTTTCTATGTCGTTGGCCGTTTCATCTCGCGCGGGAACGACGTAGTCGCAAAGATTGACCGAACCTGCAGGCCGGGTAAGGCAAGAAGGCGTCTTAACTGCTTCGTTTCGCGATCCGCCAGGATGTGCTACATGAAGCGCATCGCCATTCTCGGTTCCACCGGCTCGATCGCCGGAGCGCGCTGGCGGTCGTGGATGCGCACCCCGATCGCCTGCAGGTGGTCGGCCTCGCGGCGCGGCGAGAACGCCGACCTGCTCGGCGGCGCAGATGGCGCGCTACCGGCCGCAGGGTCGCGGCGATGGCTTCAGACGCGGCGCCTCGATCGGCTGAAGCAGATCGGGTCGGCCGCCGGCATCGAGATCGGCGGTCGGCCGCGACGGCCTCGTCGCGCGTGGCGTCGCACCCCGACGTCGATCTCGTCCTGTGCGCCTCGTCCGGCACCGACGGCGCTCGAGGCGGTGCTGGCCGCCATCGACGCGCGGCAAGACCATCGCGCTCGCCAACAAGGAAGTGCTGGTGATGGCCGGCGGCATCGTGACCGACGCGCGCGCGCCGCCGCGGCGTCGCCATCCTGCCGGTCGACAGCGAGCACAACGCCATTCACCAGTGCCTGCACGGGCGCGACGCGCCGCGGAGATCCGGCGGCTCGATTCTGACCGCGTCGGGCGGACCGTTTCGCGGCCGCTCGGCGTCCGAACTGGCAGGCGGTCACGCCGACGACGCGCTGCAGCATCCGACCTGGCGGATGGGCCGCAAGATCACGATCGACTCGGCGACGCTGATGAACAAGGGCCTCGAGGTGATCGAGGCGCACTGGCTGTTCGGCGTCGCGCGCGCGATCAGATCGACGTCGTCATCCATCCGCAGTCGGTCGTCCATTCGATGGTCGAGCTGATCGACGGGTCGATCATCGCGCAGCTCGGCGTGACCGACATGCGGCTGCCGATTCAGTACGCGTTCTCGTATCCCGAGCGGTGGCCGGCGCCGCTGCCGTCGCTCGATCTCGCGCGCGCGGGCGCGCTCGATTTCGATGCGCCGGACACCGAGGCGTTCCCGTGCCTGCGGCCTGGCGTATCGCGCGCTCGAGGCGGCACGCAGCCTGCCGGTCGTCCTGAACGCGGCCAACGAGATCGCGGTCGCGCGGTTTCTCGACGGCCGGCTCGGCTTCACGCGCGATCGCCGCACGTGATCGAGCGGACGATGGACGCGCATCAGCCGGCTGAGGTGTCGACACTTGCGGCGGTCGCGCGCGGTCGACCGATGGGCGCGCGAGTATGCGCGCGGAGATCGCCCGCGGGGTAGAATTGAAGGTCTGAGGATTGCGGCTTGACGACAATCTTGGCGTTCGTCTTCGTGCTCGGCGTGCTCGTGTTCGTCCACGAGCTCGGCCACTTTCTGGCGGCCAAGCGCGTCGGCATCCGCGTCCTGAAGTTCCAGCTCGGCTTCAACCCGACCATCCTCAGCTTCCGCCGCGGCGACACCGAATACGGCATCGGCGCGCTGCCGCTCGGCGGCTACGTGAAGATGGCCGGCGAGAGCCCGGAGGACGCGCGCACCGGCCGCGACGACGAGTTCCTGTCGAAGACGAAGTGGCAGCGCTTCCAGGTGCTGATCATGGGGCCGGTCATGAACCTGCTCCTGGCGTTCGTGCTCACGGCGGTCGTGCTCTACCGCGGCGTCGAGGTGTCCGCGCTACGAAGATCAGCCGCCGGTCGTCGGCGTCGTCACCGACGGGTTCGCCGCCGAGCAGCGCCGACATCAGGCCGGGCGATCGCATCGTGTCGGTCAGCCGGTCGCCCCGTCAAAACCTGGGAAGACTTCCTCATCGCGGTCGGATCGCAAGCCGGATCGCGAGATCTCGATCCGAGTTCCTCCGCGACGGCGGCCGAGCTGACGCGCAAGGTCACGCCGGCGACGTGCGACGCCGGACAGAGCCGGTTCGAGATTCGGCGACATCGGCGTGCTGCCGGACGTGCATCCGCGCCTGCGCTCAGGTAGTCGCCCGGCGATGCCGGCGAACGCGGCGGTCTCAAGGCCGGCGACGTCATCGCTCGCCGTCGACGGACAGCCGATCACGTTCGCATCGCAGCTTCAGGGACGCGATCGCCAAGCATCCCGAACCAGCCGATGACCGTCGTCGATCTCTGCGCGACGGCGCGCCGCAGACCGTTCAGCGTGACCCCGGCGCAAGACGGCGAGAACGGGCTGTCTCGGCGTGCATCCCGACGACGAGAGCAAGAGCATCAAGCCCGACTCGGTCAGCAGGCCATCGCAGATGAGCGTGACGAAGAACGTCGCAGAGCGCGGGCCTGATCTTCCAGACCGTCGTGGGGCCTGATCACGCGGGAGACGTCGCCCAAGCAGCTGATGGGGCCGGTCGCGATCGCCCAGCTGTCCGGCGAGTCGGCGCAGCTCGGGCTGGATCGCGCTGCTCAGCCTGATGGCCATCGATCAGCCTGAACCTCGGGCTGCTCAACCTGCTGCCCGATTCCGATCCTCGACGGCGGTCACATCTTCATCATGGCGCTCGAGGGGCTCGCGCGCCGCGACTTCAGCATGCGCGTCAAGGAGAAGATGCTGCTGGCCGGCTTTGTCGTCCTGATGATGCTGATGGTGACAGTCATCTACAACGATCTGCACCCGAATCAGCTGGATCGAACGCCTGATGCCCTGGCGCTGATGTTGCACTCGGGCCCAGTGGAGGTTTCCGATGCGAATTGATGAGATTGGCGGGTCCTGCTGGCGCTTGCGCTGGCGCTGGCCGCCGGCCTGGCTCAACCGCGCTGCCGCCAGTTCAACACCGCCGTGACCACCACCGACGTTCAGCGTCTGCAGGACAACATCTACGACGCGGCCCGCGACATCGCGCAGCTGCGCAGCCGCGATGCGGTCGCTGGCGTCGCAGCTCGCAGGCGCGAGCTCGACGATGCCGCGCGACGAGGCGATCTACCTGAAGGTCAAGCTGCGCGAAGAACGAGCCGATCGCGCGCGCGAGTTCGCGGACGTTCGCGATCGCATCGAGAACATCCGCAGCCGCGCCCGCGGCGACTCGCGACCGGCGCATGCACGCCGGACCGGCCGAGCCCGCCCGCGACCGATCGTCCGCGATCGACCGCCAGCCGGCGCCGGCCGGCGACGCGGATCGCGCGCACAACGCCGAACGAGATCCCGGTCGGCACCGAGTTCGACGTCCGGCTGCAGAACCCGCTCAGCTCGAAGACGGCGCAGGTCGAGGATCGCTTCGAGGCGACGACGATGGTCGATCTGCGCGACGAGCGACGGCCGCGTGCTCGTGCCCGCCGGATCGGTCGATGCGCGGCGTCGTGAGCTCGGTGAACAAGGCCGGCCGCATCGAACGCAAGGGCAGCCTGACGCGTCGCGTTCGATCGGATCACGATCGACGGCCGCTCGTATCCGATTCGCGCGACCGTGACCCAGGCGCTCGAGAGCGAAGGCATCACGGGCGAGACCGACGAAGATCGGCATCGGCGCGGGCGTCGGCGCGATCATCGGCGCGATCATCGGCGGCGCGAAAGGGCGCGCTCGCCGGCATTCTGATCGGCGGCGGCGGCACGATCGCCGCGACCGAGGGCAAGGACGTCGAGTTGCCGGCCGGGATCGGTCCTGCGCGTGCGGATGACGCCGCTGACTCTGACGCTTCACGAAACTCAGGACGACAGTAGGACGCGAAGGCTTCAGATCTGATGCCGGCGCACGCTCCGTGCCCGCTCGTACGTGGCATCACGGCTCACGCGACCTCCCGCATCGCCGCCCTCGCCGCCGCGATCGTGCTCGCTCCACATCCCTCGCGGTATGCGCCGCGGAGAGGAACCACGCCTCGAACTGCGACGGCGGCGGATAGACGCCGCGCGCGCAGCATGCCCCGGAAGAACGCCGCGTAGCGATCGCGTGTCGGCGCTCGTCGCCGACTGCGAAATCGCGCACCGGCCGATCGGTGAAGAACGGCGTCAGCAGCGATCCGAACGCGTTGACCTGCAGCGCGACGCCGGCGTCGCGCGCGGCGTCGGCCAGGCCGGCGGCGAGCCGCGCGCCGAGCGCCGCGAGCGATCGATACAGCCGCGGCGTCAGATGGCTCGAGGCACCACAGTCCCGCCGGTCATCGCCAGCGGGTTGCCCGACAGCGTGCCGGCCTGATAGACCGGCCCGGCCGGCGACGACCAGCTCCATCAGATCCGCGCGGCCGCCGTATGCGCCGACCGGCAGGCCGCCGCCGATGATCTTGCCGAGGCAGGTCAGATCGGGACGCACGCCGTGCAGCGCCTGCGCGCCGCCGGCGGCCGCGCGAAAGCCGGAGATCACCTCGTCGAAGATCAGCAGCGCGCCGCGCGCCGCGCAGATCTCGCGCAGCCCGCGCAGGAATCCGTCGGCCGGCGGCACGACGCCCATGTTGCCGGCGATCGGCTCGACGATGAGCGCGGCGATCTGATCGCGGATTGGCGTCGAACAGCGCGGCGCACCGAGTCGAGATCGTTGTAGGCGGCGACCAGCGTGTCGGCCGACGGCGCCGCGCGTGACGCCCGGGCTGGTCGGCGCGCCGAGCGTCAGCGCGCCGGAGCCGGCCTTGCACGAGAAACGCGATCGGCGTGGCCGTGATAGCAGCCTTCGAACTTGATGATCGCGGTCGCGGCCGGTCGCGCGCGCGCGCGACGCGCACGGCGCTCATCGCCGCCTCGGTGCCGGAGCTGACGAAGCGCACGCGCTCGAGCGACGGCATCAGCGCGCGGACGCGCTCGCCGAGCTCGACTTCGAGCGGGCTCGGCGCGCCGAAGCTGGTGCCGTCGCTTGCGCCGCCGCGGCCAGCGCGTCGACCAGGCCGCGCGGCGCGTGGCCGTGGATCAGCGGGCCCCACGACATCACGTAGTCGATGAAGCGCGTTGCCGTCGACGTCCTCGATGCGCGAGCGCCGAGCGCGCGCGCGGATGAACAGCGGCGAGGCGCCGACGCGACTTGAACGCGCGAACCGGGCTGTTCGACGCCGCCGGGGAGGATGTTGCGCGCGCGCGAAGGCGCCGCTTCGATCGGGTTGTGGCGCACATGTCAATGCAACAATGCAAAAACCGTGGAAGATGCAGGATGTCGAATGGCTGCCGCTGTCACCTGCCTTCGGCGTTCTACGTGGTGTGCATTTTGAGCTGATGACCCGCAGGGCGCTGCGCGCCAGGGTCAGCGCGCCAAGACTGCCGCGGTTGAACAGGAGGAAAGTCAGGAGGTCAGGAGGTTCCTTCTTGAAAACAAACAGAACACCTCCCCTGAACTCTTGCTCTCCCTGTTGACGTCGTCGCGTGCCCGGCTGGACATCACGGCGTGCCCTGGAGGTGAAGGATTTCTTCCCCGATGCTGGCGCCAGCGTCGACGAGGAGGGCCGTAAGCCGCTGCGTCATCCCGTGCCGGCCAATGGCGAGAGATTCACATAATCGTAGCTGCACGTGTGGGGCGCATCGCGGTGAGCAGGGGCCTGACCGCATCCGGCCTCCGTGATGATACGGAACGGGAACGCACCGGGTATTCGCGGATCGAGGACGGCCAACCCGATGGAGCCGTTCCCCTGAAACCGCTTCAGAAAGCAATTCGTCCCGAGCCCGCGCGGCAAAGGCCAGCTGGCGCGCGGCGAGAGCGAACAGCTCCTTCGAGGTCGGCGTCGCGGTCTCGGCGATACCGCTCGCACCACAGCGCCGCCGATCGGAATGGAGTCAGATGCCGCCCAGGATAAACGTGCGGAGCGCCTCTGCTGGAGGTCGCGTCTCGAACCCCATCGCCGCACGAGCGCAGCGCGCACGGTTGTCGGGCTTCACGTTCAGACGCCAGGTTCCCTTGCCGTGCGATCGAAGGTGCTCTGCTTTGTCGCGCGCATCAACGCGCGCCCCACCGTTCCTCCGCGCACCCGGAGCCACGACGGCAGATCTCCGTACATAGCCCTGTGTCCGCGTATTCCTGGACGTAGCGGTACACCCAGAACATCCTCGCCGAGCGCGGCGACCCAGGTCCACGGGACGAATGTGGAGGCCCGTGATCTCCGGGCTGGGAACACGGTCGTCGTCGACCACGCAGTTCGGGAAACAGACGGGAAAAGGCGACGCTAGATCGGCGCCGGCGACGCAGCGCCGAACGGCGACGTCTGGTTTGCTTTCGACGCCCATCGTCCACCCGACTCACTCTGGGCGTGATCGTTGGTCGAGCGGGAGGGGCTCGGCGGCGGTGCGCCGGCGGACGTTGTCCAGCGAGACGTCCTCCTTGTGGGTGGCGATTTGCCGACGTTGTCGCACGGATCTTTGACCATCCCGCGGCGATCTCCGTAGGGCATGTCTTGCGGCTCTTCGAGCGACACTGGCGCCGGCTGCCAGCGCTCGCTGGTACCGTCGCGTCGATGTCCTCGACGTAGAGATAGAGAGAATGCCGCGCATCGGGTCGCGGGGGCCCACGCTGCTGACCCGCGACGAGCGAGTCGCCAATTCTGATCCGGACTGGAGAGCCTGTGCGGAAGTCGCCAGGTCGCGCCGAACGCCTGCTTGAGGAACGCGGACCAGCCTGGCGGCGTCGTGAACCACGAGCCGGGGGTTACGCTGTGCCATCCCTCGGGGATCGGTTTGGGCATCTTTACGCGATCGCGCGCGCGGCGTCGCGCGCGTAGTAGGTGATGATGATGTCGGCGCCGGCGCGGCGGATCGCCGTCAGCGACTCCGAGCATCGCGCGCGGCTCGTCGATCCAGCCGTTGCGCGCGGCCGCCTTGAGCATCGCGTACTCGCCGCTCACCTGGTACGCGGCGGTCGGATAGCCGAACGCGTCCTTCACGCGCGCAGATGACGTCGAGATACGGCAGCGCCGGCTTCACCATGACGATGTCGGCGCCTTCGTCGATGTCCTGCTCGACCTCGCGCAGCGCCTCGTCGACGTTGGCGGGATCCATCTGGTGCGATCGCCGGTCGCCGAACTGCGGCGCCGACTCCGGCGGCATCGCGGAACGGCCCGTAGAACGCCGGAGCAGTACTTCGCCGCGTAGGACATGATCGCCGTGTGCTCGAACCCGCGCTCGTCGAGCGCCTCGCGGATCGCGCCGACGCGGCCGTCCATCATGTCCGACGGCGCGACGATGTCGGCGCCGGCCGCGCGCGTGCGACACCGCCGCGCGGACCAGCTGCTCGACGGTCGGATCGTTGCACGATCTCGTCGTCGACGACGATGCCGCAGTGGCCGTGGTCGGTGTACTCGCACAGGCAGACGTCGGTGATCGACCAGCACGTCGGCGACGCTGCTGCTTGATCGCGCGAACGGCGCGACTGGACCGGCGCCTCCGGATCGTAGGCCGGCGAGCCGATGTCGTCCTTGTGATCGGGAAGGCCGAACAGCAGCACGCTCCGGACGCCGTCGCTCTTCGCGCGCTCGACCTCGCGCGACGGCTTCGTCCACCGACAGGTTGAAGACGCCCGGCATCGACGGCACTTCGCGCCGCACGCCCTCGCCCTCGCAGACGAACAGCGGCAGCACGAACATCTCGGGCGACAGCCGCGTTTCCTGCACCAGCGCGCGCATCGTCGCGGACGTGCGCAGGCGGCGATGCCGTTTGGTGAGCTTCAGCGTGGCGCTGTATGAATCTGAGTCATGGCTGTTCTCGCGCCGGTTCGGATTGCATTGATGACTGGCGGCCGTCTGTTCGGGATTCGGACCATGAGCCATGAGCCAACTCCATCAGCCATTAACCATTAGCCTTACTTGGCTCATCACGTGGTTCTGGCCTGCTCGAAATGACTCCACGATCGCGTCGACGAGCGCCGGCACTGTGTACTGCGCCGGCATGATGGTCGTCTGGATGCTGACACTGGGCCGCGGCTTCAGCCGTGACCGGCCCGATCGACGCGCACGATGGTCGTCCGCAGCAGATCCACCGCCTGCTCGGCGCCGAGCGCCTTCACGAAGTTGCGCACCGCCGAGCGCGCTGGTGAACGTGACCACGTCGATCCGCCGCTCGAGCAGCATGCGATAGATGTCGGGCTCGCCTTCACGCTCCGGGTCGGCGACGACCGTCCGATAGGCGACGACCTCGGTCACGTCGGCGCCCTGCTTGCGCAAGCTCGTCAGCGACAATCTCCCGTCCGATGTCGGCGTGCGGCAGCAGGACGCGGAGGCCCCGCACGTTGCCAGCCTCCGAGATCGCGTGCGACCAGCGCCTCCGGCCCGGAACTCCGCCGGCGTCGACATCGATCTTCAGGCCATGCCGCGTCAGGCGCTCGGCGGTTGCCGGCCCCACCGCGCAGAGCTTCACGCCTTTGAGCTCCCGCAGGTCGCAGCGGGCTCGCGAGCAGCCGCTCGCATGAACGAGTCGACGGCGTTCGCGCTGGAAAAGACGATGCAATCGAAGCCCGCCGACGTCGCGGCACGCGGCGTCGAGCGGCGCGTAGTCTTCGGGCGGCTCGATGCGGATCATCGGCGCCTCGATCGCCTTCGGCGCCCATCGCCTCGAGCAGCTCGATCGAGCTCCGCCGCCTGCTCGCGCGGACGGGTGACCACGATGCGCTTGCCGAACAGCGGCCGGGCGTCGAACCAGCGCAGGTGCTCGCGCAGGCGCGACGACGCGGCCCGACGATCAGGACCGCCGGGCGGCGGTCGGTCGAGTCCCTGGCGATCTGCGCGATCTCCTCGCAGCGTGCCGACGACCGTTTCCTGCGTCGGCAGCGTGCCGTCGTAGACGAGCGCCGCGGGCTCGTCCGGCTCACGGCCGTGAGACAGCAGCGCGCTGGCGATCTGCGGTCACCTGCTGCGGCACCGGCGTAGCAGACGATCGTGCCGTCCAGGCGCGCGAGGCTCGCCCAGTCGCACCGTCGGCGCGCGTCCTGCCGTCGTCCTCGTGCCCGCGGACGAACGTCAGCGTGTCGCCGCCGCCCGGATAGGTGATCGGAATGCCGGCGTAGCTCGGGTCGCCGATCGCCGCGCGGGAACGCCGGGCACCACCTCGAATCGCAGCCCCTGCTCGTGCAGGAACAGCGCTTCGGAGCCGCCGCTGTCGAAGACGAACGGATCGCCCCATTTCAGGCGCGCGACCGTCTTCCCTCGCGCGCCTTCTCCGCGAGCAGATAGCAGATCGCTTCCTGCTCGAGCGGCTGCAGCGCGGCGACGCCGACGTCGATTTTTCTCCGCGTCCGGCCTGGCGTGCCGCAGCAGGCGCGCGTGCACCAGATGGTCGTGGAGCACGACGTCGGCCGACGGCGAGACACTGGCAGGCCTCGAACGGTGATCAGTCCGGGATCCCCGGGGCCGGCGCCGTATGAGGTAGACGGTGTTGGGCATCGTGGTTGTCAGTATCCCCTGAACCGCCAGCGAGGTAGGGCTTCGCTTCGTCTTCAGGCTGCTTCTGCCCTTCGCCAGCTCTTCGGCGGCGCAGCCGTCACCGTGCAGCGTGAAGTCACTCGTCAGAACCTCTCAGCCGTGATCTAGATCCCCGACCTCGACCGTCTTGAAGATGTCGGCCTTGTCCACGACGTAGGTCATCGCCATCGCCGCCATCAACCTCGACGTTTCTCGCCGTTCACGACCAGCATCTTGCTCTCGGCATCGACCTTTTCGACCTTGCCGCGGAACGTGCTGAGCCTTTTTCCGCGCAGTTTGAGCCTGAAGCCCGCCGAGACACGAGGCCAGCGTCGCGGCGACAACCAGGATGCAAGCGACCGGGAGTGATTTCATCTGTCCTCTCAATCCGGCTGGCAGCCGCTGGTCGTCAGTCGCCAATCATCAGTCAATCGTCAGTCATGGCCGACCTGTTGACCGTCGACGCTCGACTGACGACTGTCGACGGTTTGCGTCCGGGCGTCAAGAAGGATCTGATCCGGCGCCGTCGGCCAGCAGTTGGGCGCCGACGCGCGCGCCGAGCGCCGCGGCGTCGCGCCGCGGACCACGCGCGCCTGTCCGCGCACGGCCCGGCTGCCGTCGAGCGACACGACGGCGGCGACGAGCTCGAGGTCGTCGCCGTCAACGGCGACGCCAGCGCGCCGATCGGCGTCTGACAGCCGCCGCCGAGGGCTGCGACGAGCGCCCGTTCCGCATCCAGCGCAGCCGCCGCGCGGCCGGATCGTCGATGCGGGCCACGGCGCGCCGGACCTCGTCGTCGTCGGCGCGGATCTCGATGGCGACGATGCCCTGTCCCGGTGCCGGCACGCACGCCGAGACGGGCAGCGCCAGCGAGATGCGCGACGTGAATCCGAGCCGGCGCAGGCCGGCCGCGGCGAGCACGAGCGCGTCGTAGTCGCCGCCGTCCAGCTTGCGAAGCCGGGTGTCGAGGTTGCCGCGGATCGCCTGGAAGTTGGCCCCGGCATCAGCCGCGTGATCTGCGACACGCGCCGCACGCTGCCGGTGCCGATGCGCGGAGACTGACCGAGCTGGAGCGAGGAGATCCTCGATGTGAGCACGGTCGGCAAAGCCGGACACTCTACAGCTGATCGTCGCCAGATGGTAGCCTGCGTCCACGGCCATTCGCGCAGGCATCAGACCGTCGGCAGGCACGTAGCTCGACCGCGTCCCTCGGATCCTCCCGCGGCAACACCGCGCCGATCGTCAGCCACGTCGGGGAGGAGCGCCGGCATGTCCTTGCTGCTGTGCACGGCAAGATCGATCTCCTTGCGCGAGGAGCGCGTCCTTCGATCTCCTTTACGAACAGACCCTTGCCGCCGACCTCCGACAGGCGAACGTCCTGCAGCCGGTCACCCATGGTCCGGATGACCACGACGCGGCACGCCGGGCCGCCCGACTCGGCGATCCGCGCGGCGACGGCCCGCAGCCTGCCACAGCGCCAGCTGGCTGCCGCGCGTGCCGAGTCGAAGCTCAGAGGTCGCTATGCTCAATCACAGTGGCGCTGGTGCTTAAGCGCGTGGCAAACAGTGTGGTGCAGGCTCAGGCCGTGTTCAGGCGCGGCGGACCTTGCGGTCAACATGCGGTGCGCACCCTGCACAGCAGCCACCCAGCATCTGAGCACCAGCATCGCGCACCCAGCGGGTCGATCATCGATGGCCGCGCTGTCTGGAGCGGGTGAACGGTTCTGATCCTGCCGGGCGGCCGCTCGCCCTCGACGCGCGCCTCACTGGTCGCCGAGGCCGAACAGCCGCGTCAGCGCTTCGGTGTATGCGCCGACCGTTTCGGTATCGCTCAGCGACTTGAGCTGCTCGGTCGGTGTCAGCAGCAGCTTTTCGACGATCGAGGTGGGTAATCTCGTCGAGGACGCGCGCGCGCCGTCGTCGCGCGCCTCCGGCGGCAGCGCCGCCATCTTGTAGCCGAAGGCGCTCGAGCTCCGCCCGCCGGACGTTCTCGAAGTGCTGGCGCAGCGCCACGACGGTCGGGATGGCGCCGCGCGAGCGCAGCCAGGCGCCGAACTTCTCCAGCTCCTCGGCGACGATCGTCTCGGCGCGCCGATCTCGCTGGTGCGGCGCGCCAGGTTCTCGCGAACGGTCGCCTGCAGATCGTCGATGTTGTAGAGGAACACCTGTTCGATTTCGCCGGCGGCGGCTTCCACGTCGCGCGGCAGCGCGATGTCGATGATGAACAGCGGCCGGTTGCGGCGCGGCCGCATGATCGCCTCGATGCGCGCCTTCGTCAGAATCGGCGCCGCGGCGCCGGTGGCGGTGATGACGATGTCGCTGGCGCCGTGAGCAGCGTCGTCCATGATCCTCCCACGGCGCGGCGGTCGCGCCGCCGATCGCTTCCGCGGTCCGCGCCGCGTGCGCCATCGTGCGGCTGACGATCGTCACGTGCTGCACGCCCTGCGACTTCATGTGCCGGGCGGTCAGCTTGCCCATCTCGCCGGCGCCGACGACGACGACGCGAGCGTCCGCTCGAGATCGCCGAAGATCTTCCGCGCCAGCGCGACCGCGGCGTAGCTGATCGACACGGCGCCCGATCCGAGGCCGGTCTCCGTGCGCACCCGCTTGCCGACGACGAACGACGAGTGGAAGAGCCGGTTGAGTGACCGGTCCGACGGTATGGACGTCGCCGGCGACGTGTGGGCTTGCTTCACCTGGCCGAGACACCTGCGGCTCGCCGACGACCAGCGAGTCGAGGCCCGGCCGCGACGCGAAAGAGATGGCGCGCCGCGTCGAGGCCGGCGACGTCGTAGACGTGCGGCGCCACCGTCAGGCGCGATCGACGGCGTTGAACTCGCTGACGAAGCTCACCAGGTCGGTCGCGCGTCGCCGCGACGTCGTCACACGCGACGTACAGTCTCGGCGCGGTTGCAGGTCGACAGCACGACCGCTTCCGCGCGTCGATCCGCGCGCCGCCAGCGACCGCAGGGCGTCGGTCGACGCCGCGCACCTGGAAATCGAGCGCGCTCGCGCAGCTCGACCGGCGCGGTCTTGTGACTGATTCCGACCAGCAGAGCAGGTGCATAGCACAAGTTGGGAAGTGAGGCAAGTAGGAGAAGTGCTGACGTTCCAGCTTTCCTGATCCGAAGACTTTCGTGATCCTCACTTCACTGACTTCCTCAGCTTCCTGACTTCTTCACCTTCTGACTCTCAAAGAGTCATAGGCTGTCTCGGTCATGAAATAGCTGATCGGCACGAAATTGAGCAGCACGATCGCGAAGCCGATCGCCGACAGATAGGCCGCGCGCCGGCCGCCCCAGCCGATGCGGCGCGCCGCGAACAGCTCGAACGAGTAGACCGCCCAGCAGACGAGCGCGACGAAGATCTTCGGATCCTGCAGCGACATCGCGTGGAGCTGGGGATGGTCCGGCGCGTAGCGCGCGCGCCTGCGCCGTCCAGACGGCGCCGACGACCAGACCGACCGTCAGGAAGATCCAGCCGATCGACGATCGCGCCGCTGGTTCATGCGGTCGAGGACCTGCAGCGACGGCAGCCGGGCGTAGAAGAAGCCGAGGTGCTTCGCCTTGATCTCCTTGAACAGCAGCACGTAGGTGATGCCGATGACGCACGCGAGCGCGAAGCTGGCGTAGGCGAACAGCAGCGACGAGACGTGGATGCCGAACAGCGGACCCTGCAGCACCGGCAGCCGCGGCCTCGACGCCGGGTTCGAGCGCCGGGATCAGCTGCAGCGCCACCAGCAGCGGCAGGATGAACACGCCCATCGCCCGCTCGTCGGTGGTCATCTCGCGTATAGAGATAGGCGAGCGCCAGCAGCCACACGAACGTCGAGATCGCCGACGTCGGGCCGGCGACCGGGATGTGTCCGCACTCGACCGTCTGCATGCCGATGACGAAGGTGTGGGCGAGCGCGGCGAACACCAGCAGCGTCGTCGCGCGTGCGGCCGACGCCGGCATCGCGCCGGGCGAAATGCCAGACGTAGGCGCACGAGCGCGACCGCGTATAAGGCGAGCGGAACAGTGTTCATGTCCGTTGGGGCAGGTATGGCAGGTGCGGCTGGTGGGCTGGTAGGCTCGAGCTGACGTCGCCGACCGCCTGCCCGGCCCGCACCTGCCTACCCGCCCAGTCTAATGCGAAGTCGGCGCGAAGTAGCCCTGCTTGGTGCGCGCCGTGAGCTGCTGACCGTTCACGCGCACGACGATGCGCCGCCACGCGCCGTCGCGGCGCTGGATTGCGCGACGTGTAGCCGACCGTGTACTGGCTCGACAGCTCGTCCGGAGATCTGGCCGTAGACGCTCGTCGAGATCCGGCGACCTGATTCGGGAAGAACGCGCGCCCGCCGGTTTCCTGCGCGAACTGACGCAGCGACGAACTCGGCCTCCTTGAAGCCCTTGCGTCGTCGGTCGACGGCATTCGCCCGCGCGAAGGCCGATCGCGTAGATCGCGCGTTTCAGAGCGCTTGGCCAGATCGAGGACCTCCTCGAACGGCAGCAGGCTCGACGTGTCTTCGCCGTCCGGAGAGCACGACGATCGCCCGCCGCCGAATCTCCTCGACGTTCTTGGCGACCAGCTTCTTGAGATCCTTGAGCGCGATGTAGATGGCGTTGTAGCAGCGACGTCGAGCCGCCGGCCGACGTCTTGCGGATCGCCTGCTCCAGATCGCGTCCCGTCTGCTCGTGAAGCGGCGCGGCGATGGTGACGCGGCTGTCGAAATCGATGATCTCGGCGACGATCCTGCGTCCGCAGCTTCTGCGACGAAGCCGATCGCCGCCTCCTGCGCGGTCGGCAGCTTCGCATTCCATGCTGGCGCTGGTGTCGAGCATCAACGCCAGCGCAATCGGCAGGTTCGGTCTTGTTGAAGAAGGTGACGTCCTGCTTCACCCCGTCTTCGAAGACGCTGAAGTCCTCGGCTGCTCGAGGTCGGTGACGTAGCGCGCCGTGCCGTCGGTGACCGTCACGTTGAGCGAGACCAGTTCGACGCCGGCGCGGAACGGGCGGGCGTGCTGGCGGCGGTGGTTTGACGGCGCGGCGGGCGGCTGAGACGGCGGTCGCTTGCGCGCCGACGACGATCTCGATGCGCGGCGATCGCCGGCGGCGATGACGGCCGACGGCAAGCCAGCGGGATGAGCGGGTCATGGCCGGCCCTGTTCGCGCTTTTCGTTGATCGAGCGTCCCGCGCGCCGTCACTCCGGCGCGCGCCGAGCTGACGGTCGTGCGCTCGGGTGGAATCAGCGAATTCGGCCGCGCGTAGGTGATGCGGTACTGGTGCTTTCAGCTCCGCCGCCAGCTGCTTGAGCTCGTCCGGCAGCGCCGAACTGGCGAGCAGCGACGTGCGCCGGCCGCCGCGTCCGGCGCGGGCCTTCGTCGAGCACCGATGCGCCGGTTGCGCGCGTCTTCAGGAGATGTCGTTGGACGGCAACCCCAGCACGATGACGTGCAGAGTGGCCCCGATGTCGACGAGCGGCTCGAGGACATCCTCCCATCGGCGTGAGCTGAATTCCGGCCCTTCCGTCGGCGATCGCCACGATCACCGGGCGCTGCGCTTCGCGTTTCTTGAACCCCTGACTCGTTTCGACGATCCCGTCGAGCAGATACATGCCGCTGCCGGCCTGTTCGAAGATGCGGTTGACGCCCTTGATGCAGCTTTCTCGCGATCGGACGAGTAGTCGGCGAGAATCGTCGGCCGCTCGGCCAGCGCGATGATCGAGATCTGGTGCTTCGGTGCCGTTCAGCGATCTCGGTCACGCAGCCCTTCGCACGCCGACGCGGAGGTCGCGAGATGTGGTTGCGCGCGGCCTGGCTGTTGTCGACCAGCACGGCAATCTGCATCGGCTCGTCGGCCGGCGCGACGCGCAGCACTTCGCGCGCGACGTTGTCTTCGCGGACCGGAAATCGGACGGGCCGAGGTCAGGCACCGGCGCGCCGGCCTCATTCGAGCGCGCTGACGTACATCGAACGCTGGATCGCCTGGCGCGAGCGGCGCAGCGGCGACAGGATGACCAGCGCGGCCATCAGCACGGCGCACAGCGAGCGTCGTATTTTCACCCGCTCAGTATAGGTCCCGGTTTTCGGCAACGTCAAGCGAAATCAGCGACCAAACTGGTTTGAAATCTGTGAGTTGCGGCAAGAGCCTGTGAAGTGCGCAAGCGGCCGGTTTCTGACAGCCCTGGGTCGCGTGTTATAAACCCGAGGCTTTTCTACAGCGGCGCCGCGCTGCTCGCACGGCCAACGTTTCCCCATGCTTTCAGCCTACATTCCGATCGCTATCTTTGTCGTCGTCGCGACCGGGTTCGCGCTGTTCACGCTGGTCTTCATCGAGCCTGCTGCACTCGGAGAAGTACAGCAAAGTGAAGCTCGAGCCGTACGAGTGCGGCATCGAGCCGACCACCGACGCGCCGCGATCGCTACAGCATCCGCTACTACCTCGTCGCGATGCTGTTCGTGATCTTCGACGTGGAAACGGTCTTCATGTTTCCCTGGGCCGTCATCTTCGACAAGCTGCTGCTGTTCGGCCTGATCGAGATGGTCGTCTTCATCTTCATCCTGGTCGTCGGCTACTACTACGCCTGGCAAAAAGGGCGCGCTCGAATGGGCTTAGTGCGGTGCGCTCTGGAAGCATTCGACATGGCTGACGACCCGAAGCCGTCGGATCCGATCCAGCCGCCGACGCCGCCGACCGCGGCCGCGGACAAACCATGCCGGTCGAGCGCCGCCGAACCGCTCAAAGGCGAGGTGTCGCGGACCGACGCCGCCGGGAGCCGGCGCGTCCGCTGCACCGAGCGGCGCCGCAGCGACCGCCGGCCCGAAGCCGGCGATCCCGCGGCCGCCGCGACCGCGGCGAGCCAGCGAGACCAGTTCAGCGACCGGAGCAGCCGACGCCGCCGCCGGCCTCGCGGCGCCGGCGGCCGCAGCCGCGCGGCTGCAGCCGCGCCCGCTGCCAGCAGCCGCCGCACCTCGCGCCGCCTCGCCGCGGCCGGCGCCAAGCGCCGCCGCAGCGGCGCCGCACCGGCCGCCGGCGCAGGCCGCCGAGCATCCGCCGAACGCAGCCTCCGCGCCGACCGGACCGCCCGATCCGCCGCCGCCGGCGGACAAGACGCCGCCCGCGTTCATCGCGTCGCTGCAGGCGGCGCATTGCCTGGCGCATCGTGACGCAGGTGAGCTACTGGGTCGGCGACTGGACCGGTGATCGTGCCGGCCGTCGCGCATCCTCGACGTCGCGCGCGCATCTGCGCGACGCGCCGGACGCGTCGTTCGACTACGTGCTCGGACGTCACCGCCACCGACTGGCCGCCGCGCGCCGAGGCGCTTCGACATCGTCTACTGCCTCTACTGACGCGGCATCGCCATCGCGTGCGGGTGAAGGCCAAGGCGGGCGAGCATCGAGCCGGTCGCCGTCGGTCACCGGCGATCTGGCCGGCGGCCAACTGGCTCGAGCGCGAGGTTTACGACATGTTCGGCGTGAACTTCATCGGCCATCCCGATCGCCGGCGGATTCTGATGCCCGACGACTGGCAGGGCTTTCCGCAGCGCAAGGACTACCCGCTCGGAAGGGCCGGGCGAGCTGCTGATGGAGAACCCGCTCGACTGGTTGAAGCTGAAACAGTCGACGGAAGAGGCGGACATTGAATAGACACGCATGCAGAGTGCTGTGCTCAGTGCGATGTCGGAAGTGCTGGTGCTGTGCAGGTCGCCAGCGCGGCGCTCAGCGCACCGTGCATGAGCACCAGCACCGGGCACCAAGCATGAGCACGAAGCACCGAGCACTGAGCACGTAGCACGAGAAGCAGAAGCATGGCAACACCGACAGTCCATCACGGCGCGATGTTCGACACCAACGAGCTGGTGATCAACATGGGGCCCCAGCATCCGAGCACGCACGGCGTGCTGCGGGTCGTCCTGCGGCTCGACGGCGAGAAGGTCGTCGACGCCGACGTCGTCGATCGGCTATCTGCACCGCGGCATCGAGAAGCTGAGCGAGAACCGCAACTGGACGCAGATCATCCTGCTGACCGATCGGATGGACTACGTCGCGGCGGCGACCAGCAACGTCGGCTACTGCGAGACGGTCGAGAAGCTGATGGCGATCGAGGTGCCGCGGCGCGCGCGCTACGTGCGCACGATTCTCTGCGAGCTGCAGCGGATCGCCAGCCACTGCCTGTGGGTCGGCACGCACGCGATGGACATCGGCGCGATGACGGTGTTCCTCTACGCGTTCCGCGAGCGCGAGCTGATTCTCGATCTGTTCGAGGAGTTCTGCGGCGCGCGGCTGACCTACAACTCGATGCGCATCGGCGGCCTGCCGCTGGACATCCCCGCCGGGCTGGGACAAGAAGGTCCTCGAGTTCTGCAACATCATGGACGCGAAGGTCGACGAGTACGAAGAGCTGCTGACGCACAACCGCATCTGGCTCGAGCGGACCAAGGGCATCGGCGTGATCTCCGGCCGCGCAGGCGGTCGCGCTCGGGCTGAGCGGTCCGCCGCTGCGCGGCTCGGGCGTGCCGCGCGACGTCCGCAAGGACGAGCCGCTACGCCGCCTACGACGAGATGCAGTTCGACGTGCCGATCGGCACCGCCGGCGACACCTACGATCGCTACCTGGTGCGGATGGAGGAGTTCCGCCAGTCGCTCCGGATCATCCGCCAGGCGACCGAAGGGCATTCCCGAAGGGCCGATCGTCGGCAAGGTGCCGCGCCTGATCAAGCCGCCGGCGGGCGAGACCTACCACGCGATCGAGTCGCCGAAAGGCGAGCTCGGCTACTTCATCGTCAGCGACGGCAAGTCGACCAACCCGTACCGCTTCCGCGTGCGGCCGCCGTCGTTCTGCAACCTGCAGGGGCTGCGCACGCTGATCAAGGGCCACCTCGTCGCCGACGTCGTCGCGCTGATCGGATCGCTCGACGTCGTGCTCGGCGAGGTCGACCGGTGAGTCGAGTCGACGCTTCGTCATTCCGCTTCTGAAGATCCTCGATCGTGCTCGAACGCGACGCTCGTGGCGGTCACCTACATGGTGCTGCTCGAGCGCAAGGTGATCGCGTGGGCGCAGTCGCGGCTCGGGCCGATGCGCGTCGGCCCGTACGGCATCCTGCAGCCGGTCGCCGACGCCGATCAAGCTGATGATCAAGGAAGACATCACGCCGGTGCGCGCCGACAAGTGGGTGTTCACGGCGGCGCCGATCATCTCGATGGTGCCGGCGCTGATCGTCTACGCGGTGATTCCGTTCGGCCCGAGTCGTGAACCTTTTCGGCCGCCAGGTGACGCTCTACATCACCGACGTCAACGTCGGCCTGCTCTACATCGTGTCGGTGGCGTCGGTCGGCGTCTACGGCATCATCCTCGCGGGCTACGCGTCGAACAGCAAGTATCCGCTGCTCGCGAGCCTGCGCGCGTCGGCGCAGCTCATCAGCTACGAGGTCGCGGTCACGCTGACGCTGGTCAGCGTGATCCTGATGTCCGGCTCGCTCAGCATGGTCGAGCATCGTCCGCGCGCAGGAGAGCTAGCGACGTCTGGTACGCGTTCGTGCAGCCGGTCGCGTTCGTGATCTTCTTCATCGGCGGCCTGGCCGAGACCAACCGCGCGCCGTTCGACATGCCCGAGGCGGAGCAGGAGCTGACCGGCGGCTTCCACACCGAGTACAGCGGCATGCGCTTCGCGCTGTTCTTCCTCGCCGAATACGCGAACATGATCGTCGTCTCGTCGGTGGCGACGACGCTGTTTCTCGGCGGGTGGCTGCGGCCGTTCCCGAACGTCGCGGCGCTCGGCGTTCCTCGACTTCATCCCGAGCTGGACCTGGTTCCTGATCAAGTCGTTCGTCTTCCTCTACATCTTCATCTGGGTCCGCGCGACGCTGCCGCGCTACCGCTACGACCAGCTGATGCGGCTCGGATGGAAGGTGCTCATCCCGCTGGCGATCGCGAACCTGGTGGTGACCGGCATCGTCGAAGGTGTTGCTGTCAGCTGATGGGCGCAAGCGATCGCGTTCTACTTACGTCTCGCGCGTGCATCCTCGGCTTCGCGCGTGCTGGTCGTCACGCACGAGGGACACCGTGCACAGCGTGCTGTTCCTGGTGCTCGACTTCCTGTTCGTCGCGGCGCTCTACGTGCTGCTCGGCGCGCAGTTCCTCGCCGCCATCCAGATCCTGGTCTACGCCGGCGGCATCGTCGTCCTGTATCTGTTCGTCGTCATGCTCGTGAACCTGAAGCGCGCCGCCGGAGGCGCATCAGGATCCGCACCGGCTGACGAAGCTCGGGATTCGGCATGTCGGCGGCGGTGCTGCTCGGAGCTCGGCGCGATCGCGGTGTATTCGATCGCGCGCTGCCGGTCGCCGGTCGTGCCGCGGCGCGCGCGATGCCGGTGACCGGCAACACCGAGCAGGTCGGCTGGCTGCTCTATACCAGCTATCTGATTCCGTTCGAGATCGCGTCGATGCTGCTGCTGGTGGCGATGATCGGCGCAATCGTGCTGGCGAAGAGGAACTATGAATCGGAATTGGGATCGGTAATCGGTGATTCAGGTGATTGAGGATTGACGGCTCGCGATCAATCGATTGCCGATACCCAATCCCAATGTACCATGATCACTCCACTCACTACATGTTGCTGTCCGCGGCGCTGTTCATCATCGGCGTCATCGGCGTGATGATGCGCCGCAACATCATCATCATCTTCATGTCGATCGAGCTGATCCTGAACGCCGTCAACATCAACCTGATTGCGTTCTCGGTCGCAGCTGCAGAACGCCATCGGCCAGGTGTTCGCGATTTTCGTCATCGCCGTCGCCGCCGCCGAAGCGGCGGTCGGTCTCGGGATCATCCTCGCGTTCTACCGCAACAAGGAGACGGTCAACATCGACGAGATGAACCTGATGAGGTGGTAAATCGGGCGATCGGGATCGGGATCGGCGATCGACGATCGCCCAATTGGATCGCCGATCACGATCGCCAGATCGCCGATTGAAAGTCGCCGATTCGACATGCGATATATCTGGCTGATTCCTCTCTTCCGCTGGCTCGGCGCCGCCATCAACGGCCTGGTCGGCATCCGTTCGTTCTCGCGCCGCGTGGCCGGCGGCGTGGCGTGCGCGACGATGATCGGCGGCGCTCGGGCTGTCGCTCGTCGCCTTCTGGCAGCTGCTCGGCGCTGCCGGCGGACGCGCGCGCCTACGACGTCGGTCGTCGCGACGTGGATTCCGCGCATCCCGCTCGCGCACGCGTAACGGCATCGGTCTGCTTCAACGTGCCGTGGGGCTTCCGGCTCGATCCGCTGTCGGCGATGATGATCCTCGTCGTCACCGGCATCGGCACGCTGATCCACGTCTACTCGACGGCGTACATGGCCGACGAGCCGCGCGGCGGCGTCGCGCGCTTCTTCTGCTACCTGAACCTGTTCTGCTTCTTCATGCTCATGCTCGTCCTCGGGAACAACTTCCTGGTGATGTTCGTGGGCTGGGAAGGCGTCGGCCTCTGTTCGTACCTGCTGATCGGCTACTGGTATGAGAAGAAGAGCGCGGCGGACGCCGGCAAGAAGGCGTTCATCACCAACCGCGTCGGCGACTGGGGCTTCGTCCTCGGCGTGTTCCTCGATCTACACCGACGTTCGGCACGCTCGACTTCCGCGCGGTGCAGAACGCCGCGGCGGCGATGCCGGTCGAGACGGCGCACTTCGGCGTGCTGTCGGTCGATCTGCCTGCTGCTCTTCGTCGGCGCCACCGGCAAGAGCGCGCAGATTCCGCTGTACGTCTGGCTGCCGGACGCGATGGAAGGGCCGACGCCGGTCTCGGCGCTGATCCACGCGGCGACGATGGTCACCGCCGGCGTCTACATGCTCGGGCGCAACGCCGTGCTGTTCTCGCACGCGCCGGAGGTGATGACGATCGTCGCGATCGTCGGCGTGCTGACCGCGTTGATGGCGGCGTCGATCGGCCTGGTGCAGTACGACATCAAGCGCGTGCTCGCCTACTCGACGGTGTCGCAGCTCGGCTACATGTTCACCGCGATCGGCGTCGGCGCGTTCTCGGCCGGCGCGTTCCACCTGATGACCCACGCCTTCTTCAAGGCGCTGCTCTTCCTCGGCAGCGGCTCGGTCATCCACGCGATGGGCGGCGAGCAGGACATGCGCGCGCATGGGCGGCCTGAAGAAGTACCTGCCGGTCACCTTCGCGACGATGATGATCGGCACGCTGGCGATCGCCGGCATCCCGCCGCTTTCGGGCTTCTTCAGCAAGGACGAGATCCTCTTCCAGCGCGTTTCTGCACAACAAGGCGATCTGGGTGCTCGCGGTCGTCGACCGCGTTCATGACCGCGTTCTACATGTTCCGTCTGATGGCGATGACCTTCTTCGGCGCCTACCGCGGTCCGGCGTGGGAAACCGCAGGGCACGGCGGCGGTCAGCCGTCGCGGCGCAGCATGGCGTGCCGCATCCGGCCGATCCGCACGCGCACGGCAAGGCGCACAAGAAGGAGCACGAGGTCTCGCACGGCCCGGCGGAGCCACGATCACGCCGATGCACATGGCGCACGGGCACGCGGCGGCTGACGACGACAGTCACGGCGGTCACGGCCCGTGGCATGGACCGCACGAATCGCCGACGCCGATGACCTTCCCGCTGATGGCGCTCGCCGTCGGCGCGATCGTCGCCGGCTTCGTCGGCATGCCGGCCGCGCTCGGCGGCAACAATGCGATCGAACATTTCCTCGAACCGAGCTTCACCGCGGCGCACGTCGAGGGAGGCGCAGAACCGCGCGGCTGCAGCCGCGGCGGAACCAGCCGACGAGCACGAGACGCCGCACGCGTCGCGGCGCCTCGAAGTCGGGTTGATGGTGTTCTCGGTGCTGATCGCGCTGGCCGGGATCGGGCTGGCCTACCGCTTCTACGTGACGAGCCCGGAGATCGTCCGAGCAGCTCGCCGAGCGCTGGGCCGGCGCTCACCGGTCTGCTGCTGAACAGCTACTACGTCGACGAGCTGTACGGCGCGACGTTCATCGCCGCGCACCTTCAAGTCGGCGCGCGGGTTGTGGACCGTCGATCGCAACGTCGTCGACGGCGCGGTCAACGGCGCCGGCAAGCTGACCGTTGTCAGTTCCTGGTTCTCGGGATTGACCGACCGCACGGTCGTCGACGGTCTGGTGAATCTCCTCGGCTGGATCGTCCAGGAATCGAGCCACGCCTTCCGCCGGCTGCAGACCGGTCTGGTGCAGAACTACGCGATGCTGATGCTGTTCGGCATCTTCGCCTTCGTCAGTCTTTATCTGGTGATGAGGTAACGGTGGGCCATTACCTGTCTCTCGTCCTCTTCCTGCCGCTTGCCGGCGCCGCCGCGCTGGTCGTCGTCAGCAAGGACAACGCAAACCTGATCCGGTGGATCGCGAACGTCGTCGCGTTCCTCGGCTTCGTGATCTCGATTCCGCTGTGGTTCTGGTACGACCCGGCGAGCCCTGGTTTCCAGTTCATCGAGCAGGCGCCGTGGATTCCGTCGATCGGCGCGCAATATTTCCTCGGCGTCGACGGCCTCAGCACGCTGCTGATCCTGCTGACGACGATGATGGGGTTCATCGCGGTGCTGTCGTCGTGGACGGCGATCACCGAGCGTGTGAAGGAGTACTACATCTTCCTGCTCGTGCTGCAGACGGGCATGCTCGGCGCGTTCATGGCGCTCGACTTCCTGCTCTTCTTCCTGTTCTGGGAAGTGATGCTGGTGCCGATGTACTTCCTGATCGGCATCTGGGGCAGCGACCAACCGCCTCTACTCGGCGATCAAGTTCTTCCTCTACACCCTGGTCGGCAGCGTGGTGATGCTGCTCGGCATCCTGGCGCTCTACTTCGCGTACCACAACGCGACCGGCGATCTACACCTTCGACGTCACGCAGTTCCACGCGTTCGGATTCGATCCAGGATCTGCAGTGGTGGGTCTTCCTGGCGTTCTTCCTCGGCTTCGCGATCAAGGTCCCGATGTTCCCGTTCCACACCTGGCTGCCCGACGCGCATACCGACGCGCCGACCGCCGGCTCGGTGATTCTGGCGGCCGTCCTGCTGAAGATGGGGACCTACGGGTTCCTGCGCTTCAGCCTGCCGATTCTGCCCGAGGCGTCGCGGCACTTCGTGCCGATGATCGTGCTGCTGTGCATCATCGGCATCGTCTACGGCGCGCTCGTCGCGCTGGCGCAGAAGCGACTGGAAGCGGCTGGTCGCGTACTCGTCGGTCAGCCACATGGCGATGGTGATGCTCGGGATGTTCGCGCTGAACCCGGTCGGCATCACCGGCAGCATCGTCCAGCAGCTCAATCACGGCATCTCGACCGGCGCGCTCTTCCTGCTCGTCGGCGTCGTCTACGAGCGGCGGCACACGCGCGAGATTTCCGAGTACGGCGGCCTGTCGAAGGTGATGCCGGTCTACGCGGCGGTCTTCCTGATCATGACGATGTCGTCGATCGGTCTGCCGGCGCTGAACGGCTTCATCGGCGAACTGCTGATCCTGCAGGGCGTGTTCGTCGCCAGCAAGACTGTGGGCGGCGTTCGCGGCGAGCGGCGTCGTGCTGGGCGCGGCCTACATGCTCTACCTCTATCAGCGGACGATGTTCGGCAAGATCGAGAACCCGAAGAACGAGCGGCTGACTCGACCTCACGCCACCGCGAGTTCGCGACGTTCGCGCCGCTGCTGGTGCTCGCGGTCTGGATGGGCATCTATCCGACGCCGTTCCTGCGCCGGCTCGAGACGTCGGTGCAGCACATCATCGTCGCGCGTGAACCCGCACTACGCGCAGGCAGTACGCGGAGTGCCAACTGCGGCGGCCGACGCGCCGGACCGCCGCGGATCGCTCGCCGGCCGGCGAATCCCGCGCGGCGACGTTCCTGCCAGCATCGGCGGCAGCGGCCGTGCGACGTCGCCACGTCGGCAATCCGCCGCGGCGCCGTGCGGTCCCGACGGCAAGCCGCTCGCGCATGGAGCACCGCTGATGCCTCCAGGAATTTCGACTCAGCGACTTCTACTACATCCTGCCGGAGCTCGTGCTCACGGCCGGCGCGCTGCTCGTGCTGATCGCCGACGTGCTGCTGCCGCAGGCGAGCGGCGGTCGCGCTCGCCGTGGGTGACGCTCGCTCGTCGCTCGGCGCGACGCGCGGTCGTCGCTCGGCTCGCCGTTCTAGCAACGACGCACGTCGAGGTCGCGCAACGGCCTGCTCGCGGTCGATCAGTTCGCGCTGTTCTTCAAGGTCGCTGTTCCTCGTCGCCGCCGCGATCACGGTGCTGATGTCGATGCGCTACCTCGAGATCGAAGGGCGTCAGCCCGGGCGAGTACTACTTCCTGATCCTCTGCGCGACGCTCGGCATGATGATCATGGCGGGCGGCATCGATCTCATCACCATCTTCATCGGCCTCGAGACGATGGCGGTGTCGTTCTACATCCTGGCCGGGTTCATCAAGCCGAGCCAGCGATCGAACGAAGCGGCGGTGAAGTACTTCCTGCTCGGCGCCTTCTCGCTCGGCATCCTGCTCTACGGGATGTCGCTGATGTGCGGCCTGTCGGGCACGACCAACCTGCGCGTGATGGCGCCGCTCTTCGTCGGCCAGGAGCGTGACCCGCGGCTGGTCCTCGCGGTCATCCTCGTCGTCGCCGGCGTCGGGTTCAAGATCGCGGCGGTGCCGTTCCACATGTGGGCGCCCGACGTCTACGAAGGGCGCGCCGACGCCGATCACCGCGTTCCTGTCGGTCGGCTCGAAGGCGGCGTCGTTCGCGATGCTGATCCGGATCTTCGTCGAAGGGCTGCCGTCGATGAGCGCCGACTGGCGGCTGCTGTTCTACGGCGCTGGCGATCGTGACGATGACGGTCGGCAACGTCGCCGCGGTGACGCAGACCAACGTCAAGCGGATGCTCGCCTACTCGTCGATCGCGCACGCCGGCTACCTGCTGATCGGCATCGTCGCGCGGCGCGACGCTGCGCGCGGCATCACCGCGACGCTGATCTACCTGCTGATCTACTCGTTCATGCAGCTCGGCGCGTTCGCGGTCGATCGTGCTGCTGCGCCGGCAGGACGTCGTCGGCGACGAGCTGAAGGACTTCAGCGGCCTGCACTTCCGCAATCCGTTCGCGGCGTTCGCGATGCTGCTCGTTCATGCTGTCGCTCGGCGGCATCCCGCCGACCGCCGGCTTCATGGGCAAGTTCTGGCTGTTCAGCGCGGCGATCGACGCGCACTACTACTGGCTCGCGGTCATCGGCGTCCTGAACAGCGCGATCTCGCTCTACTACTACGTGCGGCATCGTCGTCTTCATGTATGCTGAAGAAGGAGACGATCGGATCCGAGCCGGTGACGAGCCCGGCGCTGGCGGTGGTGCTCGGGCGTCGCGGTCGCGGCGACGCTCGTGCTCGGCGTCTATCCGCGGCTGCTGTTCGAGGTCGCCGAAGCGTCGGCGCGAACGCTCGGCGCGGCGCGGCGATGCGCGGCCGATGCAGCGACTTGACGCAGAGTCGCAGGTCGCGAGAATCGGCGAGTTCACGAGGCATTCGGCGCGGCCTTCGTGCTCAAGTCCGATGGTCCCGTTTCGCGATCGGCCCACGGGAATCCGGCTACGTGAAGTATTTCACAAGGTACGATATACTGCCGCGCCGAGCCGTCGTGGGATAGTCATCCGTTTGCCATGGCTGACAAGGACCACGATGAATCGTCGCTCGCGAGCGTCCGCGAGGCGCTGCAGCACACGCGCGGAGCAGGCGGGCCCGGCGGCCGGGCGCCGGCTACACGCTGATCGGCGCGATCCTCCTGCTCGGCGGCATCGGCTACGCGATCGACGCCTGGCGCGGCACGTCGCCCTGGTTTCTGGTCGGCGGGCTGCTGCTCGGCATCGTCGTCGGGATGTACGAGCTGGCCAAGACCGTCTGGCACAAATGAAGGCGCGTCGGCTGGATGGCCGGCGGCGAGCCTCGTGCTGCGGCTCGCGGCGATCGCGCTGGCCGGCGCGGCAGACCGGCGCGCCGATGTGCTGCTCGGGATGGCTGAGCGCCGCTCGCGCGCGGCGGCGTGTCGTGGGTGCTGGCCGAGCGGACCTACCGGCGCGATCCGCGAGCGGCTGACCGGCGCTGATGATCGGCCGCGTTCGCGCGTGAAGATGGTGTTTTTCGGGGCCTACGTGGCGGTCGGTGATGCTGCGGTCGTCGGCGTCCAGCCGGTGCCGTTCGTCGTCAGCTTCACCGGTTACTTCATCGGCCTGTATCTGACCGAGGCGCTTTTGACTGCGCCGCCTGTTCGCGTGGCGTGATGGCAACACGATGCTGCGTTCAGGAAGCCCAGCAGCACGCGTGCGGCCACGCGGCGCACGGCGCCGCCGAGAAGTTCGACGCCGGCGAGACGATCATCGAGCACGTGGCGAACAGCAGCCATCGACGATCCGCTGATCCACCTGCCGAAGCGTGCTCGGCATCGACTTCTCGGTCACCAAGCACGTCTTCATGCTGTGGCTGGTCGCAGCGACGTCTGTTCGTCGTCGTCACCTGGACCGTCCGCCGCTACCTGAAGCAGGATCGGCTGATTCCGTCCGGCTTCATGAACGGGCTCGAAGCGGTCGTCGAGTTCGTCCGCGACGACGATCGTCCAGCCCAACGTCGGCAAGAAGTGGGTCAACACCTGGACGCCGCTGCATCCTGACGTTCTTCTTCTTCATCCTCGGCGCGAACGCGATCGGCCTGATCCCGATCTTCGACGTCCTCGGCCTGCTCGATCACTCCGTGCTGCACACCGGCGAGCACTCGTTCGTCAAGCAGCTGATGCACGGCGGCACGACGGCGACCGCGAACTTCAACGTCACGGCGGCGCTCGCGACGATCACCTTCGGCGCGATCATCGTCGCCGGCTCGAAGGCGCACGGCTTCGTGAAGCACTGGATGAACCTGGTGCCGCACGGCGCTGGCCTGGCCGATCTACATCCTGCTCATCCCGATCGAAGATCATGGGCATGTTCGTCCGGCCGTTCGCGCTGACCATGCGACTCGCGGCGAACATGACCGGCGGCCACATCGCGCATCCTCGCGATCCTGTCGTTCGTGTTCCTGTTCGCCGAGATGTTCGGGCGCGCGATCGCGCGGCATCGGCGTCGGCGCTGGTCGTGCTCGGTGCCGCTGGCGGTCGGCATCTCGGCGCTCGAAATCATCGTCGTCCTGGTCCAGGCGTACGTGTTCACGCTGCTGACGGCCGTGTTCATCGGCATGGCCATTCACGTTCATCACTGAGAAGACTCATACGGAGGAGTAGACGAATGACAGGAATCATGCACTTTTTCGGCGTCGCGCTCGGGCTCGGCATGATCGTCATCGGCGCCGGCGCTCGGCATCGGCAAGCTCGCCGCCGCCGCCGCCGAAGGCATCGCCCGGCAGCCGCAGCGCCGCCGACAAGATCACCGGCGCCGTGAACCTGCCGCTCTTCCTGCTCGAAGGCGTCGCGATTCTGGCCGAAGTGTTCGCGCTGCTGATCGTGCTGCTCGTGAGCGAGGGACGCGAGAGCCGATGGATAACCCGCTGGTCCAGCCCGATCCCGGGCTCTTCATCTGGACGATCGTCGACGTTCCTCGTGCTGCTGACGGCTGCTGGCGAAGTTCGCCTGGCGGCCGCTGCTCGGCGCGCTCGAGACGCGTCAGAACGCGATCCGCAAGTCGCTCGACGACGCGCAGCAGGCGAAGCAGGAGCTGGAGCGGCTGCACGTCGAGTCCGCGCAGATCATCAGCCAGGCGCGCGTCGAGGCCGAGCGCGATCATCACGCAGAGCCGCGTCCGACGGCGAGCGGCTGCGCGAGGAGATGCGCGCAGAAGGCGCGCACCGAGGCCGACCACATCGTCAAGAACGCGGAGCGCCAGATTCAGCTCGAGACCAGCCGCGCGCTCGAGCAGATCCGCCGCGAGGCGGTCGACCTCTCGGTGATGATCGCGTCGAAGATCATCCAGCGGAACCTCACCAAGGAAGACAACGAGAGGCTGATCGACGACGCCCTTCAGGCAGGTCGCGCGCGCGTCGCCACTAAGCCGTCGGATCCACGTGAATGGATCACGCACCACCGTAATATTGGTTCCGGCGTCCGCCGGGCCGTCCCTCTATCGCGTCAATCTCTTATAAACTGCTGCACCGACACGGCTTCCCGACGAAGTTGGGCCGGCTCGCGATCGAGCATACCGTTTGCGTATACAGGTCCCACCGCTATCGATATTGCACGCTGAGCGAACACGCGTGCGCAGTTCGGCCGCTTCATCGACCCGTGTGGACCGCTCGCCGTCCCGTTTTGTGATGTTCAACAAGCGACCGGTGGCGGATCTGAAGTGGTAAGCTCTGCGCAGCACTTCGCACACGCGCCGAACGGAAAGTGCTAAGGAGGGCTTCGATGGAGGCGTCAGTTCAGGTTCTATGTTCTCTTGGCGGCCATGTTGGCCGCCGCCGCGCGGCGTGGGCGCAAATCGACCAGGGCCGCCTGGTCGGCACCGGTGACCGACGCGCAGGGCGGCGTGCTGCCCGGCGTCACAGTGACGGCGAAGTCACCGGCGCTGATCGGCGTCCGCGACGACCGTGACCGAAGCGACGGCAAGTACTCGATCGCCGCGCTGCCATCGGGTGACGTACGAGCTGACGTTCGAGCTCTCCGGATTTCAGGCGTTCAAGCGCGGCAATCATCCATGCTGGCCTCGGCCAGATTCTCACCGTCGACGGCCAGATGCAGGTCGCGTCGCTGCAGGAGTCGGTGACCGTCACGGCGCCTCGCCGGTCGTCGACATGCAGATCATCGAGGTCGGCACCGACTTCACGACCGACAAGCTGGTCGGCGTGCCCGACCGCGACCGACGTCTGGGCGGTCCTCGGCCAGGCCTCAGGCGTGCGGATGAACGGGCTTCGACGTCGGCGGCAGCCACAAGAGCCAGCAGACGGGCTACGAGAGCTTCGGCATCCGCAACCAGAACCGCGTCCTGAACGACGGCGTCGACACGACGGAAGGCACCGGCGGCGCCGGATTCTACGCCGACTTCTTCGCCAACGAAGAAGTGGCGGTCAGCGCGGCCGGCGGCGACGTCGAGATGAACTCGCCGGGCTCGGCGGTCGTGAACACGATCAAGAGCGGCGGCAACAAGTTCAAGATGCTCGAACAACCTCACCTACCAGCAGGAATCGTTCGTCGGCGACAACACCAGCCGCCGACGCTGAGCAGCGCGCGGCTACACCGGCCAGCCGAACATCAAGTTCTGGGAAGGCCACACCGACATCGGCGGCCCGATCAAGACCGACAAGGTCTGGTTCTTCGGCGCCTACAACCACTTCAAGATCGACAAGCGGATCTCGGGCGTGCCGCGCAACATCGCGACCGACCTCGGCGTGTTCGACAACTACATGACGAAGGAAACCTGGAAGGTCTCGCAGAAGGACACCGTCGTCGGCTACTTCCAGTGGGGCCGCAAGCGAAGCCGAACCGCGGCTTGTCGGTGACCGTCTCGCCGGAAGCGGCGCAGCCGCAGGACAGCGTCTCCTGGGTCTACAAGGGCGAGCACTCGCGCGTGTGGAGCAACCGCCTGTTCACCGACGTCAAGGTCAACCTGTTTGGCTACGACTTCCCGCTCGGCGTCAAGGCCGACTACGACGACGCAGCCGCCGCGCTTCGACACCGGCACCAACTTCGTGAGCGGCGCCGCGTGGGACGCGTTCGATCTCGGCGCGGCAGAAGCCGGCGGTCACCGCGCAGGCGACCTACTACGTGCCGGCGGCAAGATGGGCAGCCACGATCTCAAGGTCGGCTTCGAGTACCTGCTCGACATCGCCAAGTACGCGATCGACGGCCGCTCCGGGCCGATCCGCTATCGCGATCTGAACGGCGACGACCAACGAGATCCAGTTCGTCGACGTCGGCGACAACGGCGACGCTCGGCAGCACCTGGGCGGGTCGCAACGACCGCGACCAGCGCTACGCCGGCTACGCGCAGGATCGCTGGAACCTGAACAGCCGCGACGACCATCACGGCCGGCCTGCGCTGGGACTACCAGCGGCCCACTACCTGGACGGCAAGCGCGATCCGCTCATCAAGGACGTGCTGACCGCCGTCCAGCCGGCATCGCTCGACCGGCCAGCCGATGTTCAAGGCGCAGAACACGCCCGACACAGTCGATCATCACCGCGCAACTCGTTCGCGCCGCGCCTCGGCGTCAGCTACGACGTCAGCGGCAAGGGCAACGACCGTCCTGAAGGGCTTCTACGGCCGCTACTACTACAACTACGCCGACTGCGTTCGGCTCGCTGAACCCGGCGGCGCCAACTACAAGACGTTCAGGTTCCTCGATCATGAACGGCAACCGCAATGCGACGGCCCGGCGGAGCTCTGGCCTGCTCGTCGAGCTCCGCGGGCGGCACGACGCACGACGGTCGATCCGAACATGAAGAAGCCGTACGCCGACGAGTTCGACGCTGTCGGTCGAACGCCAGTTCTGGGGCGAGTCGTCGGTGCGCGTGGCCTACGTCCTGAAGAAGACGCTACAACGAGTATCGCGACGATCGATCTGTCGCGCGTCGAGGCCAGCTTCACCGTCCCGACCACGGTCGACCGTCCGGTCAGGCGACTTCGTGAACGGCGTCACCAGCGCACGTCAACCTGAATCTGCATGCGACCTCCCTGCCGGCGCCGACCGGCAAGAACGTCGATCACGAACGTCCCGGATGGCAACTACAGCTACGACACGCTGCAGTTCGCGTTCAACAAGCGGTTCGGCAGCGGGCTGTTCATCCAGTCGCAGCTTCGACTACCAGTGGCGCGACGAGCTGCGCGGCGGCGGCCGCCGGGCAACTTCCGACCAGCACCAACGACGCTGGCGAACGCCGACCACCAGCCCGCTGAACTCGCGACCCGATCACGGTCGGCTTCTTCCAGAACGCCTATCCGGCAGGTGTCGAACCGGCAGAAGAGCACCAACTGGCAGGGCCGCGCCGATCGGCCCGCTACGTGTTCAGCCTACGACATCGGCGTGGCGACCGAACCTCGCGCGTCCAGAGCGGCTACGCCTACTCGCGGATCTATCGCCGCGACGCTGCCCAATGCGGGCGGCGTGCGCTTCTACGATCAGGACATCGACAACAACCGGTCCGACACGGTACCGATTCTCGACCTCCGCATCGACAAGGCGTTCCAGATGGGCCGCTACAAGTTCACCGGGATGTTCGATCGCGTTCAACGCTGACGAACTCGGCCGCGGTCACCAACTTCAACCTGACCAACGGCGCCGCCTGACAACCAGATCATCGCGGCGCTCGATCCGCGCACCTTCCAACTCGGTCTGCGGTTCGATTTCTAGAGACGGATTCGGTCTCGACTTCAGCGCCGGGTGGCTTCAAAAGCCATCCGGCGTTTTGGGTACCCACGGATGGCAGGTCGGCTAAAGCAACAGAACGCGAGACCGGCGAGATCGCAGAGTCGATCCCGGAATTTCTCTGCGTGCTCTGCGAGCTCTGCGTTCAACGTCTGAGTGCGTTGTGCTTCAGCGGGCGAGAAGCGATCGCGATCTTGTCGACGTCGGCGCCGTAGCAGCCGCGCGGCGCCTCCTGACGAATCGCTCGAGATACGGGCGCGCCTCGTCGCGGCGGCCGGCGTTGTCAGAGCACCATCCCGAGGTTGTAGAGCGCGTCGAACAGGCGCGGGTTCGACCTGCACAGCGGTCTTCCATTCGGCGATCGCGTCGGCCTCGCGGCGCTGCCGCATGTAGACCGTGGCCAGCGCGTTGTGGGCGGCGGACAGCCGGGATCGAGGGCCAGCGCCTCTTTGAGCGCGGCAGTGGCGGCGGCCAGGTCGGCCGCCGCCGAGCTGCGTCGACGCCGAGGTTCTCGTAGGCCTTCGCCGAGGTCGGGTCGAGCGCGATCACCTTCCCGAATGCCGCCCGCGCGTCGGCGTGGCGGCCGAGCCGCGAGTAGACCGACGCCGAGCGAGTTGTGGGCCTCGGCATAGTCCGGGTGCGCCGCGATCACGGCCTCGAGCAGGCCTCGCCGAGCGATCGAGCGCCCCCGCTTCCTGCAGGTACCCCGCCAGCACGACCATCGTCGACTGATCGGCGATGCCGCGCCGGACGAGGTCCTCGAGCGTCGCCACCGCGCCGGCAAGGTCGCCGGTGTCGCGCTGCATCGACGCGAAGATGCCGAACGCGGTGGCGAACTGCGGATGCGCGCGCATGATCTCCCGGACCGTGGCCATGCCCGCGGTCGGGCGCGCCGTGGGTGAAGGCGGCGAGCGCCCCATCGAGCCTCGTTGGCCGGGCCGATCAGCCGCTTCGGATCGTCCGCGTCGGTGTAGGTGCGCTTGCCGGGATCGGCCGCCCCGGTCACGTAGCCGAGCGCCTGGAGCTGCTGGCGCGCGTCGGCGTCGAGCGCCACCCGTTCCTCCGCCGGCAGCCGCGCGCCGCCAGCTGCGCGAGGCGGTCGCGGAGCAGCGCCCTGAGCGCGCGCGCCCGCTCGGGGTTCTGCGCTGAAGAGATTCGTCGTCTCGCCGGGATCGGCCGCGAGGTCGTAGCAGCTCGGGCGAGCGGCAGATCGATCAGCTTGAACGGTCCGGCGACGAGGCCGGTCAGCGGCGCCCAGTTGCGCGTCAGCTGGGCGTCCATCGCCTCGACATAGGCGGCCGGCCGCCCGCGCCGCGGCCGTTCAGGGCGGGGAGCAGCGAGCGTCCTTCGAAGGCCGGCGGCACGGGGACGCCGACCAGGTCGAGCACCGTCGGCGCAAGGTCGATGAGCCGCGCCACGTCGTCGCACTGCCGCCTGCCGATTCCCGGGCCCGCCCAGAGAAACGCCGGCACGCGCATCGTGACGTCGTAGACGAAGACGCCGTGCGTCGCTTCGCCGTGCTCGCCGAGGCTCTCGCCGTGGTCCGCGGTGACCACGACGAGCGTTCGGTCCAGGCCCGCCGGCGGCGCGGATCTCGTCGAGCAACCGGCCCACCATCGCGTCGGTGTAGGCGACCTCGGCATCGTAGGGCTCGTGCTGCGACGCGTATGGCTCCGGGGCGCTGTACGGCGCGTGCGGGTCGTAGAGGTGGGACCCAGGCGAACCATTTGCGGATTGCGGATTGCAGGATTGCGGATTGGTTGCGGATTGACTATCCACGCGGCGGCAGGCCGTATCACATCCTCGGCGCGGCGCTCGGGGCCCTCGCCGGGTCGCCGCTGGCCTTTTCGCCGTACCGGTCGTCGTAGACGTCGAACCCGCGATTGAGGCCGAAGCGCGCGTCGAGGACGAAGGCGCCGACGAACGCGCCGGTGCGGTAGCCGGCCGCTTTCAACGTGGCGGCCAGGGTCGGCGAGCTTGTCGCCCAGCCTGAACAGGCTGTTGTTGCGCACGCCGTGCACCGGCGGCGACGCCGCCGTCATCAACGAGGCATGCGAGGGCAGCGTCAGCGGCGCGCTGGCATACGCGCGCGTCAGGCGGATCCCCTCGCCGGCGAGGCGATCGAGCGTCGGGGTCAGGCGTCTGGCGCTGCCGAAGGCGCCGACCCGATCGGCGCGGAGCGTGTCGATGGTGATCAGCAGGACGTTGCAGCCGTCGCAGTGCGCGCTGGCCAGCGGCGGCGGGCGAAACACGATCCACCTCGCGGCGCCCGCCGCGACGATGACGATCGCGGCGGCCAGCGCAGCGCGCGCCTGCCAGCCGTCAGCGGCTCGCGCGGCGCGCGATCGAGGCCGATCGCCGTGACCACCCCGCCGGCCAGGCGCGTGCCGATCTTGAGGCTGGACGCCGGTCCGCCGGTCGACGCGTATTCGACGACGACCTCGGTGGTGAGGCGCCGCTGCAGGCGCGTCGAGCGAGATCGCGTAGCCGCTCGCCGCGAAAATCCGATCGTAGCGCCCGCGCGTCTGGTTGACGAGCCCCTGCAGCACTTCCTGCAGCCCGAGCGCCGCTTCCGCCGCGCGATCGGTCGTGAAATTCCGCCGCCCGCGCACGTTGTTGAGCCGGCCGCTCGCGCCCGATGACGCGCATCTCGACCAGGTACATCGATCGATCGGCTCGCCAGCACCGGCTCGAAGACCTCGCGCGGCGTCCGGTTGCTCTGATCGTTGCCGCCCGCCGAGACGACGACCAGCATCGCGACCGGCGCTTCGCGCTTGCCGATATCCTTGCTGGCCTCGATCAGGGTGTCGAGCACGTGGCTTTCGCCGTCAGGCGCCGCGAACAACTGGTCGACGGCGCGCTCGAGCTGCGCTGGTGTCTCGTGAGTAGTCCGCGACGCGAAACGAGCGTGATCGCCGAAGGTGTAGATCGCGACGTCTCTGCCGCTCAGCCGGCTGACCAGCTGCCGCACCGCCTTCCCCGCATCTGTGCGTGAACTCCCGGCCGGGCGACGTTCGACGTGTCCACGAGGATGGCGATCGGATACCCGGCCGGCTTCGCCGCGATCGTCTCGCACGGCGTCGATCCTTCCTGGATGATGAAGTCTTCGGCGGCCAGGCCGCCGAGCGGCGTGTCGGTCTGCGGGTCGACCACGCTGGCGAGGACGAACCGGCTGCTCGACTGCGCCGGCAGCGTGGTCAGCGTGCCGAGCAGCAGCAAGACGGTCAGCGTGAGGCCCTGGTCATCGAGGTGCCACTCCCAGCCCGCGCACGCGAGCACCGATGACGCGGACGCCGACCTTGACGTCGCGGGGTTTCGATCCGACGGGGACGATGCATCGATCATCATCTCACTGGATCAGGCGATCGGCCAGCCGATCGAGGGCGGCCTGGTACGAGGCGGCCGAGTAAATCGTCGTGCACTCCCGTGCGTCTGCCCGGCCAGAAGCGCGCGCGGCGGCTGGCCGCGTCGGGCGCGCCGCTGCCGGAGCGCCCGGACGGTTGGCGGAGGACATGCAGCGCGGCGCCGCTGTCGACAATCGGCGCCGCGACGTCTTCCATCGTGAGGTCGCTCGCATCCTCGGCCGTCGCCGAGACGGCGACGATCGCCGAGAAGAGCGACCCCGTGCTTTTCATGGTCTCTCCGGCCAGCGCCGCCCCCTGCATGAGCAGGCTCGGCGCGCCCTCCTCGGCGGTCAGCTCTTCGAGCCGCGCCAGCACGGTCTCCCGCTCGTCTTCGAACGAGGTCAGCATGACCGGCTGCGTGCCGAAGGTGCCGAGCGCCACGGGCCGCTGGCCGATCCGCGTGATGAAGTGCGCGACCGCTTTGCGCATCAGCGGGAAGTCGCCGCGCGGGTCGTCGCCGGTGTCGAGGAGCACGATGATGGGGTAAGTCGGCCGGCCGCACGGACAGCACTCGCGGACCGCCCCGGCCTCCTGGATCACGAAGTCGTCCGCGCCGACGTCGACGAGCGGATGGTTTCGCCGCGTCGGTGACCGCGGCGAGCGCGACCCGGCTCGCCGAGTCTGCGGGCCCGGCCGGGCTCGGCGGCTGGAACGCGCAGAGGACGACGGCCAACGCCAGGATCAGGGGACCGGACACCACCGGGCATTATAGGCTGTCGCCGCGGGCGCGAAGGCCGGGCGGAAGACGGCGGCTGGAATCGTGGACTTATCATGCAGCGTGGGCATTGGGGCGCTCGGCTCACGCCTTCGCGCCACACCAGCGTTGAATCGAGACGAGGAGGAGCGATCGGATGAATCGTCAGCTCGGCACGCGCATCGTCGCGCTCGTGGCACTGGTCGTGGCGTGCGGTTTCGCGACGACCGTCTCGGGGCAGGTCTTCACGGGCCGCGTCGATCTCACCGTCGAGGATTCGTCCGGCGGCCGCGCTGCCTGGCGTCATCGTGGAGCTCACCGGCCCAGTCGACCAGACCCAGGTCACCGACGCGCAGGGGCAGGCGCACTTCCTGAACCTGCCGGTCGGCACCTATGCGATCAAGGCGGCGCTGGCGGGCTTCAACGGCTACGCCAACGACACCGTGCGAAGTGGTCAGCGGCGCGGCCACGCGCCGTGTCGGCGAAACTCGGCGTGGCCGGCACCGCCGAAACCGTCATCGTCACCGCGGCCACGCCGGTCGTCGACGTCAGGCGGACCAGCGACGACGACCAACGTCACGATGGACGAACTGCAGAACATCCCGAGCGCGCGCGATCCGTGGGTGGTGATGCAGACCGTGCCCGACCGTGCTACATGGACCGCGTCAACGTCGGCGGCGCCGAATCGGGCCAGCAGTCGAACTACAACGCCAAGGGCGCGCAGCGACAAGGACAACACGTGGAGCATCGACGGCGTGCCGGTCACCGACATGGGCGCGACCGGCGCGTCGGCCTTCTACTACGACTTCGACAGCTTCCAGGAGATGGCGATCACGACCGGCGGCGCCGACGCGCAGAACGCGACCGGCGGCGTGCAGCTGAACATGATGCTGCGCAAGGGCATCGAACGTCCCGCATGGCAACGCGCGCTACTACTTCGAGAACCAGAGCCTGCAGGCGGTCAACATCTCGCCGACGCTCGCCGCAGGCGCTCGGCAACACGACGGGCAAGGGCAACCGCACCGACAAGCTACGACGACTACGGCTTCGATCTCGGCGGGCCGATCTTCAAGGACCGGCTTGGTCGTCTGGGGCACGATGGCGCAGGACCGACCATCAACCTGCTCGACCCTCACCGGCGACCTCGACAAGACCGATCTTCAAGACCTGGGCGTTCAAGGTGGACGGGCGGGTCGACGAACAAGCGTCCGCGGCAACTTCACCTTCTACGAGAACAACAAGAGCAAGAACGGCCGGAGCGTCGGCCCGACGCGTCCGCCCGAAACCGCGTGGAACCAGACGGGGCCGACCAAGCTTGCTACAAGGGCGAAGGCAACTTCGTACGTCGGCGTCGAAGCTGTTCGCGCCGGCGAAGGTCGCGCACGTCGACGGCGGCTTCGTGCTGGCGCCGGTCGGCGGCCTCGGCACAGGACTACTACATCGACGACGGCGGCGTGGCGCACAACTCGTTCTACCAGTACCAGAGCGACCGGCCGCAGGACTACGTCGGCGGCGACGCGCAGCTACTTCGCCGGCAAGCACGAGGTGAAGTTCGGCGGCGCGTGGCGCAGCGACGCCGGTCGACCACCAGCAGATCTGGCCGGCGAGCCACCTGATCGGCGACCTGGGACGCGCTACCCGAACATGTTCGTGCAGGTGGCGCGCGACTACCAGGCGCGCGACCGACGGCCAAGCTACATGAACGGCTTCGTCACCGACACGATTTCGCCTCGATCGCCTCACGATCATCGGCGGCGTGCGGTTCGATCACCAGGAGTCGTCGCTCGGCGAGCGCGTCAGTGCCCGGCGTCGCCGGCATTCCCGTCGCTGCCGGCGCTGAGCGCGCCGGCGGTCGCAGGCGTCTACAAGTGGAACAACGTCACGCCGCGCGTCGGCATCACCTACGCGGTCGACGACGCGACGCAAGACGATGGTGCGCGCGAGCTACGCGATGTTCGCGTCGCAGCTGCCGGGCGACGCAGGCGAAGTTCGTGTCGCCGATTCAGTACTCCCATGCGCTACTACAACGCGGTGGACCGGAACGGCGACGGCATCGCGCAGGTCGAGCGAGATCCTGTTCAACCAGGGGCTTCAGGACTATCTCGGGCTTCGACCCGACCAACCCGAGCCGCGCTGTCGACGCGTGAACACGCGTCGACCCGAACGTCAAGGCGCCGATCACGCACGAGTTCCTGGTCGGCATGGACAAGGAGACTGTTGCCGAGCTTCGCGCGTCAGCGGCACGTTCACCTACCGCAGGATGGTCGATCTGATCTGGGATCCGCTGACCGGCGTCAAGTCGTCCGACTACACGCAGACCGGAACGCTCACCGGCAACGCTCCCGGAGCTCGGCGCATGCAGCGTGCCGCTCTACGCGCTGCGGTCGGCGGCGGTGCCGGCCGGCGGCGGCGAGACCGAGACCAACCGCCAGGGCTATCACCAGCGCTATCTCGGCTCTCGAGTTCAGCGCGCACCAAGCGCATGTCCAATCACTGGATGGCGCGGCTTCGGCTTCTCGACCAACGACTGGCGCGAATACTTCGACGATCCGTCGCTGTCGATCGTCGATCCGACGCAAGGCGCCGGCGCCGGCGATCACGCCAGGCACGTCAGTTCGCGGGACCGCAGATCGACGGCGGGCTGGTCGTGCGCAAAGCGGCGGCAGCGGCAAGAGCAACATCTACCTGGTCGCGCCGCAGCTATCAGATCGTGGCCAACGGATCGTATCAGGGACCGTGGGGCTCGAACTTCGGCGCCAACCTGGTGACCCGCGCCAGGGCTACGCGCGAACCGTTCTTCCAGAGCAACGTCGCGACCGGCGATCCGCTCGGCCGCAAGACCGTGCTGCTCGTGAACCAGGTCGACGCACTTCCGGCTGCCGGCGGTGACCTCGCTCGACGCCCGCGTCGAGAAGCGGTTCACGTTCGGCCGTCGACACACCTCGCGCTCGACTTCGACGTCTTCAACGTGCTGAACGCCGGGACCGTGCTCGGGCAAGCAGTACGACGCGCGGCTGACCGGCGCGACCGGCTTCGGCCAGACGCTGGAGATCATGAACCCTCGCATCGCCAGGCTGGGCGCGCGGTTTGCATTCTGAATTCTGAATTCTCAACTCTTAATTCTTAATCTCCCGTGCGCGCCGTGCCTGCGGCGCGGACCAGTTCGGCCCGCTCGCGGTTGCCGAACATCGTGTAGAGACCGCGCCGCCGGGGCGTGGCTCTCGGGCGTATCGGCGTGGCGCGGAGCATGTCGGTCAGCACCTTTCGACGCGCCGCGTCCGGATTGCCGCTGGCCTGGTAAGAGCATCGCGAGGCACGCCGCGGGCGCGCGTGTTGTGCGGGCAGTGCTTCCAGCTCGGCGATGAACTCGGCCTCCGCCTCGGGATACCGCTTTCGGGCCGGCCGAGCGCGCTCGGCGGTGTAGGAAGTGCAGCTCGGCGATCTGCGGCGCGCCCGGCTTCTTCAGCTCCGCGATCGCCTGCATGGAAGAGCCGGCAGCGCCTCGGCGCATCTTGCCCTGATCGTAGAGCAGGCGCCCGTCGACGTAGAGCGGCAGCGGCAGCGTCGGATCCTCTTCGCGCGCCAGCGTCGCCTCTTCGCGCGCCGCCTCGGCGTCGTGCCTGGCGAGCGCGATCTTGGCCAGCATCTCGTGCGCGGACGCCCGCGATCGACGGTCGGCGGGCGGCGCGACGTCGGCCGCGAGCGCTGCGCATGCTCGCGCGCCTCGTCCGAGCTTCGCGCAGCTTGAGGCAGCCGGCGGCGGCGCCGATGTAGGCGGTCGGCTCCTGCGGCTTCAGCGCGATGTAGTGCTTGTAGGCGTCGACGCGCGAGGTCGTAGCGATCGAGGCGCGTGGCGAAGACGGCGAGCTGGCTCCAGACGTCGGCCATCTCCGGATCGTCGCGAAGGATCTGCTGCAGGAGCGCGATCGCCTGCGGCCACTGCCGCTGGCCGGCGAAGTCGACGGCCGCGCGGTAGCGCTCGAGAATCTCGCGCTTGTCCTTCGGATCGGCGAGCGTCTCGCCCGGTCTGGCCGACGCCGTCGGTCTGCGCGCCGACGTAGCCGAGCGCCTGCAGCCGCTCGCGCGCGTCCGCGGAGACCTCGGCCGGCGCCTGAATCGTCGCGCCGGCGGCGACGCCGATCGAGCGCGCCGCGCAGCGCCTGCCGCGGCCTGCGGCCGCTCGTCGGCGAGGTTGGTGCGCTCGCCGCGCGATCGCGCTGCGAGGTCGTAGAGCTCCTCGCGCGGCGCCTTGATGTAGCGGTAGCGCGTCGTCGGTCAGCGCGGTCAGCTCGCTCCAGCCGAAGTGATAGCGCGCGCAGAGCGCCTCCGAGTAGACCGGCGTGGCGGCCAGCCGGCCGGTGCCCTCGAGCACCGGCTTGAGCGAGCGGCCGCGGAAGCCGCCCGGCCCCGGCGCCTTCACCAGGTCGAGGATCGTCGGCACGAGGTCGACGTGCTGCACCAGGTCGGCGACCCGCCGTCCCGGCGCCGGCGTTGCCTTCCTGCTTGATGATGAGCGGCACGTGAATCGCCTCGTCGTAGACGAAGAGGCCGTGCTCCTGCTCGCCGTGGTCGCCGAGCCCTTCGCCGTGATCCGACAGCAGGACGATCGTCGAGCGATCGTAGAGCTGGTGCGATTTCAGGTAGCTGCACCAGCCGGCCGACGATCTCGTCGGTGTAGGCGATCTCGCCGTCGTACGGCGCGTACTGCGGCGAAGCGCTCGGGCGGCGCGTACGGCTTGTGCGGCTCGTAGAGGTGCAGGAAGAGGAAGGCGCGCGCGGTGCCGATCGAGTCGAGCCAGTGCTCGGCGATCCGCTCCGACTCGCGCGCCGTCACGCTGCACCTGGCCGATCGACAGCTCCGGCGAGCTCGGCGGCATCTCGCCGTCGAAGAAATCGAAGCCCTGGCCGATGCCGGTTTCCTTGCGCAGCACGTACGCCGAGACGACGCCGCCGGTCGTGAAGCCGCGGTCGCGCAGCATCTGCGGCAGCAGCCGCTCGCCCGGTCTTCACGGCGAAGCCGACGTTGTCGCGGACGCCGGTCTCGAACGGCAGCCGCCCGGACAAGCATCGCCGCGTGCGCCGGCAGCGTCTGCGGCGCGTGGGAATAGGCGCGCTCGAACACGACGCCGTCGGCGGCGAGCGCGTCGATCGCCGGCGTCTGCACCTTCGTGTAGCCGTAGGCCGGGCAGGTGATCGGCCCGCAGCGTGTCGATCGAGATGACGATGATCGGACCGCTGACCGGCGCCGACGCGCGGGCGTAGCGCCAGCCGCCCGACCGCCGCCAGACCGGTCCCGAGCGCCGCGAGAACAGAGATGAAGGTGAACGCGGAGGGGACGGGCACGACGTCGCGTATTTCTTGAGCTGCTCGATGACGGCCTTGGCCTGCGCGGCTTCCGGCGACGTCGGATCGGCGGCGATCACCTTTTCCATCATCTTGATCGTGCGCGTCCTTGTCGCCCTTGTTCAGCTGCGACCAGCGCGAGCTTGAAGATCGGCTTGCCCCACGCCGGGTCGAGCGTCCGACGGCCTTCTGATACCAGCTCGGCGGCTTCGTCGGTCTCGCCCTTGGCGAACTTCACCTCGCCGAGGTTGTAGAACACCTCGCGCGTCGGCTTCGGTCCTTCCGCGGCCTTGGTCAGCGTGTCTTCGGCGGCCTTGAGGTCGCCCTTCTCGAGGTTGGTCATGCCGATGCCGACGATCGCCTTGTCGTTGTTCGGGTCGGTCTTCAGCAGATCGTTGTAGGCGGCGATCGCGTTGTCGTATTCCTTCTTGTTGCGATACGCGGCGGCGATCTGCAGGTTGATGACGCTGAGCGACGGCGCCTTGGCCATGATCGCGCGGTAGGCGGCGATCGACGTCGTCCCACTTCTGCGCGTTGTAGAGCTGATCGGCGGCGGCGAGGTCGGCCTGCAGATCCTTGGCCGCGAGCGCCGCCGAGCGCGCTCGTCGGGCCGGCGCCGCCGCCCTTCTTCAGCGTGAAGGTGAGCGGCGGGTTGGGCGCGCCGATGGTCTGGCACGTTCAGCTCGCCCGACTCCGGCGCGAAGCTCGGGCGCCTGCGCGGTGAACGTCCACGCGTCCGGTCTTCAGGCCGATGATCGAGAAGCGGCCCTTGTCGTCGGTGGTCGCGGTGAAGCTGCTCGGCGACGCGTTCGGGTTCTCGGCCGTGATCGGTGGCGCCCTTGATCGGCTGGCCCGCCTCGTCCTTGACCGATGCCGCCGACGCGGCCGGTCTGCGCGGCGGCGCGCGCTGCCAGCGCGGCGACCAGGACCGCGGCGAGCACGCCGCGGACCAGATAGAAGACGATGACGCATGCGAATCTCCCTGCTTTGACTGGCTGAAAAATCGCGGCAGCCGTCAGGGCTGCCTGGCGGCCAGCTCGGCAGGCCTGAATAGGCCTGCGCTAACCGGAGCGCGCTTCACACGGCAACGCGCCCTAAAGTAATGACACCACTCAGTATATATTGAATCCCGTGAAACGAATCGCCGCGCCGCGCTGGCGCTTGCGGCTCGTCTTTCAGGCGCCGGCTCGCGCGCAGAGCGCGGCGCGAACGCCGGCGTCGGCCGCCGGCTTCGCGCCGATTGCCGGCTCGTCGAGGCGGCCATCGCGCGCCACGAGCTGCCCGGCGCCGTCGTGCTGGTCGGCCGCGGCGACGAGATCGTCTATCACCAGCGCGTTCGGCGATCGCGCGCGTGCGCGCCGGCGCCCGAGCCGATGACCGAGGACACCATCTTCGACCTCGCGTCGCTCACCAAGGTCGTGGCGACGACGACGAGCGTGATGACGCTGGTCGAGGCAGGGCGCATCCGCCTCGAACGATCCGGTCGGCGCTGTTCATCCCCGAGTTCGGCCGCTACGGCAAGGCCGGCATCACGATTCGCCATCTGCTGACGCACACCTCCGGGCTGCGGCCGGACCTCGAGCTCGAGGCGGAGTTCAACGGCACCGACGAAGCCATCCGGCGCGCGATCGAGGAAGTGCCGACGGCGCCCCGGGCGAGCGGTTCGTCTACAGCGACATCAACTTCTTCCTGCTCGGCGACATCGTGCGGCGCGTGAGCGGCGAGCGGCTCGACGCCTACGCGAAGGCGCACGTCTTCGATCCGCTCGGCATGAACGGACACGACGTTTCTGCCGCCCGAGGCGCTGGCGGCCGCGCATCGCGCCGACCGAGCGCTGCCGCGACGCTGGCCTGGCCGTGCGCCGGCCGACGCCAGACGTGCCGTTCCTGCGCGGGATCGTCCACGATCCGACGGCGCGCCGGATGGACGGCGTGGCGGGCCACGCCGGGCTCTTCAGCACGGCGGCCGACCTGTCGCGCTTCTGCCGGATGCTGCTCGGCGGCGGCCGGCTCGGCGCCGTCGCGGATTCTGTCGCCGGCGACGGTCGCGCGGATGACGTCGCCGGCGACGCCGCCGGAGATGCGCGCCGTGCGCGGCCTCGGCTGGGACATCGACTCGTCGTATCTCGGCGAACCGCGGCGAGCTGTTTCCGGTCGGATCGTTCGGGCACACCGGCTTCACGGGCACGTCGCTGTGGCTCGATCCGGGCACGAAGAGCTACGTGATCTTCCTGTCGAACCGCGTCCACCCCGACGGCAAGGGCGACGTGACGGCGCTGCGCGGGAAGGTCGCGACGGTCGCGGCCGCGCGCGCTGTTGTCGCCGAGCGACGTCGCGCGCGACGCGGCGCGGCCAGCGTCGCGGCGCGCGGGCTTTCAGCGCGACCGGCGCCGCGACGCCGGCGCAGCCGCCGCGCACGAGCCGGTGCTCGCCGGCATCGACGTGCTCGCCGCCGAGGGCTTCGCGCGGCTGCGCGGCAAGCGCGTCGGACTGCTGACGAACCAGACCGGACGCTCGCGGCGGCGCGAGCACGATCGATCTGCTCGCGCGCGCGCCGGACGTCACGCTGGTCGCGCTGTTCAGCCCCGAGCACGGCATCCGCGGCCAGGCTCGACGACAACGGTGCCGGCCGTCGCGTGACGACAAGACCGGGCTGCCGATCCACTCGCTCTACGGCGAGACGCGGCGTCCGACCGCCGCGATGCTCGACGGGCATCGACACGCGTGGTCGTCGATCTGCAGGACATCGGCGCGCGCTTCTACACCTACCCGGCGACGATCGGCTACGTGCTGGAGGAAGCGGCGCAGCGCAAGCTCGCCGGTCGTCGTGCTCGATCGGCCCAATCCGATCGACGGCTTCGATGTCGAAGGGCCGGCGCAGGACGCCGGCGGCGATCGGCTTCAACGGCTATCTGCCGATGCCGATCCGCCACGGCCTGACGCTCGGCGAGCTGGCGCGGCTGTTCAACGGCGAGAAGCACGATCGGCGCGGACCTCACCGTCGTCGCCGATGAAGAACTGGCGGCGCGACGACTGGTTCGACGACACCGGCCTCGCGCTGGGTGAACCCGTCGCCGAACATGCGCAACATGGTGGCGGCGACCGTCTATCCGGGCATCGGCGCGATCGAGGGGACCAACATCTCGGTCGGGCGCGGCACCGACACGCCGTTCGAGCAGATCGGCGCGCCGTGGATCGACGGCGCCGGCGCTGGCGGCGCGCGCTGAACGCGCGCGGCTCGCCGGGCGTCCGCTTCTACCCGGTCGGCGTTCACGCCGGCGGCCGGCGCGAAGCTCGGCGGCCAGGTGTGCCACGGCGTCTTCGTGATCGTCACCGATCGCGATCGGCTTCAGCCCGGTGCGCGTCGGCCTGCGAGATCGCGTCGACGCTGTCGCGGCTCTACGGCGCAGCAGTTCAGGCTGGAAGACGCCGCGCGCTGTTCGGATCGAAGGCGATGCTCGCGAAGATCCGGGCCGGCGAGGATCCGGCGGCGATCGCCGCGTCATGGGCGCCGGACGAAGCCAGGTGGCGCCTGACGCGCGCGAAATACCTGCTCTATGCTGAATCGGGTAATCGGGTAATCGGGTAATCGATTGATGCAATGGCGAACGGCTCAATCGGCCAATCAATTACCAGATTACCCGATTACCCGATTCGATAGATCAGCCAGGTCGGCTGGTAGAGCAGCACGTAGACCAGCACGCCGGTCACCGAGACGTACATCCAGATCGGAAACGTCCAGCGCGCGATGCGGCGGTGCTGCGTATAGCGGCCCTTGAGGCCGCGCGACAGCGTGATGATCGCCAGCGGCGGAACGGTGGCGGCAAGCGTCACGTGCGTCACGAGAATCGTGAAGTACAACGGCCGCACGAACCCTGGCGCGGGAAGCGGACCGAGCCGACCTGCGCGTGATAGATCACGTAGAACAACAGGAACAGCGACGAGGCCGCGAACGCCGCGATCATCACCTTGCGGTGCTGCTCGATCCGCCGGTTGCGGATCAGGACGTAGCCGACGAGGAGCAGGACGCCCGAGAGCGCGTTCAGGCTGGCGTTGACGGCAGGGAGGTCGTGGACTGACATCTATCGACGATCAACTCTCAAGGCTCAACTCTCAAGGCTCAACTCGACAGCTGTTGTCCGACCCACCCGACCTACCTGGCCCACCTGCCCCACCCGCCTCTTAGAGTCGGTTCGCGATCGCGACGATCCAGATGAGCGGCAGGTAGGTGATCGAGCCGAAGAACAGGGCGCGGGCGGCGGCCTCGCTTCTCGTCGCCGCGAAGCGGACCGCCAGCACGAGCATCGCGACGCTGAGCACCAGCGCCGCGCCGAAATAGACCGCGCCGGCGATGCCGGCAGCTGTCGGCACCAGGCTCGACCGGCACGAGCGCCGCGGCATAGAGCACCGCCTGGCGGCCGGCCCGCCGGCCGTCAGGGTCGATCACCGCGCAGCATCGGGAAAGCCGGCCTTGCCGTAGTCGTCGCGATAGAGCCAGCGCGATCGCCATGAAGTGCGGAATCTGCCAGAGGAACACGATCGCGAAGAGCGTGCGCGCCGCCGAGGTCGATGCTGCCGCGCGCCGCCGTCCAGCCGATCAGCGCCGGCAGCGCCCCGGGGACCGCGCCGACCAGCGTCGAGAGCGATGTCCGCCGCTTCATCGGCGTGTAGACCGCGAGGTAGATGACGAGCGTGGCGAGCGCGAGCACGGCGGACAGCCAGTTGGCGCGCACCGCGAGCAGGACGCAGGCCGGCGATCGACAGCGCCAGCCCGAACGCGCGCGCGTCAGCGGGCGACACGCGCCCGTCGGGCAGCGGGCGGAGGCGCGTCCGCCGCATCAACGCGTCGGTGTCGCGTTCGTAGACCTGGTTGAGGACCGCGGCGCCGCCGGCCACGAGCGCGGTCCCGGCGACCGCCTGCGCCATCGACACGAGGTCGGGACGGCTCGGCCCGCCAGGTAGTAGCCCGGCCGCGCTCGTCGCCACGACCAGGAAATTCAGCCGCGGCTTGGTCAGCGCGAGGTAGTCGGCGAGCGAGCCGCTGGCGCGGCGCTCCGCCGGGATCGGGATCGACGCGGCGTCGGCCGGCGAGTGCTTCACGCCCGTGCCCCAAACGACCCGGATGATCACGTCCGCCGTGCCTGCCCGTCGCAGCTTCGCGTATAGTGTCCGCCTTCAGGCGGGCCGTCGCGTCCGCAAATCTGACCGCGCCAGCTGCGCAGCGTCAGCACCAGCGACGTCGTCAGCACCAGCGCGCCGCAGACGACGTGAACGCTGTTGATCCAGGGATCGCGCTGCGACTGAGGACCGTGAGCGCGCCGAGCGTCACCTGCATCGGCGACGAGCGCCGGCGATGCAGCGCCGCCGGGCCGCGTCAGCTCGCGCCGGCCGCGGATGGCGCGACCAGACGTCGGCCGACGCCGGAGGATCGCGCAGCGTCACGACCAGCGCGCCGACGCGGTGCGCGAAGTGGACGGCGATCGCCGCGGCTCCAGTGATCGGGGACGAGGTGGCCGAACATCCACGGGAAGTCGGGAATCGCCAGCCCCGCGCCCGTGTGCCGCATCGTCGCCCCGACGAGAATCTGCGTGTAGACGAGGCCGTGGCGGTCGTGGTCAGCCGGCGGAGCCGTGCATCATCGACGCCGCCGCGTCCCGAGGGCACCTTCGGATCCGCACGCGGCCTCGCGTCGTAGCCGGCCATCCATCGCGGCGACGTGAAGATGCGCGATCGCCACCGTCATGCAGAAGAAGATTTCGGCGAGGCCGGCGTGCGCCGTCGAGATCGCCGCCGGCAGGAAGAAGAGCACGGTGATGCCGCCGAGCATGCCCTGCGCGATCACCGAGCCGAGCGCGGCGACGCCGAACCAGCGCAGCCAGCGCGCGCGGCTCCGCCAGCCAGAGCCACACCGCCAGGATGATGGTGAGGAAGCCGACCGTGCTCGCGATGAGCCGGTGCCCGTGCTCGTAGAGGATGTTCGGCGACCCACATCGACGGCGGGAACGTGAACATGTTCCAGCCGTAGCTCGTCGGCCAGTCGGGCACCGACAGCCCGGCGTCGTGGCTCGTGACGAGGCTGCCGGCCAGGATCAGGACGACGGTGCAGGCGGCGAGGAACTTGGCGAAGCGGTGGAGCATGTGATGGCTGAGTGGCTGAGTAGGCTGAAGGTAGGAGGGCGATCGGCGGACTGGCCCTACCGACCTACCTGCCCATCAGCCTCAGCCTGCCATGTCGCGTTAGTTCGTGGCCGTCGCTGCCGGCGCGCTTGAAGACGAAGGTGACGTCCTTCGATTCCTTCGCGCCGAGCGTCACGCTCTGCGGTCTGCGTGCCGAGCTTCTCGTGCCACGCTTCGATCGTGTAGGTGCCCGGGCGGCAGGCTCTGCAGCTCGAACTTGCCGTCTTCGTCGGTCACCGCGAAGTACGGATGGTCGAGCACGCCGACGTAGGCGTTCATCCAGCCGTGCACGTCGCACTTGAAGGGCACCATCACTTCCTTCGCTGTCGAAGGTGTGGTCATCTTCATGCCCTGGATCGGCTGGCCGTTGTTGAACTCCGAGTTGCCCTTCGGCATCGCGTGGATGTTGTGCAGCGTCGGATCGCTGTTGACGATCTCGAGCGGCTGGCTGACGCGCATGCCGAACACGTGCGGATGGTAGCGGCAGCTCTTCTGGTCGATCTTCGCCGGCTCCGGTCGGCGCGTCGTAGACGTAGTTGCCGAGGCCGTCCTTGACGTAGACGAACACGTTGCCGAGCGTCTTGCCGTCGGCGCTGACGATGTAGGTCTCCTGACGCCTGCGGTCCGTTGGCTTCGCTTCACGCAGACCGGGTCGGCGTTCATCTTGATCGCGCTCGTTCTTCGGCGCAGCGCGCCGTCGCACGCTGACCGACGCCCTTGACGTCGCCGGCCGTCGCCGGTGTCGACCTTCTGGCCGACGGCGCCGCCGACGGCGAGGCAGGCTCCGCCGATTTGTTCGACGCTTCCTGGCTCGCCGCCGCACGCGAGCGTGTTCACCGCGAGCGCAATCCCGAGCAGACTGACCCAGGCATTTCGTAGAGCGCATTCGATCTCTCCTGAACAAAAAGACACTAGTGCAAACAACTGCCTATTCTACCTTGCTTCCTTGAGCTTCCGCTCCACGCGGTCGGTCGATCCAGTGCGGATCCCACCATTCGACCGGGTTCACCATCCGGCCGCCGACGAGCAGCGTGAAGTGCAGGTGATCGCCGCCGGCCAGCCCGGTCGAATCGCTGCGGCCGAGCTGTCTGCCCGCGCGTGACGGTGTCGCCCACCTTCACGTCGAACGACATCAGGTGCCCGTATAGCGACTGGACGCCCATCCCGTGGTCGATGATCACGCAGTTGCCGTAGATGCCGAGCCAGCTCGGCGTTCACGCACCGTGCCGCTGTTGCGCCGCGACGACCGGCACGTGCGCGGTCACCGCCAGGTCGAAACCGAGGTGGGTCTGCTGATCGACCTCCTTGCCCCTGTAGATGTAGGTCCGGTGATCGGCGAAGCTCGCCTCGACCTTCGAGTTGCCCAGCTGGACGAACGGGTCCGTCGCCACAGCCGCTGCGGCGCGGTCTTCGCCGCGAGCGCCGCGATCTGGTCGGCGTTCATCCGGCGCAGCTCGCCGTTGACCTTGAGGAAGCCGGCGAGCATCTCGGGGCTGCTCCGGCGGGCGCCGTCATCTTCAGCTCGGGCGAATGCTCGAGGATGTCCGGCACGACGCGGTTGATGAACTTGTCGTCGATCTCGATCCGGCTCTTCTTGAACGGCTTCGCGAAACACGTTGTCGATGAAGCGTCGCCTTCGCCTGGTTGCCCGCCTCGTCGCGCGCGAAGGCGGCGATCGGCGTGTCGAGCGGCTGGTCGTGCAGCAGCGCGAAGAACGCGACCTTGAGCGACGGATCGCGCCTTCGACGCCGGCGCCGGCGGCGGGAAGCCCGGATATTCCAGCGTCGCCGACGCGCACGCCCGAGCACGACGTCCGGCGGCGTCGCCTTGTAGACGACCATCTCCGGATCCGCCATGGTTCACGTAGTGCTGCGTCGAGAGGACCGCGATGCGCGGCGGCTCCAGGCGGACCTGGAAGTCCTTCGACGCCGTCGCTCGTCAGCTGTCCGGAGCTTCAGAAACGCCGGCCGCGCTGCGGTGACGACGATGCGCGCCGCGCCGGACTGCAGCTCGGGGACGCTCTGCTTGCCGAGCGGCCGCGAGACGTGAGCCGATCGCGGTCGACGCGCGTGACGCGTCGCCGGTCTGCGGCCCGTCGAGCGTGAAGAGCGGGATAGCCGCTGCCGTTCTGCTCGAGCGACGATCGATGAGCGCCGTCAATTCGCGCCTTCGGCGCCGCGGCGGTGACGTCGAGCGTGCCGGACTGGCCGACGAACCGATCCGGTTTGCTCGATGGTCACTGATTGGCGGGGCGCCGCGTCCTGGCACCAGTGTAGGCGCCGGCGGCGGCAGAGCGCGAGCACGACGACGAGCGCGAGGAGCCAGCGGAACATGGACTCCATGATACAAGTTTGGTAAAATGCGAGGTTCGTAATGGCGAGTGGCGGTATCGTCTAACGGTTAGGACGGATGGTTCTCAACCATCAAATCCGGGTTCGATTCCCGCACGCCACCATGCACTCATAGATTTTCCTCTCCGATCCCAGCCCCGGCCGTTGGCCGGGGCTTTTCGTTTGCATCGTCAAGCTGGCCCGGACGCCGACGTCATCTATAATCGGCGCCCATGAAGGCATATCGCATCGGAGCCGCGTCCGCCGCGGTGATGGCCCTGGGGCTCGGCGCCGCCGCACTGGCCCAGCCCGCCGCGGGCCGCGCCGACGCGCACGTCGCCGCCGCGGAAGGCGGCCGCCGGCGCGGAGTTCGCCGGCGTATTCGATCGCATCTGCGCCGAGCAGCTGTCCCGCCCGCGACGCCCCGCGCGCCGGCGCCGCCCCGGCCGCCCGGCCCGCCACCGCGCGAGTCGGGCACGCCGAGCCCGTGAAGGTCTTCGACAACCTCTATTTCCTCGGCCAGACCGAGTACTCGGTCTGGGCGGTGACGACCTCGGCCGGCGTAATTCTCATCGACGCCATCTTTGATTACCGGCGGACGACGAGGTGGTCGGCGGGATGAAGAAGCTCGGGCCTCGATCCGGCCACCATCAAGCATGTCATCGTGAGCGCCACGGGCATCGGATCATTCGGGCGGCGCGAAGTACCTGCAGGATCGTTTCAACGCACGCGTGATCCTCGCCGCCGCCGACTGGGACCTGCTCGACAAGAGCACGCAGACCCGGCCGAAGCGCGACATGGTCGCGACCGACGGCCAGAAGCTGACCCTCGGCGACACCACGCGTGACCACTACGCGCACGCCGGGCCACACGCTCGGCACGATGTCACGACGGTCATCCCCGCTGAGCGACCACGGCGAACCGCACGTGGCGGTGTCCTGGGAGGCACCGCGTTCAACTGGATGGCCAACCGGACCGCTCATATCACGCCGGAGCGCCCGACCGCTTCTGGTTCGAGACCTACAGCGGCGTCGGCGCGCCGCTTCAGGGCATCACCGCGGCCAGGCCGGCGCTGACGTGCTCATCTCCAACCACACCATCTTCGACGGATCGAAGACCAAGATCCCGGCGCTCGAGCGCCGCAAGCCGGGCGATCCGAACCTGCGTACGTCATCGGACGCCGACAGCGTCCAGCGCTACCTGACCGTCGGTCGACGAATGCGCGAAGCGGGCCCTGCCCGAGCGCAGTAGCGGCGGCGCCGCGCCCGGCGGCGAGCGCCGTCACCCTGACGGATCCTCCGCCGCTTCGCGGTCGCCCGCAGCCTCTTCCCGCCGACCACGCTCGCAGCGCGCGCTCGGATAAGCTGGGGTTCGTGCAGGCCGACCCAGATTCGCGCGCCGGCGCGCGCGCAGGATCCGACGCTGCGCCACCGCGTCAAGGGCTACCGCGCCGGCGACCTCGAACGCCGCTACGCGTCGCTCGGCGTCGAGGAGGACGTCTTCATCAACTACGGCTTCGTGCCCGCGTCGGTGTAGGGGCTGATGCACCCGCCGCGAGCCGGCATCATCGTACTGGCCGCCCGACGGCGGAAGAGCGAGGCGCTGCTCGAGTTCGTCCGCGAGCGCGGCACCGTGCACCCGCGCGACGGCCGATGCGCACTTCGCCCACGGTCGGCGTGACCAACTCACTGGGAGCGGCTCGTCGGCCGCGACCACGCACCTGCTCGACGCCATGCACTACCGGAGCCTGCTCCGCGTGTCGGGCGCGAGCGCGATCCGGTACGCGGCGCAGTTCAGATGAGACGCCGCGATCCGATTTGATCCGGCTGTGGCCGTCGCAGCTGACGTCCCGTGCCGATTTGCACGTCGGGCGTTGCGCTGGTCAGCTCAGCACCGGGCGTTACTTCACGACGCTGCCAAACCAAAGATGATATGGTACGCGCGCGAGAGTCCGCACGCGCGCCAGACGCCGACTGCATCACGGTCAAGCTGCTTGATCGGACATAACCAGACGTCGGCTTCCGGCGCCTCGACCAGCGGTTCGGACGCCAGCCACCATTGTTCGGTGGCTCAGCGCCGGCTGAGGCCGACACGCTGGTGCGCCGGGCAGGCGCGCGGCCACTTTGGCGCTGCCGATGGTTGGCGGCGCGATCTTATTGTTTATTAGCCATCAACCGCAACAACTGGCTGGCGAGCGGCTGGCATCGACATCTTGCTGGCGAGCGCGCACAGCTTGAGGCCGAGTGGCACGATCGGCGACGTTTCTGGGCCGGCAGTCGAAAGAGTTGATCCATGAAACGTTTATCGTCGGTAGGCACAATGGCTGGTTCTTCCGAGGCACAGAAGCGCCACACCTGGCAAATGGGGTCCAGCGGCGATCGAGCCATCTGGTGGAGGCTGATTCGGAACAAGAACCAGCCGTGATGCGCTCTGCGGCGTCGCTGACAAACGCCGCAAAACCAAAGCCGCCTGATGGCTGGCACGGTCAGCGTGGTTGAGAACGCGGCGGCTGATCAGGCGCTGACGGCGGTGCTGATGAGGCGAGGTGGGAAAGGCCGGCGCTGCCAGCGTCATGATTTTGTCCAGCTGATTTTTGCGAGGCCAGTACGGCGACTGAGTTGACTGACGCGGTTATCGTCGCTGAACACGATGCGCCTGGAGATCGGCGTCGTTCGCCACACGCCGCTGGTTACGTCTGGTCGCCAACAATAATTCGCGGCAGACCTGGTCAGCGGCGACAGCTTCCCGACGATCCTCGACATCTCGTGCTGCTGATCCGTGAATGTTCAGCCTGCGGTCAATCAATAGCGTTAAGAAAACCGACAGCGATCCAGAATGACGCGCGGACGCCAACGTCGAAACGGGAATGCGCAAGATGGTGGCGACGACAAAGCGCAGACGGGGGGACGAACGATCTTCGATTCGCTCTGAAGGCTTGAAATGAGCGGCAAGGCAAAGCCGATCGGAACCCAGGCGAATTGAAATGCACATCCAGCCAAAGAACGAGGGGGCTTGATCGAATTTTGAAAGTTCTGTCCGTGGTTCAACGGTAAAATTGGTGCCATAACCGCTGGGTATCATACCAGTCACGGACAGAATGGGGACAACCCGCATGAAGCCGGGAAAGAGCAGATATCGCCGCAGCGGCTTCCCTGCAGAAACAGTGAGTTCTGATCGGCACTTATCGCCAGGTCAACGGAGCACGCGGTTACGCCAACGTTACTTCGATGATGGTCATCTTCGCTGAGCTCAGGTCGACGAGCAAACAATCCGGATGGTTCAGTCTGAAAACCTTCCTTGAAGTGGAGTTTCTCCCGACTGGGATGTCGCTTTTGGCGATCTGGCGAACACGCGCGGTCGAATGCGCGCCGCCCAGAAAGAGAGATCACGCCGCACCGCCGGCAGCGATCGGCTGACCATTAACGGCATGAAATCCGATCGCGCCAGCGGCGTCGACCAACGCTCATGGCACCGCTGGCCTTGAGTTATCGATCTGACCCATGGTCGACGGCGAGGCGATACCCAAAGCAGGTGCGGCACGCTGGTTAACTTCTGGCAACCGCCGACGCCGGCGCTGACCTTCCAGTGGTGAACCGCCGTCTTCCGATCATCAGAGTGTCGCCATCGATTAACCCCGGCTTCCGGGGTTGCGTCAGCCCAGTCGGCTTCCCGGCGAGTTTCGGCGAGCGAACGACGCGGTCGGGGAGCGTCAGGGAAGGCCCGTCGTTCAACGATATAACTCCAAAAACACGTGGATTATGTCAGCGTCAGCGAAGACCTGGCGATTATTTGGTATCATCGCTATACAGCATCCGGGAAACAGTCTGATCTCCAAACCGCTTCGCCTGAGCGAAAGAAATCGGGGATCCGCGAGCACGCAAGATCAACGATCGAACACCGTCGATCAACCAGGTGATCAGCGACCAATCGCGTCATAAGAGTATATTCTGAGCAGTTGAACCACGTCGATTTGAAAGTGAAACCGCGCCGAGCTGATCTTGTTCCAGGATCCGTCTGACACAGAAGTCCGCCCGCAGCTGGCATCCGGGAACAGTCGCCGGGAGTCGAGACCAACCGTCGAATGTTGCCAAAGCCGGCGCTGATCTAGCGCCGCGACGCTGATCTTGAACATCGCAGTCGTCAGCGTTTGGTGGTCACGCTCCGCCACGAACCCGACGCTCGATATCGCGCAGCGCCAGTTAATCGATGATTGTCCTTGTCGCCCTGATAACGATTCGGCGTGAATCACAACCAGCCACTCAGCGTTTGCCAGCGCGTTCAAAGATGACGCCTCGAGCGTCTGCGGTGGCGAACGACCTGCGAATCAAACCAACACCGTTCGATCTGATCCACGAACTGGCCGCCGATTGACCAACATAAGCCCTCAACGAGCAGAACGCGCCCCGATGAGCCCACCACGCTCACACCAATCCCGGTGCGCGCTGATCGCCAGCGGCGACGACAGTCAGCTCCTGTCTTTCGGGTTGTCCGAAACAACGTTATCTGTTGTCGATTGTTCAATTTCTCCATCCAGTCAACGATAATAGATAAACCGCAGTCGACCGAAATTCCACGCCGGAGATCGGCGCCGCTGTCGCGTAACCTTCCGACACCTGTCTGAACGCTGAGTGGTCGCGCCGAGATGCCGTGTGGCGAGTCAGCATCGGCCAGTAGTCAACCGCCTGATACGCCGTCTGGCGCCGCACCGGTCGGTAGTGAATGCAGATCGCAGCGTGGACGAACGCCGCAGCTGGTCTGACGCCGCCAAGAGGTCGGATCGGCGTTTCAAAGAAAGCGGAAGATATCGCCGCGATCAATGATAGGAAACCGCCCACAGATGGCACAAAGAGGTGCCGTCATGATTTATCCTTCCGGCGGCAGGTCGCAGTTGACTGGTTGTGCTGGTCTCCAGAAGCTGATCGCAATCAACCAGAACTGATCGATCCCGCGCGGCCGTGGCCAAACCGCCCAGTCGAAATGCCGCTGTAAAACAAGATGGAGAAATCGCGCCGCTTCGCACGTCGCTTCCTCCTTATGGCAAACTTCTCGATAGTTTCAGTCGGCATATGGCTCGCCTGGTCGAGTTTCAAATACTGGGCGCCAGCCAGAATAGATCCGCGACGCGGGGCTGAAGCCGACGTCATGAACAGCTAACGCCGGAAGAACTTCAGTCGTCAATTGGAACTTGCGAGCTCAGAAATAAATCGATAAACAGCCCCGCGCGTGGAAACGGATTTAGAAAAGTGAAGACGATATGAACGAAACATCCCCGCGGTATGGGCGGTGATAAAGCTGAAGAATCGAGCACAATAATAGTTCGGCGTTATCCCGTCCAGACGAGCACTATATCCGCAGATCCGTTTGATCACCAGGATGAGGCGTCGGGGCCGCGCCATCGAGATCGTCAGGCTGAACGCGGCGTTGATCAATCAAATCAATCCTGAGTCGCCGATAAACGCGCGACGCCGGCTGAGGGTGGAGCTGGTTAGAACGCGGAATCAGACGTGCACCAGGTCGCCGGTGGAGTCAGGCATCGCAACCAGTTTCGACGCAGCAGACGCTTCGGCGCGCAAAGCGCTTCCATGGTGCAGGCGAATCATTTTTCCGTCCTGCGGATCTGATAGCCGGTTTCGCCATCGGCGAACGGCAGCCAGCCTCTGAACCGTTGATCCAGCGTTCTGCATCCAGGTGACCTGGCGTCACGGCGGTAGATTGCGCCGGAAACGCCGACGCGCTGTCGAGAGATTATCAAACAAAGTCGTAACTGAGTCCGCGCCACAT
>ERZ1370068.11354-contig-9975_pt1 | contig 70348 bp, 94 predicted proteins | sample MGYA00561227_ERZ1370068 | MGnify/ENA primary metagenome ERZ1370068 (study PRJEB38410, sample SAMEA6850437) | metagenome | study: Metagenomic assessment of the ecological functions of the soil: analysis of the soil microbiota associated with the...
TGAGGAGCGCGCATGACACCTCCGTCCGTCCGTCGATTCGCTTCCCCTCGCGAACACCACGCTCGTTCGAACCGTCGCACTGCTCATCGCCTGTAGCGCTCGCGTGGCCCGCACCTGCGAAGGCGCAAGCCGTGTACGGCAGCATCAGCGGCACCATCAAGAGACAACAGTGGCGCCATTCTGCCCGGCGTGACCGTCACGGTCACCAGCGTCGAGCGGCGGCACCGCCGACGGGGTGATCGGCAACGAGTCCGGCTTCTACACGAAGGACCGCCTGCTGCCCGGCACCTACGAGGTGCAGGCGCCGAGCTGTCAGGGCTTCAAGCAGGCCCGTCGTTCGCCAACGTCACCGTCAGCGTCGACACGCAGACGACGCTCAACTATCACGCTGGCGCTCGGCGAGCTCAGCGAGCACGGTCGAGCCGTGCTGGGCGTGTCGCCCGCTGCTCCGCACCGACCGCGCCGACGTGGCGACCGACGTTCGAGCACGCGCCAGCTGACCGACCTCCCGGTCCTCGACCGCAACTTCACGAAGTTCATCCTGCTGACGCCCGGGCACGCAGCAGCTCGGCTGGCAGCACGCGCGCCAGCGAGAACCCGCAGGGCTCGACGCAGACGATGGTGAACGGTCAGCACTTCAGCGGCACGACCTATCAGCTCGACGGCACCGAGAACCGCGACCCGATCCTCGGCATCATCGTCATCAACCCGACGCTCGAGTCGATCCGGGAGACGAAGATCACCTCGCAGAACTACGACGCGGAGTTCGGGCAGGCGACGGCGGGCGTCGTGTCGGTGCAGACCAAGTCGGGCGCCAACGACTGTCCACGGCAGCGCCTTCGAGTTCTTCCAGAGCGACAAGTTCCAGTCGGCGCAACCCGTTCACGCAGGTCGCGCCCGATCCGCTGACCGGACGGCTCCTGCCGGAGACCAAGAAGAACCAGTTCGGCGGATCGATGGGCGGACCGATCGCGCAGAGCAAGTGGTTCTTCTTCGGCGACTACGAAGGGACGCGCAGCAACGGTCGGCGGCTCGCGGCTCGGCAGCGGTGCCGACGGCTGCGCGCGCGCAGCGGCGATTTCAGCGCCTACGGCGTCAGCGATCTACGATCCGGCGCACCGGCGCGCCGGCCAGCGCGCGCAGTTCGCGAACAACCAGATTCCGCAGGGCCGGCTGTCGCCGCAGGCGCTGGCCATCCTCGCGCTGATTCCGCTGCCGAACACGGCCGGCCGCGAGAACGGGACGATCGACAACTACGTCGCGTCGGGATCGGAGACCTTCGACGCCGACGCATTCAACGTCGCGCGTCGACGGCCGGCTGCGCGACGGGCTGAACACGTTCGGCCGCTACAGCCTCGGCAATTTCCTGCGCGATGGCCCGCAGGTGTTCGGCGCCGGCGGCGGCGACGAGCTCGTCGGCCTCGGCGGCCAGTCTCAAAGCGCGCAACCAGAGCCTCGCCTACGGGCATCGACTGACGCGTTGTCGACGCTCGCTGCTCGCCGACTTCCGCTTCGGCTGGTTTCACTACAAGGTGAACGTGCTGCCGAACGGACTTCGGCACGACGCCGGCGACCGCTGCCGGCATCCCCGGCCTGAATCTCGACGACACGTTCGCGTCGGGCCTGCCGGCGTTCTTCATCGCGCGGCGACGGCGACAGCCGGCGCATGGCGCTTCGGATCGGGGCTCGAGCGATCGCGTCGGCCGCTGCAACTGCCCGCTCGACGAGAACGAGCAGCAGTTTCAGGTGGTCAGCAACGTCACGAAGATCAAGGGCAACCACACGATGAAGTTCGGCATCGACGTGCGCCGCGCCTACAACCTGCGCGTGCCGAGCGACGCGGCATCGGTCCGGCGAGTTGAACTTCGAGAACGATCGGACGCGCGGTCCGAGCGGCGGCGGCCTCGCGCTCGCCAGCTTCATGCTCGGCGACGTGACGCGGCTGCGCCAGCTACGTCAGCCCGAACACCGACGCGCGCGAGCGGCAGTGGCGCCACTACTACTACGCGCAGGACGTCGTTCCGGCCGACGCGCGAAGGTGACGCTGAACTACGGGCTGCGCCTCGACATCATCAACCCGCAGACGGTGAACGAGGCGGGCAACGGCGGCTTCCTCGATCTGTCGAGCTGGCTTGATCAACGTCGCCGGCGTCGGCAACATCGGCCTCAACGGCAACGTCGAGAACAGCTTCAACTGGGCGCCGCGCCTCGGCGCGCACCTATCAGCTGACCGAGAAGACGGTGCTGCGCGCCGGCTACGGCCGCAGCTTCGACATCGGCGTGTTCGGGTCGCTGTTCGGTCACAGCGTGACGCAGAACCTGCCGGTCCTGTCGGTGCAGGAGCTGAACCCGCCGCAGAATTTCGCGAGCATCTTCACCCTGCGCGCAGGGCGCGCCGCCGCCGGTGTTCCCGGCGGTGCCGGCAAACAGCCAGTTCAGCGCTGCCTAACGGCGTGTTCGCGCGCGCGCGCTGCCGCCCAAGCAGCGGCCGCCGCGCGTCGACGCGTTCAACGTCACGGTGCAGCATCAGCTCACCGACACGGTCTCGGTCGAGGCGGGCTACGTCGGCAACCGGGGCCACGACGTGTTCAGCCGGCGACGGTCCGGCGACCAACGTGAACCAGGCGATCCTGACCGGCTTCCCCACCGTGCCGACCGATCTCCGCCGTCCGTTCTTCGCCGGCAACGTGCCGAACACGTCCGGCTACGGCGGCGCGTTCGGCTGGACGCAGGGCATCGACTACTTCTGCAACTGCGCGAGCAATGCCTACGACTCGCTGCAGGCGAAGCTCACCAAGCGCTTCTCCGGCGGCTACTCGGTGCAGTCGAGCTACACGCTGCAGCGCGCCATCCAGGACAGCGCCGACTACTTCTTCTTCGACTCGACGCTGAACCGCGGGCCCGGCCGACTGGGATCGGAAGCACAACTTCTCGCTGTCGGTGGTCGGCGGAGCTGCCGTTCGGCCGCGATCGGAAGTGCGCGGTCGAACATCTCGTCAGGGCTCAACGCGCATCGTCGGCGGCTGGCAGGCGAACACCACATGCGTTCATCCAGAGCGGCCTGCCGTTCAGCGTCACCTATCGCGACAACGGCGCCGACCGCGACACCGGCGGCAACAACCGGCCGAACTTCGACCGGCGATCCCGGACGGGCCGAAGACCGAAGATCAGTGGTTCAACGCGACGCCGATCGGATCGACCGGCAGCGCCTTCTCGCAGCCGGCGGTCGGCACGTTCGGCAATCTCGAACGCAACGCGCTGCGCGGTCCGGGCTACTGGCGAGTCGACGCCTCGCTCTTCAAGCACTTCGAGATCGGCGGCGGCGCGCCGGCTCGAAGCGCGGATCGAAGGCGGTGAACCTGTTCAACAACGTGAACCTCGCGAACCCTGACTCCGAGGTCGGCGTGCCGGGCAACCCGGAACCCGAATGCCGGCCGGATCAACGGACGGCATTCGGCGGCTCGCGATCCGATGCGCAACTGGCAGTTCGCGCTGAAGTTCGCTGTTCTGAAGAGCTTTCATCCGGAGAATTGGGCTTGGAGGCACGAAGTATTCGTGGTGCAGCCTTTCGTGGTCCCGCGCAGGCTTGATTGGCTCCGCGCTGACGCTGATTATCGCGGAACTTCCCGCAGTCCCCGGCCAGCAGACTCGAGGCATCGCCGCCGTTGGTCCAGCCGAAGCCGATCTGCGTTCGGCGCTGTAGCCGTTGATGTCAGCGGCGACGTCGCGATTCGTCGCCGCCGGACGTCGTACTTTTCGACGATCGGCGCCGCGTGCGCGTCGAATTCCTTCGACCACGAGCGAGACGAACTTCGCGGGCGAGGCGATCGGCGTCGTCGGTCGAAGCCGTAACGGCGCAGGCCCTGGCGACGGCGATCATCTGCAGCGGCGCCCAGCCGAACGGGCGCGTCCCACTGGCTCCCGGTGGCCTGCGGTGCTCGTCAGGAGTCCGCCCGGGCAGCCTCGAACCTCGACAGGTTGCCGACGCACACGACTGTGCCCTGCGCCGGCGTCGACGATCCCCGCCCACAACCGGATAGAACGTAGTCGCGAAATCGTAGGACGGCGCGGCCAGGTCGTCGACGTTGTAGTCGATAATATGCATGACCCGCCTGCTCGGATCCCAGAGGCAGCCGGTCGACGAGCATCGCGCCGTGACGCCGCGCGCCTGCCGCTCACGTGCCGACGCCGCCGCGTCGCCCAGCGATGTCGATGATGCGGGCCGCGTCGTCTGCTCCATGACGTAGCAGCAGGGCGTTCAGGCAGACCGGCGCGTAGTCGAATGATCGTCGACGTTCGAGCGCGCCGAATCGGTTCCGACGGATCGAAGCCCGACTCGCGCATCGATCGATCGCCCTTGTAGAAGCGATGCGGTGAGGCGTGTCGGCGGCGCGCTGTCGTAGTACGACTGCGATTCGTCGTAGTCGGCCGACGTCGTGCGTGCGGTAATACTCGCGCGCCCGGTCGTAGTGGGTCCACCCCTGCTGCGTCGCTGCTCGTCGGACGACGCTTCGGGCGCGGGACCGTCGCCGCGGTCAGTAGCGCGACAGCCCGATCGGTTCGATCAGCGTGCGGCGGCGTCGTCCAGAACTCGGTAGTAGCGCTCGATGGCCGGCACCGCGCGGCCGGAGCCACGCGCTGATCGTCGGGTCTGCTCGTAGACGCCGAGGATCATCTCGCGTCAGGAACGGCGGCTGCGATCGCGTCAGGAAATAGCGTGCGGTTTGGCGTTGAGGATCGTCCCGTAGTGCGCGATCTCGTAGATGAAGTTGTCGGCCATGTCGCGCTGCGCGGTCGAGCTCGCCGTCGCGCAGCAGTCCGAGCTGGATGAAGTAGCTGTCCCAGCCGTGCACTCTCGTTGAAGCGGCCGCCAGGGGACGACGTAGGGATGGGGACAGGTAGAGGCAGGCCGTGCTCGCGGATCTGATCCGAACCGCTCCGGCAGCGTGCGCAGCTCGATGCGCGCTGGAGGTCGCCGGCCGAAGCAGGACGGCGCGCAGCGTCTGCTCGGCCGCGGCGCGGCACCGTCGGCGGCGAGGCAGACCGGCGCCGGCGGCTCTCCGGGGCGCGGCGGAATCTTCCGGGTCGGGGGCGGCGCGCGGCAGATCGCGCGCCGACCGGGTCAGGGTTCGCCAGCTCTGGCTTGATGCTGGCGGACCGCGGCGATCCACCGCTCGGCCGGACGGAACGACGCCTGCCCGGCCCCGGCATGGCCGGGCGCGCCGGCGAGGTCAGTGCGAGACAAAGCACGCAGCCAGACTGGAGGAGCGTGTGTGCACTATTGCAGCCCGCGAACTCCGACGCCAAACTCCGACACCGAAACTCCGACACCGACTCCGGCACCGACTCCGGCACCGACGCTGGCACCGACTGTGGCACCGACTCTGGCACCGACTCCGGCACCGACTCCGGCACCGACTCCGGCACCGACTCCGGCACCGGCGAGTGCCAACACCGCGTCCGCGGCGTCAGCGGATTAGGCGGTCTTGGTAGACCCAGGCTGATGGCCGACCGGCAGCGACCACCCCGCATCGGGATCGACATGGACGGCGTCATCGCCGACGCGCTGCCCAAACATCCTCGCGCTGTGCAACGCGGAGTTCGAGGCGCGGGGGTACGCTCGACGACCTCCTCGGGCTCGGCACACTCGAGGACGTCGTCCACGCGGACCACCGCGACCGCCTCGGAGGAGTTCCGCCACGACCGAGGACTTCTTCGCGGATCTGCCGGCTGATCGGCGACAGCGTCGATGTGATCGCGCGCGCTGATGAGAGCGGTATGAAATCTTCATCACCTCCGCGGCGATGGACGTGCCCGGCGTCGTTCGCCGCGAAGTTCGCGTGGCTGGGACGGCGCTTCCCGTTCATCCCGCCGAGCCACATCGTCTTCTGCGGCGACAAGAGCGTGATCGCGGCCGACTACCTGATCGACGACGAGCCGCGGCATCTCGCGCCGGTTCGGCGGCGAGGGGGCATCCTCGTCCAGCGCGCCGCAGAATCGGCTGGTGACCGGCCTATCGCCGCAGTCGACAGCTTTGGGCTGATGCGGTGAGTGCTCGTTCCTCGCGATACACGTAGCCGACCGATTTGACGTGGTTTTTGAGGTTGTTCTGACGCGGGCCGGTCTTAAAAGACCGGCCCACTTCACCGCTCCTGTCAGGATCAGCGAGCCGAAGCTTCTTCAGTGAATGATCTGGACCCGATCGAGATCAGGCGCTTCACGATCGTCGCGGCGCTTCGCGCGGCATGTCGAGCGTCCATTTACAGATCCTCGACCCGAGCAGGTTGTCGTGCTCGAGGTGAATATTGATCGGGCCCTGAAACCGCCCGCCCGCAGCAGCGTGAAGACGGCCTTGAAGTCGACCATGCCATCGCCGACCGGGCAGAACTCCACCGCCCACGTCTGGTCGGGACGACGCTTCCAGTTGAAGTCCTTGATCGCGAGGCACTGGATACTTCAGCGACGTGCGCCGCGTCGGTCCAGCCGTTCCCGCCCCGCGCCGTGGTGTGGCCGGTGTCGTAGTTCAGCCCGATGATGTTCGGATCGAAATCCTGATGACCATCCACAGGTCCCACACGTTGCCGCCAATCAGCCCGCGCCCCGAATGCGTAACACGCCATCGTCGTCCCGATGGTTCAGTCGATGAGCGACGTAAATGGCGCGGCTTAGCGCTTGAGCGAAGTGCACCAGGTCGCCGTTGTAGTCGGGCGCGGTGCCAGTTGCCGCCGCGGTAGTAGCGGATGCCGAAGTCCGTGCGCGGTTCGGAGAATCGCGTCGGCGTAAGGCGAGCGGGCATCCTGATGTCGGTCGTGATCACGCTGCGCCAGGCTATTTGTGCATAGTTTAACGCCTTGGGAGATCCTGCTCGACCCGCCTGGCGTGATGTGCCCGCCGGTCCGCACATTCCACTCGATCGCGTCGAAGTTTGTTTTGCCAGCTACAGATCAGATTGCGTCTTCCAAATTGGTCCACTGCAGGTGGCGCAGACCAGGCTGACCTGAATCTTGTCCGGCGCCTTCCACGCCGGCGGCGGCCGATCGCCCCTGCTCCGCAAAGGCATCCGGCACGCGAGAGTAAGATCGCCGGCGCCAGCGCCCAGCAGCTGCAGAAGGTGCTGGCGTGGAGACAGAGCACGCTGCGTCGCAGGTGGACTTACTATTTCGTTCCTTCGAGGCGAAGAAAATCCGCGATGTCCCAATAACCGGTCCGAGCATCGGGACGTCGGCGCGCGTCCGCACCTCGAGCAGAGCAAGGCCGGCGGACGCGAGCGCTGCCGGAGCGCCAGCGCGAGATCCTCGACCAGCGCCACGACCGATCCCGGAACACTTCGCCAGCAGGACGAAGTCGGGTTAGGGCTTGCCGTCCGGCGGCGTGAACTCCGTGCCGTAGGCGTTGTTGAAATAGGTGGTGCCGAGCCGGATCGTCGAGAAGAAGTTGTGAACAGGACCCAGAGCACCGGGACGTCAACTCCACGACCGTGTCAGCGCGCCCACGACCGAGAGCAGCCGCCGTCGCCGACCAGGCAGATGACCTTCCGTCCGGCGCGGTGGCGCCGCGCGATCGCCGCCGCGGGCGCGAACCCCATCGTCGCCATGCCGCCGCTGGTGATGAACGACCGCGGCTGCCGCGAGACGCAGCTGCTGACCCGCGCCGTTCTTGTTCCAGCCGACGTCGGTGACGAAGATCGCGTCGTCGCGGCGCGACCTTCGAGATCTCGTGCAGCAGACGCGCCGGATGGATCGGCTGTGCCGGCTGTCCTGCTGGCTCGCCGCGAGCTCGCGCTCCCACGCCGCTTCGCGCCTCGTCGATCGCCTGCGCGCGCCGCGTCGCGACCGCGGCTTCGGCGCGCGCCGCGTAGCGCATCGATCAGCTCGCGCAGCGTCGCCTTCGCGTCGCCGACGATGCCGACCTCGACGGGATAGATCTTGCCGATCTCCTGCGGCTCGATGTCGATCTGAATCAGCCGCGACGGCGGGATCGCGAAGGTGTAGTCGCGGATCCCACGAGCTGCAGTCGGCCTCGCCGAAGCGCGGTGCCGACGCGCGAGCATGACGTCGGCGTGCGCGCGTCGTGTCGTTCGCGACGCGCGTGCCCCAGATGCCGGTCATGCCGAGCGACAGCGGCGTGATCCTCGGGAAAGACGCCCTTGCCCATCAGCGTCGTGGCGACCGGGATGCTGAGCAGCTCGGCGAGCTGACGGCAGCTCCGGCGACGCTTCCGACAGCGTGCACGCCGTTGCCGGCAAAGATCACCGGCGCCGTGTCGCGCGACGCCAGCAGATCGCGCCGCGTCGGCGATGCCGTCGTCGGGCGCCACGCAGCCGTGCCGTAGTTCGGCCGGCGCGCCACGGTGATCGGACCTGCACGTCGATCTGCTGCGAGAAGACGTCCATCGGCACGTCGATGCAGCACGGCGCCCGGGCCGTCCGGTCTGCGCGACGTTCAGCGCCCGCGGCATGACGTCGGCCAGGAACTTCGCGTCGTCGACGCGCCAGACGCGCTTGCAGATCGGCCGGAAGATGTCGCCCTGCGACGCGTCGGCGTGGAAGCGGATGCCCTGGTGCGGCTCGCGCGCGTGGTGATACGACGGCGTGTTGCCGGCGAAGACGACCATCGGCGTCGAGTCGGCGGCGGCCGTGACGACGCCGGTCGAGCGCGTTGGTCATGCCCGGGCGACAGGTGCACGTTGAGCACCGCGAGCTTGTGCGACACGCGGTAGTACGCGTCGGCCGCGTGCGCCGCCATGCTGCTCGTGCCGGAACGAGACGTACTCGATGCCCAGCTTGTGGCACGCGTCGATCAGCGCGTAGTTGGTGTGGCCGCACTGGCCGAACACCTTGGTGACGCCCTCCTGTTTCAGGCACTGCGGCGATGAACATCGCTCCGGTCATGTCCGTGCTCTCTCCTACGAAAGGCTGATGCGTCACGAGCCGCTCTTCGGTCATTTCCTGCATCGCGTACTTCGGGCCCTCGCGGCCGATGCCGCTCTGCTTGACGCCGGCGAACGGAATCGAGGTCGACCCGGCTGCTCGACGGCGTCGTTGATGTGCACGCACGCCGACGTGCAGGCGGCGCGCCGCCAGCATCGCCGCGCGTGATGTCCTGCGTGAACATGCCCGGCGGCCAGCCCGAACGGCGTCGCGTTGACCAGCGTCGATGGCCTCGTCGAGCGAGTCGAACGGGATCGACCGAGACGACCGGCGCGAAGATCTCCTCGCACACACGCGCATGGCCGGCGTCGACGCTCGGTGAGAATCGGTCGGATGAAGCAGCGCGCCTCGGCGCCGCCCGCCGTCAATCAGCGCGCGCGCCGCTGGCGCACCGCCTCGCTGGACCCACGTCTCGGCGCGGCTCGCCTCCCGCTCGCTGATCATCGGCCCGACGTCCGTCGCGGGTCGTGCGGATCGCCGACCGGCAGCTTGCCGCGTGGCGTCGCGAAGCAGCGTCCGTGAACGCGGTCGACACCGACGCCGCGCTGCACGAACAGCCGCTGCGTCGACGGTGCAGCATCTGCCCGGCGCGGCGGAACGCCGACGCCGCGCACCGCGGCGCTGCGCGATCGAGGTCCGCGTCCTCGCAGACGATGGTGCGGCGAGATGCTTCCCAGCTCGAGCGACGATCGGCCGCAGCCCGACGCGCTCGCGCAGCCAGCTGCCGACCGCGGTGCCTGCCGGTGAAGGTGTAGAAGTCGATGTCCTGGTTCTCGATCAGCCACGGCCGACCTCGCCGCCCGGCCCGTGCACGAGGTTGAGGTGCCCGGGCGGAAGCCCGGCCTCGAGCAGCAGCTCGAAGCAGCCGCGTCGCGCTGAGCGGCGCGAGCTCCGGACGGCTTCATGACGATCGGCGTTGCCCGGACGCGAGCGCGCGGCGCCGACCTTTGTGGCACACCATGTTCAGCGGCGAGTTGAACGCGGTGATGCCGCAGACGACGCCGCGCGGCACGCGGATCGTGAAGGCCATCGCGGTGCGCCTGCCCGGGGCCGATTCGATCGGCACGACTTCACCGCTCAGGCGCTTGGACTCTCTCCGCCGGAGACGATGAACGTCTGGATGGTGCAGCTCACCTCATTCGACCGCGTCGGCGGCGGAAATCCCGCTCCGGCGACGATCGTCCGCACGAACTCGTCGCGATGCGCCTCGATCAGAGCTCGGATCGTGTCGCAGAAGAATCCGATAACGGTCGCGCGGATCGAGCGCGGGTGGGTCTCGAACGACCGGCGCGCGGCGGCCACCGCAGGCTGGTCGACCTGTTCGCGCGACGCGCGATCGGCCGTCGCCGATCGCTCTCGCCGGTGAACTTGTCGGACGTGAAGCATCTCCGCGCTCGCCGTCCGACACGTCCCGTCGATCAGCAGCGCTGGCCCGGCGGGTGGCAACGTCACTGCCCTGCGAAGACATGTGGATGCTGATCGTCTTGCTCCTCATGAATTGGGATACAGCGCCGGACGAACCGGGCGGCGGCGGCAGTTTCTTCCATGTCCCTGCCGGTGGCGCGGCAAGGCCGCGATCGCGGCGGCGCGCCGGCTGCGGCGATCGCGCAGGCGACCCACAAGGCGCTGCCGTAGCCGCCCCAGATGCCCCGGAGCTGCGCGATCAGATTCGGAAACCAGTGTGGTCGATGGTGTCGGACGGGATGATCCCGGACATCGCGCGCGCGCCAGGCTGCGCACACCGAACAGATCCGCGCTGCCATCAGCGGAATCAGCATGTAGTCGGCGCCCATCGGCGAAGCACCGAAGACTGATCGCCGAACGAGGTAGACGAACGCCCGGCTGTTCCGGGCGACACCAGAACAGAGCGTCGGATGACCGCCGCGACGATCGCACAGGTGGCCAGCATCACGGCTGCCGCGACAACGCGATCGGCGAGATACCCGACCGTCGAGCGTCCGGCGATCGCCGCGACGAGCGAGCGACGACCGACGTGCGGTGCTCCAGATCTGATCGCGCCAGCCTGGTCGGTGAAGCCCTGCTCTTCGAAGACGAACTTCATCAGGAAGTTGACGCTGGCGATCGAGCCGATCGATGCTGCGCTCCCCGACGAGCAGCAGCCAGATACGAGGGCGAGCGGAACAGCGCCGCGAAGGCTGCGGGCGGCTGTTCGAGCCGTCGGCCTGCGGCGACGCGACGACGCCGTCAACCGTCTGCCCGACATCGTCCGGACGATCGCGGAGGACGAAGATCGCCACCGGCCATGCCAGCAGCATCACAAAGCCCGAAACCTTCAGCGCGTCGGTATACTGGCAGGAACGTGACCGAGCCACGGGTTCAGCTTGTTGCCCATGGCGCCGGAGCAGCGCGCCGCCGACATACGCGATGCCCTATCGCCTGGCCGCGCTGTCGTCGATACCAATTCGAGATGATGATCTGGTGCGCGATCGGGCCCGGACAGGAAGTAGCCGAGCATCCACACGCACCACGCCGCCACGTACTCGACCGACGACCCGCCGCAGGCGCGCGAACCACTGAAACGCGCACGAAGGTCAGGCCGGTTCCGGCGACGATCAGCCACCGCGGGCTGCAGCGCGGCACGATCATCGGCCCCGCCCATAACGTCAGCAGGACCGCAATCGGCGCGCCGAGCGTGATCAACTGCTGCGACCAGCCGTGATCGTTGCGGAAATAGTCGAAGAAGAAGGCGATGTTGTAGAACGGGAATCCGCTGGCGATGCCGAACGTGACAGAAGCAGCCGGCGATGATCCAGGGGCCGCGAAACGGCGGCCGCGATCCGGTCTACAACGCGTCCTTGATCGGCCCGACGGGAGCGCGCGCGGCGCCACGCCGTCATAGGTCACGGCGACCTTGATCCGCATCCGGGCGCTCGCGCGTATTCCTCGAGGACTTGCGCGCTCAATCCGCGACGCGGCCGATGATGAAGAACAGTTTGGCGAGCGCCGCGGGGAACCCGAGATCGTAGAGGACGGCCGCGATCGCCCCATCCACGTTGATCGGCAACGGCTTGACGTGCCTCGGCGACCGCCCGCTCCAGTTCGACGAGGAACGCGCACACCGGATGCCGGCGAGGCCAGCTACTGTTCCGCTAACCCGAAGAGGACCGCCGTGCGCGGATCCGTGCTGTGCGTTCGGTGCCCAAGTCCCGGCAGGCGCTGGCCGTGCCGCGCGGCTTCCTTCGGACTGGCGAGGCGCGCGCCGCGTCGCGCGCAAGCGTGGTGCCTTCGCGTTCGGCCCGGCGCAATGCTGTCCGGCGATCAACTGAAGACAGGCCAGGCCGGCGCCGCCGTGCGCATCGCCGATCGCGAGACACGCCGGCGCGCAATCGCCGCCTCGGGGCGCGGCGGTTGCCGGTCGCCACCGTCCGTGCGGCGGCTGCCGACGGCGATCCCGGCCCGTGATCGGCCGATCGGCGATCAGGATCGCGTCGATGATGACGCCGCTCCCGCTGTCGCCTGGCAGGCGGCCCTTGTGCAGGAGCAACACCGACATCCGAGTAGGTCGCGGTGCCGCATCAGCCCGGTGACGTCGTATCCACGACGATCCAGATGCGGGTGTCGTCAGACGTGCTGATGGCGGTTCGCCACGGTTCCACGGGGGTTCCTCCAGGTTCCTCTCAAATCACTCCATCGTCGGTCAACTGCTTGACCTCGTCGCAGCTGAGGCCGAGCTCCTGGCGATACACTCGCTGTTGTGCTCGCCCAGCGCGCCGCCGGGCCACTTGATTTCGCCCGGCGTCTGCCGAGAACCGCGGCACGACGTTGTGCATCCGCACCGACGCTGGTGCCGTTGGGCACCGTCGCGACGAGGTGCCGCGCTGCCAGTGCGCGTCGTTCTCGATGTCCGCAACCGTCTGCACCGGCGCCGCCGTCAATTCGTTGGCCGCGATGATCTGGACGTTCTCGGCGAGCGTCCGGGCGGCAATGCGCCTCGCCGATCGGCGGCGTCGAGTTCGTGCGGAGTGTGCTGACGCGCGCCTCGTTGGTCGCGAACCTCGGGTCGTCGAGCAGGTCGTCCCAGCCCGTAGCTGCGGAGGAAGCGCTCCGCCATCTTCGGCGTCGAGCCGCTCACCGCGATCCAGCGGCCGTCGCTCGTGCGGTAGCAGCCGCGCGGCCCGGCGTTCTTCGAGCGGCTGCCGTTGCGCGTCGCGAACCCGGCCGAGCGTCGGCGTATTCAGCGCCGCCAGCGGGCCGAGCAGCGAGAACAGCGACTCGAACAGCGAGACATCGACCACCTGACCGCTGCCGCCGTGTACGTCGCGGTGATACAGCGCAAACATCACGGCGTTGCTCGGCATACGAGCGCGGCGTCATGTCGGCGAGCGGAAAGCTCGGCACGATCGGCGCGCCGCCGGAGCTCGCCGTTCATCGCGGCGAAGCCGCTGGCGGCTTCGACCAGCGTGCCGAAGCCGGGCCGCGCCGCGCCGGGGCCGGTCTGCCCCATCCCGGAGATGCGGACGAGAATGAGCTTCGGATGCCAGGCGCGCAGCACATCCCAGCCGAGCCCCGAGCCGCTCGAGCGTGCCGGGCACGAACGACTCGAGCACGACGTCGAAGCGCGGCAGCATCCGGCGCAGCAGCGACAGCGGCCTTCCGGCGACTTCAGGTTCAGCGTGATGAAGCGCTTGTTGCGCGCGTAGTACCTTCCACCAGCAGCGGGCTCGCCCTCCGGCGGTCCACTGGCGGAGCGGATCGCCGCTGCCGGGCTGCTCGACCTTGACGACGTCGGCGCCGAAATCGGCGAGCAGCATGCCCGGCGACGCCCCGGCGATCATGCGCGAGAGATCGAGCACGCGCACGCCCTTCGAGCAGGTTTAACGCCAGCGACTTCTCCTTGGCGGCGTTCGCCGCCGACGGGCAGACCGGCCGGTCGCCCACATTGTACGGATAACTACAAGACGGGCAGCGTGCGCGGCGGACGCGAGTGGTATGCTCGTTCGTCGGCGTCGAGATCCTGACGTCGGACGCTCAGGAGACTGGCGACGCAGCGTGAGGACAGCACATCCCGATCGTGATCGCACGGTCTCGACCCGCCGACTATCGGTGGTGTCCGCTCTACCAGCAGATTCAGCATCTCATCCGCCGACCGATCGCGAAGGGCGACTACACGCCCGGCTCGCGGATCCGTCCGAAAGCGAGTTGTGCCGCGAGCTCAGCGTCAGCCGCGTCACCCTGCGCGAGGCGCTGCGCGGATCTCGTGCGCGACGAACATGCTCGTCAAGATCGGGGCAAGGGCACGTTCGTCGCCAGCGATCCGCCGCGCGGACCGTCGACGGTCAAATACGCCGGCTTCCTCGACGAGCTCAGGAGCGGGTCCAGAAACTCGACCGTGTCGCGACGATCGAGATGCACGCCATCCCGGCGACCCCCGAACGGTCAGCAATCGCTGCACCTCAAGAGCGACGCTGAAGTCATCTCGCGATCCGGCGCTCCGCGCAACATCGACAAAGAGCCGTTCTCGTTCACGGTGAACTATCTGCCGCTGGCGGATCGGCAAGCGCATCCGCGACCAGTGACCGTGCATCGGTGCCGCTGCGCGGATCCTCGAGGAGGATCTGAAAATCCCCATCGTCCGGGCTCGCGAGACGATCGAAGCCGCGCCCGCCGATCCGGAAGTCGCCCAGAAGCTCGGCATCCACGTGCTCTACCCCGTGATGCACATGAAGCGCGTGATGTTCACCACCGGCGATCGTCCGTTCGAGCTGGTCGAAACCTACTACCGCGCCGACAAGTATCACTACTCCGTCAACCTCGTCCGCGTGAAGCTGCAAGGGCAAGTGGACGTGGAAGACGGAGGTCGAAACCTCCGCGCTGATACGTCCCACGTCCGCGTCAGAAGACGAACTTCGCGGCGAACTGCATGATGCGCGGGCCGCCGACGGTGGACGTGATCTTCCGAAGTTCGGGTTGCCGACACGTGACGTTCAGATTGCCCAGCTCGACGCGTTGTTGAACAGGTTGAACATTTCCCACCGCACTTCGACGTGCTTGCCGGCGCCGGTCGCGAGGTTGCGCGACAGCGCGAGCATCGGCGTTCAGAATCCGGGTCCCCGCAGGAAGCGCCTTCGTGCGTGTTACCCCACGAATCCCGGCGTGTTCGGCGCGAACGCGGCGGTATTGAGACCACTGGGTTTCCGTCGGGTTGTCCGAGTCTCGGATCGCCGATCAGTCACCGTCCGCTGATTGTTCAGAGCCGGTCAGCGACAGATTGCCGCGTCGTCACCGGCGTCAACGGCGACGCCGCTCGCGCAGCCTGGATCACCGTGCCGACCTGCCAGCCTTCCGTCAGCGCGTGAACGCGAAGCCGCTGCCGAGCGCCCCGGCTCTGCAGGATTAGCGACGTATTCCGAGATGTATACGGCCGGTCGCGCGTCGCATGGGGCCCCAGTTCGTGCTGCGGTCCGTGCGGGTCCGGAGTAGGTGTTGCCGATGTCGGTCGACGGCTCGCCGTTGTTCCGGCATCTCGACGCACGTGAAGTTGGTGTTCGCACTCCAGTCGTGGCTGAGACGCTTCTGGATGCCCAGCGATCAGACCGTTGCCTAGTGTCCCGGATCCGCCGTCGTCGGTCACCCCGACGGACCGTGATAGCCATCCCTACTGCCGGATTCTGAAGGTTCAGCACGCGACCGCGCGTCGGCGTTCGCCGTCGGTCGACTGGCCGGGAATCGTAGACGCCCGGATTCGAGCTCGTAGCCGTTCCACAGGTGCGCCGTCTGGTTGCCGAGGTAAGTCGGCCGGAGGAGCCAGTCCTCCAGACCTGACGATCGTGCGACACGTTCCACTGCCGCACCTGCATCGGATGGATGTCCACGTCGGCATGCTGACGTAGGTGCCGAGCAGCGGAACGTCGATGTTCGAAGGAATCGGGTCGGGCACCGGCAGTGGTTGCCGGCCTGCGCAAGTTCGACCACGGGTTGCGCGAGCGACGGGTTGGTCACGGCGACCGTGGTTGCCGAACGGGGGTTGAGCATGTGGTGGCCCATCGCCAGAGCTTCGGCGAGTCGTAGTAGAGCGCACCGCCGGCGCGAATCGTCTGCGTACCCGTCCCTGCTGGATCGAAGATCACCTGCCACGACGCGCGAACTGGCTGCTAGCGGTTCGAGGTGTTCGCGCCGTTGTGCAGGGAATCCTTCGTCGCACGCAGCGAACATCAGGCCGGCGGGCGCGTTCGGTATACGTCACGCTGTGGCGGTTCTGGTCGAACCAGTCCATGTTGAACGCCGTCGGCGAAACCGTTCTGATCCTTCGCCGCCGAAATGCGGCTCCAGCGAAGGCCGACGTTGAGCGTCAGGCGGCCGTTGACGCGCCACACGTCCTGCACGTACAGACCGACGTAGGGCATCTTCTCGCGCGACGATCTGGCTGCCGCCCTGGCTGAAGGAGCTGGGCAGTCCCAGAGGAAGTCCGCCATGCCGAGCCGGTCCTGCGGTCGTCGCACCCGCCTGTGCGCGTGCCGTTGAACGAGAACGATTGCCGTTGGCCTGAAACGGACCGTCGGCGTCCTCGAAGCGGGCGCAATCCACATCGCCGCCAGAATGACAGGCCTGTGCGAGCCGCGCAGCCCGGTCGACGTCTTCCGAGAGCTGCGGCGTCGTCGAGGTGAATTTGCCCGGGGAACGCGGGGGTCGCCCAGCCATTCGTCACCGCGAGGTTGTAGAAGTTCTGTCCCGGCGTCTGCGTGACGAGCACGCGTTCGACCCGAGCCCTGTCAGGTCGGCAGGGCGTCGCCCTGCACCCTGAGCACCCGGGATCGCTGAAAGGAAAAGCGCGTCGCGGCCGTGAGGTTCGAACCCACCACCCAGTCATGGCCCAGGGCGGAGCGTCTGGACACGATTGTCCAGACCGAGGCCGGTTCCCGTCGCGCAGGACGACGTTCGTCCCGTCGCGCGTGCGAGCGCGCCTGGATCACGGCCCGCCATGTGCACGCCCGCAGCACCTTCTGCGTCGCCATCGATCTGCTGTCCGAGGCGGAGGACGGTCTGGAATTTCGTCGCTGTCGTTCGGCACGGCTGAACGTGGTGCGGCTGCACGCGGCCGCGGTGCCTGCTGGCCGGCAGCAGCGCGCGGCGATTTTCAAAGGGGCGATCGGGTTGAAGCAGCGCGGGGTCGACGGTGTTGCTGCCGACGAAGCGGGGCGCCCAGCGTGCGATTGACGCCGGCCTGACACGCCGCCGACACCGACGTCAGTGGCGAAGTCTGCCTCGCGACACGCATCGTGGTCGGCTGCACGAACGCCGCCGTCAGGACGGGCGTGGGCGCGCGCTCGTTCAGCGTGATCCGCGGACTGGCCGAAGAAGTGAACCGCTTGTTCTTCGATCGGCGTGACCGCCGAGCTTGGTGCCGCCGGCGGTCGCGCGCAACCCAGCCCGTCGCCGGTGGTCTCTGCGATGGTCGAAATGCGCGATCGGAGTTCAGCGGTGATGGCGGCGCGAACGCGAAGCGGCCGCCGTGGAACGCAACCCGCCGCCCCGATCGCGTGACGGCATTCACGGTCGCGCCGGTGTCTTGACGCATGCAGCGCGCCGGCGGCACGCACGCTCTCGGACCTTGAACTCCTCGAGCGCCGTCAGTGGAACGGCATCGGCCGCCCGACGTTGTTCAGCGGGTCAGTTGGTTGCAGCCAGGCTTCTGCCGACGAGTGTAGAGCGTGCTGTTCCCGGTCGCCGCCGGCGACCGCGATCGCCACGGCGCTGGGATACTGACGCTGGCTGCCGACGCGAGCGCGCCTCGACGCGCCGTTGTCAGACCGCCGGCCCGGACAGCATGACAGAGCTGCGAGGCGCTGTCGGCCGCGTTCAGCGGCAGCCCGACCATCTGCTCTTCGGTCATGGTCGCCCTGCCACCCGTATTAGCGGGTTTCGACCATCGCGGAATTCGCGATCACCGTGACCGTCTCCTGAACTGTGCCGATCTTCATCGTGACGTTGATCACCAAGTTCGCCCCAACCGTGAGCGTGATACCCGTCCGTTGGGCAATAAGACTGAACCCTTGCAGCTTCCTTGCTTCGAGCTTGTATGACCAATCGACAGGTTCCCAGCAGCTTACTGGCCGCGCTTCGTCGGTGCGATGACGAACTGTTCGCGCCGGTCGCCGCCGTCTGTGCCTCGCACTTCGACGCCGGGCAGGGCGCCGCCGGATTCATCGCTGACGACTCCGGAGATCTGGGCGATCGTCACCGTTTGCGCGTTTCCGACGGCCGAGAGCAACAGTACGAGCGGCACCGTCATCCACGTGAGACTTCGTCGAACCATCGTTGCGCCTCCTGCCAACGGGTGAAAAATCCGGATGCCGTCCGACAAAACGTCCGAAACGCAGCAGCACTATGATGGCCATCGTCTGGTCGCCGTTACAAGAATATGACTTAAGCTGCGGGCCCCGCCGGGATTCGAGCGATTGATCGACGGTTATCTGGCGTTGGGGCGTCGCGTCGCCGTCGACCAGAGCCGGAGCGCCCAGCGAATCGCCTCGAAGTACATCGTCGCTGACAGCGCCGGATTGTCCCAGTCGTCGGCGTCGTGCCCGAGGATCGAATAGAACACCCGGCCCGTTGCCGTAGGTCTTCGCCCACGCCGCTGGAAAGTCGCCGTCCCTTGCGGTGCACCAGCGGCTTCGTCAGATCCAGCTTCGAGGCGTCGAGGTGCGCGAGCACGCGAATCTTGTCGCGCGAGAAATCCTTGATCTGATAGAGCTCGTCGTGAAACACCGCGCGCGCGGCAGGTGCCGCATCGCCGGGAACGCCGGGTCGTCGACGACGACGGTGCCGTCGGCGATGCCCCACGGATGCTCGTCGAAGCGGCCGCCGAGCATCTCGCCGAACTCCGGCCACGAGAAGAACGCCGTCGCCGCCGAATGCGCCGCGACGAACCCCTTCCCATCGTCCTTCACGAACGACAGCAGGTCGGCGCGCTGCTCGGCCGAGAGATCGATCTCGCGGACGCCGAAGAAGAAGATCGCGTCGAAGTAGTTCGAGGTTGCGGACGTTGAACTGCTCTCGCCCGGTCGGCGATGCCGGTGCCGGCCGGAAACGTGATCGGATGCTTCGGTGATCAGCTGCGAGTCGGTGCGGATGAAGGTGTCGTAGGCGCCCGACTCGCGTCCGAGGCGCTCGATCGTCGCGACGGCGTGCGAGATGGAATCGTGCTGGTAGCCGTTGCGGACGTCGGCCCACGCCAGCACGCGCTTGCGAGCTGCGCGCGCGAGCCGGCCGGCGGCGGCAGGATGCGCGCCGGCCACGACCGCCGCGATCGACGCGCGCGTCTCGATCACGTGGCCGACGCGCGTCGCCGTGCGCGGCAGCGCGAACGCCGAGAATCTTCGACCGGCGCCGCGCCCAGGTAGCTGCCGCCGCCGGCGGCGACGACGACGTACTGGCGGCCGTCCTTGCCGAGGAACGGTCATCGGCGTCGTATGCGCGCACGCCGGCGAGCTCGGTCTCCCACAGCTGCTTGCCGGTCCTCGACTCGAACGCGCGGAAGCGGCAGTCGATCGTGGCGCCGATGAAGATCGACGCCGCCGGCGGTCGCGATGCTGCCGCCGATGTTCAGCGTGCCGGTCTGGTCGAATCCCTTGGCCTTCAGCGACTCGACGAAGCCGAGCGGCACCTTCCACGCGATCTCGCCGCGGTTGACGTCGAGCGGCGACGAGCTCGCCGAATGGCGGCCGCCGAGCACGGAATCTTCGTCTCGGGATTCCAGAATCGCCCGACCGCGCCGCCCCACGGGCTGCGGCGGACCCAGCGTCGTCGGACCGCCGCCGCGCGCCGGTGCCCTCGACCATCTTCGCGACCTGGCCGATGTTCATCACGCTCGTGAATGCGAGGCCGAGCGTCGGGTCGTACGAAAAGCCGCTCCAGTTGCCGCCGCCGAGCGTGCTCGGGAACGTCACGCATCGTGCCGTCCACGCCGGGCGGCGTGTAGGGCCCTTCGTGTACATCGCGTTGTCGTCCCAGAGCGTCCTGCAGTAGGCCGCGTGCTCGGGCGTGAGGCTGTAGAAGTCCTTCGCCGGATCGAACGTGTTGCGCGCCAGCGGCGCCGGGCTTCAGCGGAAACGGCTGCGTCGGCCACGTCGTTCTCGCCGGGCACGCTGCTCTGCGGCACCGGCCGCTCTTCGACGCCGAAGATCGGCTCGCCGGTGACGCGGTCGAAGATGAAGACCAGCGCCATCTTCGTCATGACGGCAACCGCTGCCGGCATCGTGCTGGCCGTTGCGCTTGACGTCGACGAGCGTCGGCGCCGCCGGCACGTCGTAGTCCCAGATGTCGTGATGAACGAGCTGCTGGTGCCACTTCAGCGTTGCCGGTCGCGGCGTCGAGCGCGACGACGGAGTTGCCGTACAGATTCGCGCCTTTGCGATCGCCGCCGTAGTAGTCCGACGTCGGCGCGCCGATCGGCGCGTAGACGATGCCGCGCTCGGTGTCGATGGTGAAGAACGACCAGACATTGGTCCCTGACCGGTTCTTCCAGCTGTCGCCTTCCCACGTCTCGACGCCCGGGCTCGCCCGGCGCGCGGCACGGTGTGAAACGACCACAGCAGCTTGCCGGTCCGCGCGTCCCAGCCGCGAATGTCGCCGTAGAGGCCCGAGCTCGGCGACTGCTCGCCGTTGTTGCCGCCGGTGATGACGATGTTCTTGTAGACCGATGGCGGCGAGGCGAGGCTGAAGCCGCCGTCGACATCGCCGCGGATGCTCGGCTTTGAGATCGACCGACCCGTCCTGTCGCCGAAGCCGGCGGCCGGCTTGCCGCGCTCCGCGTCGAGCGGCCAGCAGACGATCGCCGGCGCCAGCTGAACAGGCGCGGCGGCGCGTTGCGATCGCCCGGCCAGCATGGCGACGCCGCGGCGGCTGACCGCGGCCGGCGCCGTGTGACGCCAGATGACCTTCGCGGTCTCCGGTTCGAGCGCGATGACGTCCTGGCCCGCCGTGACGTACATGATGCCGTTGATCACGAGCGGCGTCACCTGCAGGCCGTTGACGCCGGTGTCGAACGTCCACGCCGGCTGCAGCGTTGCGACGTTGGCCGGCGTGATCTGCTTCAGCGGCGAGAAGCGCTGGCCGCCGGCGTCGTGATCGTGCGACGGCCAGTCGTTGACGCCGGCGGCGACGACGCGCTGATGCGACCAGCGCCGCGCAGAGCGCGGCGCCGCGCAGCATCTTCCTCATCAGAACGTGAACTTCAGCGCGAACTGCATGATTCGCGGGTCGCCGGCCGTCTGGATCTGTCGCCGAAGCTGGCGCTGTTCAGCGCCGTCACCGGCGCGTTGAAGTTCACGTGGTTGATCACGTTGAAGACCTCCCACCGGAACTGCACCGTTTGCGACCCCGCCGATCGTGAACGTGCGCGTCAGCGCGAAGTCGTTCTGAAGATTCGACGGGTTCACGATGCGTGAACGGCGCCAGCTTGCTGTAGGTGCCGTTGGCGGCGACGTGAAGGCCGCGCGATTCAGATACGCGCGTCGGATCGCCGCCGGTGACCATGCGGGTCGTCGAGAACCTGCACCGCCCGCTGGCCGCCGAGACCGGTCAGCGCGTTGTCGACGCCGGTCGTCACGCTCGAGCGGTTGCCGCGATTGCTAGCGCACGATCGGGCGACAGCTGCCAGTCGCTGAAGATCGCCGCTCACCGCGTTGCTTCTCGAAGTCCGGCGTCCGAGCAACCAGCGAGAAGCTTGACGACGTGCCGCCGATCAGACGAGCAGCACGAGTAGTCGAGATCCGGATTGGCCGGATCGACGATCGTCGGGCCGGTGATCTCGGTCGTCGCCGGATCGCTCATGCACTTCGGAGATCGTCCAGCTCGACAGCACGCTCAAGTTGTTCTTCAGCCGCCGCTGCAGCGACAAGCAACGCGCGCGTAGCTGGCGCGGCCGGTGTCGTCGAGCTGGCCGATGGTGCCTGTAGAACTGGCCCCTGCGACGAGATTCTGCGAGCGACAGCACGCGGCGGGCGTGGGTGTTGCCGGTTGTCGCGCCGGGGCCGAAGACCGCCGGGTTCAGCTCGGTCGCGCGCCAGAGATGGCTCGAGTGGTTGCCGAGGTAGCTCGCCGCGGCGAGCCAGTCGCCGATCTGGCGCTGCACGGCTGACGTTCCACTGCTGCAGCGACGTCGGCTCCAGTGTGCGAGCGGCGTGTTGACGTAGACGCCGAACGCCGGGAACGGCTGCGTCGCCCAGCCCGGTGTTCAGCGCCGGGAAACGGGTTGCCGCCGGGATAGCCGAGATACGGATCGGCGAAGCCGCCGGGCGGATTGGGAATCGTGATCTGCGCGCCCCACGGCGGGTTGTTCGCGAAGCGCGTGTTGAAGAACAGGTGCGGCGTGTCGTAGAACACGCCCCACGACGCGCGAACGCTCGTCCGCTCGTCGCCGTTCGGCGTCCAGACCACGCCGACCCGCGGCGCGAACTGCGCGATCTTGCCGAACGTCGTGCGCGTCGCCCGGATAACCTGCGTCGCCCGGGAACATCAGGCCCGGCCGGCGCCTGCGGATAGACCGTGCTGTGCACGTTCTGGTCGAACCGCGCACTGATCGAAGTGGCTGACCCACGAGTAGGTGTTCTGCACCGGCAGGAACGGCTCCCAGCGCAGGCCGAGATTGACCGTCAGGTTCGGACGCGACGCGCCAGTTGTCCTGCGCGTAGGCGCCGACGTAGTCGCTGTGGTCGTAGTCGTAGACCGGGTTGCCCTGGATGAAACCGCCGCTCACGATGCCCAACATGAAGTCGGCCAGCGACAGGCCGGTGCTCTGGCCGTTGAAGGTGAACGCGCCGTTGGTCGGCCGGTTGTTGAGCGTCTCGATGCGCGAGTGGATCCAGTTGCCGCCGATCGAGAACTGATGATTCGCCGCGGACCATGTCGACGTCGTCCGGCGATCTGCAAGCCCTTCGAGTTGAAGTAGCCCGGGTTGGTCGCCGCCGTTGCCGATCGAGAAGCCGTTGCCGGTGACGCTGATGCCGACGTAGCCCGGCACCAGGCTGAAGACCTTCGACGCCGAGATCGGTCGGCGCTGAAATACTGCGGCAGCGGCCGGTCGTTCAGCGTCCGGTTGATCGTGACGTGCAGCGAGTTGAGCGTCGACGGCGACAGCACCTGAGTTGTGGCCGAGCACCAGCGAGTGCACCTGGTTGTTCTGGCCGGTGCGGCTGAGCGTCAGGACGTTGCTGCCGTCGTAGGTCGCCGGGTTGTCGTAGACCGCGTAGAAGTAGCGCGCGAACAACGATCGAGTTCGCTGTTGATCGTGTAGTCGACCTTCGCCAGCGCCTGGTGCTCGGTGCTGTTGTTCGGGATGCCGTACTGAAGCCTTGCCGCAGGGATCGGTCGACACCGGCACGTGCTTCAGGAAGTTCAGCGACACCGGGCTGAGACGCGACGGATCGATCCGGTTGCCGACGAAGCCGCCGGTCAGCGTGCGCTGCGTGCCGCCGTTGCACGCCGGCGACGCGAACGCGGTGAAGTCGCCGTTCAGCATCGCCTGCGTCGGCACGTAGCTGATCGTCGTCGGCGGATTGCTCTTCTCGATGCGGCCCTGGTAGCCGCCGAACAGGAACAGCTTGTTCTTGACGATCGGCGCGCCGAGCGTGCCGCCGAACTGGTTGCGGTTCAGGCTGTCGCGCTGCCGGCGCGAAGAAGTTGCGCGCGTTGAAGTGGTAGTTGCGCATGAACTCGAACAGCGTCGCCGTGGATCTGGTTCGATCCGGACTTGGTCACCAGGTTCACCGCCGACGCCGCGTGGTAGCCGTAGCGCGCCGGCAGCGCGCTCGTCTCGACCTTGAACTCCTGCAGCGCATCGGGGAACGGCGTCGGCAGGTTCAGGCTGTTGAACGGATCGTTGTGCGTGCCGCCGTCCATGATGTAGGTGATGCCGTTGGCCTGTCCGCCGGCGACCGAGATGGTGACGGTCGGAAAATTCTTGTTCGTGTTGAGATCGCCGGCCGGCGCCGACGTCGCGAGGCCGGAGAGGAAGATCAGCTCGGTCGCCTGGCGGCCGTTCAGCGGCAGCTCCATCGACGCGCTGGTTGTCGATCACCTGTCCGACGCCGGTGTTCTTGGTCTCGACCAGCGATGAGTTGGCGGTGACCGTCACCTGCTCGCTGATCGCGCCGACCGCCAGCGTCACGTTGATCTCGGGATTCGATCCGACCTGCAGGACGATGCCGTCGCGGACGTAGGTGTTGAAGCCCTGCAGCACGACTTTCAGCTGGTACGGACCGACCGGCAGGTTCGGCAGCGACGTAGGCGCCGTCGCGCGCCGGTGAACACCGTGCGAATCGCGCCGGTGTCGGTCTTGGTCGCAGTGACTTCGGCTCCGGGGATCGCGCCGCCGGAGGAGTCGCGGACGACGCCGGACAGCTGCGAGCCCGCGATCGCTTGCGCCCATGCGTTGCCGTGTGTTGCGAGTACGAAACACAACGATCACGACGTAACGCTCGAAACAGTCTCACGTTGTACTCCCTCGCGACGACATTTCTGTCGCGGTCGGGACGTTAGCACCCGGACTGGTGCAAACCAACGGAGTTACCGTGCTGTTACCGTAACACTCGCGTTTCGCAGCGCGCGCGGACGTAATATCCAACCACTTGAATGGACACCTGGCGCACCGCGATCGTCGACGCCGGCCCGACGCACCTCACGAGTCGCGCGGACACGACGTCCTCGACGCTCGATGCAGCAGGCGACGTTCACCGATCTGATCTTCCTGCTGCATCACGATCGGCTGCCGTCGCCCGCGGAACGCCGGCTGCCTGGACGCCATCCTGATCGCGTTCGCCGATCACGGCGCCGGCGCGCCGTCATGCGCGGCCGCCCGATCTGGCCGCGTCCGGCAATCGACAATCGCTCGCCGCCGGCGATCGCGGCCGGCGTCCTCACCATTGGCGACGAGCACGGCGGGGCCGGCTCGCGGCTGCATGGAGCTGATTGCGGCGGGGCTGGAACGTGTCGCGCCGTGACGGCCTCTCATTCGACGGACGTCGCCGGCGCAGGATCGTGGACGAGGCCAGAGCGACGGACACGCGACTGCCCGGCTTCGGGCATCGCGTGCACTGCGACCATCGATCCGCGCGTCGGCGGTGCTCTTCGGACTCGTCGGAGGACTCGGGCTCGCCGGGCGACGGCATCCGGTTCGCGCGCGCGCTCGAGGCGCGCGATCCGCGAGCGCCTCAAGCCGATTCCGCTGAACATCGACGGGGCGCTTGGCGGCGATTCTTGCTCGACCTCGGCCTGCCGCCGATGGTCGGCAAGCTCATGTTCATCGTCGGGCGCGTTGCCGGATTGAGCGCCGAGGTGCTTGAGGAGCACACGCGCGAGAAGCCGATGCGGATCAAGATTCCGGTGGCCTACGACGGCGTGCCGCCGCGCGGCAGGACCAGTGACTATGGCCATCGCAGCGTCCGAACCGAGAGCGCTCACGCCCGCTGGAGGAGCAATCTGCGCACGAGACCTGCTGGCGCGCGCCCGCGCGGCCATGCGCGCGATCGACGAGCTACGATCAGGCGGCGGTCGATCGGCTGTGCCGCGCCGTGGCCTGGGCCGGCGGCAACGAAGACCACCGCGACGCGACTGGCGCAGATGAGCGTCGACGAGAGCGGCATGGGCAGCCCTGAGCCGAGGCGCCGCGCGAAGGTGCTCGGGCATTCTGCGCGACGCGCTGCGCCAGAAGAGCATCGGGATCATCGAGGAGATCCCGGAAAGGGCGATCGTCAAATGCGCGAAGCCGGCGGGCGTCATCGCCTCGCTGATTCCGGTGACGAGCCCGTACGTGACGCCGATCGGCATCGCGATCTACGCCATCAAATGCAAGGACGCGGTGATCTTCTCACCGCACCCGGCGAGCAGGAAGACGACGAACGAGACGGTTCGCGTGATGCGGGCGCGCGCCCGCGGCGCTGGCGCGTCCCGAGGACCTGCTGCAGTGCGTCGAGCGTCCCGAGCATTCCGCTGGCGCGACGAGCTGATGAGCATCTGCGACCTGACGATCGCGACCGGCGGACCCGGCGATGGTGAAGGCGGCCTACAGCTCCGGCAAGCCGGCGTACGGCGTCGGCGCCGGCAACGCGACGATGGTGATCGACGAAACCGCCGACATCGTCGAGGCCGCGCGCAACACGCGGATCAGCAAGACCAACGATCACGGCTCCGGGCTGCTCGGCCGACGGCAACCTGCTCGTCGACGCCGCCGATCTACGACGCGTTCCTGCAGCAGCTGCAGGTCGAGGGCGGATACCTGGTGAGCGCGGCGAGAAGCAACTGGCTCGAGGCGGCGTACTGGGACGCCGAGGGCCATCGCACGCCGGACACGATCGCGCGTGCCGCGTCGGTCGTCGCCGCGCGCGCCGGGTTCTCGATTCCCGACGACAAGACGTTCCTGATCGTCGAGGAACAGCCGGATCGGCAAAGAGCATCGGTTCTCGACCGAGAAGCTCGGCACCGTGCTGTCGATCTTCAGATATCACGGCTTCGAGCAGGCGCTCGACATGGTGCGGCAGATCTTCGATACCGGCGGGAAAGGCCATTCCTGCGGCATCTACTCGTTCGACGACGACCACATTCACCGGCTCGCGCTGGTCGCGCCGGTCAGCCGGATCATGGTGCGGCAGGTGCAGTCGAGCTCGAACGCAGGGACGTTCACAAACGGTATGCCGATGACCTCGAGCATGGGCTGCGGCGTCTGGGGCGGCAACATCACCAACGAAAACATCTCGCTCAAGCACTACATGAACGTGACGTGGGTCAGCCGGCCGATCGCCTGAAGACCGGCCGTCGGAGCAGGACCTGTTCGGCGAGTTCTACAACAGCGAGACCTTTCTAATGACCAGCGGGTAGCCCTATGAGCACAATTGCGCCGACTGACAGTCCCCGACTGAGACCAGGGACCGACACGCGGATCGCGTCGCACCTGTTGACGGAGTATCTCGAGCGCCTCGGCGTCGAGGTCGATCTTCGGTCTGTGCGGCCACACGGTCATCGCGTTCCTCGACGCGCTCGGGAAGAGCCGGATCCGGTTCGTGTCGACGCGGCACGAACAGGTCGCCGCGCACGCCGGCCGACGGCTACGCGCGGGCATCCGGCAAGCCAGGCGTGCTGCTGACGCATCTCGGACCGGGCTTGACCAACGCGTGCACCGGCGTCGCCAACGCGGCGCTCGATTCGATCCCGATGGTGGTCATTGCCGGCGACGTGCCGTCGCACTACCACGGCCGCCATCCGCACCAGGAGGTCAACCTCCACCAGGACGCCGACCAGTTCCAGATCTACCGGCCGTTCTGCAAAGCGCGTCTACCGCGTCGATCGCGTCGAGCGACCTGCCGCGCGTGATGGAGCGCGCGTTTCACCTCGTCGCAGGCGGGACGTCCCGGTCCGGTCCTCGTCGACGTGCCGATGGATTTGCTTCTCCGAGGACTTGCCGGTCGACGCCTTTCAGCAGATCCCGGCGCGATGGCACGGCCGACGATCGACGCGGCACCGTGGCCAGACGCATCGTCGACGCGCTCGCCTCGGCAGAGCGCCCGCTCGCTCTACGCGGGCGGCGGCGTGATGTCGGCGCGCGCCGACGGCGGAGCTCGCCGCGCTCGGCCGAGGCGCTCGAGGTGCCGGTCGCGCACACGCTGATGGGCAAGGGCTGCCTGCACGCCGACCATCCGCTGCTCCTTGGACAGTCCGGATTCTGGGGCACGCCGATCTCGAACGACAAATGCCGCACCGCCGATCTGATCGTCGCCGATCGGCACGCGCCTCGCCGAGGCGAATTCGAGCTCGTGGGATCCGCGTTTCACGTTCTCGATTCCGCCGACGCGCCTGATTCACATCGACGCGGACGAGGCGGAGATCGGCCGGAACTACCCGACCGAGCTCGGCGTCGTCGCCGACGCGAAGCTCGCGCTCGCGGCGCTGGCCGCCGCGGCGCGCGGCAGGAGCCATCGCGATCGCGGACGCCTGCGCGAGAGGAAATCGCGCGGGGCCGCAAGGCGTTCGCCGCGAACTGGGATCACCAGTGGAGCTCGGATCAGTTTCCGACTGCGGCCGGAACGGATTCTCGCGGAGCTGCGCAAGGCCGTGCCCGAGGACGGCTTCATCGTCACCGACGTCGGCTGGAACAAGAACGGCGTCGGCCAGCAGTTTCCGATCACCGTGCCCGGCACGTTCATCACGCCGAGCGGGCTGGCGACGATGGGCTTCGGCCGTCCGCGGTGCTGGGCGTCAAGATGGCGCATCCCAGATCGCGCGGCGGTGGCGCTGATCGGCGACGGCGGCTTCAGCACGAACCCGTCGGTGATCGCGACGGCGATGGAGGCGGAGCTGCCGGTCGTCTGGCTGGTGATGGACAACGCCGGCTTCGGCACGATCGCCGGACTCGAGTCGATGCACTACGGCTGGAGCGTTCGGCTGCATGTTCGAGCGCTGCGGTCAAGCCGTACCGCGTCGACTACGCGGCGATGGCGCGGGCGTGCGGCGCGCGCGGCGTGAATGATCGAGTCGGCCGCCGCGCTCGGCCCGGCGCTGGAGGAAGCGCTCGCCGTCGACGCTGCCGACCGTGATTCAGGTCGCGATGGAAAACGCGCCGACGCCGACGCCCGGCCACTGGGACATCAACGACATCTACCGGAAGGGTGAATAGCATGCGGCGCGCGGTCGCGGCCGTTCGGTCCGAGCCCGCGGCGCCTCCGCTCCGTCTGCCTGGTCGTCGTGGTCCGTATGGGCCGTCGCGGCCACGTTCTATCTCGCCGCGTTCTACCTCCGCACCTCTCCCGCGGTGATGACGACGGAGCTGATGCGCGACTTCGGGATCAAGCGCCGAGCCAGCTCGGACAGTTCTCCGCGTTCTATTTCTACGCCTACATCGCTGATGCAGATCCCGACCGGCGTCCTCGTCGACTCGTGGGGCGCGCGCCGGCTGCTGATCGGCGGGTCGCTGGCTGGCGGCGCGCCGGCACGCTGCATGTTCGCCCTGACGAGCCAGCTACGCGGTCGCCTCGATCGGCCGGGCGATCGTCGGCGCATCGACCGCGGTCGGATGGGTCGTCACGTTGAAGCTCGCCACTCACTGGTTTCCGAAGAGTCGATTCGCCATGCTCTCGGGCCTCGGGCTGATGATGGGCAACATCGGCGCGCTGTTCGCGCAGGTGCCGCTGCGGCTGCTGGTCGAGCACTACGGATGGCGAGCGGTCGCGATCGGGTCTGCGGTCTGCGTCCTGGCGATCGGCGCGGCGGCATGGGCGGTCGTCGCCAACGATCCGTCGGACAGACACTACGCGAGCTACGCGCCCGCAGGAGTTGCGACGGGCCACACGCTCTGACGATCGGCAGGATCGCTGCGTGAGTTCCCCACCCTGCTTTACCTTTCGCAACACGTGGTTGATCTTCCTGGCGCAGGGCGGCTTTGTCGGCGCGATGCTGTCGTTCACCGGCCTCTGGGGCCCGCCGCACCTGAAGCAACGCTTCGCGCTGTCGTCGACCGACGCGTGCGGCCGTCTGCTCGGTGATGATCGTGCGCTGGCCGCCGCCAGCCCGCTCGCCGGATATCTCTTCCGATGTCCTCGGGCGCCGGAAGCCGATTTATCTCGGCGGCGCGATCGTCGCCGCGCATCGGCTGGACGTCGATGTTCTACTGCGCCGCTGCCGCTCGCGATCTTCACCGAGGTTGCGGCGATCACCAGCTTCGCCTGCGGCGCCGTCGTCGTCGCGTTCGCCTTTGCGAAGGAGTCGGTGCCGGTGCGATTCCTCGGCACGATCTCGGAGCGGTCAACGTCGGCAACATGCTGGGCCCGACGTTGCTGCAGCCCGCCAATCGGATGGGTGCTCGATCGGCACTGGTCCGGTGCGTTCGCCGGCGGTGCGCGCGTCTATTCAGTCGAGGCGTTTCATACGGCCTTCGCGCTCATCGCCGGCTGGGCACGTTCTTGTCGTGCATCCTGATCGCTTTCACCGAGGGATACCGCCTGCCGTCAAACCGCGCTGAAATCGCGCGCTGATTCCTTCACGGCGAGCTAACATACGCCGCATGGCCAACCGTCCTCCAGGCGGCAACCTCGCGCCTGACGCCGATTCCGCCTACCTGCCGGTCCGCGCAGCAATCTGGAGCGGGATTCTGGCCAGCCCGACTCTTTCAGCAAAGCGATCGGCCTGAAACGGTTCCTGACATTCATCGTGCTCGAAGCTCTCAACGGGCTACCGCGACGAGCTGAAGGAATACGTCATCGGTGTCCAGGTGTTCGGAAAGGAAGAGTCCTTCGATCCGCGGACCGACCCGATCGTGCGCGTTCAAGGCGCGTCGACTTCGCGCAAAGCTCGTGCACCATTACCAGTGAGGAAGGGCGCGCCGACGAACTGATCATCGACCTTCCGAAGGGCGGCTACGCGCCGGTGTTCCGACGGCGCGAAACGCCGGTGCTCGTCAAACGATCGGTTGGCGCGGCGCTCGTCAGCCGCAATACGCGTCGCCGTGCTGCCGTTCGCCGATCACAGCGCGGGAGGAGACCTTCAGCATTTCTGCCTGGGGGTTCGCGAAGAAATCGTTCATCACTCTGACGCGGCTGTCATCTCGTTGCGCGCTGCTCGCGCTCGGACGAACCGCGACCGCGCCGCCGAACAAGCCGAGCCCGCGCTGATCATCAGCGGCAGCGTGCGTCGATCGGGCGAGCGTCTCGCGTCTGACGGCGCAGCTGGTCGATGGCGCCAGCGGTTGCTATCTGTGGTCCGAGTCGATCGATGCGCGCCGTCGACGACGTGTTTGCGGTGCAGGAAAGTGTCGCGGCCGCGATCTTCAAGAAACTCGAGCCGGAACTCACCGATAAGAGGCACGCGATCGGGTATTCGCGGGCCCTCCGAGAACCTCGCGGCGCACAACTGCTACCGCGCAGGGTGCTATCACCTGAACCAGCGAACCGAGGAAGGCCTGCGCAAGGCCTCGATTTCTTCGAGAAGGCGCTGGTCGAAGACGCTGCAGTACGCGCTGGCGCCATGCGGGCCTGGCGGATGCCTACGGACTGCTCGCACACTACGGCGTGTTCGGCCCGTGCGGAGGTCTGGTCCAAAGCCGCGCCGAGCGCCGCGACGCGCGGTGATGCTCGACGCCGATTCCGCAGAGGCGCATACCTCGCTGGCGCACGTGAAATCGACGCAGGATTGGGATTGGGCCAGCGCCGAACGTGAGTTTCAGCGCGCGATCAGCCTCAATCCTCGCTACGCGACCGCGCCATCATTGGTACGCGATGTCGTGTCTGGCGCCGCTTGGACGGCTGGACGAGGCGCTCAACGAGATCAAGATCGCGCAGTCGATCGATCCGGTGTCGTCGATCGTCGCGCGCGATCTGGCGGTCGTTCATTTCTACCGGCGCGATTTCGAAATGGCGCTCGAGCAGTGCGACCACACCATCGAGTTGAACCCGCATTTCGCACCGGCGCTACTGGATGCTCGGCGTGATTCAGGAGCAGCGCAAGGACTTCGACGAGTCGGCGGCGGCGTTTCAGCGCGCCGTCCACCTGTCGCCGCAGACACCGCGCATGCACGGCGGCCTCGGCCGGACGTTCGCATTGTCCGGCCGCGTGCAAGCAGGCGCTCGACGTGCTGCAGAAGCTGGAGGCGCTACGCGAAGGAGCGCTACGTCTCGCCGCTCGAATTCGCGTGGATTCAGTTCGCGCTGGGCGACATCGATCTCGGCTTCAAATGGCTCGCGAAGGCCTCGCGACGATCGTGCGTTCGATCTGATTTCGATCAAGGTGGATCCACGATTCGATGCGCTGAGGCAAGACCTGCCGGCTTTGCACGCTGATTGCCAACGACATGGAGTGACCTAGCCGCGAACTACTCGCGAGTGAGAACCTACGGCACCTTTGTCGAGCCTCGACCCGTTTTGGCTGTCCGTCGTCGGATACATTTCACTCAGGCGACGATCGAGCCTGGAATAGAACTCCGGCGTTTCGCCGGAGTACCAGTAGCTGCGATGACAGTTCTCGCAGGCCGTGTCGAGATTCTCGCCCGCGTCCCACAGCTCGTTCACGTCTTTCCGCTTGACGATGTCGAGCACCTCGAGCCCGACGTTCCGCAACGCCTCGATGCGCGCATTCCACTCGACCGGATCCTTCTCGAGCTTCGCCACGATCTGCGCGGGTGAGAGTTCGGGGCCTCCGGTCCAGTGCTGTTGTTCAAGTCGCCGGCCGGCGCGAACGGTCGAACAACCTTGAGCAGGTAGGCGCCCTCGCGCCAGCGTGGTTGCACCGATGCGAATCCGTCTCCCAGTCCTCGTCGGTCTTCGGCGTGTGTTCTGCGATGCCGTTGTTGTCGCATCGTGACGCCGACCGCGTCGAAAATATTGTCGGCGAGCGGGTCGATCATGTCCCTCATCAGCTCTTTGACGGATACGACCGGCTTCAGATCGCCCCAGAGCTCCGCATGAGGGGGCGCAGCCGATAGCGGTGTTGTTGCCGAGGCGACGAGATGAACAGGAAGACGCGAACGCCGACGAGCAGAACGATTCGTGCGCCCGCACGCCAACGCCCGGAGTCTCGCTGGCGCCATATTCCGGGCATCGCCCTGGTCGTCTGCCAACGAGGCATCACTTAATTACGCTCTGCCCTCGACGACAGGCAGGTGGTGTCGTGAAATGGTCTGGATGCGAGAAGTGATCACGGACATCCCGTCGACCAGAAACTCAGATTGAAGCCCACCGCGATCGTGCGCAGCTTCACGGCGATGCCGCCGAACAGGGAGCCTGTGATGGTCGCACGACGGAATTCGAGAAACAGGCTGCCACCGCGAACCAGTGACCGCCCCGGTGTCGCCTGAGAGGACCACGAGATCGTAGGTGCTCCGGAGGTCTTCACGGTGATCCACTCCAGCTCGGAACAGGAGTCCAATCCGACAGAATCACCGAGCCGTGCGGCGGCACGTTCGGCAACCGTCGCGTAAGCGGGCCGATCCGAGCTGCTGGGGGACGTTGTTTCTGGCGTCATGGTCTCCTCCACCCGTGGTCGAGTCAGCCGGCGATCGACCGCCTCTGTCGAGTTGTGCCGGCAACGGGTGTGCCACACGGCGCCAGCCTGAAAAAAGCGCCAGTCAGGCCGAAAATCGCGATGGGTCCTTCTCGCGGCGCCGCGCGGGCGCCGCCAATCGACCTGCGGCGCGAAAGTTTCGCAATCGATAGACAGAATTCCCAAGCCCGAGACCGCTCGAAAGCGCACCGCGGTGACCGAACTGCACGAATCACTGGAAATGAAGACCGGGCTTCGTTGAGTACGAGACTTGCTCAAAGTGTGGCGTCTTCGTACCGGAGGGGCGATGGCCACCATCAAAGTCTCAAATTTTGTCGCGGCACCGGTCAGAACGTGTGTTCCAGCTATTCACCGACATCGAGCACGGATCGGCCCATGTCTCGGACATCAAGCGCATCGAGATGTTGACCGAGGCCCGGTCCGTCGTGAACGCGCTGGCGCGAGACGCGCGAAACCATAGGGCGTTTCCGACAGCGCCGAAATGGAGATCACGTCGTTCGAGCGCATCGTACTACGCCGATCACCCATCACAAGGCTGGCGTGCAGATTGACACCACGTTCTGGGTTCGACCCGGTGGTAGGCGTACCAACGTGAGCATCGAATTCGAGCTCGAGTCGGGCGATGTCTTCCACCTGACTCCTGGCGCCGCTCGATGGGCGATTGAGAGAAAAAGTGACGCAAGTCTTGAGTCACGACCTCGCCGATCTCAAACACTCAGTCGAGAAATAGGAGGGTGTGCTCATGAACCCGTTCCACGACGAACCGAGTCGCCGCCCAGGCGTCACCGTTCAATTGCGCGTGGATTCCGAGGGGGTCTGTCGGGAAGATCGGCGGCTTCACTTTACGCGGTCTGTACTCGAGTGCCGGATTCTCCACGGACCGTCAGCGAAGCGAGATTGCCTGAATTGCCCGCCCGTTGTGGCGGGAGCCACCCGACATGTGGACGATCGCGTCTAACGCCGACCGGATCGTGAAAATCCGGCCGGCGCGGTAATCCCCGCCGGTCCTCAGACCGTCGCGGCGACAGGACGAAGGTTCTGATTTACGCGGAAGAGATTTTTCGGATCGTACTGGATTTGATTTGGACGAGCCGATCGTAGTTGTCCCGATACGACGCCTGGACCCGTTCCTGACCTTCCTCCATCATGAAGTTCACGTACGCGCCGCCTGCTGGAATACGTGATGCAGGGCGTCGAAGTAGTCCTTGCACCACGTCGTGATCGTGGGCCCGTTGGCTGGATCGGGATCGACGCCGACGATCACCTGCGCCCAGTTGGCGTCACGATAGCTGAACGCGGTGTCGCTTCTGTCCGACGCGGTGTGCCGCCCCGTCGATCGGGTAGCAGATGCATCGTCGAGTGCATCGTCGGCAGCGCTGCGCCGTGCTCGCGCGTGCCGCCGATCGCCTCGTCGCTCAGCTCCTTCGACGAAATCGGCGCGCCAATACCACTGCAAGCCGGGTGGATAGAGGCCGTCGAACAGGCTGTTTACCGCCGGCAGCGGCATCTCGGCCTGATGATCGAGCAGCGGTTTGCCGACGCGTCGCATCTGCTTCGTCGCGGCCTCCGCCCGCGCCGCCGGTCCCGTGCGACACCCACATCACACGCGCACACCTTCTTGAGATGCAGGTGCTCGGGAAACATCGGCGACGGCGGGATCGTGAGAAACGCGAAGAAGCCGTTGACGTATTCCGGCGCGCTGAGGATGAACGTGCGGTAGGCCTGCATGACCTCCACCGTTTCCTCGAGCGGCCAGAACGTCGGTCCCGCGTACACCGTTCTCACCGGATGCGCACGGAATTCGAACGACGTCACGACGCCGAAGTTCCCGCCGCCACCGCGCAGCGCCCAGAACAGATCGGCATTCCGTCGTCTCGTCCGCCGTGACAACGCTTGCCATCGGCCAGCACGCACGTCGGCGGACAGCAGGTTGTCGATCGTCAGGCCGTATTCGCGGGTGAGATAGCCGATGCCGCCGCCGAGCGTCAGCCCGCCCACGCCGGTGGACGAGATGAACCCGCACGGCACCGCCAGCCCGAAGGGGTGTGTGGCGTGGTCGACATCGCCCCACAACGCGCCGCCTTCGACGCGCACGGTGCGTTCTGCGGGATCGACGTGGATACCGCGCATCTGCGAGAGGTCGATCACCAGGCCACCGTCGCAGGAGCCGAGTCCCGCGCCGTTGTGTCCGCCGCCGCGAACCGCGGTCAGCAGATTGTTGGTCCGCGCATAGTCGACGGCGGCGATCACGTCCGCCACGTCGACACATCGGCACGATGAGCGCGGGTCGTTTATCGATCATCCGGTTGTAGAGCAATCGGACGGACTCGTCACGACTCGCCATCAGGCTGAACGATGGCGCCGCGAACCTGGAACGTAACTGCTCGATTTGCATAGCCGCCATGACGTTCTGTCTTCCTCTACTGCTGGTTCGTCTTCGATTGCGGGTTGTCGGCCGGATTCACGTAAAAGAGGTCGAACGGTCCTTCGAGATTGATCTGCACGACCGTCGGTGCGCTGGTCCAGGCGAAGTGGTGCATCTGGGCCGGCAGCATGACATAGCCACCCGGTTCGAGCGTCTGGCTCGCCTTGCGGTCGAGCTTGTCACCCATGCCGGCGTGGAACGACCCGGACAGTGACCGTCGAGGCGCTCCGTCATGCTGTGCCAGTGCGCCGGGATGTTGTAATTCGCCGGCAACTTCAGGCGCATCACGATCGGCCCCTTTTCCGCCGGGTTCCCTTCCAGGACGGCGATCTGCGCGCCGGCCGGCAAGATCGGCGGCGCAGGTCCCCACTGCACGTTGTCGGCAGGTACGCAGGATGTGCGCGGTCTGGGCGACAGCGGCCCCGGCCGCGAAGGTCACGGCCACGATGAACAGTGGCGAGGCGAATCGTCGAACGTGTGATGCTCATAAGCTCTCTCCTTGCACGAGAGCTTATGAAAAGCCAGCGTTCGCGAAACCGTTCGCGAAAGCGTTCCGCGGCAACCACGACAGACAGCCCGGCTGTTGCGGCCCTCAGCGTCTATCTGAGCGAGGCCGCGACGAGGACGAAGAATCCGCTGTTCGAGCGCGCGGCTTTGCTGTGTCCGCGCCAGCGTCAGCGCCCGTCAGAAGCGTGGCTTCCCGCTCCGGCCCGCTTCGAGCTCGCTTCTCTGAAGGTAGAGCGCCGGCAGCCACCACACATCGCCGCGATCGACCGCCATCTCAATCGCGCGATCGAGAATCGATTTTGGTCCGCATCGCGCTCGTTGCAGACGGCTGTATGTTTCGCGCCAGCAGCGACGAGATAAGTACGGCCGGCGTGCCTGCGCACGATTTGCATCGAGCCGCGCGAGCGCGGATTCGATGATCCTGACGCCTTGGCCCGGGTCGTTCTGTCCGCGTGCCCATCCGATCAGCACGCTCGCCCAATCGCCGTAGTACGCGAACCCGTAGCGCTCGCACAGACCCGACGGCCGCTTCCGCGCACTGCAGCGTCCGCGCCGGTATCGAGGCGCATCTGGTGCAGGAGGCGCGGCATATGCGAACGCCAGCGTCTCGCTGTAGCTGTGGTCGTCGTCGCCGGGCGAGCGCGATCGCGTCATCCGCGCGCGCGACCGCACCGCCTCGTCGCCGAACAGCCACAGCGCGTGCGTCGACCAGGCGTAGGTGAAGCACGCCGAGGTCTGAGCCGAGCGCGGAACTGCTGCGTGATGCTCTTCGTCGCAGCGCAGCGAGCGCGTCGTCGAAGTGGCGCTTCGATGCGGCAAGTTCACCGACGCGTCAACAGCGTGCGCGCCCATCGTCTGGTGCGCTTCGCAGCGGCACGATGGATCGATCGAGGCTGCCGCGCGAGCGCCTCCTCTGAAATCGCCCGCATGCCCTGAGATCGCCGAGCATGAACCTCATGCGTGTACGCGACCCACAGCCAGCGCACTGGCACATGTGCCATCGCCGTCCGCACGCGACAACGTGAACACGCGATCCAGGTTCTGCTCGACCTCCGGCGCTGCGTAGCCGCGGCCGGAGTTCAGCGCGACGGACAGACTCGAACGCAGCGCGCAGCTCGTGCTCGTCGCGATCGCGACCTGGCGGCAGCTTGTCGAGCGAGCGCCAGCGCATAGTTGAAGCAGCGGATCGCCTCCTCGACCGCCGACAATCGTGTCAGCGACCGTTGCCGCCCGTTCGAGAAACGGGATCGCCCGCGCCGGCTGCCCGCCTCGATCGAGGTGCGCCGCAATCGACGCGCTCACATCGTCGAGCCGATCGGCGAACAGGATCTCCATGCCTTGCGCGATGCGGCGATGAATGAGCCGGCGCCGCGCCGGGCCGATGTCCGCTGTAGGCGACCTCACGAATGCGGTCGTGGCTGAAGTCCCACCGCTCGTCGCGCCTGCACGCGGACAATGTGGCGGCGCCAGAGCTCGTCGAGCGCGCGCACCAGCGCGTCTTCCTCGAGATCGCTCGCCTGGGCGAGGATGTCGAACGGAAATCGCGTCCAATCGACGCCGCCACTTCCGCCGCGGCCCGCGCCTCGTCGAGAGCAGCGCCAGCCGCGCCGCGACCACCGCCTGCACCTGCGACGGGGCGTCGCGATCGGATGTCCCGGGCTGATGCGTCGCAGCTCCATGCGCCCGCGTTCGACGATGAACAGCGGATGGCCCTCGGTTTCGCGAAACGTGCGCGCCAGCGTCGGTCTCGTCGAGCGGATGCTCGGCGACCTGGCCGGCCAGCTGCGCCGTCGCGGTGCGATCGAGCGGGCCCAGCGCGATCGCCGTCAGCAGGTCGTCGCGTTCGAGCTGTCGAAGCAGCCGCACGAGCGGCGGGTTGTCCTGCTCCTCTTCCGCCGCGAACGGTGCCGACGATCAGACAATGCGCGTCCGGCGCTCGAGCGCACGAAGTAGCTGAAGCCACTCGATCGTGTCGCCGTCTGCCCATTGCAGATCGTCAAGAACGAGAATGAGCGGCGCGGCCAGCCGAAACGCCTGCGCAAGCGCCTCGAAGAATCGCAGCCGCTGCCAGCTTTCGAGTTGACCTTCGGGGGCGGCGACGTCCGGGCGGCCCGCGAGGAGCCCGGGCTCAATCTGGCGACATCGGTCATCCATGCCGGTTCGAGCCGTGTGAGCGCCGCGCGCAGCGACGTCGCTCTTGAGCCAATCGGCGATCGGCGCGTACGCCAGACGCGCCTCGCCCGCGTAGCAGCGTGCCGAGACCACGGCAATCGCCGTTGACACCGGCCCAAACCGTCGAGCTCTTCGGCGAGTCTGGTCTTCGCCGATCCCGGCTTCGCCACGAATCACCAGCAGTCGCATTCGGCCGCTTGGCGGCGGTCTGCCAGGCGTCGACCATCGTGCGCCATTCAGATTGGCGGCCAGCCAGTGGGTAGCCGGCCGTTCGTGGCAGGCGCAGGACTCACCGGCTCCGGATGGGTCGAGGTCGAGGATCTCGCGATAGGTGATGCGCGTCGCGGCGCTCGGCTGGACGCCGAGCTCCTTCTTCAGGAGCGCGGCGCACTCCTGATACAGATGCAGGGCCGTCGCGCGATCGCCCTGGCGCGCGTAACAGCGCATCAGGCGCGCACCACGCTTGCTCATCGAGCGGATCGAGACGGAGCAGCTGTCGGCCGCGCTCGATAGCGTCGCTCGAAAGCGCGATCCTGTTCGAGCGCCGCCACCAGACGCCCGAGCACCAGGCGCGCGCGCTGCGTGGAGCCGTTCGCGATCGGGTTGGATCCATTCGTCGGCGCAATCAGGCATGAGATCGCCCTGATAGAGCGACGCAGCTTCCTGGAGCGCGGCGAGGTTTCCTTCAAGTCCCCGGTCCGCGGCGCTCTCGAACGCCACGAGGTCCACCACCGTCGATCGATCCTCGCGCCATGCCAGCGTGCGCGATTCGCTGACGATGAGCGCTTCGAGCCTCGGCCAGCGCTTCCCGCAGGTGATGGAGCTCGCGCCTGAGGTTCGTCTGGGCCTGAACGTCTGTGGACTCCGGCCAGAGCGTGCCGCTGACACGCCCGCTATTGTGGAAGGCGCGGGCTTACGTTTGCGTGAAGAACAAGAAACGCGATGGCTGTTTGCTGGCGCGCTTGGCAATCGGGCCAACGGCGACCGTCTGCATGAACCGAGCCGCCAGAGCGAATCTGTGCGGAGCGCCGGCACGCCAGTCACGCGTCAGAACTACGCGCGACGGTTCGTCTGCCCAAATCGCTCAGCGGGAGCCTGCGGCAGGACGATTATCGAGGGCCGTAATGCGGCATCTGGTCCGACTTCAGGCTGCGAGATCAGGCGCCGCCGCTGAACCGTCGGTGCGTTGGCGAGCGCGTTCCTCGATCGACGGCGCCGCTGAACCAGGCTTCAGCCGGAAATCGAGATCCTCGGCCTGTATACAGCTTCTGCACCGAGAGCGGAGATCCTTCGCGTCCAGTCGGGGCACGTTCGCCAGAAGACGTCGCAGTCCTGCGCCACGCTGTGCTGATCACGGTGGGTCGCCTGCGCGCGTAGTCGGTCAGCGTCTCGAAGCTTGCGCGTCACCGCGGCTGTTCTGCGCAGCCTGCCTCGCCCGGCCATATCGGCTCCGTCCGGCGGCACCGCGCCGCCGAGCGCGACCAGCAGCCTCCAGCACGGCGCGCTACCTCGTCGCCGCCCGGCGCCGTCAGGAGCGCGGTGTAGTCGGCGCGGACGGCCGGCGGAGGCGAGTTCCACTGAAGCGAAGAGACCAGTCGACGTCTGGATTCGGCCGGAACCCGTTGTAGTCCGACGAGCTGTAATTCGTGTACGTCGTCACGCTGAAAATCGACTGGCGCTGAGTTCTCGCCGAAGGAGACGGCGGTCGTTCGCGCGAGTGGGCGTTCGCCGAGGAACCGGCTGCGGTCTCGGTCAGACCGATCGATCGTTGTTGTAGAAGACCACGCCGGCCGCTCCGCTGGTCATGCGCGTCGAGCCACCCGGCGCGTGATACATGATGTTGCGAATCCGTAAACCACTGGGTCGCCACCGCCCGCCGGCTGGTTGCACATCGGGTGGGACGCCGAGGTTGATCATCACGTTCCGCATGACGCGGAGATGTTGTGCAGGCCGCCGATCGTTCCGAAGGCGTTGTCGTGAAAGTTGAGTCGGGTAGTTGTTGCAGTAGAAATCGATCGCGACTGGTCGCCGTTCCCAGTACTCGCCTGAGCGGGTGCTTGGGACCGGTGCGGCGGCGTCGGACCCGTCAGTATGCCACGGTTGCCGTAGGTTTCCACGTCGATGCCGTCGTGAGAAGTTCGCGACGTAGTTGTGCGCGACGACGTGCCCGGGCCATAGATTTTCACCGCGACGTAAGACGCCGCTGACCGGCGGAAAAGCCTGGCCAGCGCACACCGCGTAACTGCGCCCAGAAGTTTTCCGCTCAGCCGAGCAGGCGCGTCGGATCGTCCACGGCCGATGAACGTGCTGTCGGCGATGTAGAGTCACTGGACCCTGGGTAGTTCGAGAAGACCCACCCATCCGCGACGTTTTCGAATCGACACTTCCTTCACCGACAACCGCCTTCGAGGCCGGCGATGAATCGGCGACCGGCCCAGAATCGCGATGCTCGTGGCGATTCGCGAAGCGTGAGGCTCCTCGAAGTGGTTGCCCAGTTGGCCGGCATCACGTTGATCAGATTGAAGTGGCGCCTGCCGTCCGGCACGACCTCGCCGTCGCCGGCGGCACTTGATGGCAATCGAGACCGGCGTTCCGCCGGTCCCGCTCGGCCGAGAGTGGTACGTGCCTTCGTGCGGGCTGGTGACGTTCAGCGAGCGGTCAGTCCATAGAATTCGGGATGGTATTCGTAGACGCCGGCGTGCACGAGAATCGTGTCGCCGGCTCTGCCTGCCGGGCGCGCGGTCGTCAGTCGTCGTGTCGCCGCCGCCGCACGGCAGGTAATGCACGCGCAGAAATCCCTTCGAAGGCCAGTTCGGCCTTCGGTCAACGCGCGAACGAGGCCGGGTGGGCGTGGAAGACGCGTCACCCGCGTGCGGCGCTGGCTTCCGGGCGCGTACCAGGCAGTCACCGTCCTGGTGGCGGCGCCGCGCCGGGCCGGCGACGCCGTCGGGATCGGACATCACGAAGCGCGCCTCGTAGCGCGGTGTCCGGCTCCAGGTTCGAGGATGCTGCCTGGCGAACATGTTCGGCGACACGAGGATCCACGGGAGTTCTCCTGTGGTAAATGCGCATCGCCCTGAAGCCGCAGGAGCGGGAGCGCGCCTGCTTCCACTGGCTCTCGCCCTGACGCCGGTAGCGAGACGGTCGACCTGGGCGTTACTGCGGGCCCGTCGTCGCCTGCACCGGCCACTCGAGGTTGCCGGGTTGATGAGCGTCGGATGGTCGACGACCAGTTCTCGCGGCGCGATCCTGTCCTGCGCGTGCGCGCGGCCGGCGGAGTCGCAATCATCAGGCCAATGCAGATGGTGATGACGAACCACGATAGCGATGGAGCCGGCCCGTTCTTCGTCATAGCGCTGCCTCTCGAGACCGGACGACCAGAGCGCTTGATCCTACTCGCTGGCAAGCGCTCGCACCGGATCGATTCTCGTGACGCGCAGAGCCGGCAGGAAAGCTGGCGCTCAGGGTCGTCAGCGTCAACGTCGCGACGACGCCGGCGAAGCCGCGCACGTCGCGCGGGTTCACGTGGTGAGAACCGGTTGCGACGAGACCCGATGCGGCCGCCGCGAGCGCCAGGCCGACGACGAGGCCGATCGCCAACTGTGCAGCACGCTCTTCCGCATGATCAGCACAATCAGCTGCCGCCCCGACCTGCGCCGAGCGCCAGCGAACACGCATTTCCGGTCGCTGCGTTACCGCGAACGACATCACGCCGTAGGCCGGCGGACGCGAGGAACAGCGCGGAGAACCGAAGGCCATGAAGAAATTGCCGAAAATCGTATAGCAGGAGCGGAGCGTCTGCCGATCGATCACGCTCCCGCATCGTGCTGACCTCGTAAATCGCCAGATCGGCGTCCAGTGAGGCTACCGCGGAGCGGACGAGCGAGGTAACCGCCGCCGGTTGACCACGCGTGCGAACGGGCGATCCGAACGCCGTTGGCCACATCGCTTTGCGCTGATCGGAATGTAGTAGCCGACGGGGCTCGCGTTGTTGTTACGGCGATGCCTTCCATGATGAGGTCCGGCACCACGCCGACGATCGTCGGTCAGCCACGGCTCCTTCGATCCTGGACGGCGCCTGCACGCTGCATCTGGCGGCCGACCGGATCCAGGTCGAGGAAAATGCGTCCGCGCAAACCGCGATTCGTTGATGAGCGCGACGGGCCGGCTGGCTCGCGTGTGTCGCCGGCGGTGAGCTTTCGCGATCCGCTTTCTCTGCTGCGCCTGGAGCGTGTCGAAGTAGCCGGCCGTCACGAGTTCCCCTCGCGCGCGAGCGGCGACTCGTTGTACGTGGCTGGCCAGCCTTGCCCTCAATCTGCACGAGGCGCCGATGCCCGTTGCCGGCGGCCGGGCGGGCCGTCCGACAGGGTTGCGGCCTCGACGCAGCCCGGAAGCGCTTGCAGCTGCGGCGGCAAGCGGTCCGGCGCGCCAGATCATGCTGGCGGCAGGTCGGGAATAGTTCCCCGGCGGAAGATCGCGACCACGCGCGGTGAGGGTGTTTCTCGGCTGCCGAGCGGCATCTGCACGTTCTTCAACTGGACCACGCTGCCCGATCATCAGACCGGCCGCTGATCAGCAACCCACGCACGACAGAGCTGTTTCCGCGATCACCAGTCCGGTGCTGAACTCGGCCGAGGCCAGCGCTCGTGGACCGATCGGCTATCGTCCTTGAGCGCCGCGCCGGGGACGACCACGCGCATCGGCGTGCAGCGCCAGGGAGCGCTTTCACGCCAGAACGGTCGCCAGGCCGATCAGCGCAGGCCACGAAGGCCATCCACACGCGATAGTCAGAATCGAAGGTCATCAGAATGGCGGCCGAGGTGCAGCGAAACTTACCGCCTGCGTGAACCACCGCGTGCCGGCTTCACCGCTCGAGCAGGATCGAGCGACGCCGCACTCGGGGCGGCGAGCACGAGAGAACCTCGGTCAACTGCCGCGTTTTCGCACGATCACGGCCGCGGCCGGCGCCAGAGGCCATGCAGACGGCGACCTCGCGACGCCGCAGCGATGCACGCGCCTGCCACCAGCAGGTTCGGAGACGTTCACGCCGGGCGATGAGCAGGACGCCGATGCCGGCGCCGAGCATGGTATGCAGCAGCGCGAAAATTTCAGGGCCGAAAGATCTGGCTCCGAGTACGGCATCTGCCGTCGGCGCCGACGCCGCGATTGCGTCGCCGGGAAGTCTCTTTTCCGGGCTGCGGCGCGATGGTTGCAGGCCTGCGCCCTGGCCTGGCGGAGGCTGACGCTCCGGTTCAGCCGCGCGACACACTGATAGCTTGGCCCCTGGCCTCGCGGTTTCGCCTGCAGAATCGATCGCCAGCGGCGTCCAGACCTCCTGGCGAATCGGGAAACCGCAGCGTTCCGGCGCGACGCCGATCACGGTGCAGGCGCCGTTCGCGCTGGATGGCCAGCTGTGCCGACGATGCCGGGCAATCGCGCGCGGTACGTCGCCACAAGTGCTCGACTGAGGAGGATGACCGGTTCAGCGCGCCAGGGGCGATCGTCGCCCTCGCGCCCCTTGGAAGCCGCGGCCGAGAAATCGGCGCGGGCGCCGGCGCGGCGAACGCCGCGGACGGTGAGCTGAGGCCCCCCGCTGGTTCCGCTCCAGGCCTCCACCTCCGCGTCGGTCGCGAGAGTTGACCGGCGCGAGCGCGTGCGCGCCGCGATGTGCTCGAACGCGGTCACACGACGTTCCCGCCAGACGGCGAGGTCCTGGCTGCCGATCGGCTGCCGCGGCTGTTGCTGCGACGGGTTTCGTCGCGACGCGGCTTCTGCCCGCGATCCACCGCGTGCGACCGGCGTTCAGGGAGCAACTGGCCCCTTGAACAGCGCGCCGTTGACGCACGCTGACCTGGAGAAGACGGTGGTGGCGAGTGCCGATACGCTGCCAGACCGAGCGTGAGCACCGCCAGCAGCGGCAGCGTCGGAGGTAAGCCCCGAGCAGGGCCGCCACTCCCGAACGAATGTCGCTGGCGAGCTGATTCATCATCTGCCTGAATTGGCCGCAGAACCCGCTGAGCACATAAATTCGTTGGGCTCTGCGGTCTTTGCGAGAACCACAGCTAAGTCTGAATCCGCAAAAACGCCAGCGCGCTTGCTGACGGAATCAGGGCGATTATGCGGATCTTCACGAGGAGACGAAACGCGAAGGTTCAGCGAGCGAACTTGGCGATTCAGTTCTGAAATGCCTTGCGTAAGTCCTTGTGGCGTAACGTCATCATGAAAGACTGCCTTCATTTAGCCTGCGAATTTCCTTAGCAGGAGGGTCGATCAGCTGAAGTTCGAGCGAAATGGTTGCTCTTGTCGCTGACATTACTGTAGCGGTCGAGCCAGGGCGCCTTTCGCACAGCAGGACACGGACAGGCCCCAGCCAGGACGGGGCGGCGGTGGCGAACCGGGGCGGTGGACCCCGCACGGACCCAGGCGGAAGAAGGATTACGTCGCGCCCCTCGCTTTCGCCAGATTAATAAAGAAGCAACGAACACAGTCCGAAGCCAGTAACAGACGCGTGTTGCGTAACCCGGATCCGGGCGACTGGCTCATGTTCAGCACCTATGACGGGCAGAGCTACAGCCAGCGGACAAGAAATCAATAAGAACAACGTCAAAGGATCTGGAACAAATCTGGTCGTGGGGCATCGAGAAGGCGCGTCACCAGGCGTCGACGATTGGACCAGCCCTATTGTCCCGCGGCAGGTCATGTATCTCGCCATGCCGGGAGTGGCGTGGTGCACGCTTGATGCCGCGTCGAGAAATTTCCTCCGGCAGTATCGCCACCAGATGGCCAGGCGTCGCCGGGAGCCACCGGTGGCTTGCGCGGCAGGCTCGTGCTCTATGACGACAAAGCCTTCATCTTCCCCGCTGATGGAAAGATCGACGCCATCAACGTCAAGAAGACGGCTCACGAAGGCGTTCGGGAGCTGCGCCGCTCCGATACGGGTGATGGTCACGATCCGCGTCAGGCACCGGAATCGCGACAGGGAAGATCATCTCCGGTGTCGATTGGCGAGGGGAGTCACTTTGCTTCGTCGGCGCGATCGATGCGAAGACCGGCGCGCGAGTCTGGCGGTTCTACACCACTGCAATCCCGGTGAGGCCTGGAGGCGAAGGCGCATGGGGGAGGAGTCTCCCGCCCGAGAAGCGCGGCGGCAGCAGCGGCGATCCGTGGTCACGGGCACGGCCGATCGAGCCTTCACCTGACCTTCTGGGGGCTGCGTGCGTCGAGCGGAAACCTGGCATCGCAGAGCCGGGCGAAAAGGACGGAGATGTCGCTCCTCTACACAGATTCCATGCTGGCGATGGATGTCAACACCGGCAAGCTGGCGTGTGCCACAGTTCATCCTGGCAGGCTTCGATATCGACGAGCATTACGGGATTTTATCAACGTCGATATTCCGGGATACGCGCACAAGTCCGGTTTCGAGATGGGCGAGGCGGGAGTGCTATGGCGTCTCGATCGTCAGGGCAAGGACAGCTCATTCGGGCGATGGACACGGGCCTGCAGAACATGATGATCATCGATCCCGAGAGGGGATTCATCGACTGAAGCCGGAAGTGATCAAGCGCTCCGATGGGCGCGAAACCGTTATCCACCTGCCGAAAACGTCCGGCGCCAAAAATTCACGACAGATGTACAACCCGCAGACCGCATGCGTTCTACATTCCCATGTCATCAATTGCAGCACCTGCGCGTGTACTCGCGGCGAACGCGGGCAGATGGGCGGTGAATGCTGCCGCATTAACATGTTCCAGCCAAGCTTCAGGGCTGGCGGGTTGGCTAGCGTTGGACGTTTTCGTGGCAAAACAGCTTTGGACATCGGCAGGCCGCGCAGCTGCTCCAGTCCTGCATGACCACGGCCGGAGGACTGGTATTTGTGAGGCGACACGGATCGATATATGCGCCTTCGATTCCGCGACCGGCAAGTCATGAGGAAGTCGCCAAAAGTTCTTACGAAGATGTCAGGCGGTGATCGGTCACGTCCACGGTGAACGGACGGCGGTATGTGGCATTCGTCACCGGTGTAGATGCTCACGGCGCTGGATTTCCACCGTCTTAGAACTCAACCCCCTCCGTGCACTGGCCTCAGGCAGGCTCACGGGCGTGTGGGTGTTGCGAGTAAAGCAATAGAGGGGCGGGGTTACAGCAGACTTCAGATAGTCGAGAATCTGCTTGACCTCGTCGTCAGTCAGCTTTGTTTGGAGATCGGCATTTCGCCGCGCGGACTTTCGCCAGAAGCTCGTCGTATTCCATCGTCATCGGGAGAAAGACTCGGCTGAATTGCGCCTTGGCATCCTCGCCGCTGACACGCTGCGCAAATGCGCTCGGGCCAGAATTTTTTCCGGCAATTGGCTCGCTCTGGCGCGTTGCCACCGCAGCAGAAGTCACACAAGTGACAACCGATACGAGGGTGGGTGAGCAGAGATACTTGCATAAGGTCATTCTGTATAGCCCACGGTTAAAGTTGAAGCGTTGTTTTTCCTTCCCTTCAGCCGCGGTCACTGCGCGCCCCTTTCCTCGAATGTAAACCATCCGGAAACCGTCAAAGGACTGCGAAAGGTGAACGATGGTCTTGTCGCGCCCTCGCCGAAGAGGCGTGCGATGATCGGCAAAGGGAACCGCGATAAAACGGTGGACGGATCCGTCGCTGAACCTGCACGCGCAGAGTCGCCGGGGAACTCCGTCACCAGCGTCACGCGGTCTGGCGTTGACTGCAACGTGACGCTATTCCCCTGCCCTTCGTCCGGTTCGAGTCCTGGGATCTGGAAACCGTTCCGCAGGGATCGGAAATCTCTTCTGATCTCCGCGACGGCGAGGACGCAAATTCTTGGGACGATAGAGCTGGCTGAGTCGGGATGCCGGACAAGCACCTGCTCGAGGTCGCGCTGGTTGTTGCTGCCTCGATCTCGGATTTCCAACGACGCACTTATCTGACTCCGTCGCGCGGGCAACGTGCGTGAAGCGCGGATCGACTGCCGCACCGTTCACCGCCACACGGGGGCGCTCCCAACGGCTCAACCCGCGCCGTTGCCGGAGGTCGCCTGACCGCCGATACCGAGCAAGAACGGCCAACAGGCGATACGAAGGTCGCGCGCCGCACCAGTTTCATCAGCCATAATGATTCTCTCCACAACCAGAATAGGCAGTTTACGTAGCATCTGCCTCAGTTTTCATTTCGCCGCGCGTCCTTCGAGCACCGCCAAGTCGCCAGGAGGATCATATGCTGCTGAATCCTGTCTCCCGGGTTGTCTGATCGTCGCGGTCGTTTTCGCTCGAAGTCCGCGCTCAAAATGGCACGGCAGGACGACGCTGTTCGAGGAGCGCGGCTCATCGTCGATGAGCCTGCGAGCGCGCCGATCGAGAACTCGGCGTTTCTCGTGCAGGGCGACTCCATCACGTGGGTCGGCAGGCGCGGCGAGCGTCAGCCGCCTGCCGGCGCGGCGCGTCGAGCCTCTGGAAAGACGGTGATGCCAGCTCTCATCGACGGCCACAACCATATCCGGACGCTGGTCAACGAGCGGGACGGCAGCAACAGAAGGAAAACTACACGCGAGAACTCGTCGATCAACTGGAGCGCTACGCGTACCTGGCGTCGCGGCAGCGCAGCGCATGGGGCTCGAGGCCAACCCGGATGCCGTCCTACAGCTGCGGCGAGGTGATCCCCAGCGCCGCGCGATTCTACTGATCGGCAAAGGGGCGGCGCGCCCACACCGATGGGCAGCCTGTCGGCGAAGGCGCTGCAATCCATGCGGCGCAGCGACCATCGAAGAAGGCCTGAGAAGGATCGTGCACGCGAGACTGAAGGCGCATAACACGAAGTTGGTCAGATCTGGGTTGCGACGATCGAAGAGCGCCGTGCTGAGATCAAGCCCGATGTCTATCCAGCGCAGGAATCATCAACGAGGCGCACAAGGTGTTGACCAGCAGGTGCTCCGCCCGCCTGAGTCGAACGTCGGCGCTCGAGGGTGCCGAAAGGATTTGTTGAAAGCCGGCGTCGATGGATTCGTCCACGTGGTTCGCGATCGGGATGTCGACGACGAATATCTGGCGCTGGTGAAATCGCACCCCAAGGTGTGGACCGGCCCGATTTCATGCCCGGGCCGGGACGGGACGTAGCCTGGAGGAGGTCAATCTTCTCGCGGAGACGTTGCCTGCCCGCCGGGTTCGCCTATTCGGTGCCGTACGACACGACGCGCTTCGTCGAGGTGTCGATCCGGAGGTGCTGAAGACGCTCGGCGAGGCGATGCTGCTCGTGTTCCTGGTCGTCTACCTGTTCCTGCAGAGCTGGCGCGCAGCGCTGATCCCGTTCGCTCGCCGTGCCGGTATCGCTGATCGGCGCGTTCGCCGGCATCTGCAGCTGCTCGGCTACTCGATCAACACGCTGACGCTGTTCGGCGATGGTGCTCGCGATCGGCATCGTCGTCGACGACGCGATCGTCGTGCTGGAGAACGTCGAGCGGCATCATGCGCGAGGACAAGCTGCCGCCGCGCGACGCCGCGATCAAGGCGATGCGCGAGGTGACCGGACCGATCATCGCGATCGTGCTGACGCTGACCGCGGTGTTCGTGCCGATCGCGTTCCTCGGCGGGCTGACCGGCGAGCTCTACCGCCAGTTCGCCGTGACGATCGCGATCTCGGTCGTGATCTCGGGCCTGGTGGCGCTGACGCTGTCGCCCGGCGCTGTGCGCGCTGCATCCTGAAGCACTCGCACGAGCCGCCCGGACAGGTTCTTCGCGGCGTTCAACCGCTGGTTCGCGCGCGTCACCGCACCGCTACAACGACGGCGTCGATCTGGATGCTCCGGCGCGGCGTCATCGGCGCGATCCTGTTCATCGGCATGGTCGCGCTGACCGCGAGGCTGTGGCGCGTCACGCCGGGCAGCCTCGTGCCCGACGAGGACCAGGGCTTCTACATCAGCGGCGGTGATCCTGCCCGACGGCGCGACGCTCGAGCGCACCGACAAGGTCGTCGGCGAAGGTCGAGGAGGCGATCCGCTCGAATCCGGCCAACCAGGACATCATCGCGTTCACCGGCTTCGACTTCATCGGCGGCGGCTTCCGCAACAACGCGGCGACGATCTTCGTCACGCAGACGCACTGGGACGAGCGGACCGTCACGGCACGCGCAGCTCGTCGGCGAGCTGTTCAGCCGCAAGACGGCCGGCATCAAGGAAGCGCTGGTGCTCGCGTTCAACCCGCCGCCGATCTTCGGGCTGGGCACCGCGGGCGGCTTCGAGTTCTACATCCAGAACCGCGGCGACGGCGGCGCGAAGCGGCTGTCCGGAGGTCACCCAGCGCGTTCCTCGGCACGCGCCAACCAGCGATCCGCAGCTCGCGCGGCGCGCAGACGCTGTGGCGCGCGACGGTGCCGCAGCTCACCGTCGACGTCGACCGCGAGAAGGCGAAGACGCTCGGCGTGCCGATCTCCGACGTCTACGCCGCGCTGCCGGCGACGCTCGGCAACTACTACGTCAACGACTTCAACAAGTACGGCCGCGCCTGGCAGGTGCTGATGTCGGCCGAGCCGCAGCTACCGCAAGCGGCCCGACGACATCGGCGGCGTCTACGTGCGCTCGACCAAGAGGCGAGATGATCCCGCTCGTCGTCGCTGGCGACCGTCCGCTATTCGTCGGGGCCCGATTCGCTCGACCGGTTCAACAACCTGCCGGCGGTGAAGATCATCGGCCAGGGCGCGCCGGGCGTTCAGCTCCGGGCCAGGCGATCGCGCGCGTCGAGCAGATCGCGCAGGAAGTGCTGCCCGTCCGACTTCAGCTTCGACTGGGGCGGCACGTCGTACCAGGAGAAGAAGCTCGAGCGGCGCGTCGACGTTCGCGCTCGGGCTCGCGGTCGTCATGGTGTTCCTGATCCTCGCCGCGCAATACGAGACGCTGGTCGCTGCCGTTCTCGGTGCTGCTCGCGCTGCCGTTCGGCACGTTCGGCGCGCTCGCGGCGATCTGGCTGCGCGGGCTGACCAACGACGTCTACTTCCAGATCGGCCTCGTGACGCTGCTCGGGCTCGCCGCGAAGAACGCGATCCTGATCGTCGAGTTCGCGGTGCTGAAGCACGCACGAGGGACTGTCGCCGTCGGCGGCGGCGATCGAGGCGGCGCGGCTGCGCTTCCGGCCGATCCTGATGACTTCGCTCGCGTTCATCCTCGGCGTGCTGCCGCTCGCGATCTCGACCGGCGCGGGCGCCGGCGCGCGGCACTCGACCGGCACCGGCGTCATGGGCGGCATGCTCGCGGCGACGTTCCTCGCGATCTTCTTCGTGCCGCTGTTCTACCGCGTCATCACCGAGCGCCGGCTGATCGAGCGCGCGCAGCCACGACGAGCTGCTCGACGAGGTCAAGCACCTGCGCACGTCGTCGCACCACGTGCCGACGCACGCCGGGCCATCCGCCGGTGACCGCTCACGGAGACTGACAAGATGGTGCACTCGCTACGAACTCGATTCTCATCGCGGCCGTCGCAGCTGCGCATCGCGGGCTGCACGACGACGCCCGACCGCGCCGCCGGTCGCTCGAGCTGCCGGCGGCGACCGTGAGCGGATGTCCATCTCGAGCGGTGGTGGACGCGATTCAACGAGCCGGCGCTGACGTCGCTGATCGACGAAGCGCTCGCCAACAACTCTCGACCTGCAGGTCGCGATGGCGCATCGACGCCGCGCGCGCGCAGGTGACGCTGGCGCAGGAAGCCTCTATCCGACGCTCGACGTCGGCGTCAACGCGAGCCGCCTTGGCGTTTCGCGTGGTCGGCGCATCGCCGATTCCGTCAGCTTCCCCGCGACGAGCAACGATTTCCGTATCGGGCTCAACGCATCGTACGAGCTCGACCTGTGGGGCAAGTACCGCGCAGCGACGCGCGCCGCGCAGAACGACGTGCTCGCGACGCGAGTATCGCGCGCGAGACGGTGCGCACTGTCGTGGCGGCGGAAGTCGCGCGCGCATATTTCGGCCTGCTCGCAGCCGATGCGCAGTTGCGGCTGCTGCAGCGACACGCTGACGCTGCGCAACGAGACGGTTGCGCTGCAGACCGATCGACAGCAGGCCGGCGTCATCGGCGACTATGACCTCGCGCAGGCCAAGGCCGAACGCGCGGCCGTGACCGCCGACATCGCCATCACGCGAGCGCGCGATCGCGCCAATTCGAATCGGCGCTCGCCGCGCTGCACCGGCCGGTCGCCGCGCGACGTGTTCGACGCCCATCGTCGCGCGCAACGCGTCGCCTGGCCTGCTGCTCGGCGTTCCCACGGTGCCGGCGGGACTGCCGTCCGACATCCTCGAGCGACGCCCGGATGTGCGGCAGATCGAGCAGGCAGCTCGCCGCGCGCGAGCCTGCGCATCGATCGCGCGCGCGCCGACTACTTCCCGTCGGTGTCGTTGACGGGCGCGCTCGGATCCGAATCGGCTGCGCTGTCGGAATCTGTTCACCGGGCCAGCCGTCTTCTGGTCACTGGGCGCGGGCCTCTTGCAGCCGCTTGCTCAGCCTCAACACGATCGACGCCAACGTGCAGGCGGCTACCGCCCGGCGCGAGCAGCTCGTCGTCAACTATCGGCAAACCGTGCAGGCGGCGTTCAAGGACGTGCACGATGCGCTCGCCGCGGACCGGACGACGCGCGAGGCGCTCGGCCGCGGAGACCGAGCGCAGCGCGAACCTGCAGCAGGCGTACGACCTCGCCGGACGTCCGCTACAAGGCTCGGCTATTCGCCGTATCTCCGAAGTGCTCGACGCGCAAAGGCAACTGTTGCAGGCGCAGACGCTGCAGATCCTCTCGCGCGCGACGTGCGGCTTGCGCTCGTCGACCTCGCCAAGGCGCTGGGTGGCGGGTGGGAGTACGAGACGGCGGTCAGGAGTCCGCGCGGCGGCGGCCGCCGCCAAATAGCGACGGCGCGCGGTACCGGACCGCGCGACAAGGCGGCGATGTAATCTAGTGCGTCCCGCGAGCCGACGCGGCGGACTCCATGCGCGATCGCGATGAACGTGATCGACACCCGGTTGCCCGAGTTGCTGCGCGGCCGCGCGCGCTGCTGCTGCGCATGTTCGTCAGCATTCCGTCGCCATCGCTCGTCGAGATGTGCGGACACGCCGGCGTCGACTTCGTCATCGTCGACAACGAGCACGGCCCGGCCGGCATCGAGTCGACGGAGCACATGCTGCGCGCGCACGCGCGACAGCAGCGTAGATTCCCGTCGTGCGCACGCTGAAGCCCGACATCCTGCGCGTGCTCGACATCGGCGCGTCGGCGATCAGGTGCCGCAGGTGCACACGGCCGAGCAGGCGCGGCGCATCGTCGCTGCAGCGAAATATCCGCCTGTCGGAACGCGCGGCGCGGCGTTCTCGACACGCGCCGCCGGCTTCGGCTTCTTCGGCGGCGAGCGGCACATCGCCGATTCGAACGCCGGCACTTGCCGTCATCATCGATGACCGAGACGCGCGAAGCGCTCGGCAACCTCGACGCGATCCTCCGTCGGTGCCGCGGCGTCGACGCCGTGTTCTTCGGGCCGAACGACCTGTCGTTCTCGCTGGGCGCATCCGGCCAGATGGGACATCCCGACGTCGTCGCGGCCATCGAGCACGGCGTCGCGCGGGCGCTTGCGCACAACATCGCACCCGGCGTGCTCGCGCTGACGCCGGACGATCTTCCATCGCTGGCGCAACGTCGGCGCGCTACCTGCCGATGGTGATGTCCGGCGTCATGGGCAACGCACTTGCTACGGCAGCGGTTGCCGGAACGGCGTCGCAGGAACGTAGAAGCCTCTGCGACGGGCGTCGCCGTCACTGGAGCTGCGGCTTTTTCAGCGCAGCGCGCTGCGGTCGACGCCGACCGCACGGTGACGCTTGCGTACCTTGTCCTTCGCGCCAGCAGTGTCAGCGGCACCTCGGTGCCCGCGGCCCCACGCGCCACACGCTGCGATAGAAGTCGGCCGAGATCGTCGATCGGCTCGCCGGCAACGTCGCAGCGACGACGTCGCCGAGCTGGACGCCTGCGCGCTCCGCCGGGCCATCGGTCGCAAGCCCCTGGATCGCGACGCCATCGCGCGTCTCCGCCGTGTACAGGCCGAGCCACGGCCGCGGCGGCCGATCGACGCTGCGCGACCGGGTGCAGCATGTCGTCGAGGATCGGATCGATGAGCTCGCTGGGCACGAACATGTTGCCCTTCGACCGTCTCGTCGCCGTCGGCTTCCTGCACGAACAGCGAGCCGACGCCGATCAGCCGGCCGTTCGCGGTCGAGCAGCGCGCACCGCTCCACTCCGGATGCGGCGGCGTGGTGAAGAGCGCCTCGTCGAGCAGGTATTCCCAGTAGCCGGCGAACTTCGCGGCGCGCGAACACGCGCGCCTTCAGCGATCATGCGCGCGCCCGCCGTGGCCGATGACGATACACGTCGTCGTCGAGGTCGGCGCGATTCGAGATCGGTACGCGCAGGATCGGCGCCGACATCCGAGCCGCCGAGCGGCAGGCGACGAGCCCGAGCCCGGTGACGGAGTCATAGGCGAGCGCGTGGCCGGGACGACCGGTACCGGCGTGCGTGGTGAGCCAGATCGTCTCGGCTTCGGTGATCAGGTAGCCGATCGTCAGCACGAGCCCGTCGTCGTTGATGACGACGCCGTTCCCGGTACGCTCGGTGCCGAGGATCGGCGCGGTGAACGCGTCGTCCGGCACTTCGACGCGCAAAGCTACCACGGCGTTGCAGCGCGACGGCGAGGTCGAACGGAACCTCGCCGCTCTTCGGCTGCAGCTCGGTCGGAAACGCCCAGTGCGTTTGGTGGTCAGCCGCGTCGTCGGATCGTCGGTCGTCGGCGACACGGCCGGCCAGTTGGGTCCATCTTACGCGAACGGCGCGTGCCGTCACTGCGAGAGACTTGGGCACCGGCGCAAGCGCCCGACGTTCCACGTAAACTGCCGGTCTGATTTGACGCACCGTAGCGACCCGATGCGAATCACGTTTTGGCTTTCGCGCTGGCTGTTGCTCGCCGCCAGCGCCGGCGCTGGCGCAGGTGCCGCCGTCGCCGCCGACGAGCGCGCGCACTACGCCGGATTGTTCGCGGCGTCTGCGCAACGGCGCAGCGACGATCACGCGCCTCGCTGCGAGCGGTACGGCGCCGTCGACGCTGCCGCGACGGTCATGGTCGGCACGCCGCTGCACGTCGCCGCGTACGCGAAGGCGCACGATGCGATGCGTGCGTCTCGTCAAGCGCCGGCGCGAGATCCCAACGCGCTCGAACGCGACCGCTACGACATCGTGACGATCGCCGCCGTCGCCGACGATGTGCCGCACGCTCGACGACTGGCACTCGCGGTCGGCGGCAGCGCCTACGCAACGTGACGAGCCGTTACAGACGGAACGCGCGCTGATCGCCGCGGCGCGCACCTTGGCCACGACGGCGTCGTCCGCACACTCGATGCGCGCCGGCGCGCCGCTCGACCACGTCAACAATCTCGGCTGGACCGCGCTGATCGAATCGATCGTGCTGGGCGACGGCGGCCCGCGCCGCATCGCAACGATGAAGGCGCTGATCGATGGTGGTGCCGACATCAATCGTGCAGACCGACAGCGGCGCGACACCGCTTGCGCTCGCGCGTGGACGCGGCTTCGGCGCGATGGTGGCGTTGCTCGCAGGGCGCCGGCGCTCGCTCAACGCTTGGCCTCAATTGGCGCAGTGCCTTGCGCACGACCGGGCGGCGCGTCGGCGTGCACGCCGCGCGACTTCGCGAAACCCGGCGCGATCAGTAAGAGCAGACTTCAGCGCCGAACCACGTCAGAGTCGTCGCGGTCGCGGCCTGGGCTTGATCGACCGGATGCGCTTCCGAGCGACGTCGCCCCCGATGCTTCCGCGCGAACGCGGCACGCATGCTCGAGCATCGCGCCCGAAATACGCGCCCGGCCCCGATGCCTCGGTTGCGATGGCACAGCGACACGACCACGAGACTGGGCTTCGCGATCACCGGCCTCATCACCGGCGATTTGGCGAAGAGCTTCAGCGAGCTCCGGCACGCGCGGTCCGAACGTGATATCCACACGCGATCGGCTGGCCGGCGCGATGGCCGATCAGCGGTACAGTACCGCCGTGCGACAGAGCGCCTTCAGTTTTCCCGCCGGTGTGCTGCGCCGCGCGTCACGCGCCGGCAGCACGTCAGGCTTCAGACCGGAGCGCCGGTAGAACCATGCACCAGCAGCCGCGCGACGCTGGGACCCGCCACGCGACCAGTGAAAGGCGTGACGAGATCGATCCCACCGCCGCGGCGTCGGCGGATCCACGCGAATGTCGGAGCGACGCTGAGCCGGCGACCGCCGTCCGAGCGCGTCAGTGGCGTCATTTGACGGGCGGTTTTGCGCCCGGCGGCCCGCGGCGGCTCCTCGATCCCCGCCGGCGCCGGCGAGGATCCGTCCACCTGACGAGGGCTGCCTGGCGAGGCACGGGGCCAACGGCGGCGCCACGGCGGCGGCTGCGACCGACGTAGAGACCCGTCAGTGTTCCACCTTTTTGGCGACACTCTGCTGCGCGCGGGGCGGCGGCCTTCAGGGGCTGCTGCATCTCTCGGCGAGTCGCCATCTACACCTCATTCCTCTTCAGCTCGCCCGGGGCTATCGGAATCGCCGCAGAGTCGTCGTCGTCGGGCGGTGCGACCATCACGAAAGCGACGACCGGCACCGCTCGCGAAAACCGCGACGATGCCAGGCGACGCTGAGCGTGCGCTGCCTTCGACGGCGCACCGCAGAACCGTTCGCTGCACGCGCGGCAGCGGTACGGCGAGCTGGCGCAAAGGCATGCGCGCCAGCCTCGCGGGTTCGAACGGTGGATCGGCGAACGTTGGACGCCTGCACGCCGGGCAATGGTGGTGCGCTGAACCATGCGCGCAGTACGCCCGGCGGCGGTTGCGGGCCAAGACCAGCTCGGTGGTCGGCGACATCGTCCACAGGACTCGGGGCCATCGAGTCGGGCGTAAAAGACCGCGGGTTAGCCGCCGGGACCGCCACGACGCGCACGCAGCCTGGCGACCATCCGGCGAAGCGTAGTTCGCTCTGCGCTCGGGCGAAGCGTTGCCGTGCGACAGCCCCACATGCTGCGGCGGTATTATCCACTGTCGACGATCGAACAGCGCATGCGTGATCTGGCCGAGCGAGCAGACGCGCACGGTGCCACGACGAGCTCCTCGAGGCACGTTGCCGACCGTTCATCTACCGTGCGCGTTTCAGCCGCCTCGAGCGCCGCCGGGCGCGGCCTGCGCGGCCGGCGCGCGGCGAATTTCGCAGCCGCGCCAAAAGCTGCGACGCGCTTCTCGTCGTCAGGTGGGCGCGCCTGGCTCGACTTTCTGCGGTGCCGCGTCGCCGTGCGGGTTCCCGGTGAACGTGTTGACGCCCGACGCGTCGGATACGATCCGTCGCTGCTTGCGGTGCTCGTAATGAGCGACTCTTCCGGATCTTGCCGCGTTGGTAGCCGGTCTCCATCGCGCCAGCACGCGCCGCGCTCGGACAGACCGCCTCGAACCCTTCGGCTACCGCTTCCTCGACGGGAGCGACGTCAGCTCGTCGACGATGAACAAAACCCTGGTTGGATTCTCGTTTCTTGACGGGCCCCGACCCGCGGTTGATGATCATCTGGATCGCCATTGCGCGCGCACCTCTCTCGGTCGGCGTCGGCTGATCGCCAGCGTCGTAAGCGTTTGCTGTCGAGCGGAACTGGCGCGTTGTCGCACGTCAGATCAGCGCCCGCAGCGTCGTGCGGATGTCAGTTGAACGCGATTTCCTGCGCGTGCAGGCTGCGTCCGCTCGTCTGCAGTGGAACGCGAGCTTCCTGGCTGCGCTCATTCGCACCGTAGCGCTCGCGCATCGCGACCGCCCAGATCCGCCGGGCGACGCGCCCGGATGACCACGCGTATTCGGGATCCATGCCATAGCTGAAGAAGAACGACAGGTTCGGCGCGAAATCGTCGATGTGCATGCCGCGCGCCATGTACGCCTCGACGAACGTGAAGCCGTTCGCCAGCGTGAACGCGAGTTGCGAGATCGGGTTGGCGCTTCGGCTTCAGCGATGTGGTAGCCGGAGATCGATACCGAGGTAGAAATTCCTGACATTGTGATGGACGAAGTACTGCTGGATGTCGCCATCACCGTGAGGCTGAACTCCGTCGAGAAGATGCACGTGTTCTGGCCTGGTCACTCCTTGAGGATGTCGGCCTGGACGGTTCCGCGCATCGCGTCGAAAGCGTCCACCGCGCGAATTTTCGCCGCCTCGTCCTCGGTGGGCTCGCGCCCGTTGTCCTGCGCGAACTTGTCCTGTTGCTGGTCGATCGCCGTGTTGACGAACATCGCGAGGATCGTCGGAGCCGGGCCGTTGATCGTCATCGACACGGAGTTGTTCGCGGCGCGAGATAAAGCCCGAGTACAGCACCTTCATGTCGTCGAGCGTCGCGATCGACACGCCCGAGTTGCCGACCTTGCCGAAGATGTCGGGACGCGGATCCGGATCGTTCCGTACAGCGTGACCGAGTCGAACGCCCGTCGACAGCCGCTTGGCCGGCATGCCATCGGCGAGCAGGTGGAAGCGCCGGTTCGTGCGGAACGCGTCGCGCCTTCGCCGGCGAACATCCGCGTCAGGTCCTCGTTCTCGCGCTCAGAACGCGAACACGCCGGCGGTGAACGGGAAGCTGCCGGGGACGTTCTCCGTCAGCTGCCAGTGCAGGATCTCGCCGTCATCCTCGTACGCCGGCAACGCGACCTTGCTGTCTCGTGCCGGACAGCGACGTCGTCGTCAGCGCGGTGCGGATCTCCTGTCGCGTATTTTCACGACATACTCGTCGCCGCTGTAGGCGGATTTGAAGCGCGGCCACATGTCGAGCAGCTTTTTCGACCGCGCGCGTCGAGCTTCGCGTCGCGGTCGGCGACGAGCGCGTCGAGCGCCGCAACGTGTCGGCCAGCATCCCCTTCGCCGCTCGCAGCTGCTGCGGCTCGCGCGAGCCGCGACTGCGCGATCGCATTGGCGTGATAGCCGCGCACCGTCTCGGCGATCTCCGCGCAGGTAGCGGACGCGCGCCGGCGGGACGACGGCCTGCTGCTGCGTCGAGTGCTTCAAGGCCGGGTGCGCAAGTGTCGCCGTCGGCGAGCGCCAATCCATGCCCGCGCAGCGCCGTCGCGATCGCCTGGTACAGCGCGGTGACGCCGTCGTCGTTGAAGCGCGATGCGACGGTCGCCATAAACCGGCATCTCGTCGGGCGCGGCCTGGAACAGCTCGCGGTTGCGCTGGTACTGCTTGCGCACGTCGCGCAGCGCGTCGGCTGTGCACCTCTGCGGTCGAACTTGTTGATCGCGACGAAAGTCGGCAGAAATCGAGCATGTCGATCTTCTCGAGCTGCGACGCCGCGCCGAACTCGGGCGTCATCACGTACAGCGAGACGTCGACATGCGGGACCGATCGCTGCGTCGCCCTGCCCGATACCCGACGTCTCGACGATGACGAGATCGTATCCGGCGGCCTTGCAGTCGCGATCGCGTCGGGAAGCGCCTTCGAAATTTCGCTGCCGGCGTCGCGTGTCGCCAGCGAGCGCATGTAGATGCTGCCGGCGCGTGGATCGCGTTCATCCGGATCCGGTCGCCCAGCAGTGCGCCGCCGGACTTGCGCCGCGACGGGATCGATCGACGCTACCTCGAGATCCACAAGCTGCTGACGGGCCACGAGCTGCCGTGACCGCGCCTGCGGTCGTCTGGGTGCTCGGCAGCGACAGCGACCTGCCCCACATCCAGGACGGGTTCGACGCGCTGCGCGAGCTGGACATCGCCTTCGAGGTGCGCCTGCTCTCCGCGCACCGCACGCCCGACGCGGTGGACGAGCTGACCCGCAGCGCGCCGCTAGCGCGGCGTGCAGCGTGCTCATCGGCGTGGCCGGCGGCGCGGCGCACCTGCCGGGCGTGCTGGCGGCGCGCACCACGCTGCCGGTCATCGGCGTGCCCATCCCCACCGACCTCGCGGGCGGCCTCGACTCGCTGCTCTCCATCGTGCAGATGCCGGCCGGCATCCGGTGGCCACGGTGGCGGCCGGGCAAGTCCGGCGGCCGCAACGCGGCGCCTGCTGGCGGCCTCGATCCTCGTGCGTGGCCGATGCGCGCGTGGCCGCGGCCCTCGACGCCGGCCGGCAAGCGCCATGGCCGACAAGGTGCTGGCCCGCGATCGCGAGAAGGGCGTGCGTGTCCAGGGCGGCTGAGCCGCGCCGCGCCGGCGTCGCCCACGCGCGGCCTCGCCACCCTGCAGCTGGGAGGGCGACCTCGCCGGCGGCTGCTGCCGCATGATCGACCGAGACGCTGCTGCCCGGCGGAGCTGGCGAGATCGAGGTGCGCACGCAGGAGGCGATGTGGGACGCGATCAAGCGCCTCGCGGTGCGCGGCGCGCCGGCCATCGGCGTGGCGGCCGCCTTCGGCGTCGTGCTCGGCGTCGCGCGGCAGCACGGCGCGCGACGCGCGTACCGGCTTCCGCGCGACGTCGCCGCCACGGTGAAGTACCTCGGCCTCGTCGCGCCCCACCGCCGTGAACCTCTTCTGGGGCCTGCAGCGCATGCAGAAGCGCCGGAGTCGCTCGGCGACCGGCCCGTGCCCGCGCTGCGAAGCAGGCGCCTGCTCGACCGAGGCGCTGGCCGTGTGGGAGGAGGACCGCCGCATCTGCCGCGCGCTCGGCCGCCACGGCCAGGCGCTGCTGCCGGACGGCGAGGGCGCGCTCACGCACTGCAACGCCGGCGGCCTCGCCACGGCCGACTACGGCACGGCGCTCGCGGTCTTCTACGCCGCGCAGGAGGCCGGCAAGCGCTTCCACGTCTTCGCCGACGAGACGCGCCCGCTGCAACCAGGGCAGCCGCCTCACCGCGTGGGAGCTGCAGAACCGCGGCGTGGACGTCACGCTCGATCTGCGACAACATGGCCGGCGCAGGTCATGCGCGAGGACGCATCCAGATGGTCTTCGTGGGCGCGGACCGCATCGCGCGCCAACGGCGACACGGCCAACAAGATCGGCACCTACTCGCGTCGCGGTGCTGGCGCGACACCACAGGCATCCCCTTCTACGTCGTGGCGCCGATATCGACCTTCGACCTGTCCACGCCGGACGGCGCGCACATCCCCGATCGAGCAGCGCGACCCGCGCGGAAATCGACCGCACGGCTTCTGCAGGGCCCAACGCGCCCCCGGGGGTGAAGGTCTACAACCCCGCGTTCGACGTGACGCCGCACGAGCAACATCCGCCGGCATCGTCACGGAACACGGCGTCATCGAGCGCCCGGATGCCCTGCGCGATCCGGGAGCACTTCATCCGGAACGGGCTGCTGGCCGATAAGGGCTGAGGACGATCCCGTCCCCAGGAGGTTCCATGGCCAGCCCGCCCCGCAAGGCCCGGCGTAGCGCCGACGACGCCGGTGATTCGGAGACGGCCCGTCCACGCGCACCTCCTCGCGCTCGGCCAAGCGCCGCAGCCCCCAAGGAGCCCGAGCCGGACCCCGAGCTGCTGGAGCTGCGAAGGCGCACGCAGTTCCTGCGCGCCATGGACCGCTACAAGCGCCAGCACGGGCAAGACCTTCCCGAGCTGGACCGAGGTGCTGGACGTGCTGCGCGAGCTGGCGGTGGGTCCAGTCCGGCGAAGCTCGAGGCGGAGCGGCGGAGAGGCGCGAGCCCGTCGCCTGAGACGCGCTCCGGCCCCTGTCGGCGGCCGGGCGGCTGGTGCTCCGATTCGCCGTGGGACCTCGAGGACGCCGTGACGGCGACCCCGCGCTCAAGTCGCCCAGCCCCGGCTTCGCCGACAGGGGCCTGCGCTGTGGGCGCGTCGGCGGCTGCGGCTCGGCGTCGATGCCGCGTGTCGCCTCGGGCGGCGGCACGGGTCCTCGCTCCGCGTCAATCGCTCGGCTCGCCGCCGCGGGCTCCCGCGCGTGACTCCCACGAGGCATCGCCCGTGGTCGCGGAGTGCACGATGCGGGGCAAGCCGCAACGTGATGTGGGCGAGGCCGGCACTCGTTGGACCTGCGCTCTTGGCAGCGGTCGGGCTGCGTGTTACGCGGCAGACGTCAGCGGCCGGCGCGGAGAAGAACTCGCGCGGCCGCACGAGGGGGCGCCCCGCAGGGACTCGTCGGCGATCAGCGACGGTCAGGATGAGCGGCGGCGAGCGCGCATCCCACGCGCCGCGCTTCGGTCTGGTCAGGCGCGCGGCTGCGGCTCTGGTGAAGTCCGCGCGTCAGTCCCAGGACTGTGATCGTGACGTTGGAGACCGCGGCGGGCAGGACGGGCGGCAGGGGCTACCGCGGCGAGCGCCACATGGCGCAGTAGATCGTGAGGCCGGAGGCGGAGGGCTGGGACGCCGGGATCGGCGGGAGGGCGCTGGTGCCGTTCGGGCCTGCACGGCGAGGCGGGGCGAGAAGAGTTGCAGGTTGCTGAAGCCGGCGCCGATCGCGGAGTGGACCTTGGCGGCGATTGCTGGGCAGGCGTCGGAAGGCAGAGAGCGCGAGGAACTGCAGGTTCGCCGAAGCGGTGCTGCGATCGGCGTGTGCTGGTGATGCTGCCGCCTTGACGGCGACGTGCTGGGAGGCCGGAGGCGAGCTGCGGGCCGCCGGAGGCACGGCGACCGGGGAGGAGCAACTGCGGACGGATGCGCCCTGGGCGTTCTCGACATCACGCGGCACCATCGCCGGTCTGCGCGACGGCGGGCATCGGGAGAAGGCGAGGACACTGGTCGTCCAGGGCGGTGCTGAGCGCCGGCGGTGAGGGTGCAGGTCGCCGGCGTGGACGGCGCTGGCCGAGAGCATGCCAGCGCCGGTGAGCAGTCACGCTAGCACGAGCGCGGCCTGCTGGCCGTGCTGCCGAGACCTGGCCGGGCGCAGACCTCGACGCAGGCGGCGACGGGCTGGCCCGCGGGGGTCGGCCGGCGTCAGGGCGGGTTGAGCTTGAGCAGGGGAAGCCGTTGCCGATGCTCGCTGGCGTAGACCTTAAGCCGGTGGGCGCGAAGGGGTAGCAGCCCCAGGCGCCGTCGATGAAGGGCGATCGATTGCTCCAGCGTCGGGCGCCGATGTACGTACTCGGCGATCTTGACCGGATGCTTGGACGGGTCGCGCTGATGTCCCAGGCGAGGTAAGCCGCGCTCGTAGTAGGACGTGCACAGTCGTGCCAACGAGGTAAGCGTACGGCACGATGCCTCCCCCTGCGACAGGTTGGCCAGCTCCACGGGCGCCGAGGTTGCTCGTGTCCACAGTTCGAGGTTGCGCCCCAGACGGCGGTCTCGTCCGCGACCCACCGCGACGCGTTGCGCCGTCGCCGGTGGTCAGGGTGATGCGTGAACGGCCTCCGCTGGAGCGTGCTGGAAGCACGCTGATCGCCCAGGCAGTTCGGGCGTCGAAGAGCAGCGCGTACAGGCCGTCGTAGATCAGAGCGGCGATGCGCGCGATGCCGTTACGGAGATGGAGATGTCGTGCACGTAACCGTTCACCGGGATCAGCCCTTCAGGGTGGTCGCGACCTTCGGCGGATCCACCGGGTTCACGGCCAGGTCGTAGATCACCAGGCCACGGGCGCGAACCGCAGCGGCGAGCTTCAGTCTCCATGTCGATCTGCACGTTGTGGACGTGCTGCGGTGCAGCCAGGTCGAACTCGTTGACCTGCACGATGCTGTCAGGTTCGCCATGTCGAAGACGGACACGCCCGAGGAGCAGTCATTCACCATGGAGACGTAGTGGTCCCAGCGCGCCCGGCGCGCGCGAGCGGTACACTCCCAGAAACCCAGGCGACCTCGTGCGCGTTGGGCGGGTCCGTGGTCTCGATGGAAAGGACGTGCCGCCGCGCTCTTCGAGGACCACGCGAACTCGCGGCCATCCGGCGGAGTGTAGCCCCAGTGTCGGCGTAGGCGTCGTGCTGGTCGATGTGCGCCATCAGCGTGGCGTTGAAGTCGGTCGCCGAGGCTTGCGAGGTCAGGCCAGAGCAGCACGGCCAACGTGGCGCAACGCATGCAGGCGCTCCGGAATGGAAGCGCGCCGGGGCTGAGATCGGGGAGACGCGCCAGGGAGCATCGAACGCCAAATTCTTACGGATTGTCAAGCGCGTCGGGGTCGATCTGCACCTGGACCACGTTGCCATGGCGAAGTCCAGCGGCCGGATCGTGAACCCAGGCGCAGCTCAGCGGGAGGCCGACCAAGCGCGGCGAGGCCCTGGCGGCAGCGAGGGCGGCGGCCGCGTGCGCAGCTGTATCAGTTGACCGGGCGCTCGGCGAGGACGCCCAGCGACGCGAGCGCCGGCGAGAGCGCGAAGAGGCGGTCGAAGTTGAGCGAGCAGGACCAGCCCGCCTGGGGAAGGTCTGCCCGGGCGCGCTGCCCGCCGCCGACAGCTGCCAGCAGCGAGGCGCCTGCGTCCCGTGGCGTCGCTCGGGGCCGAGCAGGGTCGAAGCCCACGCTGCCACCCGCGGCCGCCGGGAAGCGCGTCGCCGTCCGCGGCAGCAGCGCCGGCCGCAAGCGTCAGCGCCGGGAAGGGGATAGAGCGTGGCCGGTTTCCAGGCCCGTCCTCGACGCGCACCGCAGGTACGGTCATGCCCTCGCTGCCGGCGGTCACGTCCAGCTCGCGTAAGGTGCGCCGATCACCGAGGTCGTGACGGGGCCGATGGCGCACAGGCCGGCGCTGCCAGTGCGTGCGGCTGACGGTCAGCGTCGCGCCGCCATGCGATAACCGCGCCGAAGTGGTCGTAGAGCGCAACGGTCAGCGTGCGCGTGCTCTGCCCGTCGGCGAGCAGCTCGTCGTGATCGAAGCCCGCCAGCGGTGAGGCCAAAGGCGTCGGCGTGGTCGGCGAGTAACTGGCGGTAACTCTTGAAGGCCGCGTGAGGCTCTCCAGCTGCCTGGCACCGGATCCGGATCCGCCGCGAGCTGGAAAGGCGACGTTGATCTTGAGCCAGTAGCTTTGCGCTGGCGCAGCCTGACCGTCGCGTTGCACAGGCCGTCTGTGTCGCCGTGCGCGAGACGGCCATGAAGGCGCTGATGATATCGCCCGGCCTTGGTGAAGAGAGCCGGCGGCGTGAGCCTGCTGCTGCGGATGGCGGTCCGGGTCGCAGGAGCAGCGGCTGCGTCTGCCTCGACGCACTTTCCATGCCGCGACAACCAGTCCGCGAGGAGCGGGATCTTGATCACCGCGGCCTCGGCGTCGATGGCTCCGCAACGCGCCCACCGTCAAACGCATTCGCCCTGGATCGCCGGTCAGCGTGCTATCGATGCTCGGCAGGCACCACGCCGCCGCCCGTGTAGCCGGCCGCCGCCACGGCGAGCTGCCGCGATGCGTACCGCCGCACCTTCTTCACGAGTCCCCTTCGAGCAGGATCGGGATGATGTCCACCACGAGCCCAGCGTGCCCCTTCTGAGTCTCGGAAGCATCTTCTTGCGGTTCGCGGCGTGGTGTCGATGGCCGACTGCGCCACGCCGCCGCCGCGCCCCACGCCACCATCTGCCCGGCAGCACCGCCGGGCAGGTCGAGCCCTGAGAGGCAGGTGCAGGCGGCGACGCCTTTCGCCCGTCGCGGTGTCCACCAGCGATCGACGGGGTGGCCAGAGCGGCGGCGCCAGCGGCGCGGCGCAGCGCGCCAGCGCAAGCAGCCCCGGCCCGAAGAACGCGGAACGGTGCGACATGATCGACCTCCGGGAGGGGCGGGCGGTCTACAGCGGTGTTCCGCGCGAAGCCCGCCTGCGGCGCAGGAACATCCATCGCCTATCCTGTGCGCCCCACTGACGGGGCGTGCGATGGAATCGTGGTCGATATGACATCCAGAACTTCAAGTTCTCCGCGGCCCACTTCCTGATGATCTTCCCGACGGCTGGCCGAGCGGCTGCGGCCTGGCCACGTCTTCACGCGGGGAGATCGACGCCGCGCTCGCCACGGCGCAGGCTCGTGCTCGACTTCAAAGCAGGTCAAGCCGCTGATCCGCCGGCTGGAGTGGACGAGCTGGACGAGCATTTCGTCCCCGGCCAGCTGACGTCACTGCGCGTGGCGCACCTTCGGACAGGCGCGTCGAGGTGCGCGCTGATGACGCTGTCCTGTTTGCTTACGCCGCGCCGGAAGGACGTGATCGTGCTCCCGATCAACAACGTGAGCGCGAGCAGCGCACCTCGGGCGCGAGCTGCTGCCGGCATCAGGCCAGTTCGCGGGGTGTCGTCGTGCGCAGGCTGCGCGGCGGTCGAGGAGACCTCCAGCCCAGCGCGGCGTGTGGCGCCCCGGCGCGAGCCGTGAGCGTGGCCGCTCGTCGTCCTGCTCACCGGTTACGAGCCCTTCGGCGGCGAGCGCGCGTGAACCTCCAGCGCGCAGTCGCGTCCGCGCGCGCTGCAGCGCGGCGCCGCGCCCCATCCGGCGCTGCGCCTGCAACCGCCAATCCTGCGGTGGACCGGCGCGCGATGCCGGCGGCCCTGTCACGCGCGCTGGCAGCGCACCGCCTGAAACTCGTGCTGGGCGTGGGCGAGGCACCGGGCGCGCACGGCGTGGACTGCTGAGCGTCGCGCAGCGCATCGACTTCCGCGGCGAGCGCGACAACGGCAGGGCTGGCGCGCGGGCGACCGCTGCACGCCGGCGCGCCGTCGCGCGCGCCTCGTCTCGCGCGCCTGCCCCTGCGGGACCTCGCCGCCGAGCTGCGCGGCCGAGCACCGGTGCGCGTCTCGCGCGACGCGGAGCCGACACCTGTGCAATGCGCTGCTCTTCGAGCTGCTGGCGCTGCATCGCGGCTGCCCTCCTGGCCTTCCGTACGATGCCGCTTTGCTCGCGAGCAGGCCGCGCGCGCCGCCGGCGCAGCGAGGCCAGCTGCCGGAGTCCCGTCAGCGCCACGCGTGCCTCGAGACTTCTGCGCCGTCTCCCAGATCGATCGCCTGCCGACCGCGCCCGCGCTGCATCGCGGCGGCGCTGATCTCCGCCAGCGGCGCGGCGGCTCAGGCTCGCCGCGCGCCAGCTCGTAGGAGCTGCGCGCCCGCCAGCTCCGCGAGGCAGGTGCTCCTGCGCCTGGCGTCACACTCGGCACGCCAGTGCGGTTTGACTGGCCGCCGGCATGGCCTTGCCAACGCAGCGCGTCGTCGGCGCGTTGCGGATGGCGGGACCGCCAGCGCGCCGTGCGCCTCGACGGCCTGCCGGGCCGCGTTGCTGGCGCGGTAGACCGCGCGTCCGATTTCGGGAACCAGCGCGAGGTAGATGCTGGCCTGCACCAGGAGGCCTCGCCCTCGGCAGGCCAGGAACTCGACCGCGGCCAGCGACCAGGGCTGCCCAGGGCGCGCGGGTCGGCGCAGAGGCCGACATCCTCGCTGCCATACTTTACACCAGGCGCCGCGCGACATAGCGCGGGTCCTCGCCCGCACCGCTTTCCGAGCGTTGCACCCAGTAGGCGCGGCAGCGTCAGGATTATACCGCGCAGCGCTTGTGCAGCGCCGAGCAGGTCGTAATACGCGTCGCCGTCGCCAGTCGTGCGCCAGCAAGGCGCCTCGCCGCGCGCGGCACCGCGATCCCGCGGCCTCGATCCGGGCACGGCCGGCGCCGCGCTGCGAGCCGCGCCGCGAGATCGAGCTGGTTCAGCAACCGGCGCGTCGCGCCGCTCCTCTGCCTCGGCAGGAGCTCGGTGGCTTGCGGCTCCAGCGTCGCGGGCGCGGCTCAGGGCAGGCCCCGCGGATCGGCAGACGCGCGATCGACCGCGACGCCATCAGGGGCCCCAGCGCCGGCAAGCGCAGCGGGCGGCTGCGCGAAACGCAGCGCGCCGTTCACGTGGAAGGCGGGATTCTCGGTCGGCGCGGCGAACGCGACGCTTATCCTCTCACCGCGTGCAGCAGCGCGTCCTGCTGGCCCGCGCCAGGAAGCGGTGGATCGTCACGAAACGGCGATGCGCAGGCCGCGGGAGAGGCGCTCGTCCGCATCTGCGGCCAACGCGGCGCGCACGTCGGCCACGCCCGCGTCCACCGCGAACAGCACCCGCGAACTCGTGGCCCGCCTCCACGCGGCGAGCACGAGGCCAGCGTGGTCTTGCGCTGCCCGGCGGCCCCACGGCAGCAGCGAGGCCTGAGGCGGCGGCTCTTCCTCGCCGCAGCGGCGTGCCGGGCCTTCGGCTCAGCTCTGGACAGACCCACCAGCTCGCGTCGAGGCGCGTGGGCCGCAGGCGCTCGGCGAGCGGCGCGTGCTCGGCGGCGGCGCGGCGGCAGCATCGATACCCACGGGACGGCGCTCGCGGCGCGGGCGCGTCCGGCATCGCAGGCTCGACTCCGAAGGGGCGCAGTATAGTCGCCGGACAACTGGGCCGGGCTGGGCCGCACCGGCAGCCGCGGGGGCGAAAGCATGGTCACGTATCGACGTCCGCTACGAGGCGAGCTGCGCACGCGCGCCGCCACGCTCCGTCCGGCGCCGAGCTGCTCACCGACGCGCCCGTGGTTAACCAGGGACTCGTACGCTCCTTCTGCGCCCGCCATTTGACCTGCTTTCGCGACGGCGCTGGGCACGTGCATCCTCACGCTGATGGGCATCGCCGCGCGTCGACGGCCTCGATCTGTCGGGGGCGACGGCCAGCGTCGGAAGAAGGTCATGGGCGCGGTGCCGCGGCGGCGCATCAGCCGGCTGATCATTAAGAGCTGCACATGCCGCGCGATCCCAGCGAAGACCACGGCACGCTGCGGGAAGCGTGCTGAGGAGGCCATCCGGTGAAGGCCAGCCTCGGCCCGCTCACCAGCGACTCGGAATACGCTGGCACTGGGGCCCAGACGGGCACCTGGCTTTTGCGCTCGATCTTGAAGCGGGATGGCCGTGGCGTGCAGCACGCGAAGTTCTCCAGCAGCAGGCCGCGCACTTCCTTGTGCTGCTTGGCCAGCCCGCGCGGCGGCGGGTTCTGGTGTCGAGGTAGACCGGGCGGCCTCGCAAGCCGCTCCTGACCCAGGACCACGCGGTGCGGGTTCCAGTTGGCGCCCTCGACCTCGGCCATGGCCGCCGCCTCGACGACGTCGCTCACGAAGGCCGACGTAGAGGATGCGGCGCTGGGGCGTGCGCACGAGCGGCTCCACCCAGCGCGCTCAGAGGAAGTCGCTGGGCGTGAGCAGCGCGGCGTCAGCCTCGAACTCCTGGCCCGCGCGCTTCCGAGGCTGTCGCGGCGCGCGATGGCTCTCCTCCACACGAAACGGCCCGGGGGCGCGACGCGCCGCCGCGCAGGCGCTGACGAGCAGCAGCACCGCCGCCGCGGCCGCCGCGAGCAGGCCGCCGTGCTGCGCCAATACGGGCGCCCGGCGACGTCGACCACGCCCACCGCTTCGAGCAGCACCGCGAAGGGCAGCGTGGGCTGAGGTAGGTCGGGTGGAAGGATCAGCTGGCGAGGAACGCAGCTCGCCGGCCACGATACGATCACGGCCAGCAGCGCGGAGCGCCGGCGCGGAGCCGCCGCTGCCACCATCACGACCGCGCCCCATACCGCCGCGTCACCGGCGGCGCGTATAGAACTCGCCGAGGCCGACGAAGGAGCGCGGCAGCAGGCTCGTCGCCGCGGTTGCCGGCATCTGCGGCGCCCAGATGTTGCTCAGCGAAGGCGGCCTTCGGCGTAGTGGCCCCAGGCGTCGTAGCCCGTCACGCGAGCAGGCCGCCATGGGGCCCAGTGTTGTCGCAGCAGGATAGCAGGCCGGCCAGGGCAGAGCGCCGCCCAGCGAAGAGCGGAAACGCCACGGCGCGGGACGCGTGCGGAGCCAGCAGCGCAGCCCGGCCAGCCAGCGAGCCCGGGAAGCTGATCGCGGCGTAGCGCGAAAAGCAGCACGACGGGCCACCCAGGAGGCCGGCAGCGGGAGCGACGGCGCATCGTCGCTACAGGAACAGCGCTGGCGCGCTGCCGCGAGCATCAGGACAGGTCGGGATCGCGCCAGCGTCACCGTCGCCGCGCCGCGAGGCGAGCGAGGCCAGCACAGCCAGCAGGGCGACGAGTGGAGCCCCGGCGGCGCACGCGGCGCGCGCGAGCGGCACGAGCCAGCACGGCCAGCGCCGCCAGCCAGGTCACGACCTGCGAGTGGCGCAGGTCAGACCGAGCAGCGCATGGGCGCAGCCACGACGCCGATCCCAGGAGTAGTAGCAGGCACGACCTGTATCCATCGAGGCGCGCCACGCGTTGCGTGCCATAAAGCAGCGCGCGGCCCTGCGAGAAGCTGTAACCCAGCATGTCGTTCATCAGCACGACCGCGCTCGAACAGCTTTCGGCCGCGGCGAAAGCGGAGCTACCTGCAGCGAGGCAGCCAAGCGCGCGGACCGCGAGGGCAGCACGATCCGACAGGCGCTAAGCAGCCGGCGTGAATCGCCAGCCGGTGCGCCCGCGGAGGGCGGCGACTCCATGGCGCCAGCGACGCGGCCCGAAAGCTGGGCCATGACCTTCTTGCCCAGCGCGGAGGCCACCAGCTACTGGAAGCAGCCCCTGCGATCACGGTGGCGTCGTGGATCGGGTTCAGCTCGCACAGAGCTTCGAGCGGACAACTGCCACTGATCCGCGACCATCTCCATCAGCAGGTGCGACTCGCAGCAAAGGCCTCCGCTTGCACCGGCGTGCCCGCCCAGCCTTTCGGGGTGTCACGGCGTCCATGTCGAAGGACAGGTGGATACCAGCCGTACGAGGCGTGCGCGATCGCCTCCTCCACCACGGCGCCCCATGCGCCGCGCGTCCACCTTCATCATCTCGTAGTAGTGCAGGCCGGTGCGCAGCGGCTCGCGCTCGCTGCCGGGTCCACACCTCGCGGATGCCGATGAGCGCGACGTTGTCGGCCTCGAGCTTGGGCGCGAAGTGCGAGGCTCGCGGTCGGGCGCGCCGTGACCCAGGACCAGGCCAGCGGCATGCCGTGGATGTTACCGAGGGCGGGTGTCAGGCGCGTGTTCGCATCAGCGTGCGCATCCCGCAGGCAGATCAGGCCCAGCTTCTCGCCGCGCTTGCGGGAAGTGCGCGGCCACGCCGGTGATGGTGCCTGATGGCCCATGCTGTGGTCGCCGCCGACGATGTCAGCGGCATGACCTCCTCTCCATCAGGCGCTCGACGCGCTGCGAAAGACTCGCAGGCGCGAGTGGATCTCGCAGGTAGCGCGAGCCTTGCCGGGAGCGCACCTGGTTCGACCGAGATGGTCGCCCGCGTCCTGGTGACGAAGCCGCCGCCTGCACCTGCTGGCGATGCGTAGCGCACGGCCTAGCGGACGGACCTGTCACATCGCGGCGCCCACGCCGCCGAAGGTCATGGGCACGCCGATGAAGCGGACCTGCTTGAGCGGTGTCGGAATGACCATCGGGCGTTTCGAGGCCGGTTGGGGCGCCACTCTACAGCCGGGCTGGGAGTGGGACCAATCGGACGGAGCGACCCTCTCA
>ERZ1370068.9516-contig-829_pt1 | contig 70344 bp, 122 predicted proteins | sample MGYA00561227_ERZ1370068 | MGnify/ENA primary metagenome ERZ1370068 (study PRJEB38410, sample SAMEA6850437) | metagenome | study: Metagenomic assessment of the ecological functions of the soil: analysis of the soil microbiota associated with the...
GTGTTACTTCGTTCAGTTACGTATTGCTGTGGATGATTTCGCCGCCGCGGGAGATGCCACCCACCGAGGGTCGCCGGACCTCGACGTGACCTTGCCGCCGGCTGCGGTGATGATTTCCTCGAACGTGTTCTGCATGTGCTTGGCCTGCAGGATTTCGTCCTGGCTCCACTTGAAGTGGAAGCGAAGTACGGGAATGCCCCACCGATCCACCGTGACGGGGTCGATTTCGCAGTAGCTATCCTCGTTGGGAATCATCTCGCCGCGGCCGGCGAAATGCACGTTGGCGCCGTAGATCTTGCGGATGTCGCGCTTGAGCTCCTTGCCGTAGCCGCCGCCCAGGATGTTGTGCGAACCTCCGAAAATGCCAGCGCCGGGCATGCCGCGCCCGCCGCCGAGTTCGACGTGGTACCCGCGCGAGAAGGGCATCTTGCCGGCCTTCTGCTCCTGGTAGAGCCACCACGGCATGTACATGTGCATGCCGCCGACGCCGTCGTCATTCGCCGGCGGCAGGTCTTCGAGGATCGGCAGGTAGCCGTTCACCGAGGAGCCAACCGTGTCCATGATGTACTTGCCCACCAGTCCCGTGGAGTTGGCGATGCCATTGGGGAACGAGCTGCTCTTGGAGTTGAGCATGAGGCGCGCGGTTTCGCAGCAACTGGCGGCGAGCACCACTACGCGCGCGTTCACCGTGACCTCGCGGCGCGTCTTCGTGTCGATGTATGAGACGCCCGTCGCACGGCCGTCGGGACCAACCATCACTTCGCGGCACATGGCGCCGGTGCGAAGCTCCAGATTTCCCGTCGCCAGGGCAGGCCTGATGTGCACGCCGGGCGAGGCGAAGTTGGCGTTGACCGCGCAGGCGCGCCCGCACTCGGCGCAATAGTGGCAGGCGGGCCGGCCGTTGAGCGGCTTGGTGAGAATGGCGAGGCGCGAGGGAATGCAGGGAATCTTGAGTTTGTCGGAAACTCTCTTGATGATGCGCTCGTGGGCGCGCGGCGCGGGCGCGGGCTGGAAACGTCCGTCGGGCGTATTCTCCAGGCCTTCCTGCGTGCCGAAAGACGCCGATCAGCTCCTCGGCCTTGTCGTAATAGGGCGCCAGATCGTCGTAGGTAATGGGCCAGTCGAAGCCCTTGCCGTCGCGGCTGTACGGCTTGAAATCGTAGAGGACCCATGCGGAGGGAGATGCGGCCATAGTGGTTGGTACGCCCGCCCAGCATGCGCGCGCGATACCACTGAAATCCGCTGCCCGGTGCGCTGGTGTAGGGTTCGCCGGGGACCTGCCAGCCGCCCACCAGCGTGGCGTCGTAGTAGCCGAAAGGCTTCTCCCTGGTGCCCGGCGGCGCGGTGCGGAGCGTCGTAGTTCCACTTGAACATGTCGCTCTGCTTGGCGGTGTTGTAATCGCCGCCGGCTTCGAGCATGCAGACCTTGGCGCCGGCCAGCGTCAGGCACGTGGGCGGCGATGCCGCCGCCGGCTCCCGAGCCTACTACGATCGACGTCGTAACTCTTCGGACTGGCTTTGACCTGCGGCACTGGCTTCCCCCTCGCACGAACTCACCCATTTTACAGGTCCGAAAGCGAAAAAGGGTGGAAGGCCTACCAGTTATCATTGTGGGCATGGAAAAGTTCCGCGGGCTGGTTCGCACGCCTTGGCGCGCGGCAGCCGCAGTATTGCCTCGGAGCGTTGCTGCTCACGACGATCTACCGGGCAGCCACACAGGCCATCAGCTCACGATGAGGCGGCCTGACGTTCGAGTGGTTCCAATCGGGTCCGCTGGTCGCAACTGTTCGGCTCTGAGTTCGGCAACCACCATCCCGCTGAACGGCGCTGTTCAGCCGCGTGATCGATGAGCATCTTCGGACTCTCCGAGTTTCCCGTGCGCCTGCCCAGCGTGCGTGGGCGCCCTCTTTGTACTTCTATGCGGTGTTTCAAATCTGCGCGTCCCTGCTGGGGGATGGCGCGATCATTCTTTTGGGAGTCGCCTTCCTGCAGGCCTCCCAACCCGTTCCTGCTGGACTATCTCTGCATCTGCGCGCGGCTACAGCCTGGGGCTGGCATTGTTCCTGTATGCTCGCTTTGCCAGCTCACCCTACTATCTTTCGGCCACACGACGCGGAGAGCCCGAACCCGGATCGCGTTGAACAAAGCGGGAATCGCCGGCGGGACTCTCGATTGGCTGCAACGTGATCAGCGTGATTTTTCCTACGGCGCGTTGGCACTGGCCTTCTTCTTGCCATGCTGATTGCCGAATGGATGCTGTCCAGGCCGACGCCCGATCGACCCGCGGCCGCAGAGGAGCAGCGGCGCAAGAAGAAGAAAGAACGCAAACGGAAAGCCGCGGACGTGACCAGCGGCCGCAGCGCCTGGCAGGCCATGATCCACCTGGCCGTGCCGGCCCTCGTCGGTGGCGGGCATCAGCGTGACTCTGCCGCGAAAACTGGTCTATATCGAGGAGGGATACCTTGGCCCGCCATCGATCTTCGCCATTCTGGAAGGAATCGTGCGGCTCGTCGCTGCTGCACTCCGCGACCGGGCAGCTGAGCCTCGCGGCGCTAGTTCCAGCTCGATCTCCTGGTTCGCGTGGTCACGTACTTTGTGGCGCCGGCGGTGCTGTGTAGCTGAGTGGTATTGAGCATCGCGATGGTCTACGCCGTGGGCGCGCGGGCGCAAGCTCGATACGCTGCCGGAGACGGACCGTTTGCTACTCCTCTTGGGGCACAACCATGCCGGCGGCGCTCATGATGATCGTGGCGAGCCGCTACGTCTTCGCGCCCAGCCGTATCCCGAGATGCGCACGGTGCTCTACTGGATTCCGCTGTTCGGGCTGGCCTCTCTCGCCCTCGTGAAGAGGTTGCTGGCCGGTTCGCGGGTGCAGCAGATCGGCGCGGCGTCGCGTGATCGCGTGTCTGCTTTTCTGCATCGTGCAATTCGCGCACGCAGTTCAATACGCGCCTACTACGCCGAGTGGGCTTACTGTGCGGCGACGAAAGACATGATGCAGATCATCCGTACGCAGCACGCTCGCCAAAGCCGGACGCCCGTGTACGAGTGGGCGCCAGTTGGGAGTTTGAGCCGGGGATCAACTTTTACCGCGCGATGTGGCAATTGGCGTGGATGGAGCCGGTCTTCCGCGAGAGCCCGATGCGGACTACGATTACTATCTACTGCTGCGCGATGATATTTCGCTCATCGAACGCCGTCAGCTTGAAGCTGCTCTTGAAGGACGATCTTTCCAAGTCCGCACTCGCCAAGGCGGGCAGTTAGTTTGGTGGCAGGTCAGATCTTGCCTCGCTGTCCGCCTTGGTGGGGCGTGCTTTAGCTTGCCATCCGGGCGCAACTCGGACAAACCGACCTTCGATGCGGCTCTTTCGGCACGCTCCTTATCGGGCCCTCTTCGCCTTCGCCGGGCGTGCTGACGATGGCGAAATCCTCGGGGCGTCGCAGCTAGTAGAAAGACCGCCAGTACGAGCGCCGGGCCAAACGTGCATGTAGAGGCGATCGAGGGGGCCGTCGCGAACAACCAGTCCAGATCGTCCTTCGTCACCAGGAAGATAGCGAAGTAGCCCGCTAGCACTATAAGCAGTACCGCGAGCGATGGCGCATATGATCGCTCCTGCCGCGGACGCAGGCGCAGCAGGCCGCAGGTCACAGCGAGCAGGCCGAGCGGAAGTAGGTGCACTTCCCAGGCCTGCTTCAGAAATCCGCCAGCAACCTTAAGCCATCGGCCGCCGTTAAAGAGCTTTGCCCCAGACCGACCGCCATCTGTCCGGCCAACGGATCGGGCGGCGCTAGCGCCATTTTGAACCACAGTACGAGCAACAACCCGCGGCAGTGCGCCCAGCAGAAAGATGCCAGCCTGGCGCGTGGCCGAACGCCATCCGGCGGAGCGCAACGCGCTCACGAAAACGCGCGGCGAGCGCAGCCACCAGCAGCGCACCTTCGTTCTTTGGTCAGGCTGCAAAGCCGGCAAAGACGCCGGCGAGCGACAGGCAGCGTGACGTACGTCCCCTGCACGATCAGCGCAGAGCGCGGCGAGAAGAAGAACGCCAGCGGCACGTCCGCGTACTCACGGCGGGGCCTGAGTCATGAAGGCCGGGCTGGCCAGCAGAACCACTCCCGGCGAGCAGGCCGGCACTCGCTCCGCGTGCCAGCGCAAGCGTCGAAACCAGGTAGCGCAGCACCAGCCCCACCGCCGAAGACGAACGCGGTGGCGATGGGCGATAGCGGGCGAGGGCGAACCCGCATACGTCCATCCGCGCGCCACCGCGCTCGACAGCAGCAGCCGGATATTCCATGTGAGCGCCAACCGGAAACGGCGTGACCGCGAACTTCCAGGTCGCGGTATGAAGCAGGAAGCGCGCACGCAGATTCCAGATGCTGAAGCGCATCCCAGCCGCCTTGCGGATTCAATTCGACGACACTGACGAAGGCGGTGATGAAGAGTCCCAGCATGATGGCCAGGCCGACGCCGGGAAGCCAGTACAGGGAAACTCGGCGCAGCCGCGGTATCGCCATCGGGCGCGGCAGTGGAACGTTGCCGCACCGCGAGCATCCCTAGCGCGGCGAGCATGACGAGTTCCACGCCGAGCATCACGGGCAACGTGCCGGCGCCGCACACTACCAGCAGCCAGTACAGACACCCGGTGAAACCCGTTCCAAGCCGATTCCCAACGCCGCGTGAAGCGCCTGCGTCCATGGCGACCTGCTGGCGTCCGCGTGCAGCCAGAGCCGGACTCCGCAGTATCCAATCAATGAGGCGATAACCAGCGAGACAATCGAAATCACTGGGCGCCGCCTGCAGAACAGCACGATGCCGTTGCCGAAGTCCTTGACGAGTTCAGGCGGTGCGCAGCGCCGGCGGCAGCGTAGATCGAGCGGGTGCGAGAAGTTGCCGACCACCCACTCATGGCTATCGGCCGAGCGCGTTACCAGGCGCGGCGCTAACGCGTACATGACGCCGAAGTAGGCGGCGGACCCGCTGGCCGCCTCGAAGGAACGATCCGACAGGTAGCCCACCTCCGCGTGCTCCGGAAGGTAAGGAATGGCCTCACGCAGTCGTTCCGGCTGCGCGTTGATCACTGTAGGGATCATGATACGCGCGGGCGTCGGCTTCGGCCGTTCGATACGATTGGAACGCGGTGAAGATGCACAATAGGACAACGCCGCCGATGCCGGCAGTCAGCCAGAGCGGGTATCGGACAACTTGCCTCTGCGATGGCATGGCGAAGGTTCAGAGTAGCGGAGGAAGCATTCGCCGGTCAAATTCGCGGCGGGCGGCGCAGTGATACGTCACGGCTTTCGCCGTAGATCGTCTGGGTTGGGAATGTACCACAGGTGAGATGGTCTTACCGACGCGTTCGGTGGGCGGGATGCCCTCCGTCCACACTTTGGCGTTCGGAAACTGATCGCCCAGGCCGAGGCGGCTGGACAGCATGACGGTGAGGCTCGCCGCATTCCAGCCTGGCGATGGCCGTGTGGGCTGCATCAGAGTAATGTGGGGAAATCCGTGGAATTCTTCCAGATAGCCCATGACCAACGGATTGGAAGGCGACCTGGCGCACTCCCAATTCCGAAGGCGCTTGCCGAGGCGATTCATATCCTGGCCCCAGTCCAGATCGGAATCCGCCAGAATTCTCTCGGGATAGTTGCCGGCCAACAGGTTCGTATAGGGAATGTAGTCGGGATGGCTGATGAGTGAAGAGCCCGCATACCAGACCAGGAGCACGCCGGGAATCCACCGGGCCCATCGCGAAGCGAACGCGTGCCGGTAGAGCCATTCGGCGCCGATTGCGGCGGTGATTGAAAATCCGAGATAGACCGGGAGAATGTGTCTGACGCCGATGTTAATGTGGCTGGTTAGCGACACGAACAGGATTCCCAGCGAGAACGCCAGCGGCAGCCAGCACGCGGCCTGCGCGCGGTTGGACTTCCCGGAGCGATACGCCGAGACCGATGAAGAGCAGCACGAGGAACGGCAGCGGGGTCTTCACCGCGAGGACGACGGGATAGTAGTACCACCAGCCAAATTGGCTGCGCCTTCCAAACAGGTAGGCATGATGTCGCTTGCGCATTGTGGGCGAGAACTTGCCTGATTCCGTCGAAGAGTTCCGGAAACGGCAGTGTCAGTCCGGCGAAAGCCCGCCTTGCCGACGGAGAATCGATAACCAGCCCAGATCACAAGAATCGCGACAGCGACCGCGAGGAGAAAAGGCGGCAGCCGCCGCCGGATGTCGTCGAAAGGAGATTGCCCAAGGAAGGCCGGACGGCAGCCAGATAACAAAATAGAGGCTGCGACACGCCGTCACTGGCAGGAAGGCAAAGATCGAGAATTTGGAGAGCACCGCGAGCGCGGTACAGTGCCAAATAGCACGCTTCGACGGGTCGTGGTCGCTCGAGCCACATGATGCCGGTGACAAAACTGGCCGGCGAGCATTGCGGTTAGCGGCATGTCGGTGGTGGCGAGGCCCGCATGCGCCGAGGACGGGTGGGAGAAAAGAGTAAAGGAACACGGCCAGCAGGGCCACTGGTGCGCCCAGCCCGGATCCTGGCCCCGACATACAAGAAGAAACAGGAGATCCAGAAGAAGGGAAGAATGCCCAACCGCGAGAGTGTTAGATTGCGGGTATACTGCCGTCCCCGTACAGGATATCGACGCCTTCCTTGTCCCTGTCGGGCTGGTTGGCGGACCGGCGTCCCGCCAGGAACGGTCCGAAGGCCCCGGCGACACGCGCCAGTGGCGGGTGCTGGGACTCGGTAGGCATAGACGCCCTGGTCCAGCCATTGCATGCCGGCTGCAATGTGGCCCGGTTCGTCGGCGGTGTGATTGAAGACAGAGTAAGTAGCGGCGATGCGCAGCGTGGCAAGCGCGAGCAGACCTACAAAGACAAGCGTGGGATGCTTCTTGATCCACGCGGTGGCAGACAGACGAGGCTTAGGTGAGGTACGCTCGCCGAAATTACGCGCTTCCTAGTTCAAATTCCTACTTTACAGCGGTGGCAGTTGGGGGAAAAGCGTCGCTTGCGAGGTTGTCACGCAGGAGAGAGAATCCGGGGACGGGTACTCGATCCGTCCCCGGAATGAATTGACAGGCCCTTTGCGACGAGGAAGGCGACCAGGTCGACGACGCGGCAGGAGTAGCCCCACTCGTTGTCGTACCACGCGACCACCTTCAACAGGTTGCCATCGAGCACCTTGGTCAACAGCGAATCGACGATGCTGCTGTTGGGATTGCGCAGCATATCGCGTCGAAACCACCGGATCTTCGGTGTACGCCAGAATGCCCTTCGAGCTCGCCTTCGGCGGCGGCTTTCAGTGCGGCGTTGACCGCCTCCGTGGTGGCTGGGTTGCTCAGGATGGCGACGAAATCGACCACCGAGACGTCAGGCGTGGGGACGCGCATCGAATAGCCGTCCAACTTGCCCTTGAGTTCGGGCATGACGAGGCCGATGGCCTTGGCGGCGCCGGTGGTGGTCGGGATCATGTTGATGCGCGGCGGCGCGGGCGCGGCGGAGATCCTTGTGCGGAAGTCGAGGACCTTCTGATCGTTGGTATAGCTGTGGATCGTGGTCATCGAGCCCTTCTGAATGCCGAACTTCTGGTGGATGACTTTGACCACGGGCGCGAGGCAGTTGGTGGTGCAGGAGGCGTTGGAAATGATGTTGTGCTTGGCCGGATCGTAGGCGGCATCGTTGACGCCGAGGACGAGCGTGACGTCTTCGTTCTTGGCCGGGGCGGAGATGATGACCTTCTTGACGGTGCCGCGGAGGTGCTTGGCGGCATCCTTGCCGTCGGTGAAGAAGCCGGTGGATTCGACCACGATTTCGGCGCCGACGCTGGTCCAATCGAGCTCCGCCGGATCCTTGGTGGCGAAGACTTTGATCGTCTTGCCGCCGACAGTGATCGAGTTCGCGTCGTGGGTGACGGTCTCCGGCAAAGGTGCCGAGCACGGAATCGTACTTCAGCAGGTGGGCGAGCGTTTTGGTATCGGTCAGGTCATTGACCGCGACAAATTCAACGTCGTTGCGATGCAGACCCGCTCGAACGACGTTCCGGCCGATCCGGCCGAAGCCGTTGATACCTACTTTGACTGCCATTGTTTCTCCTGTTTGAATTGAGGGATCGGATTAATATTTAGGATAACAGGAGGAGGTGGTATCCCAGGCAAGCCGCTAATTCAGAGTTTAAATTCTGAAATCAAACTATAATCGGTCGCTGCAAACCGCCATTTCCACCACGGGCCCGACGATTCGCATAATATATGAGGAGAACATAGGCGACACTGGGCGTCGTTCAGTTGGAGGGGCTTGTGAGAATCATCTTGCTCGTGTGCCAGGCCGCGCTGGTGGCCGGATGGGCCGCGGGTGCGGACACCGGCAGAGTTCTTCGAAAGCAAGGTGCGCCCGGTTCTGGCGGGGAACTGCTATTCCTGCCACACCGATTCGCAGATGGGGGGTTGCGGCTGGATTCGGCCGATGCCGTACGGAAAGGCGGCAAGTCCGGTCCGCCGATCGTGCCGGGCAAACCGGATGACAGCCTGCTGATTCAGGCAATCCGCCAGACTCATCCCCGCCTCAAGATGCCGCCGGGCGGCAAGCTCAAAGACGAAGAGATTACAGCCATCACCGAGTGGGTCAAAGCCGGCGCCGTGTGGCCCGGCCGGCACGGTCGCCAAAGCAAACCGGCCACGCCCGATTACGTGATCACACCGCAGACCAGCGCGCATTCTGGTCGTTTCAAAGGTGCGCAAGCCGCCAGTTCCCGCAAGTGAAGGACTCGGCCCGGGTGCGGAATCGCCATCGACAATTTCGTACTTCGCGAAGCTGGAAGCGCAGGGCCTCAAACCGGCGCGGCCGGCGGACAAGCGGATTCTGATCCGCCGCGCCACGCTGGACCTGACCGGCCTGCCGCCCACTCGCAGAGGAAGTCGACGCGTTCCTCAGGCCGACTCAGTCGCCGGATGCGTTCGCCAAGGTGGTGGACCGGCTGCTCGGCGTCGCCGCGCTACGGCGAGCGCTGGGGCCGATACTGGCTGGACGTGGCCCGCTACTCGGACGACAAGCTCAATTCCACGCAGGAAGAGCCTCACCCGAATGCCTTCCGCTATCGCGACTGGGTGATCGGCGCGTTCAACAAGGACATGCCGTACGACGTCTTCGTCAAGGCGCAAATTGCCGGGGACCTGCTCGAATCCTCGAAGATCCGCTGCAGTATCTTCCCGGCCTGGGATACTACGCGCTGAGTCCGGAGATGCAGGACGAGCGGGTGGACGCCACCACGCGCGGCTTTCTGGGGCTGACCGTGGCCTGCGCGCAGTGCCACAACCACAAGTTCGATCCGATTCCGCAGAAGGACTACTATTCGCTGCAAGGCGTCTTTCTCCAGTTCGGAGCTGAACAAGGTGCCGCTCGCCCCAAGGACGTGGTGGAGAAGTGGGACGCCCGAGAAGAAGGCTCTCGACAAGCTGGAGACGAAGCTCGAAGGAATTCGTCGCCGCGCAGACCGATCAGTTGGGCGGCGATTCTGGCGAGCCAGACCGTCGCGCTTCCATGCTGGCCTCGCGGCAACTGGCGCCGGCGGACGATCTGGATCGCCGAGACGCTGGAGCGTTGGACCAAGTACCTGGCCAATCCCGAAGCAGGACCATCCGCTATCTGAACCGCTGGTTCGAACTGGCGGCGCAAGGGAGCACGCGCGAGGAGTTCGAAGCTGCGGCGCACCGAGTTCCAGGCGAAGGTCGAAGAGGTCAACGAGGAGAAGCACCTGGTGGACGAGAAGAACAAAGATCAAGCTCGGGCTCGAACCCGTCGCGCAACGACATGAGCCAGGCCGATCTCTTCTCGCTGCCCATCGAGAAATACAACTTCTGGCGCGACATGTTCAGCCGACGCGCGCAGCGATGCCGGCGGCGCCCGGAAGACGTCCGCGGGGGTGTACTTTACTACGGCGGCACGAAGATCGACCGTTTCCTGAGCGGCGAATGGAAGCGGCAGCATGGAATCGCTCGCGCAAAGGACTGGCGGATCTCGAAGAGGCGCTGCCGCCGCAGTATCCGTTTCTGCAGACCATCAAGGACAGCAAGACACCGCGCGACGTCCGTCTGGCGATTCGCGGAGATGCCAACAACCGCGGCGATGTCGCGCCGCGCCACATCGCCGTCCATTCCTGTGCGAGAGGCGCGCCGAAAGCCGTTCACCAACGGCAGCGGCCGGCTGGAACTCGCCGACGGCAATCGCCGATCCGGCCAATCCGCTGACCGCGCGCGTGATGGTGAATCGCATCTGGCAGCACCATTTCGGCAGGGGCATCGTGGAGACGCCGAGTAACTTTCGGCAACATGGGGCGCGCCCACCAACCAGGAGCTGCTGGACTATCTGGCGTCGCGCTTTGTGGAGAACGGATGGTCCGATCAAGCAAATGCATCGCGAAATCATGCTGTCCGCGGTGTACGCGCTGAGTTCGGAGGATATCCCGGCGAACGGCGCGGTGGACCCGGACGACCGCCTGCTCTGGCGGGCCAACTGGCAGAGGATGGACGCGGAGACCCTGCGCGATTCGCTGTTGTTTGTTTCCGGCAATCTCGACCCGCAGGCGGGTGGCCCGCCGCCGCCGCTGGATGACAAGAATAAGCGGCGCGCGGTCTACGGCTTCGTCAGCCGCCGCAAGCTCGATTCCATGATGGCGCTATTCGATTTTCCCAATCCGAACAGCACCAGTGAGCAGCGCGTGGTCACGAACGTGCCGCTGCAGCGGCCTCTACATGATGAACAGCAACTTCGTGGAAGAGCAGGCGGCCGGACTCGCCAGGCGGCTGAACGGGAGATGAGGCGCGCGTGCAGCAGGCCTACCGGACCGGTCTACGGCCGGGAGCCCTCGGCGGAGGAACTGCAGCCTCGGCCTGGCGTTCGTGAAGAAAAGTAATTGGAACGAATATGCGCGGGTACTGCTGAATTCCAACGAATTCGAGTGGGTGAACTAAGATGACGCGAAGAGAGACTGCATTGCAAACGATGGGCGCCGGGTTCGGCATGGTGGGACTTCGCGGACTGGCCGGAGCCGAAACGGCGGACCCGCTCGCCCCGAAAGCGCCGCACTTTCCCGGCGAAGGCCAAGCGCGTCATCTATCTCTTCCTGAACGGCGGCCCCTCGCAGGTGGACACATTCGATCCCAAACCCAAGCTGACGGAGTATCACGGCAAGCCGATTCCGTCGGGCAACCTGCGTACCGAAGCGTAAGACCGGCAACCTGCTGAAGTCGCCGTTCACGTTCAAGAAATACGGGCAGAGCGGCATCGAAGTCAGCGAGATCTTCCCCAAACTCGGCGAGTGTGCCGATGACCTGTGCGTGATCCGGTCGATGTTCACCGACCGTCCCAATCACGAGCCTTCGCTGTTCATGCTCAACTGCGGCGAGAAGCTGCCGGGGCCGGCCTTCGATGGGTTCCTGGGTCACCTACGGACTGGGTACGGAGAATCAGAATCTGCCGGGCTTCGTCGTGCTATGTCCCGGGTCTGCCGGTGGTGGGTCACCAACTCTGGAGTTCGACCTTCCTTCCGGCCGTCTACCAGGGGACGTACATCAACACCGAAGAGAAGGGTTCCGACCGCCTGATTCAGAACATCCGCAACAAGAGTTTGACGCGCGAGCAGCAGCGCGAAGAACTCGACCTGCTGGCGAAATCTGAACCGTAGCCACATCGCGCAGCAGGGCACCGACCCGCAACTCGAGGCGTGCATTCAATCGGCCGAGATCGCCTTCCGCATGCAGGCGGAAGCGCCCGACGCGTTCGATATCACCAAGGAGACCGGAGAAGACGCGCGAGCGCTACGGCGATAGCGATTTCGGGCGCGGCTGCCTGATCGCCGCGCCGTCTCGGCCGAGCGCGGCGTGCGCATGGTGCAGGTGTACTTTGGTAACTTCCAACCGTGGGACAACCACGACGATATCGAAAATCCACCGCACGCTGGCGGCTCAGGCTGATCCGCCGATCGCGGCGCTGTTGCAAGACCTGAAGTCGAGCGGAATGTTGAAGGATACGCTGGTGGTGATCGGCGGCGAATTCGGCGCACGCCGGTGGTGGAAGTTAGCGGTCTTGATCAAGTGCAAAACGGCCGCGATCACAACAATCAGGGCTTCAGCTATGTGCTGGCCGGTGGAGGCGTCAAGGCTGGCACGGTGTACGGCGCCACCGACGATTTCGGCTTTAAGGCGGTGGACCATCCGGTGCACATCCACGATCTGCACGCCACCGTGCTGCACCTTGATGGGCCTGGATCACACCCGGCTCACTTACCGCTACAGCGCGGGCGGGATTTCCGACTTGACCGATGTCGCGGGAAACGTCGTCCAGGACATTCTGACGTAGGACAGTCACGGCCTGTCCATGCTAGTATCGGCGCCGCATTTACCAGACGTACGACAGCAACCACGTCCGGCAGCGCCGGAGTATTCCGAATCACTCCGGCATGCAACACGAGCTGTAAGTTTTTCGACTCCCAGCCGGCTGGCAGCTTTCGCAGAATCGCGCCCAACTGATCCGGGTCCGCCAGCAGCCGTCCGGCCGCTTCTGTCCCGAATTGCTTCAATCCGGCCCTACCATCAGCCAGCCGCCGGTGGATGGACTATGTATGCGGCACACCAGAATATAGTCTTCCGGCGCCGATCCGTCATCATTCGACACAATCGACCAACGCCGGCCACCCTCAGGCGTTGCCTGTGTATCCCACAATCACCGCCCGGGTGTCGGGCGTCCAGCTAAACCGGAATCTCCACGCCTGTTGCATCTCCAGTAGTCCACCGGTTGGTGACCGCCCCGATGAGCAGCGTCTGCACATTCGCAGATCCGCAAACTCGATGTTGCTGGCCAGGCGTAAGCGAACCATGTGGGACTTGCGCGCCAGCATCGACGTCACTTCGTTGGCCGCGATCATGTCTCCGGAAACCAACGTACTGGTTTAACACCGGCACCAGGTCGGAGCCATTCAGTTCCTTCGGCGCCACCTGAATCGGGCGCTGCATCGGAACATCCTGCGGCGGCAGGTTTTGTTCGCTGAGTTTCAAAGCGCGTCCCGGAAGGATGATAGACAATCGGATGCGCCATCGCGATGAGGAGCGGTTCATGACTGCGGAACACGGGTTCCCAGAAACGTTGGAACGCCTCCGTATTCGGACCAGGTGCGAGCAGCCTGACCACCACCAGCGCCGCAACCGCGACCACCGTTCCCACGCTTCCCCAGACAATCAACTTTCGGTTGCTGCGCACCGGCGGCGCTTCCGACGATCGGCGGTACAGGCGGTGCGGCCGGCGGCGGGACCTCCCTTCCGGCGACACCGTGACATAGCGGAATTCCGGCGCGTACGAGCCTGAAGGCAGATCGATCCGGATTTCAGAAAGAGCGCCCTCGGGGTCATGTAATACTGTGCCAGCCGCTTGCGGACTTCCCGCGCTCCCACCCGGACGATGCGTATCTTCGCCCAGATCGATGTGCGGTGGTCTGCCAAAAACTTCCACTGCCACGAGTGCGTTCTTTGAGCGCCCCGTTTTCGCCTGCAAGGGATTTTCACAGACGTACTCAAGGAACTGCTGGCAGCGCTTGCTGCCGTGGAACACCGGGCTCGCCAGGATTTGCTGCAACTGGCGGCGGATCTCGTCCGGGTGCGGCGACGGATCGCGAGCCACGCTCAGCGCATGACCATTTGTTACGGACTTCGACATGGAACCCTCAGAACCCTGGAATCTGGCTTCCTATGATTCTGCTCCGTCCCGTGTCAAAACGCAAGGCGTGCTGCAAGCGCGCCAGCAAGCACGGGGCGCTGCTGGCGCGGCATACAGGCTTCGAACCTAGAAGAAGATCTTCATCGCCACCTGAATCGGTCCGATCTCCATTGGCTGAGGTGATCACGCCAAAAGTTCCCGGAGAGTTCACCGCCAGCCCTGGCGACGCCCATGTCGGATGGTTGAAGAAGTTGAAGGCCTCGCGCGCGGATCTGCGTGTCCAGCTACTCGCGCAATTTGAAATGCTTGAACAGAGAGAAGTCCATATTGACCGTACCCGGCGCCCGCAGATCGGGGAGAATCGTGACGTATTCCGAACGCCCAGTTGCCGACCACCGAGAATACCGACTGATCGAAATACGAGTTCAACCGCTGATCGATCGAGCCATGTCTTTCGCCGACTTGTCCATTGTTATTCGGACGCTGTCCGGGTTGCCGATGCCCACATTATTTCCCCTCCGTTACTGATGGCGAAACGGCAGCCCCGTTCTGGGCTGAGAAAGTGCCGTTGAACGCCCAGCCACCCACCACGAAGTCCAACCGCTTTGGGAAGCGCGCTCAACAACGCGCGGTGCCGCCCAATCGGTGATGTCATAGTTGTATGCGATCACCAGGCGCCGGGAAATGTCCTGAGACGAGATCGCCTTGTCGGCCTTCCGATTGTAGTAATCCTGCTTTTGCCTCCCGCCGCTCCCAGGAAGCTGACTGTCTGGGAAGCGTCGTCCAGCAGCTTGCCGCGCGGTGAAGGCGGCCAGTAACTGTAGACCGTGCGAATAGCGCTTGTTCGCCTCGAGGGTGAACGACTGATAGTTCGAATTGGCCTGCGGAATGCGGAAAGCGCGGAGATGCCCGTATACGTGCGGATATTGCGAAAGCAGCTGTCTTGGCTTGCACCGTGGTCTGCGTGTACAGCGTGGTAGTCGGGCTCGATGCCCTGCAATGTGAGTAGAACGGGTTCGGCACCTGGGCGTTCAACGCATCGCCCCAGCGACAATACTGACGCCGGCAGTTGACTCAGCGGCATATTGCTCTCGCCGTCGATCAGGTGCTGGCCCTTGCTTCCGAGATAGCCGGCTTCAGGCACCCATCCGCCCGGCAGTTCCCTCTGGAGGTTTGCGTTCCACTGCTGAATGATGGGGTTCTGGTTGTCCAGGAATATTCCACCATTGCCGCCGCCGATGCCCAGGCCGAGATCGGTACCCGGACCGCCCGCAGCTCCTGAGAGGTGTGAACCCGTTGGGGAACGGGTTGCTCAACGTGGTGAGAATCGTCTTGAAGTTGTCGTTGGTGATGTTCATCGCGGTGTTGCTCTGGAACCCTTCCGTCCCGGAACTTCCGGATGTGCCCGCCGCCGTCAGAGCCGAGGCCGGAATACAGGGATTCCATAAGCGCCGCGAAAGACGGTCTTCGGGTTGATTTGGTAGGCGAATCCGGCACGCGGACCCCAGTTGTTCATGTCCGTCGGAACCTGGCGCCGATGATCGGCGTCCTGGAAGAACCCAGGCGCCTTTCAGGTTGGGGAAGCCTGGAACTTTGCCCGCCAGCGGCGACGGCGCATCCAGATCGTAGATGGATTCAGTCGGTTGTACCGTTCAGTTCGGGGAACGTCCACGTCCCAACGCAAGCCGAGATTCACCGTCAGCTTCCGGCTAACCTTCCAGTCGTCCTGCGCGAATACGCCAATGTAGGGGCTGGCGGTGGCTGCGGAGAAGCTGTGGCTGAGGGCGCTTCCGCTGTTGTTCGGCAGACCGAGCAGGAAGCTCGCAAACGCGAAACACTTCGGTTGTCGGTGTGGTCTGGTTGACCACGCGCACCGTGGGAGAGGTCCCGAACCCGTAACTACCGCTCGGCGTCGCGTATTGCGTGGAAGTTCAACATCAGCTTACGGTATTCAGAATCCAGCCTTAATCGTGTGCTTGGAGAACACCTTGGTCACATCGCGAATGGAAGGTGTACGCGTAGGACTTGATGTCAGCGTGGTGAAAGATGCCTGGCCCAAGATTACTCGAGGCCGCCTACGGTGATTGACGGAAATTCAGGTTATTCAACGCCGCGATGGCATCGATCGCCTTGGAGAAAGCCCAGCGAGCTTGGCAGGTGCCCGTGGAAAACGGCTCGCTCGTAACGTCCTTCTGCCCGAAGCCCAGGTTGATATTGACAATCGGTTGTCGGATTCACCGTATAAACGATGTTCGCCGGTGACATTCGGGAGGTCGCTGGTAACCGGGGCGTTGCCAATGCTGGTCCCGATGTTACCGGAAGACCAGTTCAGACATGGTACAGTCGGGTTGGTGTCGTAGGAGCCGCGCACGAACATACGGAGCTTCGAGTTGAAGTAGTGATCCATGCTTGGGAGTCGAACTTGTTGTCCTTGTTACTCGATTCGCCCTGCACAAAGAAGTTGCTGGCGTTGGTGAAGGCGTTGGTCGGAACGTTGTTGGGGTTGGGCCAGTATTTCATCAAGTTGAGCGCAACCGGATCCGATCCGTATCTTCGGGATGACGTTGCCCGGGAAGGGAGACCGTACGCCGGCCGCGTCCACTTGCAGGGGATCGTAGATGGTGATCGGCGCGCCTGCCCCGTTCTTGAGTCTGCGAAAAATCGCCGTCCCTCCAGGCCTGCGTCGGCACCGTAGCGGTGGCAGGATGCTAAAGCCGGGACTTCTGGGAGAACTGATGGCTCCAGAAAATGAATGTCTTGTTGCGGCCGTTGTACAATATGGGGAATAATCACCGGTGCGCCGACATTGAAACCGAACTGATTGGTCGCGAGCAGCAGTTGGCTCGCTTAGCCCCGTTCCGGTTGTTGCTCCAGGAATTGGCATTCAGCGCAGGGTTGCGGAAATACTCGAACAAGCCAAAATGGAGGTCGTTGCGTGCCGCTTCGCGTCGGCTGCTGTGATCGACGCCGCCGCCCGCTTCGTCCGTACTCCGCCGCCATCGAGTTCTTGATGACCGTGAGTTCTTCCACGCTGTCGATGACCGGAGTGTAGCCGCCGTCGTTGATGCTGACGTTGTTCTCCGGCACGATCGCGGTGTTGCCGTCGATCAGAATTTCGCTGGACGCGTTGCGACCACCACTGATCCAGGGTGTGGAGCCGCCGCCCGGCCTGGAATCACGCCCGGTGTAAGCGTTGCCAGCGAAAACGGATTGCCCGTCGTCGGCAGATCGTGAATCTGCTTGGAGGTAATGGTTGTGGACGCGCTTGATGTCTCCGTCTTGAGCTGCGCGACCTCGGCCGCTGACTTCCACGGTCGTGTGATCTCACCGGACCTTCAGCGCGATCTCCAGGCCGACCGTCTCGCTGAACATCCACCTTGATGTCGTTGGTCACGTTCCTCGAAAAACCTGCTTTCTCTACGGTCAGGCGGTAATCACCCGACGCCAGGTAGGGCTGGACAGAACGCGGCCGTCGGGAGTTTGTGACCAGCGCCTGCTTGACGCCTGTATTCTGGTTTTCGATTGTAATCTTCGCCTCTGGAATCGCAGAACCGGCGGGGTCCGCCACGCGGCCTTGCAGCGTGCCGGTCGGCGCCTGGCCGAAGGCGCAGAGGCCGAACAAGGTTGCGGCGACGGCGAATATGGAAATCCAGTGACCTGGACATGGGTCCTCTCCTCTTTTTCAGTATTCGGGCTTTAGATTTTGTGACAGCTCGTCCCGCGAAGTATGTTGCAAACTATATCACCCATATCCGCAAGATCAACGGGATCATACGGTATTTTCACCGTGTAAGAACCCTCGCCGCTTGCAATTCCCGTCCGTAGAGGCAGAATCTTGGTTGAATTACTGGGGAAGAGTTTACATGTCGCGCGCAGCCGGCCGAAACCGGTAAAGTAGATTCGGACACTATGAGTGTGGAATGGACTCCCTTTCGCTGGCCGGGTACCTGGACGGATCCATCGGCCCCTCTCGCTGTTACGCGGGACCGCGATCAACTACCTTCTGATCGATAAGGGGCCGGAGTTCGATAGCTGCTACGATCCCGGGCGCGTCAGGACGGTTTGCAGGTCGCGGACCCCTCCGCTTCTCCGGGCGGAGTCTCGCTCGTCAAGGGAGAATGGGCCGGCGTCCGCATGTCCCGGGGAACCGGCGGTGGGGCCAGCGCCGGCCCCACCGGCGTGCCCTGGGTCAACTCGAACGGATGGGCGATCCGGCTTGCCGCCGTGCTTCACCCGGCAACTGCCGTCTGGGTGGACGCGCCTCCTGCGGAGAATGCGCGAATCACGCCCGATTCCTATCTCATCACGATGGCCGAACAGCGCATCCCACGGTGGACGCTGGGTGATCACTCTCGACGCGCCACTCGCCGCCGGTCTTGCCGCCCAACGTCCTGAATCGATAACAGCCTGGAAGAAGCTCTGCGATGGCGCCGGCTTCTTTGCCGCGCACAGGATTGGAGCAGGTTACGTGCCGCAAGCCATCGTAGGCGTGATTTCCGACTATGCAGGCGATCATGAATTCTTCGGTGGCGAATTGCTGAACCTTCTAGCCCGCGCCGGAGCGCAATTACCGCATCCTGCTAACGGACAAGGTATCCGAGGCCTCCTTTCAGGGACTTCGCGCGGTTGTGTACGCCGATCGCCGCTCCACCCTCGCCCGCATTGCGCAGCCAGATCCTGGCCTTCGTACAGGCGGGCGGTCTGCTCATCACCAGTCCCAGAGTGGGCGCGCGTTGCGACCCCAGCGCTCAGGCGGAAGATCATCCCCGCTTCGCGCTGCACGCGGTGGGCAAGGGCCGCATCGCGGTCGCCAAGGAAGAACAAGCCGATCCCTACATGTGGGCCAATGATACCGTAGTCCTTGTCAGCCACCGCTACGACTTGGTTCGATTCTGGAATGGCGGCGCCACGGGGTCCTTCTACACGGTATCTCCCGACCGGAAACGAGCGATTGTGCATTTACTCTTCTACTCGAATCGCGGTCCGGACGCGGCCAGCGTTCGAGTCGTAGGCCGCTATCGCTCGCGCGGATTTCACCGCCGACCAGCCTACCGCTCGAAGCGTGGAAATGGTATCCCAAAAGGAGGCGGTGGAAGTTCATCTGCCGCAGGTTTCGCAGTACGTTGCACTCGAACTCGAAGTCTAAAGACCGCAAGCAGGGAGGCAGTAACAATGCAGTGCCGTCATACTCGCAGGCAATGGCTTTCCACCACGTCGAGCGCCCTCACCGGCGCGTGGCTGGCTGGTGGGCCGCTCGCCCGTGCCGCGCAGGCGCCCACAGCGCCGGTGGCCGTCTCACGATGCAAGACCTATAACCCCAGCGAACTGCTGCCGGCACTCGAGACCATGTTCGACCAACTCGGCGGATTGGGCACTCTGGTCAAGGGCAAAACCGTCGCCATGAAAATCAATCTCACCGGCGCGCCCACTTATCGGATCGGCTATCTTCCGCTGGAAGACACGCACTACACCAACCCGTATGTGATCGCTGCGGTCGTTCACCTCATGGGCAAAGCCGGCGCGCGTCGCATTCGCATTCTGGAAAGCCCCTGGTCCACGGCCGATCCGGTGGAAGAATATATCATGCGGGCCAATTGGGAGCCGCGCGACATCCTGGGCGCGGCGCAGAACGTGGAGTTCGAAAACACCAACTATCTGGGACGGGCAAAGAAATATTCGCGCATGGTGGTGCCGCACGGCGGTTACATCTTTCCGGCGTTCGATCTGAATCATTCCTACGAAGACTGCGATGTCTTCGTTAGCCTCGCCAAGATGAAGGAGCACGCAACGGCGGGAATCACCCTCTCCATGAAGAATTGCTTCGGCCTGACGCCGGCCACCATCTATGGCAGCGGCGCTGGCGTGGACGAGCCCTCGTTGATACCCAACGGCGGCCGCACGATGGTCCACTCAGGCAATCGCCAACCCTCGAAGAGCGCGCCTTCGGAGAAAGATCCCAGCACGCCCAGGCAGGACACTTACCGCGTACCGCGTACCGTCGTGGATCTGATTTCCGCGCGCCCCATTCACCTGGCGATTGTCGAGGGCGTCAAAACCATGACCGGCGGCGAAGGTCCGTGGATCCGCGAGGACCTGCAACCCGCCGCGCCCGGTGTGATCGTCGCCGGGACCAACCCGGTTACCACTGATGCCGTATCCATGGCCTTGATGGGTTTCAGACCCGATGGCGGACCGCGGCACCCCACCGTTTGAACGCTGCGACAGCACCCTCAGGCTGGCCGAAGACGTGGGACTAGGGACGCGCGACCTCAAGCGCATCGAGGTCATCGGCACGCCAATCGCGCAGGCTGTCTTCGATTTCGCCGCCATCCGCAAACGGCGCCGCAGCGTCCCGACGCCGCCAATCGGAATCCGTGGGTAACTTACGTGGGTAACTTATGAACAGACTCTCTCTCCTATTCTTTGGAGCCCTCCTCCTCGCCCTCCGGCGCTTTGGCCAACTAGTCGAGCAGTTCGCTCCGCCTCGCGCCAACTGCTGCCTGCCGGCCACGCGCCAGCCCTCGCCGATCAATTGCAGGACTGGAATCAACTCGGCCGCTACTACGCCGACAACCAGAGGCTCAAGCAATTGCCTCCCGAGCCCGGCCGCGTGGTATTCCTCGGCGATTCCATCACCGACGGTTGGAAACTCGCCCAGTACTTTCCCGGCAAGCCCTACGTGAACCGCGGCATCAGCGGACAAACTACTCCGCAGATGCTGGTGCGTATGTTTCCGGATGTGATCGCCCTCAAGCCCGCCGCCCTGTTGGTGTATGCCGGCACCAACGATATCGCCGGCAACACGGGGTCATCCACACTCACCATGATCGAAGACAATCTTCAGGCCATTACCGAATTGGCGCAAGCGCACGGGATTAAGGTAATTCTTTGCTCCGTCACTCCAGTCAGCGATTACACAGCACGCAAGCAAACGTTGCAGCGCCCGCCCGCGGACATCCTGAAGTTGAACGCCTGGATGCGCGAGTATGCCGCTACGGGCGAACGCTGTGTTTGCGGACTATCTATGCCGCTCTGGCCGATGAAACCGGCATGCTGAAAGGATGGTTTCTCAGGTGACGGCTTGCATCCCAACGACAAAGGTTACGCGCTGCTCGTCCCGTTCGCCGAAGCGGCGATTGCCAAAGCATTGCCCTAAGGCGGGCCGGTGCCGCTTAGGGCACCGCGATCGTTTCGATCTGACCCGTTGCAACCGTCCTGTTCGACGCATCGCGATACTTCACCTGGTAGTACAGCATTCGCTGCGATACCGCCGGGATTGCGACGGTACATCCGCTCTGCACATGGTACGCCGCGTAACTCCGGCTTCCAACCCCCGATACCTTCGGACGGGAAGACGAACGGCACTGCCGGAACTGTGGCGGCCGTCGCCAGGCACTTTTCCTGCCGGCTGGAGCAGTAGAACTTTCCCGGGTCTCCGTTCTCCGCATATCCAAACTGAACCACGGCATTATCGACGGCCAGTCCCGCCGGCGGGGTCAACTTCACCGGGATCGGCTGAAATGACCAGCGCACTACGGAATCCGTCGGTGGAAACGGCGGCAGCTTTCCCAGTAAGATGTCGGTCCACGCGCCGCTCGTGTACATCGAACGGAACATCACCCACGAGGCGTCCGATAATACCTTGCCGTGCCAGTACCCATCAACGACCTTATACCGCGATAGCCCCTTGGTAAGCGTACCGTCCGAACTCCCCGGTGAAATCGTTCTTCTTGAATCCCACCTGTACGATCGAATTCAGGTAGGCGCTCATGTTGCCGACGCAAATATCGACTGGTATGTCTTGGTTCTGGCTATACCACATGCAGCCGTACGAACCACCACCACGCTTCACTTCGTTCGGACAGTTCACATAGATGTCGCCAGGCCGGGAGGCGGTGCGGCACTCACCGGATTTCCGTGCTACGCAATACTTGTAGGAATCCGATGCCGTGTCGCTCAGAACGTCTCCCGTGGCTGCGCTGCTCGCATCGATCAAAGGCTGCATCCCGCAAAACGCCCAGGTTGGCTGTATCTTCCGATTGATGACACCCAAAAACCCCGGAGGAACCTCCACGATTGTCCGAACCGCTTGCCGCCCACGTTCCGGAACTCGCTGCCCAGCTCCACAGGGGCATCGAACCGCCCGGAAACTCGTTACCGACAGCAATCGGGCAATTGTCCGCACTGATTGACAACCCGTTGGTATAGGTGACACCCAATCCGCCCGGATCCGAGTTTTGAGACATAAACCGTTCCGCTACCTCCCAGGAGCGTAATCGTGCATGGCTGCGTAATGGAATCCGCGAGATAAGTGTCATACCAGATCGGGCACGGATTGGCCGCCGAACAATTCCCGGCCGCGACCAGAGTCGTCGCCGAAGTCTTATCAACATAGATGTTATACCCTAACACGGCGGAGGTTATCGCCATCCGTTGTCGTCGAAGTCAAGCGATATAACTGCCCCGATACAGACATCGCCGCGTCGCTGATATCAATCAAGGGTGTCAGCGGGCGGCCGTCCGTGAACCACTGCCTCTCTGCATTCGGTGCATTGTCCTGCAACCAGCTCGGATGGTCCTGCGCCCGCTCGATGTAAGACGTCGGGCCGCTCGCCCCCGAGAATGGCGGCGCCAGCGACACATACCGGTTAGGCGGATCGCCCATTGCGCTGTCCCCCGCTCGCACCGCATAACACGCCCCGCCGCCCGCCTGGCAGTGCCCGTCGTAGCTTGGCATTCCACCGAGGGTGACATCCGTCCGGGGAACCGGATGATCGTAGTCCCAGGCCACCTTGACCGTTGTTCCATCGCTATTGATCCCGTGAGGATCTCTCGCCGTGTCCACGTCCGACCAGTTCGAGACGCCTTGGAAGAAGTCGCGCGCCATGCAATGTGCCGTCAAAGTCGTTGAACTATGCGCGGATGGCGAACTCAAGCCGTATCCGCCGCTGGAGAGTCCACTGATTCCCGTTCTTCGCCACTAAGACGACGAACTCGGAGTCAATCGTGAAGACATCCCCGACTTTCGCATTCTGCAAGTAACACCCACGCAGGATTCTTTGGACATACGCCGCTGCCGCGATGCCTCACCCGCCGCCGGAGACTCGTCGCACGGTTCGCCATCCACCGTCACCTGGCTGCAACCCGCGCTTCCGCTCGGACAGGCACCGGTACCTGCCGCGACCTCGGGTGTCGCTGTCAGCGCCCCCGATACAATGGTTGACGTGTACGGACCATCGTCCAGTTGTGCCGGATAGTTGCGGAGCGAAAAACTTTCCGCGATCCACAGCGTGTCGGTCTTTCCCGCAACAAACCTCGTATGGGCAACACACCACCGGGCCGGTGCGGTCGTCCACGTTGTTGCCGCCGCAACCACGCACTCCGGCCGCGCCGCCGCCCACGCATCCCGCGGCGGTATCTACTCTGTTCCGGATCAAACACGACAGTCCATCCGAGCGTGTCCTGTACACCTGCGCCCGCATCCGAGAATAAGTTTGGTGCCCTGTCGCCCTATGATTCCGACATCCGTACTTCGCGGCATCGAAAGCCGGTGTGTCTGTGGCTGTAAACGCGGCGACCAGACTCAGCGAGGTCTTTGCCCTTCGTACCCGGCGTGATATTCGAACAGGAGACTGATTGATTCCACTGCTGGTTCGTGGTCGTCAAGCTACACGAGACAAGAATCTGCTTCGCCGGCGTCTCGTTATCGGTAGCACCGCAATAATAGTTCTCTGGCGCCGTTGGCGTCGTTCCCCCATCGTGTAGGCGCCGTCACAGTACCCGCCCGAGAATCCGTCCGGACCGCTCTGCTGCCGACCTGTAAAACAATCCCAGGTAAGTAGCATCGCCAGACTTGTGATCGACCCAGTACAGTAGAGGCCAGCCGCTTGGAATCACGCAATGGTATCCCAATCCTCCCGTGGCGGTATTCTGCGTAAGCGTGTCGCTGCATAACTTCGCCGATCCGCTGGCGGTGAAATCGATATATTGTGAACTCCCGTCGTGTATTTCGCGTACTGCAGGTTGATCTGATCTGTACTCCCTGTCTTCTTCCTCACCAGAAACCGAAATTCGAACCCGTGAATGCCGCTCCCGTCAATGGCAGCGAAAGCGCCGTCGAACAGGACGCGGGGTCGATCGTTAACTGCGTCAGGCCTCCCGTTGCCGTAATCGTGCATTCTGACCCGGCGATGGAGATCTTACCGCCACTAGTCCAGTTCGCGTTGAAATAGGTATTCGGATAACCGCCTGATTGCCATGTCACCACGCCGCTCGCATCCGACATTGACAAGACCGGTCCGCGACAGAGAGATCGCCGCGATTCAGCGGACTGAATCCCGCCGGCGTCCAGGAATCCAGCAGCGGGACCGCGGTTCCCAAAGTCACAAACGAATCCGTCACTGATGTTCCGAGCGCAATCTCCTGGTACTTTGCCGTCGCATTTGTCGGCCAGCAGCTAACTCCGTTGATCGTCAGGCAAGCCCTTATCTTTGCATCCTCGCCTGCACAAGTTCCCGAGCACCAACCCTTCACGGAAAGTGTCATGTATTCAGTAGGTAGCGTCAGGTCCCACAAATTTGGTCCGCCCGACGTCCAGAAGGTCTGGTCGCGCAACAAGAGTGGGTTCGAATGGGTACCTGTAAATGTTGCTGACGCACCGCCGTCCGTTAGGACCCCATTCGCCGTGACCCATGCGCCGTCCGGATCAATGACCGAAGCGAACGAATGATCGCCGCCCCCGGGCAAATAAGTGATCGGCTGATCTTGCGGTAGGGCCAGGCGCTTGAGCAGCATACCCGTCTGCGGATCGATCACGGCTTCTGAAGCGTGCCGTTGGATCTTGGTTGTCCCAATTCAGAAATTCCGGCCACGCATACGAGCCGGTTGAGCTGAAGTATGGGCGCGCACTCACTCCGGGGTCCGCTGGTGGCGCTTCGTTGTAAGTATTGCCTAGCGCGATATTCGCCGTTATGAAACTCCCGGTCGCTTGGCTTCCACCGCATGTAATTCGAAAGTAATGAGTCGTGAACGCCTGCAGGGCCCGCGAATACCATCGGGCGTTGATCCCCTTCTCGGCGCGCCTTTTGCCGCGCCACGAATACGCGATTCAGGCCGCTTGCCGTCGCTTCCCGATTGTCCATATTGGAACCGGCGAAGAGCGCAGGATCGACATCATGCGCCAATGGACGGTATGACGGCGATTCACTTACCTCTACCGTGCAGGCGTTGCGGTCCGGCGCTCGGTACGCCAGAATCGCCTGCGTGGATGTCACCCTCGCACCTGCAAATTGCCGATCGCGCCGTAAGCCATCGACGCAGCGATAACGAATATAGATAATCTCATGTGTTTATCTTTAATAACTCCGAAGGCGTCACCGTCAGAGCTGCGATCGGAATGGCGCGGTAGAACCCCACCTAGCCGAACCGAATACCCGCAAGCCTCCCAGGTCACAGACCCGGCAGTAGCTCGCGTTGACGTTGCCCGGCAACGACGGCAAAGTTGAGCACGAGTGAATATGTGCCCGTGAGCTGCGGCGGAATCGGCCGTGATGTCCAGGAATTCCCATCCCCGCTCGAGACCATCAATGGAATCTGTGCGCCCGTCATCTCATAGATTGTTGGTGCCTGGCCGGCCCATCGAGACAGTCAACCCCGTGGTACCTGCAAACCGTGTCGTCTCCGATATCGTCACGTGATCCCAGCGGACGTTGCCGGAGATCCCGGTCTGGATCGTGATTTCCTGGCTCGGCGCCGCCGCCGTCAACGCGCTATAACTCGTCGTACCGGACGTGCACTCCATCGCCCGCTGCGCAAGCGTTCCGCCGCTGAAGATCGAGGCCTGCCCTGCAAACGAACCGCCGGAGTTGATCTGCATCTGCCCGCTGGTCCCACCGGGTGCCGCCGCCGCCTGGCTCCCTGTGGCCCCGCCGGTCCTTGCGGCCCCACCCGCCGTTGACCACCACATAGTAGTTGCTCTGCGGACTGGCAAACGTGATCGTCACATCGTAAGTCGTAGGATTGATGGCATAAGTGACATTGATGGCATTGCGCGGCGAAGCATTGTCGTAAACCGCAATCATCAAGGCCGTCGTGGCAAATCCATGAGTTGCACCAGTGATGGTCCGAGTCAGGTCTGGCCCGGCGATGAGGGATGAAATGTAAGCGGCCGCTCCGCCGCCTCCTCCTGCCGTGCTGCCGCTCATTTGCGTCCAGACTCCGGTGTCCCCGTGACCGTGCAGAAGTACAAATTCTGCCCCGCCGTAACGTCCGTCGCGAAATAGATCTGTCCTTGCGTACACCCTCGTCGGCCGCGCGAGCGCGTCGTGCCCGCTCTGGCCGGTGCCGTGGAGCCGCGGCGCTGCTGAAATCTACCGCCGAAACGCTGCCGCTCGCCTTCAATGTTCCCTTGTAGTCGCGTCCGCCGTTCACGGTGGTCTGCGCCCCGCATACGGCCGCGCACACCACGAATAGAATTGCCCTTTTCATGGTTAGAAACTCCTCACAACCGTCGCACGGAATATCGCCGCCACCGGATCTACCGTGGCGCCGGACAGGTTACAGACTCTTACTGCCACGGTGTTGCTGGCGCTGATCCGCATGATCCCGATCAATCCGCCCTCAAAGCCCGCCGGCCACCCCGGCGCCACCGAGTCCCCCGTCGATGCCCCCGGCATGCCAAGCGTCGAGTCGGCACATGCCCCCGGCGGAATGCCGGTGAAATCCAGCACTGCCGCTGCGGTCAGGTAGGTCGGTACCGTCGCGGAATCCACTGCGACCACGGTTTGCGTCCCGGTGTCCAGGGCCGCAATCCCGGCGCCGCTTCCTGAGACTTCGCGTGCTCAGGAACGCACGCCTGTCGCTGCCGCCGTTCGTGTCCCAGACTCCGTTCGTCGCCGTCCACGTGAAGAGCGGAATCGATCCCGCCGGGAACGGCAGTCACGCCACTTACTGCGCCACATACTCCGGCACACGTCAGCGTCAGATTGTGTCCGGCCGCCAGCGCGCCGGAAGCATCCACGTACGAGATACAAAGTCCGGTCCCCGCCGAAATCGTGATCGTGCTGCTGTTAGTCACGGAATACACCGGTACTGCCCAGCCGTGCGTTGCAAGGCGTCGCATTAGAGCAATTCAATCCGCAGTCAGAACCGTGGGACTTGTCAGCACCATCCCCAGGTCGCCTAACTGCGATGCCATCCCCGCACCGCTCGCGCCGGAGGATGTTACCCACTCCGGATCCCGTGACCATGCAACGTCCAGTCTGCGCGCTCGCAAAATAGATGCTTACCGTGAACGTCACTGGGTCTACCACTATCCTATCCGGTTCCACCGCGCGCGGCAGGACTTCCGTTGTCGTAACAGTCCGCGTTCAGATTCGCTGTTCCCAGGCGATGCGTCGTTCCGTTGATCGTCACCACGGTCTGTCGCCGTGAAAGTAGCAACATAGTTACTTACCGTAACCAGCGTATTCCACTGACCGCCGTCATATACCTTCAACTTATTTGCATCGCCGGAATCGAGCGAGATATCGTCCCGCCGCCGGATTAGTAGGCAGCGTGCCAGGCATTACATTGATGCCGCTGGTCGACAGGCTCGGGACAAAGATCTGCTTCGCCCCAGCGATATAAGTATTGCCCAGGTCTTGTCAACCGAGGTTCAGCGCCGCCGCTCCCAAGCCCGCCGGATGGCGCAGCAGCCTGTGGTATCCACTGCGATCCATCCCAGGTGAGTACCTGGCCGCTGGAAGGCGCGGCAGTGGACATCGGCCGATTTTGCAGTCTGCTCACCGTGGCGCTCGACAGCGCTCCGCTCAAATCTCTCCGGCCGAAGGCAGCTGTGCGCTTCCCACCGTCCCCGAGATCTGCGCGAAAGAGTAATCTCCCGACTGTGCGGTCACCGCTCCCGTGCGCCCGAACATACTCGTCACACTCACGCCCGCCAGGGCCTGCGGCGCCCACTGTGCCCCGTTCCACGCGAGCACTTGTCCCGCCGATGGAGCCGTCGGCGCCACTGGCCGGCTCTGTATGCCCGCGCACCGTCGGAGCGCTGAGAACACCGCTCAGATCGCCGCCGGCCGCGGGCAGTTGTGCCCCGCCTACCGCGCCGGATATCTGCGCCAAATGAATAGTCCCCAGCTTGCCCCGTCACTGCTCCTGTGCGTCCGAACAGACTCGTCACGCCCCCGCCGGCAAAGGTCTGCGGTGTCCACTGTGCTCCGTCCCACGCCAGCACCTGCCCCGTTGCCGGTACGGAACTCGCCACCGGCCGGTTCTGCAGGCCCGTGACGCGCGCCCCCGTCAGTGTGCCGTTCAAGTCTCCCCCGCCGCGGGCAACTGTCCCGCCGCCACGCTGCCTGTGATCTGCGCGAAACCATAGTCCTCGGTCTGCGCCGTGATCGCCCCGGTCCGGCCGAACACGCTCATCGCTCCAGCCAGTGTCGTCGGTTCCCACTGCTGGGAATTGGCGTTCCATTTGAGGAACTGCCCGTCCAGCGGTGTCAGGCTGCCGAGCTTCCGCCCGCCCAGCCCCGATGACCGTAACAGCGCGCCGGGCCGTCCGCTCACATCTCCGCCTGAGTCCCTGCCAGCTAAATCACGCTACCGTCATTGGTCAGTACCTGGTTTGCTTTGCCTGTCGCGTCCGGCATCTTCCACGCCCTGTACCGACCATACGTCGGTTGCCGTGCAGATGTATAGGTTCTTGCCCGCCGCTGCGTCCGTTTTCACAAACGTTTCGCCGATCAGTGCAGACCGCGCGGAACCGACGTCCCGGTCTTGGACGGCCGCGTCCGGGCGGCCGACGAAAAATCGATATTCTTTCCTTGGGTGCGCAGGTCGATCTGCGTCTGTCCGCGGGCCGCGCCGATCATCGCCGCCGCCACGCAAACCCACCTCAGCGCGGTTCTGTTGAATTTCATGTGTTTTGACTGAATCGGCTGGCGGTTTCGCTAACCAGCCCCTCTAAGCCGACAATAACTTACCCGCCTCTGCCTATCCTTGCAGTCAGACCAGTCAAGTAATTGAAATCATTCAGAAAAATTTTCTAAATGTTTGAGCAATAGGATTGTTGTGCAACTACAAATCTTAAGAAATCACAAGCGCTCCCCCAACTAACCCCGCCCAGTATTTCAATGCCGACCGTACCACCGCGCTCGTCCTGCATGGTAGAGTGAGGGACAGAGCCGTCCCTTCGCTCACGTGTGTGGAATCGCAGGATTCGTAACTGTTCAACCATCCGACTCTCCCTCATCATCGAGCGTATGACGGACACCATCCGCCACCGCGGACCCGATGATTCCGGCTACTATCGCGATCCCTGGGCGTCTCCTCGGTTTCCGCCGCCTTGCCATTATCGATGTCGCTGGCGGCCACCAGCCCATGGCCAACGAGGACGGATCTCACTTCATCATCTTTCAACGGAGAAATCTTTAATCATGCCGGCCTGCGTGCCGCCCATGAGCAAGGCCGGCCACCGCTACACAACCCGCTCCGACACCGAAACGATCCTCCACTCCTACGAGCAGTACGGCCCCGAGTGCGTACTGCGCCTGCGCGGCGATGTTCGCCTTTGCCATCTGGGACAAGAACGCACGCAAACTCTTCTGTGCCCGCGACCGCCTCGGCAAGAAGCCCTTGTACTACTACTGGGACGGCCGCACATTCGCCTTCGCCAGCGAGATCAAGGCGCTGCTCGAACACCCTTCCATCTCGCCCAAATTCAGAAGAATCGCTCGTTGCCCGAATACCTCGCCTTCGGCTACGTCAGCGACGATCGCACTCTCTTCCGCGGCATCCGTAAGCTGATGCCCGGGACATCACCTCACGCTCGATCTCTGCCTCGGCGTCGCCCCAGCCGCACATCCGCCAATATTGGGAGATTCCGGATCCCCAGCCCGAGACGCGCAGTGATTCCTCCTGGATCGCCGAATGCCGCGATCGCCTGGAACAGACCGTTACGCATGCGCCTCATGAGCGACGTCCCGCTCGGCATGTTCTCTCCGGCGGCGTCGATTCTTCCGCCATTGCCGCTCTCATGAAGCCGCAACTTCGATGGACCCGTCAAGACCTTCGCCGTGGGCTACCGGGAAGCCGAATACAGTGAGCTCCCTACGCCCGCCACGTCTCGCAGGCCATCGGCACCGAGCACGCCGAGGTCGTCGTCGGCATGGAGGACTTCTTCAACGCCCTGCCGCGCCTCATCTGGCATGAGGACAGAGCCCATCACCTGGCCCTCCAGCGTCTCGCTCTACTTCGTTTCCAAGTTGGCCCGGCGAGCATGTCACGGTCGTTCTCACCGGCGAAGGCAGCGACGAAATGTTCGGCGGCTACGCCCGCTACCGCCATCTATGCGATGAATCAGCGTTGGCTGCGCCTCTATCGAATCCTGCCCGCGCCGCTGCGCGCGCAGCCATTCGCAGCCAAGTCGCCACCACGCCGCTTCTCTCGTCCACCCTCCGCCGCAAACTCCAGCACACCTTCGTCGGCCGCGGCGAGGATCTGGAATCCCCTGTACCTCGACAACTTCTATTCCGCTTTCTCCGCCGCCCAACAGCGCGCAGTTGTTCCACCAGCCTGCCGGCCCCATCTCCCTACGCCAACTTCCGCAAGTACTGGGATTCCAAACCCGGATCTCCCGGACCTTCCCGCGCTCTCTTTGCCGACCAGAAAACCTACCTGGTCGAACTCCTCATGAAGCAGGACCAGATGAGCATGGCCACTAGTATCGAGAGCCGCGTGCCCTTCCTCGATCACGAGTTCGTCGAATTCTCCACGCGCGTTCCCGCAGCACATGAAGCTACGCGATGGCGAGGGCAAGTACATCGTCAAAGAAGGCCATCGAAGGCCTGGTACCCCACGAAATCATCTACCGGAAGAAGATGGGATTTCCCACTCCGATGCGCCAGTGGCTGCGTGACCCCGCGCCGCGCGCCTCTTCCAGATCATGCGCGCCAAGGATGGACTGCTGGCGTCCTACATCGACTCCGCCGCGCTCGACAACCTGCTGCACCTTCAGGACGCCGGCCGCGAAGATGCCACCGACCGCATCTGGCGCCTGCTCACGCTCCAGCTATGGGGCGACATGTTCCTTACCGGCAAACGAGACGAGTGCTGGGATGGTGCTCATGGCCGCCGCCCGTCCCGCCGTATGAAGACCCTGTGGGTCAACTCCAATTTCATGCACCCCACCACCAAGGGCGGACAGATCCGCACTCTGGAGATGCTGCGCCATCTGCATCGCTGGCATGAGATCCATTACGTGGCGATTGCCAACCCTGCCCAACCCGAAGGCCCGCGCGCGCCCACGAATACTCGCACAAATCCTATCCGTTCGCATACCACGTTCCCTCCAAGACCAGCCCGCGTTCTACGCCGAACTCGTTCGCGGACTCTTCTCTCCACCCCGGTTGCCGTCGCACGCTTCAATCCTCCCGGCATGCGCGCCTTCCTCGAAGACCTCATCCGCAAGGAACGCTTCGATTGCGCGGTTGTCGATCACCTCGCTCCCACCAGTTACTTTCCCGACCTGCCTCATGCCATCTTTTTCCAGCACAACGTCGAAACCGTGATCTGGCGCCGCCACGTCGAGCACGCGCCAAACCCCCTGCGCCGCGCCTACTTCAACCTCCAGGCAGATCGCATGTACCGCTACGAGCGCCGCGTCAGCCAGGCGTCCGGCCACATCGTCGCAGTTTCCCAAACCGACGCCGCCGAAATGCGCCGCCTCTTTGACGTCGACCCGCGTCACCGAGATCCCCACCGGCGTCGACATCGATTACTTCCGCCCTCCCACCCCTCCCCTGCGGCCACCGCCGACCTCGTCTTCGTCGGCTCCATGGACTGGCTCCCCAACGTCGATGGCATGCTCTATTTCGTCCGCGAAATCCTCCCGCTGATCCGCAAACACCGCCCGCGCGCAACGCTCACCATCGTCGGCCGCACCCCTCCGCCGAAGATCACCCAGCTCGCCGCCGAAGACCCGCGGCATCCAAGTCACCGGCACCGTCGCCGACATCCGCCCCTACCTCTGGAGTTCCGCCGTCTCCATCGTGCCCTTGCGTATCGGCGGCGGCACCCGCTTGAAAATCTACGAAGCCATGGCGGCGCAGATCCCCGTAGTCTCCACAACCATCGGCGCCGAGGGCCTCTCAGTCAATCCCCCGCAAGACATCCGGCTAGCCGATACCCCGCAACTCTTCGCCTCCCACTGTCTGGAACTCCTCGCCAGTCGCGAAATCCGCGATCGCATATCCCGTTCAGCGTTCGAAATGGTGAACGCCCATTTCTCCTGGGAGCACATAGCCCGCTGCTTCGAAGCCATCATGAAAAACGGCTCCTCGCCTGGCTGATGCAACGCATCTCCGTCGCCCGTGATGTTAGCCTGAAATATGCTGGACAAATTACTCACCGAGCAGCCCAATCCGGCCTCTGCTTCCATCGACACGCTACCCACGGAGCAGGCCCTTCGCATCATCAACGCCGAGGACCAAAGAGTGGCTGCAGCGGTGGAACTCGAGATCCCGGCGATCGCGCGCGCCGTGGACGCGATTGTCGCCGCGCTGGAAAAGGGCGGCCGGCTGTTCTACCTCGGCGCCGGAACCAGCGGGCGGCTCGGCGTGCTCGACGCATCGGAGATCCCGCCCACATTCAGTGCGCCGCCGGAAATGGTGCAGGGAATCATGGCCGGCGGCGAAGCGGCGCTGAGCCGCGCCACCGAAACCACCGAGGACGATCCAGCCATCGGTGTGCGCGACCTCTCCGCACGCGGCTTCACGGCAAAGGACGTGCTGGTAGGAATCGCGGCGAGCGGGAGAACGCCCTACGTGCTGGGAGCGGTGGCGGAAGCCAGAAGGCTGGGCGCGGTCACCGTCGGAATCTGCTGCACGCCCGATGCGGAGCTGTCACGCGCCGTCGATTTCGCGATCGCGCCGCTGGTCGGGCCCGGAAATCGTGGCCGGCAGCACGCGCATGAAGGCCGGCACCGCGCAGAAACTGGTCTTGAACATGCTCTCTACGGCAGCGTTCATCCGGTTGGGCTATGTTTACGGCAACCTGATGGTCAACGTCCAGCCGAAGAACGAGAAGCTCGTGGATCGCGCCGCGGCGGATCATCGCGCAGGCAGCCGGCGTTTCGCCCGAGCGCGCCGCGCGAACTGCTGGCGGAGAGCGGCAGCAGCGTGCGCACCGCGATCGTGATGGGCAAGGCCGGCATCGACCGCGCAGGAAGCGGAGCGGCGTCTGGCCGCAGCCCGCGGACGCGTTCGACAGGCGCTGGGCGAATGAGAAAGGATTCCCGGAATAGATTATGGATAAATTCGTGATTACTGGCGGAGCCGCGCTCCGCGGAGAAATTCCCACCAACGGCTCGAAGAACTCGGCGCTGCCGGCGCTGGCGGCCGGCGCTGCTGACCGATGAAGCCGTCACCCTGCATCGCGTGCCCCGCGTGCGCGACATCCGCACCATGGAGCGCCTGCTGGTGGATATCGGAACCACCGTGGACGTCGAGGGCGAAACCGTGCGCATGCGCACCGAGCGCATCCTGAGTCCCGGAGGCGCCCTACGAACTGGTCAAGACCATGCGCGCGTCCAGCCTGGTGCTGGGCCCGCTGGTGGCGCGTTCCGGCCGGGCGCGCGTGTCTCCTGCCCGGCGGCTGCGCCATCGGCGCGCGGCCCATCAACCTGCACATCTTCGGGCTGGAGCAGCTGGGCGCCACCATCAATCAGGCGCACGGATATATCGAGGCCGTGGCGCCCGATGGTCTGCGCGGCGCCACCGTGCACTTCGACCGCATCACCGTCACCGGCACCGAAGACCTGATGATGGCCGCCGTGCTGGCCAAGGGCGAAACCGTGCTGCGCAACGCCGCGCCCGCGAGCCGGAAGTGGTCGATCTGGCGGACCTGCTCATCAAGATGGGCGCCCGCATCGAGGGCGCCGGCACCTCCACCATCCGCATACAGGGCGTCGAGCGCCTGGGCGGCGCGGAGCACACCATCATCGCCGATCGCATCGAGGCCGGAACGTTCCTGGTGGCGGGCGCGATCACCGGCGGCGACCTCACGGTGACCCGCTGCAACCCGGAACACCTGGGCGCGCTCGTGTCCAAGCTGCAACAATGCGGGGTGGAAGTGACACAGCCGGATGACACGTCGCTGCGCGTCCGCGGCATCCGGACGGCTGCGCAGCGTCGATATGACCACCGAAGAGTATCCCGGCTTCGCCACCGACCTGCAGGCGCAATACATGGCGCTGATGACCCAGGCGGAGGGCATCGCGATCGTCGTGGAGACGATCTTCGAGAACCGCTTCATGCACGCGCAGGAGCTGGCGCGCATGGGCGCCAACATCCGCCTCGACGGCAGGCAGGCCATCGTCGCCGGCCCGCGCGAGCTGACCGGCGCCGGCGTGATCGCGAGCGACCTGCGCGCCAGCGCGTCGCTGGTGCTGGCCGCGCTGGTGGCGAACGGCGAAGACGGTGATCGACCGCGTCTACCACATCGATCGCGGCTATGAGAAAATCGAGGCGAAACTGGCCGGCGTGGGCGCAAAGATCCGGCGCGTGGAGTGAATAGACGATGGCACACAATCCTGGATTTCTGAAAGCTGGTGAACGACGCCAAGGCGCGCGTCACAGGAGATCGGATCTCGACGGCTTATCAAGAAGATGCGCGACGGCCGGTGAGGCCCACATTCTGGTGGACACGCGCGAAGACAACGAGTGGGCCGCCGGCCACGTCGCCGGCGCCGTCCACCTCGAGCAAGGGCATCATCGAGCGCGATATCGAAACCGCAGGTCCCGGACAAGGACACCAAGCTGGTGCTGTACTGCGGCGGCGGATTCCGCTCCGCGCTGGTGGCCGACAATCTGCGACAGATGGGCTACACGCAGGCCATCTCGCTCGACGGCGGCTGGCGCGGCGCTAAAGAGCATCCCGTTGAATAGCTGCGGCAGCTAATCCGGCCGCATCCGGCCGAGTGTATAGTGCGAGCGCAGCTCGCCCATGGCACTATCCAGCCCGCTTGAGGGCCTGCGGCCACGATTTGCCGCCGCACAATATCATCCGCGGTAACAGTTACAATACTTTCAGGTCTTAATAGCAGATTATGCCCCGGCGCCTCGCCCGGAAGCTGATGCTCTCGATCACCGTCATCGTGATCATTGTGGCGGCAGTCTCCGGACTCGTCAACGTTACAACCGAAGAGCAGCAGCTCCTGAACACCATTATTCCTGGGCGCCGATCAACTCTCCAAAGGCCATCACCAGCGCAACATGGCACGCCATGTTGGACGACCATCGCGAAGGCCGCCTATCAGGTGATGCAGACCATCGCGCTCAAACAGGGGATCGACCGCATACGCATGTTCAATCGCGCCGGCCAGGTGATGTTCTCCACCAATCCGGAGGACGAGGCCGGTACTGCCGAGAACACTGCCGGAAGCCAGACCTCCCGACCTGCCCACGCGCGTGCGCATCTTCCGCGGAGCCAACGGCGGCCGCCGGCTCGGCCATGGCCACGCCGATCTACAACGAACCCTCGTGCAGCCAGGCGCAGTGCCACGCTCATCCCGCCGAGATGAAAGTGCTCGGCGTGCTGGACCTCCGGCTGAACCTGGAAAGCGTGGACCACGAAGTGTGCGGCCATGAAGTTCCGCGTCCTGCTGGTCACCGCGGTCGAAGTCACGCTGATCAGCCTGTTCATCATCTACTTCACGCGCCGCTTCCTCAGCCGGCCGATCGACAAGCTGATCGAAGGCACCAAGGCGGTGAGCCAGATGGAACTCGACCAGCCGCTCGACATCGTGGGCAGCAGCGAGGAACTCGACGAACTGGCGCGCTCCTTCGATGTGATGCGCGACCGCCTGCGGACTGGCGCTCGGCGAGATCAACCAGTTCACCCAGAACCTCGAAACCAAGGTCGAAGAGCGCACGCAGCAACTCAAGGCCGCGCAGAAGAAGCTGTTGCAGAGCGACCGCCTGGCCTCGCTCGGACAGCTGTCCGCCAGCGTCGCGCACGAAATCAACAACCCGGTCTCCGGCGTATTGAACCTCTCCATGCTGCTGCAGCGCATGCTGAAAGACGACGGCATCCGCAAGAATCGCATCCCGGAATTCCGCAAGTATCTCGGGCCAGGTAACCAGCGAGACCGCCCGCGTGGGGCGCATCGTGAGCGACCTGCTGGCGTTTTCCCGGCGCGGCAAGCCGCAGCGCGCGCCCGCCGATCTCAACAAGTATCCTGCGCATGACGCTCTCCCTGGTGGAACACAAGATGAAGCTGAGCAACGTGGCGGTCGAAACCACGTTGTGCGAGACCTTCCGGCAGCGCCCTGCGACCCCTCGCAGATCCAGCAGGTGGTGCTCAACCTGGTGTCTGAACGCGACCGAAGCCACGCAGAGTCAAGACGGACGGCGCGTGACGGTTTCCACCGCCGAAGGAGACGGTGTCGTGCTGCTTGCATGTCTCCGACAACGGCGAAGGCATTCTGCCGGAGAACCTGGCCAAAATCTTCGACCCGTTCTTCACGACCAAGCCGGAAGGCAAGGGCGTCGGGCTCGGCCTGGCGGTCGTCGTACGGAATCATCGAAGCCCACGGCGGCGATATCGAGGTCAAAAGCACCGTGGGAGAGGGCACGACGTTTACCGTGTCGCTGCCACTGGTGCCGCCTCCCGCGCGCGGACGGAAGCTCCGCCTGCGGTGCTGGCGCGTAGGGAATGAAGTATCTGTATGTGGCCGCGACCGAAGAGGTGGAGCGCGAGGCGCTGCGGCAGTGACCGCGCGTGTGGCGGCGGAATTCGAGGTCCGGTGCGCAGCATGGAACTGGGCAGCATCGATTTCGCCTTCGACGCGGAGCGCCGCCAGTACGGCTCCATTCCCGTGCTCGATATGCTGCTCCGGCGATGTCCCGCGGATGCCGCGCAAATTGCTGGCGGTGACGGAGCGCGATCTGTTCATCCCGGTGCTCACCTTTCGTCTTCGGACAGGCGCAACTGGGCGGCCGCGTGGGCGTGGTTTCCTTCGCCCGCCTGCGGCAGGAATTCTATGGGCTCGCGGCCCAACCGCGAGATTTTTCTGGAGCGGGCTTACAAGGAAGCGCTCCACGAGACCGGCCATACCTGTTCGGGCTGGTGCACTGCGCGGAACGGAAGTGCGCGATGTCGCTCGCCACCACAGTCCGCCGAGATCGATCTGAAAGAGGACGCATTCTGCGCCGCCTGCGGAGCGCGGTTAGCAGCGTCATCCCAGGGGACACAGGTATGAAGACTCACTGGCAGATTCTGGTGGTGGACGACGAAGAGGTGATGTGCGAATCGCTGGCCGCCTGGCTCCGCGAGGACGGGTACGTCGTGGACACCGCTTCCTCCGGCCGCGATGCGGTGGAGAAGGCGCAGGCTGCGCGACTACGCCATCTACTTTGTCGACCTGAAGATGCCCGGCGGCATGGATGGCATCGAAACCATGATGCAGATCCGGCGCTTGCACCCGACGCCTCAATCATCATCATCACGGCCTACGCCACGGTGGACACGGCGATCACCGCGATGAAGGAAGGCGCGCAGGAATACATCGTCAAGCCGTGCAATCCTCGAGGAAATCTCGCTGCTGGTCAACCGCATCATCAAGGTCAAGAACCTGCAGCGCGAGAACGCCATTCTGCGCAAGAAAACTGACGCGGCAGTATCGTGGTGCACGATGTGGTGAGCAAGAATCCGCGGATGCAGGAGATCATGGCGCTGTGCGGCGAGATCGCCAGCCTGCGCAGCACGGTCCTGATCCAGGGCGAGAGCGGCACCGGCAAGGAACTCGGTGGCGCGCGCCATCCACAACGCGGGCGATCGCGCGTCGAAGCCCTTCGTGGCGGTGAGCTGCGCGGCGCTTGCCGAGACGCTGCTGGAGAGCGAGCTCTTCGGCCACGAGAAGGGCTCGTTCACCGGCGCCAACCAGCAGAAGCGCGGAAAGTTCGAGATGGCCGACACCGGCACCATCTTCCTGGATGAGATCGGCGACATTTCGCCGAAGTTGCAGGTGGACCTGCTGCGCGTCCTGCAGGATCGCGCCTTTTACCGCGTCGGGCGGCAGCGAAGAGGTGCGCGTCGACGTGCGCGTAGTGGCGGCGACCCACGTGAATCCTGCAGCAGGCGGTGGCGGAAGGCAAATTCCGCGACGATCTGTATTACCGCCTGAACGTGATCGAGATTCGCATTCCCCCGCTGCGCGCGCGGCGCGAGGACATTCCGCTGCTGGCCGATCACTTCGTGGAGCGCCTCTCCCACGAGCTGGGTAAAGACGTCAGCGAGGTCAGCGAGGGAGCGCTACGCCTGCTGCTCGATCACAACTGGCCGGGCAACGTCCGCGAGACTGGAGAACGCCGTGGAGCGTGCCATGGTGACGTCGCCGCGGGCCTGTGTTGACCGAGAGTGATTTCGCGTTCCTGGCTCAGACAGCGGCGCCCGCGGCGCCCGTCTGGGCGGATCCCCGCCGGCATGACGATGCAGGAGATGGAGAGGGTGCTGATCATCGCCACCATCTCAGCGCACACAAGGCAACATCAAGGAAGCCGCCTCGGTGCTGGGAATCGACCGCTCCACGCTCTACGAGAAGATCAAGAAGTACGACATCCCGCGATAGGGTCGTCGCCCCGGATCCTCCTCCTCGGCAAATTTGCGCACGAGCTTCGGCTGGTTCATGATGGCACGCATCAACTCCTCGATTTCATCGGGGCGCATGCGGAATCGCCTGCAAAGTTGCCATGCACAGAGACCAAACATGAGAAATATCTTCTGGAAACGCCACTTCATGCAGAGACTCTCCTCACGACAGCGCGATCATTACCGCCCCAACCGAGTCACGACATCGAGCCACGACATCGAGCCGCAACCGTGTAGGGGCGGTGAGCGGCAGCGAATAGCCGTAGGAGGCTCGCGCAGCGAGCCGGGGGCAGAAGTGGAGATGACGGAAGGTCGCACCCGCTCGAAAACGCGGCGAACCGAAACCGTCGTCAGGCAACCGCAAAAGGCGATAAAGCGGAATCAGAATCGCTGCGGATTGTGCGCCGGCTGCCGGGGCGAACGCCGCACACAGCAGGCGCACGACCATCGGCAGCGCGAGCAGTTTCCGCGGGGAATGCATCTTCAACCTGCAGTAATCGTACCGCAACAGCTATCCTGGCAGATATGTACTATCGGGAGTTCGCTCCGGGCGAGGATGCGGGCCGTGTTCGTCGAACGCTATTGGGTGCTGGAAGGCGCCGCTCCGGGCATCGTCCAACGTCGTCAAAGCCGGACGGACGCCCGGAACTGATCCTGCACTTAGGGCAGCCATTCGAATCCTTGCAGAACGGGCTTTGGGAGAGGCAGCCGCGCTGTTGCCTCGCCGGGACAACCTCACCGGGTTCTCTACACGCTGCGCGCGCCTGGCGCCACGCGCGCTCTGGGAGTCCGTTTCCGGCCGGGCGGCGCTGCCCAGTTGCCCGGCGTGCCGATGCAGGAACTCACGGATCGCGGCGTCCCGGCCTGCGATCTCGGGCTCGACGAGTCTGGCCGAACGCGCCACACTGCCTCGACGACGCCGGAACGCGCGGCCAAGCGCCGAGCGGGGGCCAGTCGGACCCGCTGGACGGATAGGCCGGCATCGCCCGCTGGCGCTCTCGCCGATCGCCGCGGCCGCGAAGCGGCGCTGCTCGGCGTCAGCCCGCGCCAGTTGAGCGGCGCCGCGAGGCTGCGTGGAGTGTCGCCCAAATACTTCTCTGCGCGCATTCGCCGGTTTCAGCGGGCCTTCGCATGCCACATGGAGAGACGCCGTGGCGGCGGCGGCAGGGTAGATTGCCTGCGGCAGCCTGCGGATAGCTCACGACCACAGGCCCACCTGATCGGGCGACTTCCGCGCCTTTGCCGGCGAGCCGCCGCCTCTCGCACCTGCTGGCCGCCGATGATCTGGCGCGGCAATTTCGCTCGCATTTTCCAAGACGCGCTCGGTCCAGCGCGGGTAAGCTGGTTCTGCTGAGGGAGCATGAAATTCGCGCCGTTTTCCTGATGGCCACTGGAATTGCCCTGGCGCAATCCGTGGTGACTGAACCTGGCCGACGCCAAATGGACCTACGACAAGGGCGATCCGCCGGGCTCGAGAGCGTCTTTTACGCGAGGACGCGCCAGACCGGCGGATGTGAATTAGCTGGTCCGGTCCCGGCCGGACACGTGATCGCGCCACACTGGCACTCGGTCAACGCGGCGTGATCCGTGGCGGAAGGAAAGCTGGCGCGCGCTGAGCTCGGGGCCGGAAACCGTGCTAAACCCGGCGGCTTCGCGTACTTACCCGCGAAGGCGCAAGCGATTGTCCCGCGTCTCCAAAACGCGCTGCACATTCTATATTCACTGGGACGGCAAATTGGACAATCACGAAAGCGCAGTAGATCGCTCAGGCGCGGATAAGCGCCGGCGATCTTCCTCACCAATCCGTGGAACCGATGAAGCCAAGGTGTGTGGTCAAAGAACATGAAGGAGGTACTCGCCCGGATCACGTGGATCCCGGTTGGCGTGGCAGATCTGTAGCGCGCCCTCGGTGAGCGCGCCCCGTGCCGGCGCCACATGATCATCGCGGCGCCACTTACCCCGCCTCCACGCTCTCGAAGCAGCGGGTTGGTCACCGTCGGGGAGGTCATCAACAGGACGCTATCGACGGCTGGCCGGATGTCCCGCAAGTGGGGCGAAGCAGCGGGCACCGTCGATTTCCGCGGCCTCGAGGTGCACGGGCACCGGCTCGTAATTCCGAGTTTTGAACTCGCGGAAGAGGCGCTCGCGAGAAATCCTTCGGCTGGCGGGAGACGCCGATAAACGCAAAGCGCTTCTGCGCCAGAAAGTCCCGGATGCTACTTCATATGCGTGTCACATCGGGATCTTCGACCTCCGTTATAGTGTAGCGTGGCGATGCTTAGCGGCGCCACGGGTACAAGACACGATATTCCGGGATCGCTGTGGGCGAGTCCTTCTGGGCCTTGATCGACCTTCTCCGCGCCAGACAAGCGAATCTGCCTTTTTGCACCAGCGCCTTGAAAGGCCTGTGGCTTCTGGCGATCATCTGATGGCTGACCGCTATCGCGCTCTTCTGGCGGCTCTCCGATTCGCTCCACAGATGGAGGTACACAAGAAAGCGCGGAGGGCGCCCGATCGTGACCCACCAGGTCGCGCATCAACACGTCAATGACATAGTCATCCATCGCTATCATTTTTATTACTATAGTATATTACACTATTGCGTGCAGTAAGACATTGACGGTATCAGCAGACTTCGGCTACTCTCGCTGAATGATCAAAGCCATCAAATTTGTTTCCGTCCCCGCATCCGACCAGACGGGATCGGGCGCTCGCCTTCTACACCACGAAACTAGGCTTCCGCATACTCACCGATCAACAGTTCGGTGAGAAGCAGGCGTTGGATTGACGCTGTCCAATCCCGGGCGCGGAACGCGGCGTAGTCCTGTTCACGCCGTGACGGGCATCAGGACCGCATAGGAACGTTCTCCGCAATATCTTTTCAGTCGACGACGTACAGCGCACCTATGACGAACTCAGCGCGCGCGGCGTGGAGTTCACCACCCCGCCCACCAAACAGCCGTGGGGAACCCGTACTGTTTTCAAGGACCCGGACGGGAATCAGTTCGTGATGTCGGCGAGGTGATGCAAGTCGCCGAATGATGTGGATAGAGTCAAGCCCAGATGGCGGACGCGGGAACAATGCGGCGATGCACCGTACTTCTCCGCGGCTCAAGCCTGCTGGAATCAGCGGCAAGTCATCGCGGGTTGAAACCTCGCATTGACGAATTCTCGCGCCTTGTGGGCGACACCGGTGAGTCTTTGGGTGTCCCAGTACGCTCAACTGATTGCCGCCGCACTCGAGTTTCAGCCGGACCTTGATTGTTGAGCTTGGGCCGGGGCTTTGCGCAATTCCGACCTGCGCATTTACCGAGGCCGCACAACCGGTTGGGAACACGCCCGTGGCTTGAGTCTGGATCAATATCCGAATTGGAGGGAAACGGCTCTCTCGACGGTTGCAGGTATTGGTAGAGCCGTCGTGGTTTAAACCGCTTCAAGCGGTAGAAACTCAGATCTGTACTTTCGACTTCAAAGAGCACTCGCCGGCGCGCGCGCGTTCTGTTGTTTTGGGATGCCCACGGCTTTGACGTGGCTGAAGTAGTCCTGGGACGCAATCATGCCGGAACTCGCTACCCGGGAGCACCTGGTGATCATGCGCACGACATCCTCGATCTGCGTTACCAGGAAGTCGTACCCTGAGCTATGGCGAGAACGAATTGTGGACCGGCGGGAACTGCACCAGCCGGTATCTGCAACTCGGGTTCCTGGTGTCCGGCGTGGAGCAGGCGATCTCAATCCTGACTTTTCCACTCGCAACCGGCTACCGTTGCAGCACTTGCGATCACAGCCTGTTCACGGAGTTAGGCGCTACCCGGGCGGCGGAGCTTCGCATCGTTATGGGGAGATATGTTCTCGCGGAACGGGCATTGGCTCGATTTCAGCCTGCGGGAAGCGGCCGGTCCATTGACGTTTCCGAAGTTGCGAGAGGCATCTCGCTCTGAGTGGTGCCGGCGGCTCGTGAGACGATCCTGCATGATCTCTCGCCGCTTTCACCGCGCTGGCGGCCGACGTGCCGATGGATCATCCTGGAAGCCGCCAGGAAAGGCAAGGACAAGGAGATCGAAGCGCTCCTCGCCAAAGGGTCCGACATCGAGGCCAGGGACAAGGAGGGCCGCACGCCGCTCATGCTCGCCGCCCAATACGGCCGCACCGCCAGCGTGCGGATGCTTCTCGACAAGGGCGCCAAGGCCGATGCCCGCGACGCCCATCGCTGGAACGCGCATTCATGCTGGCCTGCTCGCGCCTTCCGGGCGGCGTGGTCCACACCACGCACGATGCAGGTTGCTCGAAACTCCTGCCGCAGCCGAAGCGCTTCCGCGTCGCCATCACCGCCAGCTGGGCACCGGGAAAGCGCTTCTTCAGTTCTTGTTTCATGCGCTCTGAGGATCTGACACAACACCTCCGCCAGCTTCATCCCGACGGCATGGTCATCGAAGCCTTGCAGCATTTCGCCCCCACCTCCGGGCCGCGACCTCATCGCCTTCTGTCATCGGCCTGACGCCCGCGCGGCAACAGCGAGATTTCCGAGAGGCCCACACCCAAAGACGTCGATGCCGTCCTCGACCCTGTTGGTAGAACCCGGCGTGGCCTGTGTCCAACAGGCGGATCAGATCAGCATGCGGATCCAGGCCAGCGTTGACGGCGCGCCGGAGAAAGCCGCGCCGCTCCTCGGAAAGACCTTCGGCGGCGCGGGCCGTCAAGACGGCATGCGCGGCCAGGCCGCCACCAACCCGAACCAGCACGCAGCCGCTCTTTGAGTCCTGGGCCAAGTCGCAGGACGGGACGATCTATTGGGCCGTGCTGACTGCTCTGCTGTCTGGACTGATACAATTCACACACATGCCCGCGTATCCGCCGCCAAAGACCCTCGGCCAGGCCCTCGGCCGCAATCCCGACCGGCTCACACTGGAAGAGCGCGCTGCCCTGGCCGGCAAGATGATCGCGCTCGAAGTCTACACGCCCGGACACGTTTCCCTTCCGGCGCATCGAAGCCATCGGCGATTCGATCGATGCCTGCGTCCGCATGTTGCAGGAGCGCGGTCTCGACCCGCGCCGCTTCGAGTACTCCCCGCTCGGCCCGGCGTATTAGAAGCCGCTCGACTTCACTCTGCCCCTAGCGACTTCAGAGGATCGATGCGCGCGGCCCTCCAGGCAGGAACTGCCGTGGCCACGATCGCGACTCGAGTACCAATGCGATTACCATCGCAAAGGTCAGTACGTCTGTCGCCGCCACACCGTACAGACAGGGCTGCCAGAAAACGAGTCAGTAGCAACGCAGCAACAATGCCCCCGGCGACACCGTACAGAGTGACCTTCAAACCTTGCGTCAGGATCATCGCAAAGCACTCCCCGCCGCGTCGCGCCCATGGCCACGCGCACAACCCAATCTCATAAGTTCTCTGACTCACCCAGTAAGACATCAGACCGTAGGATTCCAACGGCGGCGAGCAATATCGCCGTTCCGGCAAAGCCGAGGAAGACTTGCATGGTGGAACGGAAGCCGGCGATCGACCCGACACGATATCGTCCAACGATTGCAGCTTACCGACCGGCACGTTCGGATCCTGATCTTCGGCCAACTGCTGGATGGCGCTTCTGACAAAGCCACTGTCCGAGCTGCGCGCGGGCGAGTAGCGTCATGGACGCGGGAATCTGCCCATCCTGCCGGATCGCCTGCGGGTAGGGCATGTAGATCGCGCCGGGAACAAAGGCCGGAAGACCCTCGCTCAATGTGGACTGATGCACATCCCCCACCACTCCCACGACGGTGCGCCAGTCCTGTCCGCCCGTCGATTTGATGTGCTTTCCGATCGCGCTCTGGTTTGGCCAGAAACGCTTCGCGGTGGCTGCCGAAATTACCACGACGCCGGCCGACCGCGGTCCGTCGGAGCGCGAAAGGTAACCGCCCGTCCAGGAGAGGGATGCGCATGATGCGAAAATACTCCGGACTGACAGCGTCCAAACCAGAACAGCGGTGCCGGATGCTCGATCGGTTTTGGGGTGTCCTTCGACATCGACCGCAATCGTCGGTAGTTGTCCGTCGAGCGGAACGGAATTCGTCACGGCGGCGGCCTGAACGCCGGGAATGCTGCTCGTGCGCTCGAGCAGCCGGTCGTACAGAGGCGATGCAAGCCGCGCGCTGCGTGCAGGTGAATCTGATTGCGGGCTGATGCGGACGGTCGAGGATGTGCGCGGGATCAAAGCCCGGGTTCGTGTCGGACAGCTTTGTAGAGACTTCTCAGTCAGAAGGCCGGCACTGACCAGCAGGACCAGGGTAAGCGCCACCTCGCCGGAGATGATCAGGCTTCGCACGCCAGTCCAGAAGCCCGAGGTGGAGCGCTGGCTCCCGGTCTTGATGGTCTCCGCGATGTCCACTTGCGATGCGCTCAAGGCGGGCGCGATTCCCGATGCCAGGCCGGTGCAGATCGCGAGCGCGGTGACGGCCGCGAGGATCTGCCAATCGATCACGGCTTAGGCCAGGCCCGGCAGTGAGGCTGGCAGTAAGGACTTGAACACGGCAAGCGCGCCCGTCGCGAGAAGAATCCCGAGAGCGGCGCCCGCCAGTGCGAGTCCCACGCTTTCCGTCAGCAACTGGCGAATCACGCGCAGGCGGCCGGCGCCCAGGGCGGCGCGAAGTGCCATTTCCCGGCGCCGCGTGGTGGCGCGGGACAGCAGCAGGCTCGCGACGTTGGCGCACGCAATGAACAAGACCAGCGCGACACAGGAAAGCAGGATGATGAGCTTGCCGCGGACGTCGCCGACGATGTCCTGCTGTAGCGGAATCGCCGTCGCATCCGCGTTGAAGTCTCGCGCCATGGGATACGGGAATGTGCCCCTGAATGCCGACATCAGGTTGCGGACCTCCGACTGTGCCGCAGGGAGCGTGGCGGCGACGGCCGAAGGCGGGCAATCAGCGGCATGAATTCGCTTCCCCAGTATTCCAGAAAGTTGGATGAATCCAGACGCATGGGCACCCATAGTTGAACCCTGGCGGAAGGATAGGTGAAGCCGGCTGGCATGACGCCCACAATCTCGCGATCGGCGCCGTCCAGTCGGATCACCCGACCCAAGACAGATGGATCGCCGCCGAAGCGTTCTTTCCACAATCCGTAGCTGATGATCACGACGTTGTCGCGCCCGGGCGACTCTTCTCCCGGGTTGAAGCTTCTTCCCCGGCGACCGGCGCCCCGAGCACCGAAAGGAAATCCGGCGAAGCCATGCTCCCGGTCACGCTGTCCGCCGGACCCTGGCCTGTCAGATTGAATTCCGAACCCGTGCTGACCGCGGCGATATCCATGGTGCGTGCCCGCGCCTGAAAAAACGGCAGGCCCGCGCGCGGATAGATTCCGGTGATCGCGAACCAGGCGTTCGGGCTGCGCTGTATGGCAAAGGGCGAACCAGCAAGGCGTTCACCAGCGAGAACATGGCGGCATTTCCACCGATGCCCATCGCCAGCGAAAGCACGGAGATTCCAGTGAAATACGGGAGTACGCCCGTACATGCGCAACGCAAAGCGTAAATCTTGCACATACAATTGACGCACGTCGAGCCCGCAAGGTTGGGAATTCCAGAGGGGCTTGCATCGGGCGAATTCCGCGAGGATAATCCCTGGAAGGGGTGATATAAAATGCGCAACTTGTTTCTGATCGGTTTTTGCGCCTGCGGCTGTGAGTCGCCGCGGCCGATGCGCCCTACGTGGGCAAGTGGAAGATGAACGCCGCCAAGAGTGATTTTGGCGACACCTCGGTTACCTACGAGCAGATGCCCGGCGGCGAAATAAAGGCCACCATGGACGGCCAATCGTACACCTTCAAGACCGACGGCAAGGACAATAAGACTCCCTGGGGCACGACCATGGCCGCCAAGACCGTGGATGCCAACACATGGGAGATGACCGAGAAGACCAACGGTAAGGTGAGCAATACCTCGACCATGAAGCTCTCGGCCGATGGGAAGATGCTGAGCCTGGACAGCAAGCGCGTCAAGGCGGACGGCGGCGATTTCCAACGATTCCATGACCTTCCAGCGTGTTTCCGGCGGACCGGGACTGGCCGGCAAGTGGAAGACCAAGAATCTCACGAGCAGTTCACCCGAAACGATGAGCCTGGCCCCGAATGGCAGCGATGGTGTCACGCTATCGCTGGGTAACGAGGGTGGTGTCTGCGCCGCCAAATTCGACGGCAAGGACTATCCCGCCAAGGGTACGATGTGGCCTCCCGGGTGGACGTGCGTGATCGCGAAGAACGGCGAGCGCGGCCATCGACCTCACCTGGAAGAAAGACGGCAAGGACATGTACAAGACCACGCTGGAAGCCTCCGCCGATGGCAAAGTGCTGACGGAAACCGGGTCGGCCGCGGGCGTGAATGAGAAGTTTAAAGTAGTCTACGACAGGCAGTAGGTTCACCTACTGCTTCTGGCGGTCCACTCGATGGGCGGGAAGTCACCGCCGCCGGCCATCTGGCTGGTGAACTTGATCTCGCTGCCGGCGATCTTGCCCTTGTAATTCAGCTTCACGTCCTGATCGCCAATCTTGGCGTCGATCGTAAAGGTCACGGTATCGCCTTCCACCTTGCCGTCGTTGATGGTCGATTTGCCGGTGAAGGAACTGACCGTCTCGCCGGTGACCTTCGTGCCTTCCTGCTTGAAGGTGAAGGTCCTCTCCAGCGCGCCGTTCGGCCCTTCGGCGGTTGCCTTCCAGTTGCCGCTGATGTCCGCGGCCAATGCGCTGAAGGCGAATAGTGTAAACAATATCGATAGCCATTTCATAGAGAGCAAACTCCTTTCCGCAGTGTAAGTATACACTGGGGCAGGCGCTCGGTATCACCCACATTTCAGACCTGGAAGTCTGTAGAAAATCGCGACACATGCGTTGATTCTCCACGCTTTCCGCCGCTGGCACACCGATTGCACTTCTTCCTCTGCTTCGGCTCAATCTGATGCCAGTCTGCGCGATTTCACGCAGGCGGCTGTTGCAAAGGACGGCACCCATGACGCTCGCCGCAATCGAACACCCCACCGACTACTTACGCGCCCTGCCCGGAGACGATGTCCGCCAGATCCTGTGGCGCTTCGCCGATCGCTACGATCTGCAAATGCTGGTGCAATCCGTCCGCGCCGTGGCGCGCGGACCGGTGGCAAGGCTGGTGGCATCGGGCGCCCGCAACACCCATGAGTGGACGCCGGACAAACAGGCGCTGCTGAAATCCTTCGACGAATCCGGCATCACCGGCGTGTTCATGGACCCGTCGCAGGGCGGCTTCATCGAGGGCCCGAAGAATCTGGCGCTGGCGCTGGTGGCTTTCGAACTGGCCTGGGTGGATGCGGGCGCGGCCACCGGCAGCCTGGCCGGCTGCCTGGCCCTCTCGCCGATCCACGAGCGCGGCACCCAGGAACAGCGCGACCATTACATGGCGCTTTGCGCGCCGCCCCAGCCCGGGGAAGAACGGCAGCCCTGGCGGGGCGCTTTCTGCCTCACCGAGCCCATCCCCTACGTGGGCGTCGAAACCGGCATGCTGGGCGGCAAGGTGCGGGTCAGCGAGTGGGCAGAGGGGCAGGAGCCCATGCTGCGCGTCGAAAAGCGCGGCCGCTTCATCACCAACATGGGTTTCGCCAATTTCGTGACTGCCGCCGTGGAATCGGACGACCCGCGCCTCAAGGGCACCTGCATGGTCATCCTGGAAGAAGGCGATCCCGGAACCTTCGACCGCGGCACGCCGACGCGCAAGCTGGTCCACCAGCTCTCTTCCACGCGCGACCCCATCTTCGCCCTCAACGTCCCGGCCAGCCGCATCATTGGCGGATACACCGTGAAGGACGGCGTGATCGTTCCCAGGTACAGCCACGGTGAAGTCATCGAGGCGGTTTTCCGCCGCACCCGCGTCACGGTGGCGATCATGACCTCGGCCAAACTGCTGAGCGCCGTCGAGCCGGTGATCCGCTATCACCGCAATCGCTTCCGCGGCGGATCGATCGCCACTCCCGGGTCGCCGCGCCACGAATTGGGCCTGCAGCTCAAGCAGGACGTGGTCCACCGCCTGGTGGATGTGTGGGCGACGGTGGAAGCCAGCGCCGCCCTGGGATTCGAAGCCGCCGCGCGTGTTCGACCAGCTCGATCCGCTGGAGAAGCAGAAGGCGGAAATCATGGCGGCGCGCGGGCCTCACCGGCGGCTCTTCGGTAATGAAGGCGATGCGCCAGGTACAGAAGGACGCCATCGAATTCCTGCACGGCAAGCGCAGCGATCTGCAGAGACGATCCGCTGGTGCAGTACGCCATCCTCGATAGCGTGGCCAACGTGCTTTGCCCCGCCTGCAAGCTGTGGAATACGGGCCACGGCGCGCAGATGATGCGCGAGGCGGTCAGCCTGATGGGCGGCTACGGCATCACCGAGGATTGCCCCGGATTCCTCGGCCACAAGTGGATGGACTCCGCAGCTCGAAGCCACCTACGAAGGTCCCGAAGCCGTGCAGCGCCGCCAGCTCAGCGTCACTATGACCGACGAGCTCTTCCTGACGCAGTTCCGCCAGTGGATCCGCGAAATGCGCATGATCGCCAACGACCGGCCCGAGACCGGCGCCTGCTCACTGGCCACGGCCATGCAGCTCTGGCTGTGGAGCCTCAACCACCTTCAGAAGGCCACCGATGCCGACGGCGGCAAGCTCTATCAGGGCTCGCGGCAGGGCGTCACCTTCCCGCTGGCCGACGCGCTCTGCTGGCTGCTGGCTTCACGCTGCCAGATTCTGGATCTGCTGGAACTGGAGAAGCGAGGCCCCGAGGTTCCCACCGTGGCCGAAGGTCTACAGGGATTGACCGCGTTCCTTACGGACCTCTGCCACGTGCAATCCGGCGCACGCCGCCGGAGAAGTGGGACGCGTGTGCGCCGAGCTGGTCCACGGCTATAATCGCCATCCCTCCTGGGATACCGAAGGCTGCGCCCAGTGCTATCAGGCGGAGGATCTGGAGTGCATGGAGGCGTTGATCCCCGGCATCGCCAGCCTGGCGCGCGGCTACACCGACGTGATCGAGAACTCCGGGGCCCACGAGAGTAAGGCCGGCCCCTGTGTGCGCTTCCACGGACTGGAGCAGTTCGCCACCCTGCGCCTGCGCATGGACGGCTGCCTGACCGGATCGCAACTGGCCAAGGATCGCGCCGCCGACGCGCTCACCAAGGTCATGATCCCCGAAGCGCTGGACTACCCCGCATGAGCGGCGCGGAGATGGATCGCCAGACGATGGATGTGGACATCGTCTGTGTCGGCTTCGGCCCCGCCACGGCCGGTTTCTGACCACGCCTCGCGCCATCTGGTGAACCCGGACGGGACACCCGCGATCGAGAGCCCCAGCAATCCAGGGCTGCCGTTGCAGGTGATGTGCTACGAGCGCGCCGACGACGTCAGCTTCGGCGTCTCCGGCGTGGTGACGCGCGCCCGCGGCATACGCGCCAGCCTGCCCGATCTGGATCCCAGCCGGATTCCCATGGCGGTTACCGTCAAACAGGAGAAGGTGGCCTACCTGCTGGATCCTAACGATGCCAGCCGCCGCTCCGCCACGATGCACTTCGGCGACGGCCTGATTCGCTCGTTGGGCATGGCCAGGGACCACGCCGTGGAGCTGCCCTACATTCCGCCTTTCCTGCATAAGGAAGGCGGCCTGGTGATGTCGCTGGGACAGTTCCTGCAACATGTCGGCACGGAGTTGATGTCCACCGGCGCGGTCCAGGTCTGGCCGGGGATGCCCGTGCAGGAAGCGCTGATCGAAGGCGAACGGGTGACCGGAATCCGCCTGACCGATCAGGGCGTGGACAAGGACGGAAATCCCGAGGCGACCTTCCTGCCCGGCATGGACGTGCGCGCCGCGCTGACCGTGGTGGGCGATGGCCCGGTGGGTGTGGTGGGCCGCCAACTCGATACGGAGTTCGGCCTGCCCGAAGGCCACCACCAGCGCGAGTGGGCGGTCGGCATGAAGATGGTGGTGGATCTGCCGGAAGTGTCGGAGACACCGCTCGAACCGGGCATGGTGTTTCACACCTTCGGCTATCCGGAACCGGAGATCTTCGGCTTCCTGTACGTGCATCCGGACCGTGTCGCGACGGTGGGCATCTTCGTCCCGTCCTGGTTCGGCAGTCCGGTGCGCACCTCTTATCGTTACCTGCAGCACTACATGCTGCATCCGTACCTCGTGGCGGTACTCTGAAGGGGTCCAAGCTGCGCAGTTGGGGCGCCAAATCGCTGCAGGAATCCGGCCATCGCGGCGAACCGTTTCTGGCGGGCGACGGCTACGCGCGGATCGGCGAATGCTCCGGCAGCACGAACGTGCTGACCGGCAGCGGCGTGGACGAAGCCTGGACCACCGGCGTCCAACTCGCCGAAGCGGTGCTGGAGTTACTGAAGGCGGGCAAGCCGCTATCCAAGGAAAATCTCGAAGCTACTTACGTGGCGTGGCGGCGCGCCAGTTGGGTGGAGGAGGAAGGCAAAGTCGCCGAGAAGGCGCGCGATGGTTTCCACCGGGGCATGATCCCCGGACTGCTGGGGATGGCGATCGCGGGCTTCACCGGGGGCAAGCATTCGGTGAGCGGCGAGCCGAAGCTGATGCCCAGCCCCGAGGAGTATTACCGCGAGAAGATTCCCGCCGCCGAACTCGCCAAGATCATGGACGACTGCCGCGCGCGCGGCGTGAGCTGCCACAATGCGCTGATGGACCGCGTGGGTGGCCGGCCATTCCGTACGACGGCCAGTTGCTGGTATCGCACCAGGACGCCCTGCTCGATGGGTGGCAAGGTGCAGGCGTCGCCCGGCTACGCGGACCACGTCCGTTTCGTCTACCCGGATTTCTGCGAGCTGCTGTGTCAGCAAAATGTGTATCGAGATGTGCTCCGGCCAGGCGATCACGGCGGGGCGCCGGCGGAGTTCCGGTGTTCGATCGCGAAAAGTGCATCCACTGCGGGTGCCTGCATCTGGAACTGCGGGGTCCAGCTGAGCGAGGACCCGGCACACAGCAACATCGCCTTCAGTGCGGGCGCCGGGGATTGCACTCGACTGAGAATTAGTTAAGCGGCATCAGGCGGACATGGTCAACCGCCGGCCCGATGCGATGGCAAACCCTCTCGCGACCTCGCGCTGCAGACCGGCCTGCCATCCCGCCTCGTTGCCCGCCTGTTGCCCGCCTCATTGCCCGCCTCATTGCCCAAAGATGGCGGCCAAGCTCGCATTCGCACGTCTCTGGATCCTCTCCGGGGAAAGCGTTGCCATCCTCTTCGCAATTTGGGCCGCCTGCCTGATGTCGCTGCCGATTCGACCGAATATGAATTCGTGAGCTGATACGGTGCGGACAGCCTTCCCGGGGAAGCTCAGTCGCCATGTCGTCCAACCATAGAAGCCGCAGTTCCTCGCCAGGCGATCCGGAAGATTTCAAATTGTGTCGTGGATGTACAGAACGTCTTTGGCCCGGTCTGTCGGGCGTACGGCCGTCACTAATGAGGATCTTCTGTGCCATGAAGCCGTCAGGATTTGGAATCTGAACCTTCGCTCCGAAGATCACCCGCTGATTCGAAGTCAACTGACCACGGGTGAATGAGAAGAAGGTCGATGTACCGAAGACGCTGAGAGGCTACGCCTGAGACCTCAATCGTCGCTTTGCTCTCGCCTCCACTGTCATACTGGCTACCCGTTGTAGAGGCGCAGAAGAAACCTCCGCGTAGAAACCGGAGGCCTCTTCGCGCAGATGAGGAGTGAGCGGGCGGGCGAGCATCACCCCAGCACCTCCTCGACGAATCCATTGTTCATCAGCCGTTTACGAATGTCCTCGTCTCTGAGCGGCAGCCCGCAAGGGACGGCAATGTCCGTGTCGAGTGTCATTAACGGGCGATAGGGCACATCCTGTGCGCTTGATGTTCTTCGATAGAGTCGGTGCGCCCATCCTCCTACGATCACTACATCTCCCAGCCATGGCTCGAGAGCAATCACCAATTGGCTGAATGGCTGTCTTGTTCACTCATGACTTAGTCCCTTTAAATAGCGGCGCCAGTGCACGGCGCCAGATCTCATCACCAGCTTGCGCTCACGCCCTCTGCTCGGATGTGCTGATAGCGCCCAACCAGACTCTAAAAGCAGATCGCAGATGGGCAATCTACCCTTCGAAACTGCTGCCCGAAAGATCGACTCTGTTCGATGGCACTCCGATAAGGAGATCCGGATTGCGATCGGCATCTTCGATCGACAAGCCCAACTTGCGGAGTATGGACGGCTCTTATTCGTTCCAGATAGTGCGGCAAGATGCCGCCCACAAACCCGGAAGGCCAAGGGCGTAATCGGCGGCGGAAACTCCAAGACAGCAGCGCGGTCGCGCTTCCCCTGATGCGCCCGGAGAGCGCTGGATCGAGCTGAGCCGCGCATCGTTCGACAGCTTCGAAGAACTGCTTCCAGTTCCTTCTGACAATGCATGAATCCGGCAACATCCCGCGACATCCTGCGGTTCGCGGGTACCCACTGCTGTAGAAGGTCACTACCGCGCACGATCTGAAGCTGCTCGTGCCGTTCCAACAAACCCCTCCCGGGCGAGTTGATTCACCAGGCGTGACGCGTCATGACGAGACCCCCGCAGCCTTCGAGAGATCTGAAGCGTTGCGGATCTGTATTCTGGGGACGGAGATGAGCGAATCCGGCAGGTGCTGGCCAATGAGAACCTTAAGCATCCATTGGTTTAGATCGGAGAAGAGATCCTGTTTGTAGTACGGTGAGGCAATGTCGATGGTACCCGCAAACCAGGGCTGGCATCGAGGCCTTCCAGTCCCGGACCGACGAACGCGCGGAAACCTTCCGAATCGATGATGCCGAGCTGCGACGTCGGCGCGAAACTCTTCGGCGAAACGTCTGGATCTCGTTCCGCAACTGACGGACGCACTCTCGCGTGCTGCAACGATAGCCAATGGAGCAGCTGGTTTAGAGAGCGTTTGGCGAATGCCGGCCTGGAGAATTGCCTCGCGAGAGCAGCGGAATCAATCGATCGCGCCGTCCTTCCGCCGCGACTTCACCCCGACCACATATCTCTTTCCACGACGATCTACTCACTGGTCTGCTCGCATGTCTGCGACGAGGGTTGCCGCGACGAACCTCCATCCTGCACCCGGAAGACCTCGCCGCAGGGTTCTCGAAATCGCCTTCGCGAGGAGCAGCTTTTGTTCAATTGGCATGGGGTGGACGCTCCACCATGGCCATAACTAATTCACTTGGCCACGGTAATTCACATGGCCATGGTAACCCCCCTCGCCAACATCCCGCCAATGAGGGCCACCATCGCCGTTCCCTGAGAACGATCGCCTCCTCCGCAACCGGCAAAGTACCGCTCGATAATAGTGGGCACGGGGAGGAGAACAATGCAACGGGTGAGATTGGGCATACTGGCGCTTACCGCGGCGATGCTTGCGCCGCAATTGGCGGTGTCCGCGCCGGCGGTGGTGATCCTGGTGCGGCACGCGGAAAAAGTACGACGCCGGTGAACGATCCCGTATTGACCCGTGCCGGGAAGCAGCGGGCCGTGGAACTGGCGCGATGTGGTGGCCACCTGGACGGCGGCGGGCGCGAGTGTGAAGACACTATTCGCGACGGAGGCTCAAGCGGACACAACTCACATTGGCGCCGCTGGCGGCAGCTACCGGCCTGACAGTCACTCAGGTGATGGCGGTGGATACGGCCGGGCTGGTCGCGCAGATTCTGGCGGTGAACGGCGGCGTGGTAGTAGTGGCGGGACACACCAATACGCTGCCGGCTGTGATTCAGGCGTTGGGTGGACCGGCCGGAATCACGATCGCAGAAACTGAGTTCAACCGGCTGTTCGTCGTCACCGGCGCGGGCGCCCATGCGGCGATGGTGGCAATGCGCTACGGCAAACCGTGAAAATCGGACCGCCCGCGGGGAAGGGCCCGCCGGGAATCTGTTATCCTGCGCTCAAGGCGGTCCTGTGACTTCTCGAAGGACGTTGGGACTGGTGGTGGGATGCGGGTTGCTGGCGATGGGGCGTTGTTCGCCTTCCAGAAGCCGTTTCGCGTCTACCCCTCGATGGAAGCTTACGACAACATTCCGCTGCCTCCGGATTGGCAGGAGAAGGCGGAGTGGGTGCAGGCGCGTTTGATGTATCCGCAGCATCCCGACGCACGCTTCGCGCGCTTCCGCTACGGGCGACCTGGACTGGCGCGAGGGCGGCACCAGTTGGACGCAGGATTATCCGCGCGCCGACCGCCACTTCGCCACTGGCGCTGCGGCGGCTGACGCGGATTGACGTGCGCAGCGTGGAGCAGCCGAACAGTCCCGGATGACCTGGACGATTTCTTCAACTGGCCGTGGATGGTGGCGGGCGAGATGGGCGACTGGCTGCTCACCGACGCACAGGTGAAGACGCTGCGCGAGTACCTGCTGCGCGGCGGCTTTATCTACATGGACGATTTCTGGGGGCCGGAGGAATATGCGCGCTTCGCGCGAGAGCATGAACCGCGTGTTCCCGGACCGCCCGGTAGTGGAAATCGGCAACGAGGACTCCATCTTCCACGCGGTCTACGATCTGGACGACCGCTACCAGGTGCTGGGGCAGTGGTCGCTGACGCGGCGAAGCGGCGGGTGGATGGGACAGCGCGCCGCCGGGACCAAGGGCCACTGGATGGGAATCTACGACGATCACAATCGCCTGATGGTGGCGATGACGTTCAACAACGATGTCGGCGACTCCTGGGAGTGGGCGGACAGTCCGACCTATCCGGAAAAGTTCTCGGCGCTGGGAATCCAGCCTGGGCGTCAACTACGTGGTGTATGCGATGACGCACTGAGTGCGCAGCGCGAAGGAATTTTATGACCGCTCGGATCCTCACCGCACAGCGCTTCGCGCTGGCAGTTTCCCGGGCGATTGCGCAGACCGGGCCCTCCGCTGGCGAGATGCCTCCCGATCAGCAGGCCTACACGGAGGCCAACAAGATCGCCGATCCGGAAAAGAAGATCGCGGCCCTCGGGAAGCTCAAAACAGATTTTCCGGACGGCGTGTATGCATCCCTCGCCGACTCGCAGATCCTCGAGCACGCTGATCCAGAAGATGCCGGAACAGAAGGAGCGCATTCGCAAGGCAGCCAGGGCGATGTTCGCTGCGTCTGCCGCCCGCGATAAGGCAGCTTCCAGGAAAACATGTTCGCCACCATGGCCAGCCGGGGCAGCACCGCCACGCGCATCGCCGACCAATTGGCCGCCGCCGACCTCCTTCTCAAGGACGCCGAGAGCTACGCCCGGAAGGGCGTGGAGGCCATGCGCGAGAACGTATGGATCGCTGAGCGTAGGGGAGGCATACGCCAAGCGTAAACAGGAGATTCCCCGCGGCCCAGGATCTGGCCCGGAGTTTCGCCGAGGCTCGTGCCGTCCGCATCGCCACGCTGGGCCGGGTGGAAATGAAACTCGGCCATACCGCCGAAGCGCAAAAACTGCTGGAAGAATCCTGCGCCGTCACGCCATCCAATGTGACTGTGAGCAGCCGCCCTCGGCGCAAATGCGCCGCCCAATCCGGCGACGACGACAAGGCGATGGACTACCTGGTCTCCGCGCATCTCAGCGGCCATGCCCCCGGCACCGCCAACCAGACCTTCGAAGCTCTCTACAAAAGCACACAACGGAACTTTGACGGTCTGGAAGCGATGCTGGACACGGAATACTCGCAAGCGCTTCGCCAATCCGGTCCACGTGGCGGCCTATAAGCCCACCGAAAAACGCAGCGAACCGTATGGTGCTGGCCGAGGTGTTCACCGGCTCGGTTGTGGACCCTGCGCGGGCGCAGACGTAGCTTCGATGCCGCCATGGAACGATACTCGCGCAAGGATCTGGCGGTGGTGATGTATCACGTACACGTGCCGCGTCCCGACCCGATGACTACCGACGCCACCATGGCGCGCCACAAGACCTACGGCGCGAACGGTGTCCCGGCCTTTGCCATCGACGGCAGGAAGACGATAGGCGGGGATCGCGCGACGCGGCTCCCGATGTGTTCGAGCAGTTCCAGAAAGACCTGGAAAAGATCTCGAGACGCCGGCGGAAGCTAAGGGTGAAGATCGATGCGAAGCCTTCAATGGCGGCACGCTCAAGGTGTCCGCCGCGGTGGATGGCGCGACCGGTGATTCCAGGAATCCCGATTCTAAAGCCTTCAGGGTGCAGATCCTCGCTGGTGGAGAAGGAGAGCTTCGCTACCTTGGCGAAAATCGGCATCCGCTTCCATCCGGCGGTGGTACGCGCCCTCGGCGGCGAAAAAGGGAAGGCTACCCGATGGACGCGGGCGGCAAGGGAACATTCGAGGCCAGTTTCGATCTGGACGCGATCAGCAGGGACATCAGGAAGCAAGCTCGACCGAATACGAGGCCAAGGGCCATCGCGGCGAGCCGTTCCAGTTCAGCGCAAAGAAATACCAGATCAACTGCGCGGCAGCCTGGCGGTAGTAGTGTTCGTGCAGGACGATAAGACCCGGCACGTGCTACAGGCCGGGTACGTCGATCTCGGCACGTCCGCCGGCGCGAGCCCCACCACGGAAGCCAACGGAAGCGTCCAGGAATGAAGACGCTTCTCTTCGCCGCGGGCAATCGCCGGCATGCCCGCGGCGCGCGCCGGATCCGGTCGCCTGAAACTGCAAGAATCTTCCCGCGGCGCCCATAAAAGCGGGCGCCCGATTCAACCTGAAGCTGCTGGCGGCGGGTACAGAAGGGCTGGCACCTTTACTCACTAAAGCCGATGGCGGAGGGGCCGATCCCCACGCCGCATCTGGATCGCCGACGGACAACCGCTTTCGCTGGCGGGAGCCGTGCAGTCGCTGGAACCGCGAGGTCGTGCAGGATCCCACCTTCGGCATGCGGAAGTGGAACTATTCGAAGGCGACACCGTGTTCACGCCCCCGGTGCGGGTTGTGCCTGGCGCTCCGCTGGGCGCGCAGAAGCTGGTCGTGAGCGCCTCTCTATCAGTCCTGCAACAATCAGATCTGCCTGCCGCCCAAGACGGTAAAGGTGGAACTTCCCATTACGGTTGGTAAGTAGCCCCACCCCGTTTGCAGGCGAGCTGACCAAGGCGTATCATTTCAAACAGATTGGCTGTTTCGTGTTGGAAATTCCAACACACGGAAAGGGGTCCATTGCCGGAGTTCATTCGACACGTTCTTCTCGAAGGGAATACATGCCCCACGGGATGTGCTACCTCTTGGGACCCCGTAGTACTTTGGCTCAGCGTGATCTCCGACAGCCTGATCGCCGCCGCCTACTATGCGATTCCGTTTCTGATGTTTTCCTTCATGAGAAAACGGCGCGATGTGGATTTCAAAGGCATCTTCGTGCCATTCGCCGTTTTTATTCTGGCTTGCGGCACAACGTCACGTGATGGGCGCGGTCACGGTATGGAACCCGCTCTACCATCTGGAAGGCGTAACCGGGCGCGATCACCGCCCTGGCATCGGTGGCCACTCTTCGCGATGCTGATTCCGCTGATGCCGGCGCTGATCGCCCTTCCCAGCCCGTCGCAGATGGCGCGCGCGAACCTGCCGTTGTCACGAGAGGTCGCGGAACGGCGGACGGCCGAAGAGAAGGTGCGCCGGATCAACGAGGAGCTCGAAAGAGCGCGTCGCCACGCGCACCGCCGAGCGGGGCGCCTGAAGACCAGCTCCTCACACTCGCAGAAAACGGAAGCGGTGAGCCGGTACGTCTGGCCGGCGGGGTGGCGCACGATTTCAACGACCTGCTCACCCGTGATCCCGGGCTACAATCAGAACGCTGCGCGAGCGCGCGTGAGCCAGGATGGGCGCGTGCAATCGTGAGTGATTCGAGAGGGTGAGGTCCCCTGCGCGCGGCGGAACGAGCCCTGGGCGTTGACCAACCGCCACTTGCTGGCATTCAGCCGCCGCCGGGTGGCCATACCCCGCGTGGTGGATCTCAACGAGATCGTTCTGGGCATCGACAAAGATGTTGCGGCGGGATCATCGGGGAAGACATTCAGTTGGAAGTCCGCCTGTCGCGGCGGAATCCCGGCGGTGAAGTGGACCCCTCGCACATCGACCCGGGTGATCATGAACTCCGGCGGTCAACTCGCGTGACGCCATGCCGGGCGGCGGCACGCCTGACCATCGAGACGGCTTCCGGTGGACCTCAACAGCGGAGTATGCCGGCCGCCACATCGGCGTGGATGCCGGCCGCCATGTGGATGCTCGCGGTGAGCGGCACGGGAAGCGGTATGGACCGCGCCGCGAAGGCGCGGCTGTTCGAGGCCATATTTTTCACCGACCAAGGGGAAAGGGGCAAAGGGCACCGGACTGGGGCTCTCCATCGTATGCGGCATCGTCAGAAGCTGAGCGGCGGCGAGATCGCGAAAGGTTTACAGTGAACCGGGACCGGGGCACCGGGGCGTTCGAAATCTACCTGCCCGCGGTCGTGGAGCCGGCCGAATCGCCGTGGTCCGCGCGGCGGGGGCGGCGGCGGAGTGCGCCACGCGCCGCCAGACTCATCCTGCTGGTGGAGGTTGAGCCGCAGGTCCGAACCTACGACGCGGACCAATGCTGGCGCGCCTGGGATATGTCGCGTGCTGGAAGCGGAATCCGCCGACGAGGCCCACAGAGCATCACTTCCAAATGCAGAGGGCCTCTGGACCTGGTGCTAACCGACCCGGTGATTGCACACTCGCGCCGAGGCGGCACCGACCTGGCAACGTCAGATGCAGACCGCGCCGTCCCGCGATGCGGGCGCTGTACACGTCCGGCTAGACGGATTACGGGGTAAGCGGTGACCGGGCGATTCCTGACGGCCGACACGCCGTTCATCCAGAAGCCATTCACCTCCGCCACGCTCAGCCGGAAAGTTCGCGAAGTATTGGGCGGGTAAAGCCCTACCGCACGACCACCCAAAAGGGCATCAGGCGCAGATATAGCCGCCGCGCAGCCAGGCGCATGAAACGGCATGCTGGCCGAGAATCTGCGCGAGAGTTTCCGCCTCCATCATGTCTTCCTGTGACTTTTCATGACCAGGTCCAGCAAGCTGCGGCAGCCCGGATAGATCGTCATGCTGACGCGTTCGCGCGCCCTCGGAATCTGGCCTTCTGCTTGACCATCTCGATCGCCTTGTCGAGCCCGCCGATCTCGTCCACCAGATCGCGCGGCTTCGCCTGCGATCCGAGCCAGACGCCGTCCTGCGCCAGCGGCTCGATCTGGTCGAACTAGCGGTGGCGCGCATCGGCCACTCTTGACGACGAAATCACGGTAGCTTTCGTCGATGCTCCTCTGAGCTTGGCGTCGTCTGCTTCCGGGCGTGAGCGGCGTGTAGTCCGGAATCGATTCCCGCATTCTTACCGCGCTGGATCGCCTCCTTGTGTGATCCCCAACTTGTCGTACAGCCCGCGAATATTCGGTTTCCCGAACACCACGCCGATCGAGCCCGTGAGCCGTTCCCGGGTAGGCGACAATCGGATCGCCGCCGTCATCGCCATGTAATAGCCGCCCGATGCCGCCGCGTCCGACATGGAAATGACCATCGGCTTCTTCTTGCTCGAGCAGATTCATCTGCGCCAGATCTCGTCCGGAGGCCGTGACCTCGCCGCCCGGCGAATCGATACGCACCACCACGCCCCTTCACCTGCGAATCGTTCTCCACGCCGCCGCAGCAGCTTGTTAAAGCCGTTCGAAGTCAGGTTGCTTCTCGCCCGCGCCATCGTCGCCGGCACTGCCGCGCAGGATGTCGCCCTCGCCCACCACCACCGCGATGCTGGCTCTTGCCCCTGCAGCCCCAGCGATTCCGCGGTGACCTCGGAGTACTTGTCCATCGAAGACCCGCGAGAGCTCGCCCTTGAGCCGGTCCTTCAGTTCGCCCCACATCTGGTCTTCGAAACGCAGCTCGTCCACCAGCCCTGCCTTTAGCGCCTGCGGCGCGGTGAACGGGCCCTGGTCGATGATCGCGCGCACTTCGTCGGGCGTCTTCTTGCGCCCCGCGGCGATGCCCTCCACCAGGTTGGCGTACAGGTCGTCCACCACGCTGGTCATCACTTCCGCGCGTCTCCGGGCTCATGTCCGAGCGCGTGAACATATCGCCGAGTCACTCATGCTCACCGCGCGTGTTCGATCTCGACGCTGACGCCGAGTCTTGTCCAGCGTCTTCTTTGAAGTACATCATCTCGGCGGCGCAGGCCCTTCACCATCACCGGCTCCGACGGACCCCACATAGATTCGGTCCGCGCCGCAGACGCAGCGTAATACTCGCGCGTTCCCGGTTGGCGCAGGTAGGCGAACACCGGCTTGCCTGATTTCTTGAACTTGTCGATATCGAGGCCGCAGCTCCTGCAGCTTGGCCCATCCTGCCGAGAGGCCCTCCGGCTGCAGCACGACGCGCCTTGATGCGACGCATCCGCCGCCGGCCTTCGTCCAGTGCCGACCAGACCCCGATGACGGTCAGCGTGTGTGGTCGTCGCCCATAAACGAGGGCAGTTCGATCGGCGGCTTCTCCGGCTAGACTCACCGCTGAGCCGCAACACCAACGCGGAATGGAATTGTTTGCATGACACGGCGCGCCTTCAGCGAAACCGCGAGGCGACCACGATACAACTAGAATCACCGCGAGAATACACCGACGCCACTCCGGTCGCCAGGCCGATCAGGAACTTAACCATAAGACCAGCATAGCCAACCGGCTGGCGGATCGCGCCCGGCGCGATCAGGTGAGATCAAACTCATGCCGAATCGACAGACATTTTCAAGCTGGCTGCGTTTCAGGCACCGTTCTGCCGTTTCAGACAATGATCGCCGCCGCAGCCGAAAACAAACTGGCGAATGGCACGGTAGATAAGAGCCAGGCCAAGGTGACCCGCGAAGGGAGTCTGGCGATATCCGCAGTCTACCACGAAGGCCGCACCGATCAACTCGGCGCGCTCACCTTCGGCAGCCTGCTGCTCAAACCACCAGGAACGTGTCGCCGCATCCGCCGCACCAGCATCGAGGAAGAAATCATGATGACCTCACCGAGGGCGGCGGCGAGATTTCGGTGGGAAGGTAAAGTCGACCAAAGGTCGTGCCGCCGGTAGTCCTGGCACTGGTGCGCAGCCTGTGCGCCGGCAAACTTCCGCACTGTGCATCGTTGGGTGACACCGCCAAAATCACTTCATACGCTCTTCTGTTACTTCAAGAATGGAAGGCCTGAGCGCAAATGTGCGGGTTCCCGCTCCTGCTAGCCGCTCAGCCAATCGAGGGGTCCGGCGTCAAATGTGGTGTTAGACTGATCGCGGAGTACGGCGGTATGAAGATACGCTTTGCTTCTGGCGGCAGCCGTCGTCGCGCTTGCCGCGAACGCGCGCCTGCGCCGCCCGGGAACAAACTCTCCACCGAACAAAAGATCCTGCACGCGCTCGACCGCCTGACCTTTCGGCGCGCGGCCCGGCGACTTTCGCAGAGGTTCGCAGGCTGGGCGTCGAGAAGTGGATCGAACTGCAGCTGCATCCCGAGCGCATCGCGGAGAATCCAGCCCTGGAAGCCAGACTGAAGCCGCTCGACACCCTCCGCATGGAGACCGCCGAAATCTTCACGAAGTACTTTCCGCAGTTTCCCGCCCGGATTTGTCCAGCCTGTCCGTTTGAACGAACTGCTGCCCGGCGAACAGTTCCGCAAGGTCTTCAACGGCACTGCGGAGGAGCGGCGCGCGGCCATCATGGCGCTCGACCTGGAGAAACGCATGAAGGTGCTTCGCTGCCGTTCCACCAATCGTAGTGGAAGGCCTGCCGGAGCTTCAGAAGGAACAGGCCGCCGCGCGCCAGAAAGTGCAGGAAGAGCGCGCAGATGGAAATGCGGCGCATGCGGCCGCCGCTCAGCAGACGCAGCTGCTGTCTCCGCAGCAGGTGCAGGTAGCGCTGCCGGAACGCCGGCCCAGCGAACCGCTCTCTTCTCCACCCTGGATGCCGACAAGCTCCAGAGGCTTGCCGGCTCTCTGCCCCGACGCCCTTGCCGGCCAGCCCGAGATTGCGGCGCATGGGCGTGATGTCGCGCGTCGCCGCAGCGGGTGGTGATCGGCGATCTGCGCGAAGCCAAGCTTTACCGCGCGCTCGATTCCAACCGGCAGTTGGAACAGGTCTGGCCGATTTCTGGTTTAACCACTTCAACATCTTCGAGGGCAAGGACCGCGTACGCGCCATGCTGGCAAGCTATGAGCGCGATGCCATCCGGCCGCACACGTGCTGGGCAAATTCAAGGACCTTCTGCTGGCCACAGCCCGTCATCCGGCCATGCTTCTCTACCTGGACAACTGGCAGTCCATGTCGCCCGATGTATTTCCAGATCGGACCCTTCGCGCCCGGGCCGTTCACGCCGGCACAGCAGTTGGCGCGCCAGGCGCACGGACTGAACGAGAACTACGGCCGCGAACTGCTGGAGCTCCACACCCTGGGAGTCAACGGCGGTTACACCCAGCAGGACGTGATCGCGGTGGCTCGCTGCTTCACCGGATGGACGATTCGCCAGCCAAACCAGAAACCCGAATTCGCGTTCGCCGCCTTCATGCACGATACCGCGGAAAAAAGGTGCTCGGCCACCAGATCTCCGCGGGCGGCGGCGAGCAGAGATGGCTTGCAGGTGATCGACATCCTGGCCCAGTCATCCTTCCACGGCGCGTTTCATTTCCACCAAGCTCGCGCGGCGCTTCGTGTCCGATCGATCCGCCGCCGGCCCTCATCGCACCACATGGCGCGTACGTTTACCAAGACCGATGGCGATCTGCGCGCCGTGTTGGAAACCATGTTCACGTCGCGCGAGTTTTTCTCCGAAGCCGCGCGCCAGAGCCGAAGATCAAGTCGCCCCTGGAGCTGGTAGTCAGTGCTGCGCGCGCCCTGGATGCCCACGCCACCGACAGCCTTCATGACTTGGTCAGAAGATTGCGGACATGGGCGAGCCGCTCTATGGCAAGGAAGTCTCCCAACGGATACAAGGATACCCGCGAGACGCTGGCTCGAGTACCGCCGGCGTGATGGCGCGCATCGAGTTCGCCGATGCGCTGGTGAATGGGCGGATTCCCGGCGTGCGATCGACAGCGCCGGTTCGCCGGGAAGGATGCCGCCGCCATCTCTCGCGAACTGCTCCACCGCGACCCGTCCCCACAGACGTTGGCGGCGATCGAACAGGGGTTGCAGGGCCGGCAACCGGCTCCCGGATTGATCGCGGGCCTGGTCATCCAGCTCGCCCGAATTTCAGAGGAGGTAAGAGGAAATGCTGACAAGGCGGATTTTCCTGCGCGGATCGGCTATGGTGATGGCCGGCGCGGGTTCGGTTCCGTTCTGGCTGGGACGCGCCGCCGCGACCACCCAGGGCAAAGCGCAAAATCCTGGTGGTGATCTTTCAACGCGGCGCCGCCGACGGATTGAACATGGTGGTGCCGTTTGCCGAGAAGCGTTACTACGAACTGCGCCCCACGATCGCGATTCCAGCACCCGGCTCGTCAATGGTCCTGCTTCCGCCATCGATCTCGACGGCCGCTTCGGATTGAATCGCCGCGCTGCAGCCGTTGAAGGCGCTATGGGACCGTCAGATGCTGGCGATCGTCGAGGCCACCGGCTCGCCGGACCCGACGCGGTCCCACTTTGACGCGCAGGACTACATGGAATCGGGCACCCCGGGATTGAAAACGCGACGGATGGTTGAATCGCGCGCTGCCTCCTGCGGGCCCGGACATTTCCCCGCTGCGCGCCATCGCCATGAGCGCCACCCTGCCGCGCACGCTGCGCGGCGACCGCTCTGCCATCGCCGTTCAGGACCTGCAGCAGTTTCGCGCACCAGGACACCGCGTCCATTCTGGAGAGCATGTACGCGCCAACTCGTCCGACCGGCAACTGGGCGCCGCCAGTAAGGACGCCTTCGCCGCCATGCGCACGATCCAGTCGCTGAACCGCACGCCGTACACATCCATCCGGTGGCGCGCAGTATGCTCAGGGCGGAGAACTGGGCCGCAGCCTGCAACAGATCGCGCGGCTGATCAAGGCCGACGCGGGCGTGGAAGCCGCCTTCGCCGAAATCGGCGGCTGGGACCATCACCCGAACGAGCCCGGCCAGTTGAACAACGTGGCGCGCCAGTTCGGCAGCGCGTAGCGGCATTCTGCACCGATATGGGCGACCGCATGGAGGACATCGTACTGGCGACCATGTCGGAGTTCCGGCCGCACCGCGCAGGAGAACGGCAACAACGGTACCGACCACGGTCACGGCGACGTGATGTTCGTGCTCGGCGGTCCGGTGCGCGGAGGAAAGGTCTACGGAAACTGGCCCGGCCTGGAAAAGGATACAGCTCGACGAAGGCTGCGACCTGGCCGCGACCACCGACTTCCGCGCCGGCTGCACTCAGGCAGAACTGGTGACCGGCCACCTGGGGACCACCGGACATCGCGCGCAGGTCTTCCCGGGCTTCAGGCCCGCGGCTCCCGGTCGGGACTGCTGAAGTCCAGGACGCCGTCAGAGGCCTAACCAGGGTGCCGCGGATGGATTTTTGCCACTTCAGGTAGGTTGTTTTAACCTGCGGCGATTGTTAATCCGGGCCTGCTCGCCCTGGCACTACCCCCAGTCTCGAAGCGGTATCCACTATCAGAATCGTTCAGGAGATAGATCGGCGCGTGCGTCGGGTAAAACGATCTTCGCGTGGCGTGGTCACGTACCGATCGGCCTTGGCGCGAATTCTGGGCAGGCTGGAGCCAATTTAGCGTCTTGATATTACCCACCGCGCAGCGTGACTGTCTTTTTACGCACACCCACGCCTGGGCTCCTGACCGAGCGGTCACAAAGATCCTGCTGTATTCAGCGTCTTCGTATTCGTCCGCCGCAGCCAGCTCTTGCCCGTGATTTTGAATTACCATGCCTGAGACCGTATCTTCCAAATTGAACTCGCCTTCCGCGTTCGCATTGCGAGTCACCGATCGACACCAGCCGCCGTGTATCCGACACAAGTATCCTCGCGGCTCGTCAGCTCGCGGCCGAAGTTCGCACCTGCACGTCCCCGTCTTGCAGCGCGTTCCATAGGAAAACAGCAACACGGTTGACCTCATGTTCGAGTGTAGCGCTGGTCATTTTGCGAGCGGACAGGCCATCGCTTTTGGTGGCCCGTCAACTTGACCCGAACACTCACTGAACTCTGCGTTGAGGGCGTCGCTTCTCCGGTACCTCGAGCCTTCCGCCGGCGCCCACCCCCGTGCGCCAGAATGGCTTCGCATTCAGGGGATGCTGTCATGAAATCAGCCACAACCTAACCCTCATTGCCCTCTTCACCAGCACCGCGTTCGCGCAAACCTCAATCCCAATGCCGTCCTGAAGAACTTGAAATTCCGCAGCATCGGCCCCGCTACCATGGGCGGGCGCGTGGGCGCGACGACCTCGCCGTGGTGGAGTCCGGATCCGCGCATCATCTTACGTCGGGAGCCGCCGCCGGCGGAATTTTCAAGACCGTCAACGAGGAGGCAACACCTGGCAGCCCATCTTCACGACGATCAGCCGAATCCCTCCATCGGCGACCTACCGCCATCGCGCCCATCAATCCCGCCGATTCTCTACGTCGGCACTCGGCGAGCCCAACAATCGCCAGAGCTCTTCGTGGGGCAATGGAGTCTACAAGTCGATGGACGCCGGCGTCACGTGGACCCACCTCGGGCCTGCAGGACGACCCGCCACATCGGCCGCATCGTGGTCCGTCCCCACCAATCCCGACATCGTGTACGTCGCCGCGCTCGGCGACCTCTGGGGCCGAACAAGGAGCGCGGCGTCTTCATAGAGCACCGACGGAGGCGCCACCTGAACCCAGACCCTGGCACGATCAATGAAGACACCGGCGTCTGCGATATCGCCATCGATCCCGAAAGCCCCAACATCCTCTACGCCGCGCCCATACACGCCGCCGCACCGTCTTCGGATACAGCGGCGGCGGTCCCGACGGCGCGGTCTATACCGCTGCACCTGGACGGCGGCACGCACTGGACCAAGATGGCCGGCGGCTCGCCCGCGACCGGCGACATCGGCCGCTGCTGCCCTCGACATCTACCGCAAGAACACCAACATCGTCTACGCCGACTCGTCGAGCACGCTACCTCGGCGGCGTCTCACCGCTCCGAGGACAAACGGCGCCACCCGGACCCGCATGAGCGACACCAATCCGCGCCCTTCCTACTTCAGCCAGATCCGCGTCGACCCCAACAACGATCAAGAAGGTCTGGCTCGGGCGGCGTCAACATGTATCTGTCCGAAGACGGCGGCCGCCACCTTCGCGCAGACCCGCTTCGCGCGACGTCCACAGCGACGTCCACGCCATCTGGATCGACCCCGGCCAATTCCGACCACATCGTCAACGGCAACGACGGCGGCGTCTGGGTGACCCGGGATAGCGGCCGCAACTGGCGCCACCTGAACAATATCGCGCTCGGGCCAGTTCTACGAGATCGCTTACGACTTCCAGAAGCCCTACCGCGTCTGCGGCGGCCTGCAGGACAACCATTCACCTGGTGCGGCCCGAGCGCCTAGCCACTGCAGCACCGCCGGCATCGGCAACGAGGGATTGGATCACCGTCCAGGGCGGCGACGGTTCTACGCCCGCATCGATCCCACCGACGCCGAATATCATCTACGCCGAATCGCAGGACGGCAACCTGCTGCGCCGGAACCTCAAGACCAGCCGAATCCAAATCCATCCGCCCGCTGGAAGACAACGACACGGCGCCGCGCTACCGCTTCCAGTGGAACTCGCCGCTCGTCGCTCTCGCCGCACGATCCGCAAGACCATCTACTACGGCGGCAACCACCTTTTCAAATCCACCGACCGCGGCGACACCTGGGTCGCGGCTCGGCGAGGACCTCACCAGTAAGGCCGACCGCGATGCAAGCAGCACGATCCTCGGCAAGCTCGCCGACGCGCAGTACGCTCTCCGTCGACGCGATGGCGTGGTGGCATGGCTCCTGCATCACCGCCATCGCCGAATCGCCGGTGAAGGCTGGCGTGCTTTGGGCCGGCACCGACGATGGCAACCTGCAGATGACGCGCGACGGCGGGCAAGACCTGGGACCGAATGTCGACAGCCACTGCAAGGCGTTCCCAAGGGCGCTCGTTAGCCGCATCGAGGCCCCGCATGGAGGAGGACGGCACGGCCTACGTCACCTGGACAACCACCGCAGCGCGGATTTCGGCATCTACATTTACGCGACCACCAACTCACGGCGACTTCATGGGCACCAAATCACGAATCGGCATTCCGCCCGGACGGCCGGCACCGTGCACGTGATTCGCGAGGATCCCGCCGAATCCCAACCTGCTGTTCGCCGGCACCGAGTTCGGCCTGTACGTCACTTCAGACCGCGGCCAGAACTGGAACGCGATGAAGAACGGCCTCGCCGACCGGTACCCGTGTTCGATCTCCAGATTCATCCCCGCGATCATGACCTGATCCTCGCCACGCACGGGCCGCTCGCTCGTGCATAATGGACAACATCACCGCGCTCGAAGTGATGGCGGGCAACGAAAAGGTCATCACCAGACCTGCATTTGTTCACGCCAGAAGCGAAAAATGAATGGAAAATGGCCAATCATCAGTTTTCTGGGAACTGGCTGTTCTCGCGGCTAACCTGCCGTGGCGGGCGCGTCGTCCTCGACTACTTCTCCAAAACTGCGGGTCCGGTCCGCGACCGTGAAGGACAAGGCCGGCAACGATGTTCGCCAGCGGAATGGCCGCGCCGTGAAGCAGGAATAGTCAACCGCCTCGCGTGGGACATGCGCTCCGACGCCTCATCCGCCCGGTTGGCGGGCCAGACCGCGGCGGAGCGGCGGCGGTCGGGTGGACGCGGCGGCGCTGGTGGAGCAGTCGGCACGCGCCGGTGGCCGGAGCGGTGGTGCTGCGACAACCGGCGCTGCACCCGCATTCGCAGCCCCAGAGCGGCGGTGGCGGGCCTGGCGAGCCGGCAGCCGAAAATCCGGGAAGCCGCCGGCGGTGGCGGCGGGCGGCGGCGGGGCCGCGGCGGCTTTGAGGCAATCGCGGAGCCCTGGTAGACCCGGGCTAATACACCGTCGCGCTCACCGTCGCCGAAAAAACCGAGACCAAAACCGTCGTAGTGGAAGACGATCCGCGCCTCACCGTTTCCCGGACGATCGCAGCAAACGCCGACGACGGCCATCACGGAAGTTTCACACCATGACGCGCCAGGCCGAAGAAGGCCGTCGCAAGATCGTCGCGCTGAATACCGCCGTAACTCGCTCTGACGGATAACTGGAAGCGTCCGGCCGCGCCGTCCGTCCCCTGACCTGAAGAAGGCAGCCGACGACACACTGGCTAAAATCAAGGCTGTTCTCGGCACCTTCGGAGAGCTCTTTGCCGGAGGGGTGAGCGGCGGCGGCGCTGGCGCGCCTCTTCGCCCCATACGCCACCGCCCGTAAACCAGGAAGATCAACCGCCTCATGGGCGCGATTGATAACTTCGGGCCCGCTCACATCGCGCCAGTTGGCGGGATGCCAAAGAGTGTGCCGTCCAACTCCAGGAAAGGCCTCGACGAGTTGGCCAAACTGGACGCGACAGCCCGACTAAATGTTTGACAAGACGCCAGTCCTCATTTCACCGCTGTGGACCCCACCAGCGTCCCTCCCGCCCAGGCGATGTCGCGCGCGAAACTTTATCCCGCCAGCTTGTGGGGCAGGTTATTTAACCTGCGGCTGATTGCCAATCGGCCAGCCGAGCTTGCTCGGCTCGACTCGAGCGAAGCGGTTTCTCCCAAGGTTGTACTATTCCGCCCGTGCATTACCAGACAATCCCTCCGGCGCGTTCCCCAAATCTTGCGCCGGGGCGCGTCTGCGTTCATCTCGCTATCTGAAGGTTTGGCGAGGGAGACGAAGATGCCGCCGTTTTTATAAGAACGCGCGAGAAAAAGGCTTTCGGCACGCTCCGCATTCCTATGATGATCCTGCGTTGTCATTGCTGGCAGGCCCCGCTGGCCCGCGCCGAAGACAAGAGCGTAGGCGGACACGTCGGTTCGGATTCCCGCTGGTCACTCACGCGGAGGCGACGTCACCACCATCGCCGATGTCTTCCGCGTACGTCGCTTCCGGTAGCGATCACAGTCAGTGGCTCCGGCCGTGGATGTATTTTGATCTTTGAATTCGTCCCAACTGTGGTGGATGAAGTCCAAGAGATATCGCCTTGACCGTGAATCCCGGTTCTGTGGAGGTTCGACACGGCTGGGCCGCTGAAGCCGCGTGGGCTTCGACATCAGACGTCTCGTTTGAATCACGCCGCTTGTAGTCAAAAGCTTCCCATCGAACACAAAGCTTCTTCAAGGCCTACTTCGTGGAAACCGACTTTGTTCGCTTCGACCGGCCGCCTGTCGGGCGCCCACCAATCCATTTACCTTCAACATGGTTCGGCGTGGCCTTCTAACCCTGCAACAGACGAGAACATCTACCGCGAACTCCTCAGTCACGCCACCCGCTACCTACACACGCACGCGCGATCTCGAACCGTACGCGCTGGCGCAAACTCGTCTCCGCTAATGCCAGACAGAACTGGATCGGTTTACGGTCGGGGAACTCCGCGATCAGCGACAGGCTTCCTCCCATCGCCTCGACGGTCTTTCGAGGGTAGACAGCAAGAGATCGATCACTACGCTGAGGCGCGAAACACTCATCCCGCGATACCGAGAGTCCTGGGCTGCCGAACCTGCGTGAGCTAGGGCATGCCGGAGTTCGCGTAAAGGTCATCTCCTCGGCTATCAGCTGCGCGGCGTGCCTCCACCTTCCCAGCTGCGCTGATTCCAAGCTTCCTGATTTTGTCATCCACATTCGTCGGCATGGTTATTTTCCCTCTTCAGCCGGGCAAGATGGGCCTGGAATCGGTTATCGGCTTTATGGATCAATCCGCGGTAGAAGTTGCCGCGCTTGACGCCTGACTTATCTCCTCAGATAAAGCAGAATCGCCTCTTGCGTCTTTGGATCGAATGCAAAGGCAGCAATACGTAACTGAACGAAGTA
>ERZ1370068.8158-contig-7034_pt1 | contig 70317 bp, 113 predicted proteins | sample MGYA00561227_ERZ1370068 | MGnify/ENA primary metagenome ERZ1370068 (study PRJEB38410, sample SAMEA6850437) | metagenome | study: Metagenomic assessment of the ecological functions of the soil: analysis of the soil microbiota associated with the...
ATTGTACTTCGTTCAGTTACGGTAGCTTGTCGAGCTGCGAGCTGACGGCCTCCGACGAGGTTTTTCCGATCCCCAGCGCCGCGCAGCGATCGGGGCCGGTTACGTGATCGGGCCGAGAGAACTCCGACGCTGCCCCAGTTGGTGACAAAGACATTCAGGCCCCGGCGACGCTAACTCGCGCTGTCAGTCCATCCCGCGGCGAAACCGGCGACGTGCTCAGCCGCGAACCGGCAACGTAGACATAGTCGAGGTCGGCTGCCAGAAATTCTCTGGATCGGGTGCACCGAGAAACGCGATGCCGAAGGCGGTGCGAGCTATGGCCAGAAGTTGGTGACGGCGTGACCGGGGTAAGGCGGCGTATCGTGGTGGTGTTCCACGCATCCACTTCTCCAATGAAGGAGTGATACGCCGCTGTCCGGACAGCAGCGTCATCAAGCTCGCGCCAACCAGGGGGCATGCGCACCGATCACCCTCACCGAGATCCTGCGCGGCGGCGCGCGTGAAACGCTGCTGAGCCGAGGCGGTCGAAGGCCGAGGACGCGCTGAGTTTCTCGCAAGGCGCCTAGCGCGATCCCTCAGGATGCTGCGTGGTGCGGGCCAGCAGCGCGTCGTGCGCCACGGCCATCTTCCGGAACGCGAGATCATGACCGGCATCGGCCCGGTCGCGGTTCGCCAGCCGCGTGTGCGCGACCGCGAAGCTACCGAGGGCGCGCGCATTCGGTACTCGCCGTCGATCCTGCCGCGATACGCGCGGCGATCGCAGAGCCTGGAGGTGCTGATCCCCATCCTCTACCTGAAGGGCATCTCAACCGGCGACTTCGAGGAAGCGCTGGCGTCCCTCGTCGGCAAGGGCGCGCCAGGTCTATCGGCGTCGACCATCGCCCGCCTCAAGGAGGTGTGGACCGAGGAGCATGCGCACTGGCAGAAGCGCGATCTGTCAGCCAAGCGCTACGTCTATTGCTGGGCCGACGGCATCCATTTGAGGCCCGGCTCGAGGAACAGGCGCAGTGCATCCTGGTCATCATCGGCGCGACGCCGGAAGGCAAGAAGGAACTGGTCGGTTTCACCGATGGCATGCGCGAGAGCTCACAATCGTGGCGTGATCTGCTGCTCGATTTGAAGCGTCGCGGTCTGACAACGGCGCCGCAGATTGCGGTCGCCGATGGCGCGCTCGGGTTCTGGAAGGCGCTCGGCGAGGTGTGGCCGACAACCCGCGAGCAACGCTGCTGGGTGCACAAGACCGCCAACATCCTGAACAAGCTGCCGAAGAGCCTACACACCAAGGCCAAGCGCGCGCTGCAGGAGATCTGGATGGCCGAGACCAAGAAGGATGCCGTTGCCGCCTTGGAAGCCTTTGTCGAAACCTACCAGATCAAATACGAGAGAGCTGCCGATTGCCTGACCAAGGACCGCGATGCGCTGCTGGCGTTCTACGACTTCCCGGCCGAGCACTGGAAGCACTTGCGAACGACGAACCCCATTGAAAGCACCTTTGCGACCGTCCGGCACCGCACCATCCGGTCAAAAGGCTGCCTGTCGAACAAGACGGCGCTTGCCATGGTCTTCAAGCTTGTCGAAGGCGCGCAGAAAAATTGGCGCCGCATCGACGGCCATAACCAGTTGCCAAAACTGATCCAGGGTGTGAGGTTCACTGACGGGATCGAGGTCATCGGCAATTCTGCCGCGCCTCAAGCCCAAGCCGCCGCCTGATCCTTCAGGCCGTCACCAAAATTCGGCGTATAGCTCCGGTGCGGAGGATGCGCCGTGCTGCGGGCAGATCGCCCTCGGCAAGCGGTCGAATTAGAGGTGCTCAACGCTTCCTCAATAACTCTCGGTCGGCGGGAGGCGCCGCCGCCGGCTATTCGGGGGCCCCGCCTGTCGCAATGCCTAGCTAGCATGCTGAGACGCTCCGCACTGGTGAATTTCACCGCCACGAAAGAGCCGACGCTAAATGTCGGCTCCAACGAGAGCGCAACTCGCTGCGCACTCGCCTTCGCTTCGTCGATGCTGGCCGAGGCTCGCAAGGCCGCAGCTTGCAAGACGCAGGGAATGCTAAACCGAGGGTTGGCTTGCGCCGCTCGGCTTGCCGCGCGGACCGCGTCGTCAGAAGTCGCCGGCAAAGAAATGCGCGATGGCCGAGCCGATATGGGGGAGCTAAATTAGCGGATCGAACGGGCTGAGAACGGATCGCGGTTTCGGCGTGCTCGACCGAAGTCGCGGCTGTCGCCCGCCCACGCGCGGATGATTGAGGCTGAAACCAGAACGCTTGCGCCGAGGACGGGCTCAGCGCCATTGCCCGGTCGAAGGCGTTGAAAGCGGTCTGAATAGTCCTGTTCGAGGATTCCGATGACAAAGGCTGCCACCGCCAGGGCGGTGGCGTCGTCGCCACCGGTCGCGATCGCGAGGTGGGCATGGCGCAACCCGGCGGCCCGCGTTTCGTCATGGAGGCCACCGCGCAGATGACGGATCTCGTTGCACCACGCGATGTAGGCGTGCGCCAAGGCGTAATCGGGCTCGATCGCAACCGCCTGCTGGAGCAGGGGGAGTGCCTGATCCATAAACTCTGGCATCGCGGTGAAGGCAAGAGGAGAGCGCGCAGGGTACGGGTCATAGGCGTCCAGGCTGTCGGGGCGCTTGCGTTTGGCGCGCTCGATCTCCGCCTGGCGCAATGTCGGCTCGATCGCGCCGATCACGCTCATCGTCAGCTCGTCCTGCAATGCAAAGATGTCGTCGAGTGCGCGGTCGTAGCGCTCGGCCCAGACATGCGTGCCGCTCGCCGTGTCGATCAGCTGGCCGGTGACGCGCACGCGGTTGCCCGACTTTGCGCACGCTGCCTTCGAGCACGTAGCGCACGCCGAGCTCGCGGCCGACCTGCTTGACGTCGATCGCGCTTGCCCTTGTAGACGAAGGTCGAGTTGCGCGCGATCACGAACAGCCATTTGATCCGCGACAAGCGCGGTGATGATGTCCTCGACCATGCCGTCGGCGAAATATTCCTGCTCCGGGTCGCCGCTCATGTTGGTGAACGGCAACACCGCGATCGACGGCTTGTCGGGCAATGCCAGCGACGCTCTTGCCGGTGGATCCGGCGCCGGTGTCGCGTCTTCTCCGGCGATCCTGACGTCGAATACGCGGACCGGCCGGGCGATGTTCTTGACCTGCTGCTCGCCCCTGTCGTCGAAGGCGAAGTCGAGCTTGTCGCGGACCTGGTCGCGCACGACGCGGCTGACGCAGATCCCGCCCGGCTCGGCCGAGCGCTTCGAGCCGTGCGGCGACATTGACGCCGTCGCCGTAGATGTCGCGCTCGATCGACTGATGATGTCGCCGAGATTGATGCCGATGCGGAACTCGATCCGCCGCTCCGCCGGGACGTCGGCGTTGCGCATCGGCCATCTCGCGTTGCACATCGACCGCGCAGCGCACCGCATCGACGACGCTGCCGAACTCCACCAGCAAGCCGTCGCCGGTGGTCTTGACGATGCGGCCGCGGTGCTCCTTGATCTTGGGGTCGGACAATTCGCGCCGCAGACGCCTTCAGCGCGCGTCGAGCGTCCCTTCCTCGTCCGCGCCCATCAGCCGCGAGTAACCCGCGACATCGGCGGCGAGAATGGCGGCAGGGCGGCGGGTAGCGTGGCATTTTGTCGCAACGCGTGATTGTCTCTGCCGAGCTTACGCCGAACGCCGTTGCGTTCCCCTAGCGTTTAGACGGCGGATGGGAAGCGTGTGTCGCGATGGTGGTTCGACCGCGACTAACCCGTTGACAGGCCCGATGCGCTCGCCCGTACGTTGGTTAATGAAAAATCTGATCATCGTTGGCGATCCGTTCCACCCGCCAGAAACCCAAGCGCCGTCGCTGACCGCGATAATGGCGAGCATCGGCATCAGATCCGACGTCGAGGAAGACGTGCGAGGCGGGCTGCCGGAAACTGGCGAGCGGCAACATATAGCTTGCTGACGTTCAGCGCTGCCCGGTGGCGCATGCTGAACGCAACGTCCGGGCGAGTGATCCCAGGCCATACCCCGCCCTCGGACCCAGATCCGCGCTGGGCGCTGTCCCTGTCAGGAGTCCGGGCGCGACGCCATCCCGGAAGCACCTCCGCGGCGGCGGATCGCTAGCTGGCGATGCATTCGGCGACGATCGCTTTCGACGACTGGCCAGAGTGGGGCGAGATTGTCGGCGCCCGCTGGGTGTGGGGCCAGTCCGGCCATCACGATGCTCGGCCCGGTGGCGGCTGCGATTCATCCCCGGATCCGCAAGTCCGCTGGTGTCGGATCTGCCGCCGTTCGACTGCGAGGACGAAGCCTATGGCGGGATGTGGGTTTCGCCTGACGTGGAAGCCGCTCGCCGAAGCGCGCGCTGCAGCGCCCGGCGTATCGGACCGGGAAGCAGCTGGATCGCCTACGCTGTGGACGCGCCAGTGGCAGGGCGGCTCGGGTCGTCTATGACGCGCTTGGCCACGCCTCCGCGTCGCTCGATCACCCTGTGCACCGGCGGGTGGTCGCCCGCGCCGCGCTGTTGCGGCGCTGGGCCGCAGCGACGACGAAATCCGCAAGGCATGATGCGCCTCCCCCGAGGCGTTTCGCGACGTTAAAATCCGAGGGTCAAATCGACGCAGGGTGGTGACGACCCCGTCGCTCTGCGCTTCCGGGTCTACCATCGCGCAGCCTATCCTTGTCGAGCAAGGCCGCAAAATCAGCACCTGACCTTGCGGTCGCAAGTCGGCGGGCGATCTGCGCGTCCGCCGGACCGCAAGGCGAAACTGGGTGCGCTGCCAGTCGACGCAGTTTGTTAGCGTCGTTTCATCGATGAATAGCCAGCATGCGTCGGACTAGAATAATCTTGGGCCTAACCGGGAGATCGAGACTATGTTCGAATATCGCCTTGAACACATCACTGTCGTTCAACTGTGAAAATCGCCGAGCCGGAGGTGATCGGCGCCGGTGCCGGAAGGTCTGCGGGTCAATGGCTATATTACTCGGAGGCGAGGTCACCGGCCCGAGAGTATCAGGAGAAAACTCACCGCCCGGTCGGCGGCGATTGGCTGACGATCCGCAAGGATGGGGTAGCCATCCTCGACGTGCGCGCGACGATCGAAACCCACGATGGAGCTCTGATCGGCTGTCCTACTGGGGCATCCTCGACACTGGGCGATGACGGCTACGAGGCGGTTTCTGCAAGGACGACCTCCGGCGAGCGGGACGGCGATCCGCATGTCTGCCCGCCTTGTCCGCGTCCCACCCTGGTTATCTTTGGCTCAACCGCCTGCACTGCCTCGGGATCGGGCAGGCATTCCTCGAGACGATGCCGAAGTCGCCACTGACCTTTACGCGGTGCGCTGAGGCGCGCAGCTTGCCGGTGGACCGGCGTATCGCAGGACCGCAAGAACAGCAGACAGGTACGCAAGGCGCACGCTCGCTTGCGCAACCCACGGTTGACAATATAGCAATAATGTGGTACGGTGCGCACGTTTTCAACCAATTAGGCGGCGTTGCAAGATGCATGCCGGATTGCCGATAGCTGGCCCGCCAGTTTCCGACCAAATTGCAGACCCAGAGAAACCACAGGTTGGGCCTGCGCCTGAATCCCACCTGTATTATCAGGTGGGGAGAGAGCAGGCTCTCGCGTGATGCGCGAAATGAACACGCCGCTGGCATCTCAAATGCCAGGCTGAGCTGGCGCTTCAACCCACAGGCGAGATTTTGCTGCAGATTCGCTGCAGATGCTGCGAATGCGCGATCGCTCAATACAATTCGTGATTGTGGGCGCCGGGGCGGCGCAATCATGGCACCGTCGCGGGGAAGGCGCGAAACCGCCGCCCGCCGCTGGTCGGCCTTGCAACGCCGGTGGTCGAGGGCAGGCTCAGCGGCAAGCCCAGGATCGAGCGTACCGCGAGATAGGCGAAAGGCTTGCGCCTCGAGCGCGTCGCCGTCCCAGCCGACGGCCTCCACCGGGCGGACAGGCGCCTGGAGGCGCCGGCTGAGCGCCTCCATCAGCGCCGGGTTGTGCCGCCCGCCGCCGCAGACCAGCCATTCGCTGCGCCGGCGCCGGGAAATGTCGAGACCGCAGCCGCGACCGCCGCGGCCGTCATCTCGGTCAGGGTGGCGGCCCCGTCTTCCAACGAAAGACCCGTCGGGCACGAATGCTCGGAAATCGTCGCGATCGAGCGATTTCGGCGGCGGGCGGTCGAAGAAGGGAGATGCGAGAAATCGCTCGACATGCGCCGTCGAAGCGCGTCCCGGCGCGGGCGAGCGCGCCGTCGATGTCGGCCGCGGCACCGGTGTGCTGGCGCACCCAATCGTCGATCAGCGCGTTGCCGGGTCCGGTGTCGAAGGCGAGAATTTCCGACGCCTCGCCGATCCAGGTGACGTTGGCGACGCCGCCGATGTTGAGGACGGCGAGCGGCTTTGGCAGCGCCGCGGCGAGCGCGGCGTGGAACAGCGGAGCGAGCGGCGCCCCCTCGCCGCCCGCGGCGACATCGGCCGAGCGGAAATCGGCGACCACGTCGCACTCCGACGAGCTGCGCCAGCAGCGCGCCGTCGCCCAATCTGCCAGGTGCGGCGCTCGGCCGGGCGATGCAGGATCGTGTGGCCGTGGAACCCGACGATGTCGACGGCGGTTGCCGGATGACGCTGCCGAGGAACTCCCCGACAGCCGTCGGCGTGAAGGCGAGGTCAGCTCGTCTTCGACCCGGCGATCGGACCGACGCCGCCGAGAACCGACCGCAGCCGTTCGCGGAACTCTCGAGGGTAGGAGATGCGTCAGCGCTGGGCCTGCGATCACCCGATCGCGGCCGTCGGTCTCGCACCATCGCGACATCGATCCCGTCGAGCGAGGTGCCGCTCATCAGCCCGAGGGCGCACCACATCCTCGGGGAGCGTTGTGGCCCGGTCGCGCGCGCCTATGTTAGATGACACAGCCATGTCGACACCTCGTTCCTCGACTTCCTCGCTGCCGCGATCGAACGCGGCTTTGTCCATCAATGCACCGATATCGAGACGCTCGACGAGCGGCTGCGCGACGGCCGCGTCACCGCGCTATATCGGCTACGACTGCACCGCCGATAGTCTGCATGTCGGCAGCCTGGTCGGCGATCATGCTGTTGCGGCTGTTCCAGAAGTGCGGGCACAAGCCGATCGTGCTGATGGGCGGCGGCACGACGCGGATCGGCGATCCGTCCGGCAAGGACGAGGCGCGGCGGCTGCTCGACGACGCCGAGATCGCCCGCAACATGGCGGGGATCGACGCGGTCTTCGCCAAGTTCATCGAGTTCGGCGACGGGCCGAGCGACGCCGTCATGGTCAACAACGCCGATTGGCTCGACGAGCTGCGCTATATCCCGCTGCTGCGCGATATCGGGCGTCATTTCTCGGTCAACCGGATGCTGACCCAGGACAGCGTGCGGCTGCGGCTCGAGCGCGACCAGCCGCTCGAGCTTTCTCGAATTCAACTATCCGATCCTGCAGGCCTACGATTTTGTCGAGCTGGCGCGGCGCTTCGGCTGCGAGCTGCAGATCGGCGGCTCCGACCAATGGGGCAACATCGTCGGCGGGCGTCGAGCTCGGGCGGCGGACCGACGGGCGCGCCCTGTTCGGCCTGACGACGCCGCTGATCGCGACCGCGTCCGGCGCCAAGATGGGCAAGAGCGTCGGCGGTGCCGGTGTGGCTCAACGCCGAGAAGCTCTCCGCCTATCGAATATTGGCAATTCTGGCGCAACACCGAGGACGCCGATGTCGGCCGCTTTCTGCGCCTCTTCACCGAACTGCCCTCGCCGAGATCACCAAGCTCGAACGGCTCGAGGGCGGCGAGGTCAACGAAGCCAAGAAGGTCCTGGCGACCGAAGCGACGGCGCTTGTGTCACGGCCGAGAGCGCGCGCCGCGGCGGCGGCGGCGACCGCGCACGTCCGTCTTCGCCAGAGCGGCGGCAGCGGCAGCGAGCTGCCACAGACCGCGGTGCCGCGCGATCTCTCGGCCCGCGGCATTCCCGCTTTCGAATTATTCAGCCGCGCCGGGCTCGCCGCCGTCCAACAGTGAGGCGCGGCGGCTGATCCGCGGCGGCGGGCGCGCATCAACGATGCGGTCGTCGAGAGGCGAGACGAGTATCGATCTCGCTCGACGATCTCGACCCGCATGGGAATGATCAAGCTCAGCGCCGGCCGCAAGCGGCACGCGTCGGTGCGCCCGGTCTGACGCGTGACACGTAGGGATCACCGCGTCCCGAGCGATTCTTGGACCGGCGGCGGGATGCCGAAATTGGGCTGAAACAGCCGGCGCAGGAAGCCCGGGGTGAGCGCGCTCAGCGGGTTGACCTGGATCTGCGGGATCGGCCGCCGACCCGGTGGCCCGGTAGTTGGCGGCGAACAGGCCCTGCCCTTCGCCGCCGAGGAGCAATGAGCCGATCACCGGAATATTGCCGAGGATCGAGTTCAGCGCATAGGCGGGCACGATCGTGCCTTGCAGATCGAGCCGGTCCTGACTCAACCGAACGACGCCGTTGGCGGTCACGCCGATCGCGCCGCCATAGGCGAGCAGATTTTCGATCACGAGATGATTGTCGCTGTAATCGAAATCGCCGCGCAGCGTGGTGAACGGTATGCCGGTGCCGGAAAGCATGCTGCCGACGCCGCTCAGCGATGAGCGAGCGACAGGATCTGCGCCAAGGCCGGGGCTCGAACGAGGCTGTAATCCTCGCCCTCGACATGCCCGTGCACGATGCGTTTGCCGGCTGCATCGGAGACTTGGCCGGTGACGGTCACCCGCCCGCCGACGATGTTGTCCGGTGACGTCGAGCAGGCTCAAGGTCGAGCCAGGTCATCCGATCGAAAGGTCAGGGCGCGCGGCGCCGGCCGTGCTGTCGGCGCGCAAATTGAGCTGGCGCGCCGTTGACGAAGCGCGCATCGATCCGGGCGAGTACTGCCAGTCCTCGCCTTCTCCGGAGCAGGTGTGCCGATAAGTCGCGGACCTCGCGCCGCGGTCCGAGGATCAGCCGCCCCAGGCGTGCCTCGATCAGCAGGCGGCGGGTCGTTGGCGGCCTGCCGTGAGGATCCTCCTTGCCGGCACTCCTTCATCCAGTGGGTCAGATCGAGCCTCGGGCCGCGCAGATCGACCCGCCAGCCCCTTCCGGTCGGCGCGCGACGCTGCCTGCCACATCGTCCTCGCCGATGACGAGGCGGGCGATGTCGACACGCTCGACCTGCTGCCGATCCGGCGTGAGAGCCACCGCGAACTTGCCGTAAAGGCCCGCTGTCTTCACTTCGATTTCACGCAGCCGGGTTACCTGCTCATTTGCGAGATCGAGAACCAGCTTGCCCATGCCCGGAACATCGGGGCTTTGTTCCAGCCCGCTTCGGTAACCGACAGGCTGGTTGCGCGAAGGTCGAGCAGCGCCTCGATCTGGGCGCGCCCTCCATCAAAAGCCGAATAGGTCAGGATCGATGCCCATCGGTCCGCTGATCCGGTCGGGCAAGAAGTCGAAGTCAAGCCGGCGCCGCTCGGCGTCGTCGAGCCTGCAGTGCGATGCGCGGTATCGGCTGCGCACGCCATTCTTGGGCTTGAAGGTGACGCCGCCGTCGAGGTTTATCGGGATGCCATCGAAGCGCGCTTTCCCTTGGAGGTGGACGCCCGGTCGGCTGAGGTCGACAGCAAAATCGCCGTCGCTCAGATCGCGATCCATCGCGGCTTTGGCGATTGCCGCACCGGTGAGGTTCGCTTTGACGCCAAATTCCACATCGTCGAATTTCAGATTTCGCAGCAGCGGAAGCTTGAAATGGAGGTTCATCTCGGATCGCCCGGCGACGCGAGCGGGATCGAGGCCCGATATCATGAGCGTAGCGCAGAGGCTTTGGCGTCGATGACCTCGATGAACGTCCCGAATCGGACCCGGCAAGGGCGAGGTCGATCGTTTGCCATTCCGACAGGCGCGCCGAGGTCGGTCAGACGGATCACCCCTCCGGTGACGTGGACCGATTTGATCGTCCCGGCGGTGGGCGTGAATTCGATCTGCTTGTCCGCGAGGGTGGCGGTCCCGCTGACCTTTCGCACCGGCGGCAACCCGCCGAAATAGCTGATCGTCAGGTCGCGGTATCGCATCGGATCCATGCGCCGAAACGACTTCCGCCGAGCGCGCCGCCGGATCGACCACCAGATCGAGCTGAATCGCGGCCTGGTCGAGAACGCCGTCGCGGATGTTGGCCAATACCCAGCGCCGTCCGCCCGGACTCAAAGCCGGCGGCCAGAGACTTTCGAATTTTGCCACCGGAACATCGGAGAGCACGATCTCGAGCTTGCCGGAATCTGGGAGGGCGCCGGATCGGTTCCTGCGATCAGCTCGGGCGTGATCGCATCGAGGCTTCCCTTGACGGCAAGAACCGCGCCGCCGCCGAGATCGAGGTCGAGCTTGGCCAGCCGCAGCTGGCCGCTTTCCGGCGCGTAGACCGCATGCAGCTCGCCCTGCTGCAAAGCGACAGCGCCTTCCGGCAGCAATGCGCTCTTTGAGCGATCCCTTGCCGAAGCCGAGATCGACGCGGAACCCTCCGTCGCGGCGCCCGCGAGGTCGATCCGCGTCCGCACGGTCCCCGAAATCGGCACCTCGACGGCCGCGAGAGGCGCGAAGTCGGGCGTCAGGGTAGCAAATGCGGCAGGCTCGACCGCGCCGAACTCGAGGGTGAGATCGAGCATCCGGTCAGCTCGACCGATAACGATAGCTCGCATGGATCTCGGGTGTCCGCGCGCCGATCATAGTCGCCAGCGACAGATCACCCGCGAGCCCGTCCGGGTTGCGTTCGAGCGTGGCGTCGACGCTGTCCGCCTCGCCAATGGCGGCCGGTCCGCTCGTCGTCGAGGTGCAGCGTGGCGTCGCGAACCACGACCTTCCGCATCGACCCGAGCGCCGTCTGCGGCTGCGGGGACCGGCTGCGGCGGCGAGGATCTCCGGGCCAAAGCCCGGCGCGTCAGCATCTTGGCCGCCAAAGCGAAACCCGATCTTGCCGTCCTGATCCCGAACGAACCGTAGCACCGGGCGCTCGACGACGAGCCGCGTCGGCGTGAGCCTGCCGCGCAGCAGCGAGCCGAGGCTGAAGCCTGTCGATATTTCGGAAAACGAGGCGATCGGCTTGCCATCGGTGCGCGACAGACGCACGCCCGGCGATGTGCAGCTCGAGTTGACGGCTGCCGCGGTCAATGGCGAACCGCACTCCGGATATGGCGACGTGGTACCCGTCTGCCGACCGGTTGAGCGCTTCCTCGACGTAGGGGTAAGCCGGCCGAGCTCGACCGGGCCTTGGACCAAGGCGCCACAAGCCGAACCCCGAACGACCAGAATGAGCGCCGCGGCGAACGACGCCACCCACATCAGGCAGCGGTGCGGCCCCACGCCGCATCCGCAGCGCGAAGGGTGAGCGCAGCCGGTCGAGCGCGCTCCGGCGGGTCGCGCGGCTCTGCGGCGTCCAGCCCGGCAAGCGGGCCCGACTTGACCGAGAGCCTCCGAGTGGCCAGTGTCCCCGCTCCGGCCGGGCATGCGGGATGAAGCTCTTATCTCACCTCTCCCCGAAGGTAAGGGACTCCCCGGACCGGCCGACGCACGTCGTGTAGCCCTCGGGTTCGAGGCCTGGCGCGAGGCGCTCGTCGCGGAAGGGAGCCAATTCGGCACCGCGCCGAGTGTGGACCGCAACACCCGCCGGCGAGCGCCTGCTCGCGTCGATCTTCGGCAACAGCCCGTTCTGAGCGGTGTCGCGGTCAGGGAGCAGCGGTTTCTGACGCGCGTCGTCGAGGAAGGCGCCGACCCCGTCTTCGCAGAGACCACCGCCGCCGTCGAGATCGCCCGAAGATTTTGGCGAAGATACGATGGCGTTGATGCGGCGCTTGCGCATCGCCAAGCGTCGGGTGGCGCTTCTCGCCGCCGTGGCCGAGCTTGCCGGAGCCTGGACGCTCGAGCAGCAGATGGAAGCGCTGAGCCGTTTCGCCGAGGCGGCGCTGGGCGCGAGCGGTGCGCCACCTCCTGCGTCAGGCGCACCGCAAAGGCATCGCCGCCCTGGTCAGCCCCGACGACCGGAGCGCGACAGCGGACTGATCGTCCTCGGCATGGGAAGCTCGGGGGCTACGAGCTCAATTACTCGAGCGATATCGACCTGATCCTTCTCTACGACGCGACCCGAGCGCAGGTCGGTGGGCGGGACGGCATCCAGACTTTTTGTTCGGGTGGCGCGAGATCTCGGCCGCATTCTCGACGAACGGACGGCCGACGGCTACGTCTTTCGCACCGATTTCCGTCTCCGCCCGGATCCTGCGTCCACCCCACCGCGCACTCTCGGTCGCCGCAGCTCTCGCCTACTATGAGAGCGTCGGTCAGAATTGGGAGCGTGCAGCGCTGATCAAGGCCCGCCCGGTTGCCGGCGATCGGACCGCCGGGCGGCGCTTTCTGCGCGAGCTGGAACCCTTCATCTGGCGAAAGAACCTGGATTTTGCCGCGATCCAGGACATCCATTCGATCAAGCGCCAGATCAACGCGCTACCGCGGCGGCGGACGAATCGCCGTCGAAGGCCACGACATCAAGACCGGGCGCGGGGGTATCCGCGAAATCGAGTTTTTCGCGCAGACCCAACAACTGATCTGGGGCGGCCGGATGCGCGAGCTGCGGGTAAGCCCGACTTGCGATGCGCTCCGTCGCCTCGCCGCGGCCGGGCGCGTCGATCCGGCCACCGCCAGCGATTTGGTCGACGACTATCGGTTTCTGCGCCGCCTCGAGCATCGGCTGCAGATGGTCGACGACAGGCAGACCCACGCGCTTCCCGCCGACCGCGCCGGGATCGCCGGTATTGCGGCGTTCCTCGGCTATCCTGCAGACGGATGCTTTCGTCGCCGATCTGCTCGCCCATCTCTCTTCGGTCGAGAGACATTATGCGGCGCTCTTCGAGCAGGCCCCGAGCCTCGCCGGTCCCGGCAACCTGGTGTTCACCGGGGTCGAGGATGATCCGGAAACCTTGACACCCTTGCCCGGCTCGGCTTTGCCGAGCCGGCTGCCGTCGCCGCATTGGTGCGCGGCTGGCATCACGGCCGGCTCCGCGCGACACGCAGCCAGCGGGCGCGCGAGATCCTGACCGAGCTCGTGCCCGAGTTGTTTCGCATCTTTGGCGCAACACCGAATCCCGATGCGGCGCTCCTGCAATTCGACCGATTTCTGTCGCGCCTGCCCGCCGGTGTGCAGCTCTTTTCCCTATTTCACGCCAACCCGGGATTGCTGGCGCTCGTGGCCGAAATCATGGCCGGGGCGCCGCGCCTGGCCGAGCAGCTGGCGCAGCGCCCCGGGCTTCTTGATCTGGTGCTGACCGAAGGGTTCTTCGCGCCGCTGCCGGACCGGGCTGGGCTTGCCGCCGATCTCGACCAGCTGCTCGCCGGCACCCGCGACTTTCAGGACACCCTCGATGCTTTGCGGCGCTGGGCTGGCGAGCGCCGGTTTCAGGTCGGCGTCCAGCTGTTGCGCCGCGCGCCTAGACGGCTTCACAGGCCGGCGCAGCGCTCGCCGACATCGCCGAGACCGCGCTCGGTGCGTTGCTCCCTGCCGGTCGAAGCCGATTTCTCGCGGCGCCACGGGCGAGTGCCGGAGGTGCGTTATGCGGTGATCGGCATGGGCCGGCTCGGCAGCCGCGAGATGACCCTCGCCTCCGATCTCGATCTGATCCTGATTTATGACGCCCCGGCGAGCAGCGAAGGGTCGGACGGAGCCCATCCGCTTCCCGTCACCACCTACTTTGCACGATTGAGCCAACGGCTGATCGGCGCGATCACTGCTCTGACCGGCGAAGGGCGGCTCTTACGAAGTCGACATGCGGCTGCGGCCGTCGGGTGCCGTCGGGACCGATCGCGTCGAGCCTCGCCGGCTTCGCGCGCTATCAGCGGGAAGCCGCCTGGACGTGGGAGCATATGGCGCTGACACGGGCGCGGCCGGTCGCCGGTGATGCGGCGCTGTGCCGGCGGATCAGCCGATGTGATCGGCCAGTGCGCTGGCTCCGACGCGCGACCCCGGACGCCTGCGTGCTCGACGTCGCCGACATGCGCCGGCGCATTGCAGAGGAGAACCCGCGGCCCTCGCCCTGGGACCTCAAGAATCGGTCCGGGCGGGCTGCTCGACCTCGAATTCATCGTGCAATACCTCGTCCTGCGTGAGGCCGCTTCGTCGCCGCAAGTCGTGTGCCGCGGCACCGCAGGGCGCTGCGCGAGCTCGGCGAGGCGGGAGCGCTGCCGCCACAGGCGTGCCGCGAGTTGCTCGAAGCGCTGGCGCTGCTGCGCCATGTGCAGACGCTCCTGACTTTGCTCGGCGACGGATCTGTCCACAACCGACGCCTTGTCGGAAGCCGACGCCGCCACCCTCGCGCGCTGTGCCGGTGTGGTTGACTTCGCCCGGCTCGACGCAGATATCACCGCCGCCACGGCGCAGGTTCAAGGCTGGTACCGGCGATTGATCGATAAACCGGCCCGCCGCGCGGCAATGCAGGCGGTCGGACAAAGAGGAGACAATTCAGAATGAGCGTCGAGCCCGGCGAAAAAGCCCCCGATTTCACATTGCCTACCGATGGTGCGGGCAGCGTCACCTTGTCTGAGCTCAACGGCAAGAAGGTGGTGCTCTATTTCTACCCGAAGGACGACACCTCGGGCTGCACCGCCGAGGCTTGCGGCTTCCGCGATGCCTTTCCGGATTATGGCGGGACGGGTGCGGTGGTCATCGGGATATCGAAGGACTCGGTCGCCTCGCACGACAAGTTCAAGAAGAAGCACGGGCTGCCGTTCATTCTCGCCTCCGACACCGGCGGGGACGTGTGCGAGAAATACGGCGTGTGGGTCGAGAAGAGCATGTACGGCCGCAAATACATGGGCATCGAGCGCGCCACCTTTCTGATCGACGGAACGGGTATCGTCCGCGGCGTCTGGCACAAGGTCAGGGTGCCGGGCCATGTCGGCGAAGTGCTGAAGGCGGCACGCGCCTCTGACCGCCGCGACCGATTGCGGCACTCTAGCCGGCGAGGCGGCGGCGATCCTCGCCACGGCCGACCCCGCGGCCAAGGCGGCGGCGAGCCGAGCTCTCGCCGACCGCTGGGGCGGAGGGACGATGGCAGCTGGGCCGCGCGGTGCCGCCGCCCCGTCCCGCCCGGCCGCGACACCCCTTGCTGCGTCCGCCCAGGGAGATGCCGAAACGCCGGGCGTTCGGCTCTCGGGCGGGCCGGATCGCGCTCGTTCACGCCCTCGCTCACATCGAGCTCAACGCGATCGATCTCGGCTGGGATCTCGTCGCGCGGTTTACCGCCGAGGATTTGCCGCGTGCGTTCTTCGACGACTGGGTCGGCGTCGCCGCGGAAGAGGCCCATCATTTCGAACTGCCGGCCGGCCGGCTGGCCGATTTCGGGGCCGCCTACGGCGATCTGCCGGCGCATGACGGGCTGTGGGAGGCCGCCGACGGCGACCGCCGATGATCTGCTCGCACGCCTCGCCGTCGTCCCGCTGGTGCTGGAGGCGCGCGGGCTCGACGTGACCCCGGAGATGGCGGCACGGCTCGAGCGGATCGGCGACGTCCAGACGCGCAGCGATCCTGCGGCGCATCTATCGCGACGAGATCGGCCACGTCGCTATCGGATTGCGCTGGTTCGAGCACCTCTGCCGGACCCGCCGCCTCGACCCGGAGGCGGTCTTTCACGATCGCAAGTGCCGCCGCTGCTTCAAAGGCGAGCTGAAGCCGCCCTTCAACCATGAGGCGCGGGCGGCCGCCGGCTTCCCGGCCCGCTATTACGAACCGCTCGCTCGGAGCGGGCCTGGTTGACGCTCCGCTCCCGGAGGGTCGAAGACTCACTCGATCAGCATCAGGACGGCGCCGTATTCGACCGGCTGTGCGTCCTCGACCACGATCTGCGCCACCCGGCCGGGACGATGCGCACGGATCTGGTTCATCACCTTCATCGCCTCGATGATCAGCAGCGGCTGGCCTTCGGCGACGACCTCGCCGAGGTGGACGAAAGGCGGCGCACCCGGCTGTGGCGCCAGATAGGCGGTCCCGACCATCGGCGCCTTTACCGCGCCGGGGTGCTCGATCGATCCGGCGGCGCCTGAAGGCGCGGAGACGGCGCCGGGCACCGACGCCGCAGGCCCGGCCGCGATGCGGGCGACGCGGATGCGGCGATCGCCGATCGCGTATTCGATCTCGGTCAGACCGGTCTCGGTCAACAGCGCGGCGAGCGTGCGGATCAGTTCGGCATCGGGAAAGGCGGGCCGCGCCCGCCGAACTTCATCAAGCCGCCTCGTCCGGATCTGCCCTCGATCAGGCCGGCGATTGCGTCCAGCGCCAGCTCGTAACCCTTCGCCCCCAACCCGCAGATCACGCCGTTCGCCGCGAAGGCTGACGATAGGAGTGGTGGCGAAAGCCTCGCGCCGGAAGATGTTCGACAGATGCACCTCGATGACCGGCAGCTCGGCGGCGGAAAGTGCGTCGAGCACCGCGACCGAGGTGTGGGTCAGCGCGCCCGGCGTTGAGAATAATCCCGTCGGCCGATCTGCGGGCCTCCTGGATCCAATCGACGAGCTGACCTTCGTGATTGGTCTGGCGGAAGTCGATCTCGAGGCCGAGTGCCGCGGCGCGCGCCAGTGCAGCGCTCCTCGATGTCGCCGAGCGTGTCATGGCCATAGATCGAGGGGTCGCGGACCCCGAGCAGGTTCAGATTGGGGCCGTTCAGGACGAAGACGGTAGGCAAGCGGAGCCTCCCTTAACGATTGCGCGGTTATAGCATGCAGCGAAGCGCGGGCAGAGCGGGTCGCTCGTCGGCCTGACAGCGGGTCCAAAGCCACACGCCCGGTGTCGGTCGCGCTGGATGCCCGCTCGAACTTGTGGGAAAAATGTCGAAGTACGGTCATTCCGGGGCGCGGCTCCCCGGGTCGGGCCACAGGCCCGCCGAGGACAGGCTCCGCCTGGCGAGCCCGGAACCCATGCGGCACGGGCCGGTGAATACGTTGGATGGGCCGGTGTTCATAGGTCTCCGGGCCGTGGCCCTCTGGGCCATCCCGGAATGACTTTCATGACTGTGGGCGGGGACCGCCCTCCAACCGCTATTTCTTCACACGCTCTATCGCGGGCATGACGAGGGGGTGGACGGGTGCCGAGGATTAGCAGCCTGCCACCAACCCCGCCTTAGCGAAAGCCATCGATCATATGCTCGCGGTCTTCGGGACGGAGTTCGCGAAGTTCGTCCAAGGCGGCAGCGACATGTAGCGTCTGAAAGCCTTCGCCAAACCGCTCCAGCGCCTCAGCCATCACGACCCGCGCCTCATCGATCTCACCCGTCTGTCCGAGGGCCGCGATCAGGGTATTGTAGATCTGTCGAAAATTCGGCACCGAATTGCGTAATTGGCGCGCCGCCGCAATGGAAGCGACATAGTCTTCCGCGCAATAATATGCCCTGGCCATAAAATGTAGCCAGAAGGGGATCAGCGGATCGAAGGGACTGAGGCGCATTGCGGTCTGCAGCGGCGCGATCGCGTCACGCGGACGGCCTGCCCAGAGACGTGCGCCGCCTCGGGCGCCATGGGCCACGGCGGAATTGGGATCGGAGCTGACCGCGAGATCCGCCTCTGCAAGACTTTCCGGCGTGGCGTCCTGACATCCACAAGGCGCGTGCCAATGCAGCATGAGCCGTCGCATCGGTCACATCGATCTTGATCGCACGTCCCGCGTGATCGAGCGCACGTGGAAGGTTCACCAATCGAAGGTCGGGTCGGAACAAGGTGATCTCATTGAGATAGGTTAGAGCGAGTGCGGCCTCAGCTGGAGCAAATCGCGAATCGATGCTCGATTGCGCGCCGAAAGAAGCTCCGGGCCTTCGTTTTCCGACGCTTCGACATTCGCAAAATGCCACATTCCGCGGTGATAGCTTTCCCAAGCGTCGAGGCTGTCGGGAGGCTTGCGCGCGGCACGTTCGCGCTCGCTGCGCTCGAGCGCCGGCTGGATTGCCTCGGAAACCTTCGTGGTGATCTCGTCCTGCACCGAAAAGATATCGGCAAGGTCCCGGTCGTACCTCTCGGCCCAGAGTGCCCGCCGGTGGCCGCTTCGATAAGCTGAGCTGTCACTCGCACCCGGCTCCCGGCCTTGCGCACGCTGCCTTCGAGCACATATCGCACACCCAGCTCGCGCCCGATGTCATTAACCGTCAACCGTCTTGCCCTTGTAGGTGAAGCTCGAATGTGCGGGCGATGACAAATAACGATCGTGACTTTGACAGTACGGTGATGATTTCCTCGGACGATCCCGTCGGCGAAGATATTCCTGCTCCGGGTCGCCGCTCATATTGGTGAACGCCAGGACCGCGATCGACGGCTTGTCGGGCAGCGGCAGGGCAGGGCGAGGCAGAGCGACCCCGGTACCCGACCCGATAGGTCCGCACCGGTCTGGCAATGTTGTACAGACTGCTGCTCGCCCATGTCCTCGGAAAGCGACATCGAGCTTACCCGCCGCATCCTCCTGCACGCGGGCCGAGACGCAGATGCCGCCCGGTTCGGCCAAGGCCTTCGAGCCGGGCAGCGATGATTGACGCCGTCGCCGAAGATGTCGCCGTCCTCGACGACGATGTCCCCGACATTGATCCCGATGCGCCATTCGATGCGCCGATCGGCCGGTACAGCGGCATTCCGCTCGGTCATGCCCGCCTGCACCTCGATCGCGCAGCGCAAGGCATCGACGACGCTGGAAAACTCGACCAGGAGCCCGTCGCCGGTGGTCTTGACGATGCGGCCACGATGCTCGGCGATCTCTGCGATCGACCAGGTCGGCCCGGATCGCCTTGAAGCGCGCGAGCGTGCCTTCCTCGTCGGCGCCGACCAGACGCGAATAGCCGGCCACGTCCGCGGCGAGGACGGCGGCGAGCCGGCGTTCCACTCGGGTCTTTGCCATGACGCGTCCCCCGCGCTCGCGGTCCTGCACCGGGCCGGCAGCTAACGTGGTGAGCAGAGCGATCCTCGCAAAGGAGCATCCGGTTTCCGGCGTGTCATCCCCGGGCCCCCGCTACCTGCGGGAGCTGTTGGCAACCCGGAAGATCTGGCCGATGATGCCGCCCGGAAGGGCGGCAAACCGGGATATCCCGGGATACGACGCCCGAGGAGACCGACATTCGACCTTGCTGATCACCATTCGGTGACCTGCGCCAACGGGCTTGGCCCGGCTGCGAAATCTGCAACGGAGGTGGCGCTATGCCGTACGGAGGAAACGACTGGCTGGCCTTGACCCAGGAACCGACGCTGGAGCCGGAGATCCCGATCTGCGATCCCCATCATCATTTCTGGGATTTTCGCTCGGAGCGCATCCCCTACCAGCGATATCTTCTCCACGAGCTGGTGGCCGACGTTGACTGCGGCCACAACGTGCGTTCGACCGTCTTTATCGAGGCGCGCGCCATGTACCGGCCCGACGGCCCGGCGGAGCTGCGCCCCGTCGGCGAGGTCGAATTCGTCCAGGGGCTTGGCCGCCGCCAGCGCCAGCGGTGTCTATGGCCCCTGCCGGGCGGCATCGGCCATCGTCGGCCACGCCAATTTGAACCTGGGGGATCGGGTCGAACCGGTGCTGGAGGCGCTGCAGGCCGCCAGTCCCAACCGGTTTCGCGGGATCCGGCACACGGTCACCTGGGACCCGCATCCGGAGATTGGCAATCGGGAACAGGAGGGAGTGCTCGCCACCGCCGAATACCGCGCGGGAGCTCGGGTGCTGGCGCGGATGGGGCTTTCCCTCGACACCGGGGTCTGCTTCCCGCAGCTGCCCGAGCTGGCGGCCTTTGCCAAAGCCGTCCCCGATCTGACGATCATCCTCAACCATCTCGGCGGCCTGACGCGGATCGGTCCCTACGCCAACCGCGACGACGAAGTGCTGGCGACATGGCGGAACGGCATCGCCGCTGTCGCGCAGTGTCCCAACGTCAATCTCAAGCTCGGCGGCATCGGCATGCCGCGGCTTGGGTTTGACTGGCATAGCCGGACCCGCCCGATCGGCTCGGAGGAGTTGGCCACGTCGATGGCGCCGCTAATGAGCTACTGCATCGAGCAGCTTGGCCCGGACCGTTGCATGTTCGAAAGCAACTTCCCGGTCGACAAGGTGTCGTTCTCCCACCACGTGCTGTTCAACGCCTTCAAACGGTTCTCCAAGAAGCTATTCGGCGTCCAGAGCGCGCGGCCTTGTTCCACGACACCGCGGTTCGGGCATACCGGATCGGCAGCGAAGCGTAGAAGCCGGGAGGATCGCACCTCCTGACGCCCGGACGAATACGGACCAACGTGAAACAGAACTGCGGACGTGTCTTATTCCTTCTGTCCGGTTTGCTTGGGAGCGCTGCGCATGCGGCTGGTGCGCCTGCCCTGAATCCGTCGTCCGTGTCGCGCAACCTTTATGCTGTCAGTCAGTCCGCCGATGCCCGAGGATCGATCTCGGTCTACGATATCGATGGCGGTCACCGGCTGATCAAAACCATCAAGACGGTTCCGAGTGTGGGCGATGTCCGAGGGAGTGGCCGCCAGCGCCGCCACCGGGAAACTGTACGTCGCCTACCAGGGATGTCTCGGGCATCGGGATGATCTACTGCCTAAACATTTACAACGATCAGATTTTGTGGAATCGAGCAATCGATCCCGGTGTCGATCGGCTGGCCATCAATCCGGATGGGCAATTGCTCTATGTTCCGACCTGGGAAGGCGGTTCGGCCGACCACATCAATGTCGTGGACGCCGCCAGCGGGAGAGGTTGTTCGAAGGTTTATTTCTCCAATCGATCGCACGACACTCAGTACCCGTTATCCGGGCCGATCTTCCAGGAGACGAAGGCGAACGACGGCAGCGGCACATCACCTATATTTGATCGATCCGAAAAGCTATTCCGGTATCAACCATCGGGCCTTATTCGGGGATCCTCGGCCCATATGCACGTGGACAGCATCGAGCAGTTACGCGGTGAACAACGTAAGGAGGCCTCTGGGGGAATGCAGGTCGCCAACCTCAAGACGGGTCAGATCATCACCGCCGATATTCCTGACCATCCACCCGGCGATCCGGGGCTGCTGCACGGAATCGCGCTGGACGCCCGACTGAAAGCGAAGTGTGGCAAAGCGGCGCCTGGGATGACCCGCACGTCCACGTCTGGGATATGCGCGATCGAATGGCCCCGGCTTTGAAGGATACGGTTGACGCTGCGAAGCGGGCGGGGATCACACTGGCTGACCTTCGATATAAGGGGAGATTACGGCTATGTCGCACCCAACAAGAACAGCGCCGACGGCGCCGAAATCTTCGATGTCCGCACCACACGCTTCCGTCGGTGTGATCGGGTCATCGGAAGACCTGCTCGAAATCGACTTCGCCGGCGGAAAGATCACCCAAGTCGGTGATCAGTATGGCATTGGACGACGATAGTCTGCCCACCGCACTGCGGAGGAGCAAGATGGCCATCACCCTTTACGATCTCGCCGGCGCCGAGGCGGGCCGGCGGTTCAGCCCGTTCTGCTGGCGCACCAAGATGGCGCTCGCCCATAAGGGCCTCGACGTCGAGACCGTGCCGTGGCGGTTCACCGAGAAGGACAAGCTGCCGCAGCCCAATGCCGGCCGGGTGCCGGTGATCGTCGATGACGGCCGAGGTCGTGCACGATCTCGACGGCGATCGCCGATTACCTCGAAACCGATATTCCGACCGACCCTCGCTGTTCGGCGGCGAGGACCGGCGCGGCTCGACCCGGTTCGTCCAGAACTGGACCGAGACCGTACTGCAGCCGGCATTGATCGGGTTTCGTCGTGCTCGACATCTGCCGCCACTCGGCGCCGCAGGACCAAGCCTATTTCCGGCAATCGCGCGAGGAGCGGTTCGGCATGACGCTCGAGGACGTCGTCAAGGACCGCGACCAGCGGCTGCCGGCGTTCCGCGACAGCCTCGACGCCGCTGCGCCGCACCGCTCGAACGGCAGAAGTTTCTCGCCGGCGACGCGCCCGCCTATGCCGATTACATCGTCTTCGGCGCCTTCCAATGGGCGCGCGCGATCAGCGATTTCGAAGCTGCTCGCCGCCGACGACCCGGTTGCGGCCTGGCGCGGGCGCATGCTCGACGCGTTCGGCGGTCTTGCCCGCAAGAGCCCCGGCCTAGGTGGCGGCTGAGCGGCGACGATTCGAGTCGAGCGGTGATCGCGCTCGTCAGCGTATTGCGTGATCCTGCACGCCCTCTCGGCGGTCGTCTGGGTCGGCGGCATGTTCTTTGCCCATCAGGTGTTGCGGCCGGCTGCCGCCTGCGCTCGAGCCCGGTCCGCGACTGACCCTGTGGTCGGCGTGTCCTCGGCCGGTTCTTCGCCTGGGTGTTCGCCGCGATCATCCTGTTGCTGGTGACCGGCTATGCGATGATGTTCGGGGTCTATGCCGGGTTCGGCGGGGTCAGGGTCTTACGTCCATTTGATGCAGGGTATCGGCATCGTGATGATGCTGCTATTCTTCCACCTCTATTTCGCGCCGTGGCGCCGGTTCCGCGCTGCGCGTCGCCCGTGCGGGACTGGGCCGCGGGCGGACTGCAGCTCGGCCAGATCCGCACCATTGTGACGATCAACCTCGTGCTCGGCGTCATCGTCGTCGCGATCGGCAGCGGCGGCCGGTACTGGGGCTGAGCCCTGCCGCGGCTATCGGGCTTCGGCGCCGAGAGATCTGTGGGTCGATCCACCGCATCCCGGCCGCCATCGAGTTCTTGCCGTCTGGCGAGACCCAGGTTGCCTTCAGTCCGCCGTCCGGCGCGCGGGTGAAAGCGCAGCGTGCTCCTGCCGTCTTCCTCGAAGACGAGGTCGTCATCGACAATCCGGCCCTTCGCGCCGGCGTCCATGCCGCCGGCTCATCCGCCGATCGCTCGGGGCCGATGGCGTAGACCGCGGTCAGGCCGCTGCCCTGCATGCGGTCCTCGACCGCGAACGAGGACCTCGCGGCCGTTCGGGCAGAAGCCGTACCAGGCGTCGCGGAAACCGACCTGGCGCGACCTTGGCTAGTCGGCGGGTAGCTGGACTCGCTGAACCGGTGGGCGTCGCGGGCGTGGCGTTGCGCGCCCAGCTGGGATCGGAGTAAGCCATCGGCGGACGGCAGCTCGGCGCCGGCGTCAGCCCCAGCGCGGCTCGGGCAAGCCAGCTCGCCCTGGTCAGCTTGTCGTCGTTCGCGAAATCGCGGATGCAGTTGCCGTAGCGCCGCAGGAAGAGACCGGTCGAGGACGCCCAATGGCCCGACAGATAGGCGGGCTGATCGACCACGGCATAGCCGAGACCGCGCTCCGACAGGATCGCCCGCGACCGCTCGCCGCGTCCGCCCGGATCGAAATCGTCGCCATGGAAATAGAACATCATGACGCGCGCGCGCTTGACGCTGCTCGAGCAGCGGATAGAAGCTTGGATCGCGTTGAGGCGCCAGCTGTCATAGAAATCATCGAAGCTGCCGTAAGCCGCCGGCGGCGGTGGCGATGACCGCGTCGACATCGTCGGGACGAATCCGCCGGCCATCAGCGACGAGGAAGGCGCCGAAGGATTGGCCGGCGAGCACGACGCTGCTTGTAGCCGTCGTGCTTCAGCTGGGTCGTATAATCGATCGAGGCGCTTGGTGCTGTCGGTCAGCGTGTCGCCATGGCTCAGCCGGTCGAACCGCATGACGTCCCAGCCATCCTCGCGCAGCAGTCGTAGATAAGGCGGCGTCGGGGATCCGGAGTCTTCGGCGGTTGAGCGAACGGCCGTGGCTCCAGACGATAACCCCTGTCCGACTGCTTCTGGGCCGAAGCAGGTCGTGATCGAGGGCTGGATTGTAGCTCCCGTCGCGCCGGCTGAAGCACTGCACAAAATAAAACCCAGAACAGAGCCGACCCACCACCGCCGGAAACGATTGCCACATTCCCGATGCCCCGCCCCTGGCCTCAGCCCAGGCAGTACAGGGAGTTTAACGGTGAGCGTTACCCTCTTTGTGTCACTTCGTAAACGAAGAGGAAGGTGGGCCGTCGGGATGGAAAGACCCTGGCAGGGCAGCGGGTTTTCAGGTGCTGCGACGAAGAGGCGCAGACCTGGAAGGGGTTCGGCCGATCACTCACTCCCGCAGCGTCATCAGCATCGACGGAGGCAAGAAGCACCCCAAAAGCCTCGAACCCGACGTTGATTTGACCAAAAAGCCATGCTCGAGCAAGGTGGTCGCGAGGGTGGCGGATCCGATCAAGCAGCGGCATGGCGCGGTTCCCGGCGTTTGACTTGGGCTTGAAAGCGTGATGTAACGATTGACGCGTTAGCGTTATTCCCCGGCAATCGGAGGATGGGATGGGCATCCTCTACGTCGCGCGCAGCGCCAAGCTCTGCCGGTGGGCCTCGGACGTCGGCCTCGGCAAGCATGTCTACAAGGTCGGCGTCGCCGAGGGCGACCCCAAACCGCTCGCCGCCGCGGGCTGGGCCGGCGAAACCGACTGGATCATCACGCGCAAGCAGGCGGTCGAGGATCTCAGCGGAGGAGGCGCTGGCGCGGCTCGGGCGCAAGGAAAAGATCATCGAACCCGAACCTCTACCCGAAGCTGAAAGGGGCCGCCGGCGTGTTCCGGCTGACCCCGACGCGGGTCGAGAGCCACATCATCGTGACCCGCGCGCTCGCCGGTCAGAGCGACCGGGCGGAGATCAAGCTGAAGCCGACCGATTTCGCCGACTATCTGATCCACAACACGCTGCGCTGACGCGCGCGCGCGACTCAAATGTCGAGGAAGACGGTCTCGGTTTCGGCGTGCGGGCCGCGCTGCAGCCGGATGTCGATATGCCAGCGGTCCGGTGCCGTCGGGTGCCGCGATCAGCGTGGCGCGGCGCTCGGATCTTCGATCGAGGACAACAGCGGGTCGGTCTCGTTGAGCGGCTCGTCCGGCGAAATAGGCTCGCGTCGTCGAGACCCTTGAGCAGGCCGCGCGCAAAGAGGGTGATCGCAAAGTGAGGCGCCTGCTGGGCGTTGCCGCGGCCCGGCACCGGCCCCGGCTTCAATGTCTTGAAATGGAACCTGCCGGCCTCGTCGTGCGCGACCGCCCGAAGCCCGGGAAATGGTCGTCGGCAGGCGGGTCGGACTGCCACAGCTCGACCGCAGCGTCGGTCACCGGATTGCCGTCGCCGTCGATCACCGAGCCGGTCAAGGCGACTGCGGCCTGGCGGCGCCGAACCGCGTCAGATCGGCCCATTCCGGGTGCTCGATCAAGTGCCAGAAGGGCCCGATCGTCTGGCTGGCGGTGGCGCTCGGCACGGCTCAGCTCTCCATCGGCGTCGCCTCGCGGCCGCGCAGTACGACGTCCCAGCGATAGCCCAACGCCCATTCGGGCTCGGTGACCGTCATGTCGAGCGTGCAGACGAGGCGGTTGCGCGCGCCCTTCATCGGGGACCGACAGGAAGACCGGGTCGAGCTCGAGCAGCGGGTCGCCCGGAAAATACATCTGCGTGACCAGCCGCTGGGCAAAGCCCGGAACCGAAAAACGAGAAGTGGATGTGGTTCGGGCGCCAGGCATTGTGAGTGATTGCGCCAGGGATAGGCGCCGGGCTTGATCGAGGTGAACCGATACCAGCCCTCGCCGTCGGTGTAGACGCCGGCCCTCGCCGCGAAAATTCGGATCCGTCGGCGCATCGTGCTGGTCGGCCGGATGCTGGTAGCGCGCCCGACGCATTGGCCTGCCAGATCTCGACGATCGTGTGCGGGATCGGCCGGCCATCCTCGTCGGTGATCCGGCCGTGCACGATGATGCGCTCGCCGAGTGCCGCTCTTGCCGTTCGACCACCGAGAGATCGGGCGATCGGCGGAAACTGTGCGGCGGCAAAGCGCGGGCCGGAGGTCTCGGTGATGGTGTGCGGCAGCCGCACCAGCGCTTCCTGCGGATGCCGCTTATGGGTGCTGCCATAGGCCGGCGCGTCATAGGGCGGCTGGGTGCCCGGTTGGTACGCGCCGGAACGGAATTGTCTCCATCGCTCCCTGTCCTCCCTTAAGCCGCCTCTCCCGCAGGCTTGCTCGTTTCGCCGACAGCTCGTCGAGCGCCTCGGGCGTGTCGATATCGACGAGCACGGCGTCGTCGTCCATCTCGACCTCGGCGACGAGCTCGGCATGCTCGCCGATCAGGTGCTTGGCCCCGACATCGCCGGCCAGAGTCGGCCATCTCGGGAAGAACCGGCTCGACCAGAGGACCGGGTTGCCGCGCTTGCCGCGCCGGGTCGGGACGACGATGGCGCGCCCTTCGAGCGGGTTGAACGCCGCGATCAGCCGGTCGAGATGGCGGCCGGAAATCAGCGGCATGTCGCCGAGGCAGACGATCACGCCGTCGAGATCGGGCGGCAATGCCGCGATGCCGCGCTTCAAGCGAGGTCGAGAGCCCTGCCGGCGAAAGTCGGGGTTGCGCACCCGCTCGACCGGCAATTTGCCGAGCGCAGCGATCGACCGCGTCGGCCTGATTGCCGAGCACGGCGATGATCGGCCGCGCCCGCGAGGCGAGCAGCCGTCTGCGCGACGCGCGCGACCATCGGGCCGCCGTCGATCTCGGCGAGCAGTTTGTTCGGGCCGCCCATCCGCGCGTCGACTGCCCGGCCGCGAGCAAGCAGCGCGCCGATCCGCGGGCCTGGCGGGCTTTCGCCTCGGCTTGGCATCGGCGTGCTCGCCTCGGCGCGCGGCAGCGGCCGCGACGGGATCTCGGCGAGGAGGCCGCCGCTGCCCATGCGCATGATCTCGGCCGGCCCGACCGGCAATCCCGGCGACGAGGCGCTCGAGCACCCAGTCGAAGCCGTTGACCTTGGGCGAGCGCGCGCAGCCTGGAAGGCCCAGCACCGCCCGCTCGCCGACATGGCCGAGGAGCAGCAGATTGCCGGGATCGACCGGCATCCCGAAATGGTCGATCCGGCCGCCCGCCGCGACGATCGCCGCCGGGATCACGTCGCGCCGATCGAGGATCGCCGAGGCGCCGTGGATCAGCAGGATGTCGATCCCGTGACCGAGCATGTCGCGGATCAGCGCAGCGAGCTCGCCGCGTCGCATGGCCGCAGCGTTCTTCGAGGACGAGCCGGCAGCCGAGCGCCTTCAGGCGCTCCTCGGTGACTTCGCGGGTCTTGTCGAGGATGCTCTCCTTCAGTCCGGGGAGCCGGGTCTGATCAGCGCCGACCGAGCGCGGCAGGAAGGGCGCCACCCGCAGCAGCGGACCTTCCGAGCTGCGCCGCCGCGACGCGACGCTTCGACCGCCGCCTCCGGGGCGGCGAACGGGATGATCTTGACCGTGGCGACCATCTGCCGCGGCTCGACCACGGCGAAGGGCGGCAAGGTGCCGAGGGTGATCGCCTCGTCGACGAGGTTCAGCCGGTCGAGCCGCTCGCGGTCGAAGACGAGGAGACCGCGCGTCTTGCGCGAAGAGGTTGGCCCGCCCGGTGAACGGTGCGCGCCGCCGCGATCCTGGGTCCGGCCGCGGCCGCGGCGACCCGCTCGGCCGCCTCGTCCTCGCCGACATCGCCCGGTTCGAGCCGGGCGACGACGATCCGCGCAAGCCCGGCACGCGGCGATGCAGCGTCGATGATCGTCGCGCGACAGCACGCGCGCCTTTTTGAGCGCCGTCTGTTCCGAGCTTCAGACTGTGGGCGAGGATGGCGCCTTCGGCCTCGGCGACGGGGACCTCGCCGAACCTCATGCCGCCTCCGCCCGCAACATGTCCCTGAGCTCAGGGACAAAACGCGTCTCGGCCCTCGGCAAGCCCTCTCACCGACCGACGGAAAGATATTATAAATCAGTCGTCTTAGATCGATTACTTGGCCGAGCCGGTCGACAGCGGAATCCTGCACAGTCGGCAGCGGAACGGCAGGGGAATTCGAGCGGCGGTCCCGTTGCTGGCTTATGATCGCATGTGCATATCGCCACTCGATAATTCCGAATTATCGCATATATGGCGTCGGCGCCGCCTCCGCCAGGGGGGATCGAGTTCATTCGGCGGCGCTCACCGCGGCGGCAGGATCTGGGTCATCTGCGCGACGATCGAGACCGCGACCTCGGCCGGCGACACCGCGCCGATCGCCAAGCCGATCGGCCCGTGGATGCGGCCGAGCTCGGCTGTCGCCAAAGCCGAGCTCGGTCAGCCGGCTGCAGCGCGCCGGCATGGGTCCGCCGCGAGCCGAGCGCGCCGATGTAGAAGCACTCCGAGCGCAACGCCACGGCGAGTGCCGGGTCGTCGAGCTTGGGATCGTGGGTCAGGGTCACGACCGCCGAGCGATGGTCCGGCTTCAGCCGCTCGAGCGCTTCGTCCGGCCATTCCGGTGGTCAGCTCGACACCGGGAAAGCGCGCCTCGGTGGCAAAGGATCTGCCGCGGGTCGATGACCGTCACGGCGTAATCGGCGAGCTCCAGCATCTGCACCAGCGGCTGGGCGATGTGCACCGCGCCGACCACGAAGCAGCGCTGCGGCGGGCTGAACACCTCGACAAAGACACGCCCGCCGCGATGTTTCGAAGGTCAGGTTGCGGTCGGCTACGCAGAGCCTCGTCGCACCGCCGAGCGCTGCGCGTCGTCGAGCGCCAGATCGCCCTCGGCCTGCATCGTCGTCGAGCAGCAGCTGGCGGCCGGTGGCGAGGTCGGTGGCGAGCGCGACCGAACGGCTGCTCGCGCCCGGCGGCGATCACCGCGTCGAGAATGCGCCCTTCATTCGACGCGCTCGACAAAGATCTCGATCTTGCCGCCGCAGGCGAGACCGACCTCCCAGGCCTGGTCGTTGGTGATGCCGAAATCGAGGAGCCGCGGCTTGCCGTCGCGGATCACCTCCAGCGCCTCGGTCACGACCGCACCCTCGACGCAGCCGCCCGAGACCGAGCCGACCATCGCTCCCTTGTCATCGACCGCGAGCTTGGCGCCGACCGGCCGGGGCGAGGAACCCCAGGTGCTGACGACCGTCGCCAGCGCCGACACCCGAGCCCGCCTCGCGCCAGCGCGCCGCCTGATCGAGGATTTCCGCCGTATCGCTCATGCTGTCCCTCAATCATTCTCCCGTAGCTCGTTCCCTGACGCCGTACGTGCGGCCGTCGCGCTGCCTGCCGCGTGAGCCGCGGCGCTGCATCACAGTCGATCCAGAGTCTTCGAGGCTTTCGCAGATTGTGCACCGGCCGGAACTCGTCGACATAGGGCAGCATCGCCTTCATCCCGAGATGATCTTGGCTCGAAACCCTCGTAGCGCAACAGCGGGTTCAGCCAAATCAGCCGGCGGCAGGAGCGGTGCAGCCGGTCCATCTCGTGCGCGAGGCCGGTCCCGGCGTCGCGGTCGAGCCCGTCGGTGATCAGCAGGACGACGCGCGCCCTGTCCCAGCACGCGGCGCGACCACAACCGGTTGAACTCGCGCGACGCAATGGCCGATGCGGGTGCCGCCCGACCAGTCCGACGACCGCCTCGGCGACGCGGTCGAGCGCCAGATCGACGTCGCGATGACGCAGATAGCGGGTGATGTTGGTGAGCCGCGTCCCGAACACGAAGGTGTGGACGCGGTCGCGGTCGTTGGTGATCGAATGCATGAAATGCAGAAAGACGCGGCTGTAGCGGCTCATCGAGCCGGAGATGTCGCACAAGACGACGAGCGGCGGCGGCCGGCGGCGCTGGCTGCTGCCGCTTCAGTTCGATGAGGCCGCCTGGAGCGCAGCGCGGCGCGCAAGGTCGCGCGCATGATCGGCGCGGGCGCCGCGCCGGTCGGGTGCGAAGCGCCGCGTCGGGACATCCTGCACCGGCAGCCGCAGCCGGGCGATCGCCGCCTTGGCGCGGGCCAGCTCTTCAAGCGACATCTTCTCGAAATCCATGCGCGCGCAGCTGCTCGCGATCGGAGAAGGTCATCGCCGCGTCGAGCTCGAGTCTCGGTCTCCCGCGGTTCGCGCGCCGCTCGCTGGTCGGGTGCAAGCGCCTCGGCCAGCCGGCGCAGCCATCTGGCGCACCCTGCGTCCTCGCGGCATCCCGTCGATGCGCATTCGGGCAGCACGAGCGCTCATCATCTTTTTCAGGAGCTCAGGATTGCGCCAGAACACGTGAAAGGCCTGGTCGAACATCACGCCGCTGGTCCGGCCCGATTGACGAGTACGGCGTGCAACGTCCAGTAGAAGTCGCTGCCGGTCGGTGATGCCGACCGCCTCGACGGCGGCGACCGCGTCGATGCACCTTGCCCGGCCCGACCGGCAGCCCCGCCGCGCGCAAGGTGCGCGCGAAATGCATCAGATTGGCGAGCAGCGCTCCGCCGCCAGCCATGCTCATTCTCGCCGAGATTGCATCGCTGACGCTCGCAATGACAACAACAGTTCTGTCATTGCGAGGAGCGGAGCGCGAAGCAATCTCGCTGAAAGGCGAGCATAATCGCATCAGCTTTGCCTCGCCGCAGCAGTGGCCTCGGCCTTGACCTGCTCCAGCAGCCGGGCGGCTTCGCTGCCGTGCAGCCGGGCGATGTCGTCCTGGTATTTGAGCAAGCACGCCCAAGCGTGTCGTTGATCGCGTGCGGGTCAGCTCGAGCGCGTCGAGCTGCATCAGCGCCTCGGTCCAGTCGATCGTCTCGGCGACGCCCGGCAGCTTGAAGAGGTCCATCCCGCGCAGCCTCTGGACAAAGCCGACGACCTCGCGCGACAGGCCTCGCTGGCGCCGGGCGCCTTGCGCTTCAGGATCTCGAGCTCGCGCGCGGCGGTCGGATAGTCGACCCAGTAGTAGAAGCAGCGGCGCTTCAGCGCGTCATGGATCTCGCGGGTGCGGTTCGAGGTGATGACCACGATCGGCGGCTGTTCGGCGCGGATCGTCCCGATCTCCGGGATCGTCACCTGAAAATCGGACAGGAGCTCCAGCAGATAGGCCTCGAACGGCTCGTCGGTGCGGTCGAGCTCGTCGATCAGCAGCACCGGCGGGCCCTCGATCTCCGGCTCCAGCGCCTGCAGCAGCGGCCGCTTGATCAGAAAGCGATCGGAGAAGATCGTGCTCTCGATCTCTCGCGCGCGTCCTCCTCCGCCGCCTCGGCGAGGCCGGATCTCGATCATCTGGCGCGCATAGTCCCACTCGTAGACCGCCGAGGCGACGTCGAGGCCCTCGTAGCATTGCAGGCGAATCAGGCGGCGCGTCGAGCGCCGTCGCCAGCACCTTGGCGATCTCGGTCTTGCCGACCCCGGCCTCGCCTTCGAGAAACAGCGGCCGCTTCAGGTGCAGCGCCAGGTGCACCGCCGTCGCCAGGCTGCGGTCGGCGATGTAATCGGCGCTGCCGAGCAGAGCCAGCGTGTCGGTGACGGTGACGGGCAGGGTGGACATCGAGGAATGCGCAGCCAAATCAGATCCCGATCGCAATAGAAACCCCTCCCGGAGGAGAGGGGAGCGAACCATGCGAGCGCGACAACAACGCGAGCTCGCTCTTCGACTCAGTAGGCACGTAATATGCCGGTCTATCCGTCGCCACCCCGTGGCGAGCGTGACACCGGCGGAGGGGACGGCGAGGTGACGGACCCCATCGAGAGCGCGCTGGCGGAGATCAAGTTCGGTGCCGACGGCCTCGTTCCGGCGATCGCTCAGCAGCATGACACCGGCGAAATCCTGATGATGGCGTGGATGAACCGCGACGCGGTGCGCGCCAGCCTGACCGAGGGCCGCGCTTGCTACTGGTCGCGTTCGCGCGCCCGGCTGTGGCGCAAGTGGAGAAACCTCCGGACAGGTCCAGCACCTGCGCGAGCTGCGCCTCGATTGCGACGGCGATGCCGTGCTCGCTGCTGGTCGATCAGCAGGGTGTGGCCTGCCACACCGGGCGGCGCAGCTGCTTCTTCCGGGCGTGGCGTGAACGGCGTCTGGGCGGTGATCGCCGAGCCGAGCATTTCTCCCGGAAGCTCTCTATCCCGAAAACACCGGCTGAAAGCGGACGCGTAGGGCGGAAAGCGGAGCGTATTCCGCCGATTAGCGACGCGGGCCGCCTCGTTCCGGCGACATCATCGCCAAGGAGACAGAACGCGGCTTATGGCGGAATGCGCCTGCGCTTTTCCGCCCTACCACCGGCGAATGTCCAGTTGCAGCTGACGATCTCTCGCCCCGCGGAGAGGGCTCTTATCGAAACGGCGGGCAGTTGGGGCGCGCCGAAATCTGCGCCATCAACTCCGGATTGAACGGGCGGATGCAGCGGCGGTTGTATTCGTCCACAGTGGCATTGTAGCGGTCGACGGCTTGCGCTGCGGCCGCCTGGGCCGGGCTGAGCTGTCCGAAGGCGGCATCGCGACGCTGGAGAAGCACCTTGTAGCTGGAAACCGAGGCGGGGCTGTTGACATCGACGCGCGGCTTCTCGGTGGCGAGCTGGGCGTTCAAATCGGCGAGCTGCCGGTCGACGGCGGCGAGCGCCTGGGCCTTCGCATCCTTTCCCGCCGCCAACGCCGCCGCTGCCGCGTGCAGACACACGCACGCATTGATCTCCGCCGGCTCGTTTGGAACCGGTGGCGGGATCTGCGCCTTCGCCCCGCCGAACGGCGAGCAGACAAGCACGCCAAGGCAAAAATCGCAGCCTGACGACAGCCGGTCGAGCGCATCATTTTTGTTCCCCTTTTTGCGCAGGGCGTTCAGCCGTCGGCTGCTCTGTCCCTTGCGATCGGCCAGTCGCGCACCCGCTCGGCCGCCTCGTGACCGATCTCCTCCGCCTTATTCCACAGCTCCTCGCGCGTTTTGCCAACCCATTCCTGTTCGCGCTTGCGTGGCCGGCAACAGCAGCGCCAGGTGCGCGCCGGAAATCACGCCGACGAGGCCGATCAGCAGCGGATTTCGCTCGAAGACGGAGCGCACCGACCCGCCGACATGGCGAGCCTGCTCCTTAGCCTGGTCGGCATAGTCAGCGTAGTGCCCGACGCGTTCGAGCACCTCGCCGCCGGTGTCGCGAACCGAGCGAAGCGCGCCGCGCGCCGCACCCGCAGCCTGGTGGACCCATGCCTCGCGCTCGTTCCGCCGGCGGCTCGCTCGATGCAGCAGCAGCCGGCGCAGCGTCGTCAGATGTGGCGAGATTACGGGCGAGCAGCCATGCCACACCGGCGCCGATCAGCGCGAGCGGGAGCCGGTTGGCACGGATCGCCTCTCGCGACGTTCATCCCGACAACCCCATTCTTGCTGATGGAATCGGTAATCATGTCAATGCCCTTTCCGAGGAGCTGATGCGGCGTCAGCCGATATGCCAAGGCGTCGAGGGTGAGGGCGAGCTCGGCCCGGGTGCGGCGAATCTCATCCTCGATCTCCGCTGCCGATTTGCCGGGCTCCGGCCGCCGTCGCCTCGGGTCACGAGACCCGTTCCCGGATCCAGGCCTCGTTCTCGCGCAGCGAGGTAAGCGTCCGCCGCATGGCCAGCGAGCGGGCGTCGAGTCCGGCTTTTGCCGAAATAGAGAAGGGCGGCACCAAGCCCGAGCACGACGAGGCCGACGATCAAAGCGGCGAGCCACGGCGCCACGACGACAGCAAGGCCGAGCACCGCGGCGGCAAGCAGCGCCAGCCACCCGCTGAACGCGATCAGCGCGCCAACGGCGACCGCCCCGACACCCTGGCCGATCAGCCCGAGCTTCTCCAGGAGCTCGGCCTTGAGCAGCGCCACCTCTTGCCGGAACAGCGAGCTGATCTGATCGGCGAGATCGGCCAGCAGCCCGGCCATGGAGCGATCGGTTTTCGGCCGCGCCGCGCCGCGGTCCGATCCGAGGCCGCTCTCGTCCGAAGCCATCACTGACGTTCCGACCGGTCATCGAGCTCGGCACCGTAGCCCGCGACCTTGCGGCGCCGCCGGTCGGTCGGGTCGCGAGCTTCGATACGGCCGCGGTGATCTGGTCGGTCTCGCCGCGATGCGGCGCGAGCTCTCGCGGCGGCACGGTGTCTTTTTCACGCTTGTCGGCGATCGGTCGGAACCGCCAACAACCGACCGGCCAGGAAGCCGATGGCGGTCGCGCCGAGGAACAAGCAGCAGTCGGCTGGCGCCGCGCCAAGTGCTTCCGTGTCGGCGACGATCTCGCTCTCACTGCCGCTCGCGGATCAGGCGGGAGAGGTCCTCGATCCGATCGGCCGCCTGATCGGCGTAGCGCGCGATTGCGCGGATTTTCGGACCGATCAAGAGATTGAGCCGCGCACCGCACCGCCTCGGCCATGCCCGACACCCGCTCGGCCGTCCGTTGCTTCTGATCGTCGAGGATCGTCTCGGCAGCCGACGCGGGTCGCGTCGAGCAGCTCGCTCAGGATCGGTCTTGGCGCGCTCGAAGCTCTGCTCTCCCTTTCGCGACATGCTGCCGCCCCACCGCCTCCTGTCCCGTCTTCGACCTTGTCGGTCATGCCGTCCTACTCCGAGAGTCGTCGCCTCTTATATCGTCCTCTAGCATAACGACGGTTCCCGCGGTGCTGTTCCGCCCCACAGTTGCCGCCAGCTCGGGACGCCGCCGAGCGGCGCCGCGGCGAGCACGGCGCGCATGACGGCGCGTGCGAGGCAATCGGCGGCAGCGCTGCCGAGCGCCAGCAGTGCCGGCCGGTCTGACCGGCCTGCCCGTCCGCGGTCGACAGCGCAAAAACGGTGTCGCCGTCGAATGGCGTGTGGATCGGGCGGATGGCGCGAGCGAGACCGTCCTGCGCCATGATCGCCAGACGCCGGCAGCCGCCGCTTGTCGAGCGCCGCATCGGTGGCGACGACCGCGATCGTCGTGTTGGCGCCGGGGATGGCGGCACCGCATTGCGAGAAGTCCTCCGGGTCGAGTGCCGCATCGGGGATTGGCGGCTGCCGGTCGATCTCGCCGGCGAGCGCCAGATCGGCCGCCCAGAGACGCCCGCAATCCGGCCGCACCGTCGCACCCCAGCTGTTGACCGCGACGATCGCGCCGACCATGGCGCCGCCGGCGAGCGCGAGCGAGGCGCTGCCGATCCCGCCCTTCAGCCGGCCGGCTGTGGCGCCGAGCCCGGCCCCGGCATTGCCGAGCGCAAAGTCCTTGCCGCCGCCGCCACCGCCTGCGCGGCCGAGCCCGCGATAAGGCGGCTCGCCGGTCCACTGACCGCGCCGGGAAAGCCGAGGTCGAACGAGGATCGCGGCCGGGACGATCGGCACCATCGCCGGGCCGACGGTAAACCCGCGACCCGCTTCGAGAAGCCAATCCATCACGCCGGCGGCGGCGTCGAGGCCAAAGGCCGAGCCGCCGGACAGCACGACCGCATCGATCGCGATCGATCAGAGTGCCGGGGGCGAGCAGCTCGGTTTCGCGGCCGCCCGGCGCGCCGCCGCGGACATCGACCGAGGCCACGGCAGGCTTCGGCCAGCACCACGGTGGTGCCGCTGATCCCGCCCCGGTCTTCCGCCTGCCCGACCAGGATCCCCGGCGACGTCGGTGATCGAATTGCGCGGGCCGGCTTGGGCCGCCATGATCGTACTCCGCGACCAGTGAGCAGCGAGACCCGCCTATAGCACCCATGGTGCCCGTGGGCTATCGCTCTACCTCACTGGCGGGGCGAAGGAGGGGTCATCGAATGAACAGGCGCGATCTCCTGATTCTGCTGGCCGGCGCGGGCCTTCGCCGGGACGCGCGCGCGGCGGGCGCCCAGCAGCCGGCGATGCCGGTGATCGGTTACCTCGGCAGCGGCGCATCCGGCCGGCGTTTGCACCGTTTGTGGCGGCGTTCCGCGACGGCCTGAAGGAGGCGGGCTATGTCGAAGGGCGCAACGTCGCCATCGAATTTGCTTGGGCGGCGGGCCAGTACGACAAGTTGCCGGCGCTGGCCGAGGATCTGGTGCGCCGGCAGGTCGCCGTCATCGTCGCGTCCGGAGGTGCGGTCGCCGCGCTGGCGGCCAAGGGTGCAACCTCGACCATCCCGATCGTCTTCGCGATCGGCGACGACCCGGTCCAATACGGCCTGGTCGAGCAATACGTAACTGAACGAAGCACACCGATAGTTACGTATTGCTTGATGAACAGACTCAGCTCGTTGGCTGACCGCGGCGTTAACCCGCCGGCTCGATCTCGTCGGCCGTGCGCGCCTCGACGAGAATTATTTGGACGCCCAGTCGCCGCGCCGCGTCCGGGATTTCCTGCGGGACCAAGATTCGATGCATTGCGTGTTGGTCGGATTAACCAACATTCCGACGCCTTGAGTGTCGCCTTCGGGAGCGAAATCTGATGCAAAAGATCCAGCGACTTTCGCCATGATGCCGCCCGGAACTACGGAGGACACGCCAGTCAGGTTCCCACCGGAGTTTTGGCGAGGCTCGCGACGAGGCCAGCCTGGACCGGGTCGGCAACAGCAACCATTACGATTGGGATCGTCGACGTAGCATCATCTTTGGCGGCGCGTTAGGTTGCGGCCCCGACGCGACCATCAGGTCAGAGGCTGAAGCGCGACCAGATCCCCAGCGAGCGCGGGCAGCCGATCCAGGCTGACCGGCGGTGGCGTTTCGACGCTCTACGGTAAGTGTCTCTGGGCCCTCGACGTAACCACGCTGACGCAGTCTGGTCATAGAAGGCTCTCTGGTTCGGTGAGTCTCAGGTCGGGGGCACCATATCAAGCACGCCGATCCGATACACCTCGCCGACGTTTGGGCCAATGCATCGACAGACATCAGAAAAAAGCCGGCGGCCAATGCGAGCAGGATCCGCGACAGGTGTTTCTTCATTGCGATGTCTCGCGCATTGCGCTCGGCCGCATCACTGAATCACCTTGTCTACATGAGACATCGTACGCGCTACCGCGGGGATCGGCGCCTCAAGAAGAGACTGCTCTTGGCCGGTAAGCGACACGGTCACGCCTCACCGCCGAACGGCTTGACTACCGACGGGCGGAGATCGACTCGGGTCCCGAGGTGCGACGCTACCCGGCCGCCCGTGCCGATGCGCAAGAGGGCGAGCCGCGTGCCGGCTCGCCCAATTGAACGCATAGGGGCCGGCATCGGTCCTCAACGCGCTAAAGAACCATCCGGGTTGACTGCTTCGTCATCGCGACGGGTTGGGCAGACGGGCTTCTTCGCTTCCAATTCGTAGAAGAGAATGCCGTGAATTCCGTGGGCATGGCGTTTCGAAATTCTTCGCTTCCATATCTCTGCAAGTCGCAGAGCAGTTTCCAGCTGCTGCAATGCAAGGTTCTCGACGTACGCTCGCGCGAATCGGCATTTGGGCAGAGTTGGCGGCCTAAGCGTTTGGACATGAGCGGCGGCCGCAAGTGGGCGAAGCCCGCTTGTGGACGTCCCCTCGATGGAAGGGTTAGGCCTCGGGTTCGTGGCAAACCATTTCGATGTTGTGCCCGTCCGGACCAATGACGAAAGCTGCATAGTAGTTCGCGTGGTAGTGCGGGCGCAGACCAGGCGCACCATTGTCTTTGCCACCCGCCTCCAGAGCCGCGCGATAGAAAGCTTCGACTTGCTGGCGATTCTCGGCCGTGAACGCCAAGTGAAGATGCGCCGGCTTCTCCTCGGTTTGGCACATGCACAATGAAGCCTTACCCTCTGGTGGGCTAAGCTCGACACCTAACGGCCCCTCCAGGACAACAGCTACGCCGAGCGGTTCGAGTGCCTTGAGGAAGAACGCTTTGCTCGCTGCATAGTCGCTGACTCCGAATACGACGTGGTCAAACATGAGTTCTCCTGAAGCGTGTGGGCCTGCGCGGGACCTACAACGTGATGTAGCAGATCGTAAGGGCGACATATTCCCGGATACGCTAGCCCATGTAATGTGGCGCCGTCAATCGGGGCGCTTAAGAACAGCGCTTTTCCAATTGCGGAGTGGCAAGGTCCACGATACGCACTCCCGGCGCAGTGCTGAGGCGCGCGCTCTACGCGGGTCAGTCCTGGACGTCACCGCAACGTCCGCTTCTGCTGATCTCGCAGCCGTTGGGTTGCCACGCCTCGCTGGCTAACACAACGCTGGCTGAATACCTAAGCCTCGCCGTTGAGCCGGCCGATCAGCCCATGGATGTCACCAAGCACGAACAAGTCGCGGACCTTGGCGCCCTCGAAGGTGAAGATTGGCATGCCCGTCCACCAAACATGCCGACCGCTCGGCGGCACACCGAACAATTCCTTGCGATGGAAGCCGTGGAACCGCATCTTGCCGCAGACACGATTGCCTTCCTCGATCAGGACCAGGATGTCAGTGGTGTACTGGCCGAACGCGCCGGTCACCCAGTCGACGTAGCCGGCGAACTGGTCGTGACCGATGAGCGCAGGTCCCAGCGAGCCGCGGAAGGTCAAAGTCAGCGTATCAGATCCTTGGTATCGACTCTTGTCGGCGTGATCCCGCAATTTCGTGAGCAAGAACACGCGCACCATTTCCTTCTGCAGGTGACAGTGCGGACGCCTTCGAGGTCGAGCGCGGGTTCGTCCATGAAGAAAGTGTACAAGCGCCAATCAACGGCGCTAAGAAGTGCAAGGCGCTACGACCGGTTGTGAGCCGGTCAGCACCCGTCGAGCCTGACCGCGAGCAATTTGACCGTCGATCGGTCGCAGTTCGATCGATCGATCTTGCGCATAAGCCGACCGTCGCCGGTGGGTAAGCGGCCGTTCATTTTCGTCGTGCATCGGCGCGCGTTTGTCGTGGGGAATCTGACTCCGGGTCCTGTGCCCCATTTCCGCCAGCGAGATGCGCGTCATCGCCTTCATCACCGACCCGCCCACGATCCACGACATCCTCGTCCCACCTAGGCGAGCCGACGGCACCACCCCGGATCGCGCCCGCCCGCGGCCCGCCGTTATGGAATCGTGCCGATGCCGGGCCGGGCGGGCAGCTTCGACCCTTGCCGAGAAGTCCCCGTAAGGCCGTAGCGACCGTTATGCTCGCGAGTCCACGCGGGGACACGCCAGGATGCGATACGTCCAGATCTCGCCGTCACTGAGGGGCTCCCGTCGTCCAAGGCGACGGCATTTCGCATGACAGACATGCTAGCCCGTCTCGCCTCGGGCGTGCCGGAGTGGGATGCCTGCCATTGGGCCTCAGTTCCTCAGCCGGCGGGCGAGGCCGCGCGCGCGGGCGGCGAGCCACACGCGCCCGCGCCACTGCACGTGCATGACGCCGGGCAGGGGTCGCGGAGGCTCACACTGCGCGAGCGACTTCACGCGACGCACGTTGCGCACCAGGGTCAGCAACTCGCGGCGCACGCTTGGATTGTCGCGATTGTCCCAGAAGTTCTCCAGATACATCGTCGCCCACAACCACGCGACGCCCTCACGGTACGTCGGACGGGCGCGCGCCGGTGATCGCGCTCCCGGCTCCGCCCTTGGGCGCGCTCGACGAAGAGCCGGTAGAGCGCGGTGGGTAGGTCTAGGCCGAGCGCGGTCGACAGGCTCGTGGCAACGAACAAAGCGGGGATCGGCCTTCAGCACCATCAGGCGGCCGGTCCTCGGGTCGCGTCGAAACTCGATGGTGATGACGCCGACGTAGCCGGTCGCGCGCTACGAGGCGCGTGGCGGCGTCGATGGCTTCGTCGTCGTGCACGCTTTCGCAGTAGACGTTGGCACCAAGCTCGTATGGGTGCACGAAGCCCCCGCGCGAGTAGGTGAACAGCCGGAGCCGCTTCATCGCGTACGCGATCACCGGTGTCTGGCTGTGATCGACCAGCATGCAGACGCCGATGCAGTGCGTGGCGTCGCCGGGCACGACCTCCGCGATGAGCGGAAACTCACCGAGGCGCGCCGCGATCTCCCGGCATTCGGCTTCAAAGGTGGCGGCGTCGGCGCTCGCGATCTTTGTGTAGCGCCCGTTGCGCGCTTCGGCCGGCACCGTGCCCGGCACGGTCTTCAGCAGATACTCACGGCGTCCGAGATCGAGCGTGGGTACCAGCGCACGCAGCGCGGCCTCGTCGTCGGGCTTGTAGAACGTCGGAGTCTCGACACCGACCTCCCGCGCAACGCGGTAGAGCATCGCGTGATCCATCACCCGCATCAGGCGATCCCAGCGCGGCATCGTGGGCACGACCCACCGCGCGAGGGACTCGATGTGCTTCGACGCCGTGATCAGGTAGTCGTCGTCGAGCGCCATGACGACAGGATGGCCCGACTGCGTCTCGAGGAACGGAACCAGCGCCTCCGGCGTCGGGTTCACACGGACACGCGTGTGCAGGTGGCGCGAGGACGCCCGCTGAAGGACGTCGTCCCGCTCCACCCCGATCACGCGGATGCCGGCGCGTCCGAGCGAGCGGATCGCGGCGATGGCGCGGGGGTGGCCGCTCACGCCGAGGAGGGATCACGGCGGGCCGGGTGGCGTTGTCGCTCATGCCGATGGTCAGGCGCGATCTAGCACGGCGAATCGAGTCACGTCAGCTGCGCTCAGGGCAACAATGACTCCGCGAGCATCCCATTAGATCTCCGCTGCTGGCGCCGTTGCGCACGGCCGCTTACGAGGGAAATTTCGATGGCGACCTCGACTGTCCGAAGGTGGCCGATCTCGGCCGGTTGAGTGCACAACTGACACTGGTTGCTAGATCAAGTCTCGGTTACTACAGATTAGGCTGATGACGTCGTATTGTTGCCGAAGGCGTAGCGAATCGCATCTTCCAGGCTCATCGCCTACCCTCGCTCAAGCTGAATCGAACGCGTTGTCATCGCCGCAGGCGGCAGCGGGCAGCGTCGACCTTACGTTTTGTGGTGGCCTGTTTCGACTGCGGTGACCGGAGCGCCGATGTCTTCGCGTAACCGCTCCGCTGCGCCCAGCATATTCAGTCGCCGTCCGTCCGGGCGCATTCAATCCCAGCGCGACGTAGGCGGGCGCTTCCCATCGCCTGGGCAAGGCCGTTCGGTCGCCGAGTTCTCCTGGAAGGTCGTCAGCCTTTCGCTGGAGGCGCGCCTCCGCGGGAATACGTGTTCGCCCTGGTCGCAAGCCGATGTGCCCGAGATTGTTGAGCGCCTCGGCGATCGCGTGCCGATCGCGCCCAATTCACGCAGGATCGCCAGTGACTCCTCGAATAGCGCGCGCCGCCGCAGCAGAGAACCAGCTCCGTACAAAGAGAACCTGTGCTGCTGCGTGACGAGGTCGACAAAGTCTCGATGTTCGAGGAGATCGTCGGAACCTCGCCGCCCCTACGCTCGGTGCTGCCGTACGTCGCCAGGGTCGCTCCCAACGGACTCAACCGTGCTGATCACCGGCGAGACCGGCACTGGCAAGGAACTCGATCGCTCGGGCGATCCATCAAGCGTTCAGCGGTGCCCTCGCATTCTTGTGAGCGTGAACTGCGCGGTAGTTCCCGGCGCCCTCGTGGCATCGGAGCTCTTCGGCCACGAGAAGGGCGCGTTCACGGGCGCGCGTCCAGCGGCGGGATCGGCCGCTTCGAGTTCGGCGGAGGGCGGCACGATCTTCCTCGACGAGATCGGCGAGCTGCCGCCCGGAGACGCAGGTCGCCCTGTTGCGCGTCCTTCAGGAGCGCGAGTTCGAGCGCGTCTGCGGGGGCCAGCCGACCCGCACCGATGTCCGCGTGATCGCATCGACCCGAACCGAAAACCTGGAAGAAGCCGTGGCGGCGGGGCCAAAACGGCGTAGCGATGGCACAGAAACGATACACAGTAAAATTCGTGGGCTAGTCGGCTGCAGAGTGAAATGCCCCGGTAGCTCAGTGGATAGAGCAGCCCCCTCCTAAGGGGCAGGTCGGACGTTCGATTCGTCTCCGGGGTACCACCGATTCAACTACTTGCGCGGCTGACTCGTTGATGATGTCCGGTGGTCTCGGTGGGGCCGGCTGCGAGACGTCGCTCGGCTGTACAACGCACCCAGGGCTTCGTTCTTCCCACTGAGTAATCTTCGAACGCCGCGCTTGACGACGGAGTTCGGGCTGTCGTACTTCGTAGATCAGGCGCATGACGCGCTAATGGCGGACGCTGGACGGCGGCCGTCGACCCCTAAGCGGACGGTCGGACTTCTCAGAAGATAGGGCGTAGCAAGCTAGTCACGCAATGCCCTTTGTGACACCTACTGGGATTCGCATGGAAAACGTTGGAGTGCCCCGTCGAGTTCAGCTATCGCGCCCGGCCTGCTCGTCCAATGCGTAGCGCACGGCATCGTCCAGGGTCATCGCTCGACCTTCGTCCCAGGCTTGATCGAACGCTTTGGCCGTCAATATCGCGCGGACCGGTTTCACCTGGCGCTCGTAGGTGATCCTCTGGTGGACCGATCCTTGCGCCACCCATCTCCTGTTGCAACGCATCGGCTGCGCCCCACAGCCGGGCAGCGCGCCGTGGCGCCGCCGTCGCCGCAGCGAGCGCCGGCAAGCGCTTCCAGCGACTCGATGACACCCGGGCGATCACCCAGGCCGTGCAGGATAGTCATGGCCTTCGGCGAGATGCTTCAGCGCGAGGTCGCAACGTCCCTCATCGCATTCTGCCAGCCCGATTTCTCTAAGAGCGGTTCCGATTTCCCACGGCGTTCCGAGCTCGCGCGCTGTCGCGAGTGACTGCTCGTAGCAACTCGTGCGCTGCAGCCCACTCGCCTCGCCGGCGTAGCGCGATCGCCAGATGGATGAGGCTGAAGCAGAGCCCCTCGCGGCTACCCCTGGCTCGCAGAAGGTCGACCGCCTCGCGCGCTCGCGCCTCGGCCTCCGGATACTCGCCCTGCTCGATCGCGAGGTATGCCAGGCTGTCGAGCGCGTATGCGACGTTCCTCGGATCGTCGATCTCGCGGAAGATCATCAAGCTTTCCTGTAGCAGTCCCTTTCCCGCCGCATAGTCGCCCTGCAGTATCGCGAACAGGGCGGCAGCGTACAGGCCGCGTGCACGCAGGCGTGTTCGGAGATCGATCGGGACGACATCGAGGAGCCGGGCAAACCACTCGCGCCCTTCGGCCAGAAAGCCGCGAATGCGCCAGAACGCGTCCAACGCTACGGCGAGTCCCAATCCCTCCAAGGGGCTCGCTTCAGTTGACCACGCGAGCGCGGCCCGCAGGTTGTCGTGCTCGCTCGCGATCCGGGCGAGCCATGCGTGCTGCTTCGTTCCTATGACCTCCCTGTTGAACTCCGCGCCCAGCGCGACGAAGCAGGCCAAATGAGAGCTTCGCCATTGCGATTCCTCGCCGCTGTCGCGCAAGCGATCCTGCGCGTACTGGCGCACGGTCTCCAGCATCCGATACCGTGTCGCGCCCGCCTGCTCGTCGGTCACGACCAGGCTCTTGTCGACGAGCGACGTGAGTTGCTCCGATGACGTCCGAAGCATCGATCCCGTCTCCCGGCGCAGACCTGTTCCGCGCTCGCGAGCGTCCAGCCGCCCGCGAAGACCGCCACCCGACGCAACATGGCCCGCTCACGTTCGGTGAGCAGGTCGTAGCTCCAATCGAGCATCGATCGCAGCGTGCGATGCCGCGGCAGCGCTGCGCGCGAACCGTCCGGTCAGCAAGGCGAAGCGCTGATCGAGCCGTTCGCTCAGTTCATCGACCGACATCGAGCGCAGCCGCGGCGCCGCCAATTCGATCGCCAACGGCATGCCGTCGAGCCGAGCGCAGATCGATGCGACGCGAGGAAGCGTTCTCCGCCGTCAAGTCGAAGTCGGGACGCACGAGCTTTCGCGCGCTCTACGAACGAGGCGCACACCTTCGTACGGTGACGCGTCTCCGGCGTCAACGTTTCGTTCGTTCCGGCACCGTCAGCGACGGCACGCGATACGTGAGCTCTCCCGTCATCCCCAGCCGCTCGCGGCTGGTCACGAGCACGGCGATATCCGGGCTACGACGAACGATCTCATCGACCAGGTGCACGCAAGCGCCTCGAGCAGGTGCTCGGCGTTGTCGAGCACGAGCAGCAGCTTCTTCGAAGCAAGATAGTCGCTGAGCGTCTCGATCACGGGCCGCGTCGGCTGCTCCTTGACTCCAAGCGCCTGAGCCACGGCTTGCGGCACGAGACGCGGATCCGACAGCGCGGCGAGCTCCACCAGCCATACACCGTCGGGAAACGCGTCGATCAACCGGCTCGCCACTTCGATCGCCAGGCGCGTCTTGCCCGCACCACCGGCACCGGTCAGCGTCACCAGCCGATTCGCCGTCACCAGCTCCTCGAGTTGCGCGATCTCCTGTTCGCGACCGATGAAGCTCGTCAGCTGATAGGGCAGGTTGTGCTTCGATCTCGATGCGCGATTCGCTTCGCCGTCGCCCTTCGTCACCGGCAGCGTGAATTGGTAGCCTCGTCCCGACACCGTGGTGATGGCGTCGGCGCCGAGGACTTTGCGCAGGGCCGACACCTGCACGTGCAACGCGGCTTCCTCGACCACCATCTTCGGCCACACGCTGGTCGAGCAATTCGTCCTTGGTGACGAGATGTCCGGCGCGATCGACGAGCGCGGCCAGCAAATCGAAGGCGCGCGGGCGCAGCGAAATCGTTGCGCCGTCCTTCAGCAGCCGTCGCTTGTCGGGCTGCAGCTCGAAGGGGCCGAAGCGGTAGCGCTGGGTTGATGTGACGGATGCCATACCTCGCTGCCAGAGACTCGGCAATTCCCGGAGTCTACCCGTTGCCCGCAGGTCCGTTTCGGTCTTACCCACGAACGGTGGACACCTTACCTGGCGATTTCATCGCCTCGAACGGTAGCGGGGCCTCGTAGCTAATCGATGAGTGCCGTCGCTGCCGGTTGTAAAACACTTCCATGTAATCGAACAAGCTGACCCGCGCATCGTCGCGTGTCTTGTAGTCGCAGTGCATGACCAATTCGGTCTTGAGCGTATGGAAGAAGCTCTCCATGGGCGCATTGTCCCAACAATCACCCTTGCGACTCATGCTCTGCCTGATGCCGTAGCGGTTGACGATTTCCCGGTAGCTTCCGGTGGCGTACGTTGACCCCTGGTCGGAGTGCAGCGTTACCGGTGGACCTCGATGAGCGATCGCCATGTGCAACGCGTCCATCGCCAGCTTGGTGTCCAGAGTTCGGCTCATCGCCCAGCCCACCAAGGCTCTCGAGTACGCGTCCAGAACCGCAGCCAGGTAGAGCCAACCTTCCCTCGTGGGGATGTAGGTGATGTCGCTCAGCCAGAGGTCGTTGGGATGTGCTGACGTGAAGTCCCGGTTGATGAGGTTCGGTGATGCCTTGGTCTTGCGGGAGTCGGTGGTCACGCGGAAGCGCCGGATCGCCTTGGGCAGGATCTCCGCTCTGCGCATCAGCTTGGCCACGGTATTGCGGCAGCACGGCACCTTCTGGGCCAGCAGCTCGACGTGCACCCTCGGAGCGCCGTACGACTCGCGGCTGGCCTGGTGGATCGTCCTGATACGAGCCGTGAGGTCCACTCGGCGCTTCTGGCGGTCACTGGGACCGCGGTGCCGCGCAGCGTAGTACCCGCTGCGCGAGACCTGCAGCGCCTCGCACAGGGCCGGCACGCCGTACTGCCGTCGATTGTTCTCGACGAAGGCGTACTTCACTTCGCTTCCCGAGCGAAGTAGATGGCCGCTTTTTTAAAATCTCGATCTCCAGCTTGAGCTTTGCGTTCTCGCGACGCAGCTGCTCAAGATCCTCAGCGGCAGATCGATCAGGCTTGGCGATGCCGGTCACCGCCTCCTTCTCGAACTCGAGCCGCCACGTTCGCAGCTGGCCGACGCGGACGCCCAGCTCCCGCGCCAGCTGGGCCTTGGGCTTCTCGCTCAACGCCGCCTGACGAACCGCTTCAAGCTTGAATTCCCGCGTCAATTTCCTGCGCGGTGCGTATTCCATCGAACACCTCCTCAAGCCAGTATTGCTCTGATTGAGGTGTCCATCAAACGTGGGTACCTTCAGTCCGACTAAACTCGGACTAAGGGCGTACAGTCGCAGCTCGACGCCAAACCGCTCATGCGCGGTCGACCCTCGGTCGTCAGTAAGCTTCGATCATGGCGCAGCCGCTTCAAGTGGTGGCGGCCGCCGATGCGGTTGAGGTCGACCGGCCCGCGCTTCAGCGGGTCGGCGGAGTTGCAATGCGCGCCTTCGGTTCTCGACCTCGCGGCTCTTCAGCTACGAACTGGGTAACGCGCGAAAGTGCGAAGTGCCTCCATCTCGACGTCCGCATCACCTTCCACTGAAGTCCTTCGCCAGTGTGAGGATCGCCGCGGCGATGGCGTTTGCATGCTGGACGTCGAAATAAACGCTCGCCCCTCGTCCATCGTGCGTGCAGCTGCGCGATGACGATGTCGTTGTTTCCGCCCAGCGCCACGGTGATCGGGTCGGCGGATGGAATTTCGATGACGTCTAAGTGGCCGGGCATGGTGGCCTCCGTCGTGCCGGGACGGCGATATTATCGCGCCGCCAACCCGTCTATCCTCATCCTTGCCTCTATGAGCCGCTCACGCAGCGCTGTTACGTCATCGTCGCCCAGCTGCATCAGAACATGACACTCGCTGCACTGATACGGCGCCCGAGTCGCCACGCCAGTTCCAGGCTGAACGAGGTAACCGCGCCGCATTTCGGGCACTCGGCCATAAATCTCGGCCACGGCTTGGTGAGGATGGACGACCGGGAAGAATGCGCTCTGCTTCCTTTTCCCTTCGTTTGAATCATCAGCGAGCTGCGCGCCGAATTACTCATTGCACGCGGTGAAGTAACCAAAGAGCCTCGCCTCTTTCTACGTCATCGCGGATACTGCTCTGCCAGATTTCGCGCAAGCTGTTCGAGGTCTGCGTCTGTCGCCACCGTGGGTCTACCGTATTCTGTAGCGCGGCAAATAGCTCGCAGGAACCTCGCACCGTGCGTCCGGTTCAACTCGGCGGCCTGGGCCGTCAGTAAGGTCGAAATATCCATTCGCCTCTGGAACGTGCGCGAGGACGAGAAAGCAACGACGGTGAGCTTGGAAGGTTAATTTCGACCTCCCGGACAAAGTCTCCCTCTCGGGTGGACATGTTTACGAACTCGGGCGTCGTCAGAGATGCGCCACGGCGCCAGGAACGATGTGGGAATCCAGTGCTGGTTTACGTTCCTTGGGCGCATCGTGGCGGTATCAGCCCAATCCGATCACGGTGCGCCAAAGTGGCGACGTGGATACGCCGCTGAGCAATCACGAGTTCTTGATCTTCAGCCACGTCGGTCGGCGGCCGGCGCGGGCGATCGGTGCGCTTCGCGGTCGCCGTTAACGGGCATTTCTGAACGGCCGAGTTCGACCCGAAGCGACGCTCCTCGTATTGCGGCGGTGGGCGACGGAGTGGGTCGCCGTGATACGCACACTCGCAAATCGCCGCTGGCCGCATCTTCCCTTGGCGTTCGCTGATATGGAGCCGGGCATCTTGTGTCAGGCCCACCTTACAAGCGACTTCGCGGCTTTGCGTGCTTACCAACCTCTTGTTTCAGCGGCAGTTCGCCCCGATGGCTCGATACATGCGCTTGGGTCAGCGCTCAGGAACGCCGGCCTTGCGCAGCCCGCGACAAGGTGCGTTTCCGTCTGCTGAAGATACGTCGTATTGGTCGACGTTGTGAGCGCCTGAGTCGCTCGATGGACATGTCGGGCCGCTGCTCGAACAGGCGCGCCTTCGCGGCCAGCGATTCCCATCACCCCACTCTGGGCATACGCCGCAGACAGCAGCAGCTGCAGATACCACCAGTCGAGGCGCGTGGCGCTTGCGGTCTCGCATGCGCGGATAGCCTCGCCGTAGTTGCCGAGAGACAGATGCGCCCGGCAAGCACGCCAGCGACGTTGTCTGCATCGCCTCGCCGTACCGTACGCGCCTCGGGCGCGCTCGAGCAAAGCCAACGCATCTTGCGGCCTTCCGTTTGCGGTCAGCATCGCCGCCCTTCGTGCAGCGTGGCGCAAAGGTAAGGGTCGATCTTCAGCGCAGCCGCGTTGGCCTCGAGCGCCTCCCTTTCGCGACCTTGCATCGACAGGGCGTTGGTACGAAGCACCCACGCATTGGGATCGTCCGGATCGGCCCGAATCGCGCGAAGCGAAACGTCGGTCGATCTCCCGCGCGAGCCGCTGCCGATCGGCATTCGGGTCGTCGATCCATTGCATAAAAGCGTGTAACCCAGACCGACTAGCGCTGGTGCGAAGTTCGGGTCGAGCCGCAGCGCTTCCTCGTAGAGCGGGCGTGCCCCCAAAGTTCCTTTGAGCGACGGGTCCTGGCGCCACAACGCGTTCGCTCGCAGGGAGCCGGTCGACGGCCTCCGTCGACGACTTGGGCAGGCGGGCGATCCGATTCGACTCTGTGCGCCTGAGCGCGTCGCCGAGGAAGCTCGACGGTCGGGCGTCATATCGCTATCGTCGTCCGTTCCCGGTGTGCTCGACAGGCGCCCGCTCAAACCTGGGTGCCCGTCGTCGCGTCGACGAGCCGCACGTTAACGGCGTTCGCATCGCCTGCGCGCTGAAGCTCGCCTTCCACGAGATAGCGAACGTTGAGTTCAGCACCCGCGCGTCGGGGATCGTGCACCAGGTCGCTGCCGTATTTCGCGGCGAGTCCGGACGACGCGACGCGCGCGGGCCGGATCGAGTGCTGAATCGCGGTGGTGAGCACCTGTGTCAGTCGATCGGCGGACACCTGTCGCTGTCCGTACCTGCCTTGAAGGGAAGAACCGCAACCGACATAAACGGTGGTCCGGAATCCTTGACCCAGCGATTCGACGCCGCCGGTCCGACGAACAGCAACGCTGCGCATGCGGCCATGCCGACGGTCCGCCGCCAGCCGATCTGGCGTTCGAGCCTGTTGCTCAGTGCCCGATGGACGAACCGCGATGCCGCCAACTCCACGCGGTAGATCCGGATCGGCCGCGCGATGTTCTCACGCGTTGCTTGCCAGCATCTACGAACCGTACGTCGAGTCCGCCGTGCACCTGTTCACGGACGGCAGCGGAGACGCAGATGCCCACCGGGCTCAGCTAGCGTTTCGAGTCGCGCTGCGACGTTCACGCCGTCGCCCGCGATGTCGGTGCCGTCGACAATGATGTCGCCGAGGTTGATGCCGAAGCGGAAATCGATGCGCTCCTCCGCCAGGCATCGCCGCGTTGTCCGCCGCCATCGAACGCTGCACCTCGATCGAGCAGCGATGCAGCGCGGCGTCGGCACCTGCCGAATTCGAGCAGCAGGCCGTCACCGGTCGTCTTCACCGGTGTGGCCGCCGTGCGCCGTGACGGCGGGCTGGAACAGCCGCTCGCGAATTTCACGGAGCCGCGCGTGCGTCCCAGCCTCGTCGTGCTCCATGAGCCGCGTGTATTCGACCGCATCCGCGATCACGATCGCCGCTAGCCGCCGCTGCAGGTGTTCGAGCCCATGGCGTCCACCCCCTTGCACCACAGCGTCGTGCGATCGTTCGTCAGGTGCAGGGGATCGCGACTGCGTGTTCTGCGTGGCGACAGGCCGCGGGTGACGAGGACGAGACGCGGGACGCACAGCCCGTCGGGGCGTCGGGACACTGTGTCGTACCGCTCGTAACAGTGAGGCGGGCGCACCTCCATGCCTCTGGCCCAGCACCCCGCATCGCGGCGACCTTAAGCGAGAGAGGCGTCGAAGCGGAAATCGCGATCGCCTCGTTTATGTTCGCCGTTCGATCACGAACCTCGTCCGATCGACCCAGATCGCGGAAAGGTCGGCGCCGGCGCTGGACGCGCCGATCGGGCGCGGTGACAATGGTGCGGCCGCCGCGCCACTCGATGGATTTCAGGTCGACGTGTGCGCTCCAGCGACACGACGACGGCGCCAGCGTTCATGCGGGGGACAGCCAGGCTGAGATGCCTCCACGCCCCTCATGTGCAGGAGCGACGAGCATGCTGGCGGGCGGCATTTTCGGTCATTCCCGCGAGCGGGACTTCCGTCCAACACTTCGCTCGTCGCAGACGGCGCTCTTGAAGCCGGACCGACGGAAAACCAAACCATCTAACGGAGTATTTGGGAAACGTGCCCTTATCAATGTGAATGCCAATCGGCTTTGGCGTATCCTCGCCGGGCCAGAAGCGGGAAATCGCCAGGGGCCGAGCACTAGCGGCGCTTCAATTCTATCGCTGGGGCTCGGCATCCTGATGGCCAGTGTCGCCGGCCACGCGCTGGCCGAGCGGCAAGTTCGTGTCGGGTCACCGAAGGAAGTCGAACTGGCCGCCGCACCGTCAAAGACCTGGGACACGATCAAGGATTTCAACCGCTGGCAAGAATGGCATCCGGCCTTCGCCAGCACGGCGATTACCAAGGGTGACGGCAATACCAGGGCACCGTGCGGGTGCTTGACCACCAAAGACGGCGCGCAGGTTCACCGAGGAACTGGTCTCGTACAACACCGCGTCGCAGTGCCTACCAGTACCGGATCATCGAATCGCCTCTGCCGATCACGGACTACGTTTCGACAGTCGAGATCAAGCAGAACAAGGCCGGCTCAAGCCGTGGTCTGGAGTTCCAACTTCAAAGTCAAGGCATGGCGCGTCTGAAGAAGAAATGAAGAAAACGATCTCGGGTGTCTACCGCGCCGGGCTCGACAATCTCGCATCGGTCGGTGAAGTAAGGCTGCTGGCCTCTGCGTGAGGCGCGCGACCTGCTTCGTGCACCGCCGCGCGGGCACCATGTGGGGTTGAGGCGACGCAACCAGGATCGGACATCAGGCGCGCTGACGTGCATCGACCCCGAGCAGTCCGCCATCGTCGCCAATCGCCAGGACCGCGCTACCCTGCTGACACTGCGCGTTCGCGGCGCCACACCGACGGCGGCATGCCGACAGCCCGCTTGAAGGCGCGGCTGAATGCCGCTTCCGATTCGTAGCCCGTGTCGAGCGCCACCGACACCAACGTGGCACTGCTTTTGCGTCAGCAGGCGCGAGCGCGATCTGCATGCGCCAATTGGTCAGGTACTGCATCGGTGTCAACCCGATGGACTGCACGAACCGCTCGTGCAGCGCAGAGCGCGACAAGCCCACACGGTCGGCCACTTGCTCCATCGTCCAGGCTTCGGCCGGGTGCTCGATGCATCAGGCCGAGCACGCGCCCGACATAGCGGTCGCGGAGCCGGAGCAGCCAGCCTCGCTGGTCGTCGGGCAAGCGCTGCAGGTAGCGGCGCAACAGGTCGACGAACATCATCTCGCTCATGCGCTCGAGCACCACCTCACCGCCGGGGCGCTTGCGTTCGGATTCTGCCGCGGCTAGTCGAGCAAAATGCGCAATCCAGTCGTCGGCGTCGCCGGCGAGCTCGGAGGCCGGCGCGTGGATCATCCGCGGCAGAGTGCCGAGCAGCGGATTGAACGGTCGGCGGTCGCAGCCGAGAAACCCGCACAGCAGGCTGGCTTGAACCGCCTGCGCATCGGCCGGCACGGGCAACGTACGGCGCTCCATGCCCTGATGCAGCATGAAGGGTAGCTGCGGCGGTCGCGACTTGAAGAGAAAATCGACGTCGGGCTTCGCGCGCAGGCCCGGCATCGCTCGACAGAACGTGCGCGTCGCCGTGCGGAAGGACGATCACATCGCCCTGTGCAGTTGCACCGGCGCCTCGCCATCCACCGCAGCCCAGCACGTGCCGTGGATCACGACGTGGTAGTCCATCATATGCTCGGACTCCGGCATGATCGCCGGCGACATCACGGAGGAGTGGGGCACTTCGGTGACCCAGGGTTCCGTGCAGTCGACGTGAAAGTAGAGCGCTCCACGCAGGCGCACGCTGCGCAGCGAATCCGACAATACGTCCTGAGTCGTGTGTGGAAGTTTAGCCCCCCGCCCGGCGCGACATGTCCCAGCGGCAGGCGTGACACCACAGGCGACCATGACCTCTGCGCCAGCTCTCACAAGATCCCCGCCATCGCAGGTCAGGCCCAGACTGGCGCGGGCAGACTAGATCGAGATCCCTGAAGCAGCCCGAGGAAGGTCAAGGTTCTCTTTCGTGCGGTTCCCTCGGAGGTCCGGTTCTGGCCGGAGGTCTCTAACTCTGCACGGCCGACGCCGTCTCCGGTGCCGTCCATATGTTCACGCTCGTGCGGTGAGATGATGAAACGGTAAGACCGGGCAAGTCACTCGGCGCAATGTCCGCTTCGGGTATGGGTTTGCGGGCGCCGGCGTACTTCCGTTTCTGTCCGATCCTGGAAGTTGGCGAACATCCGCTTCTCGAAGTACGCCAGAAATCAAACGGCTCGGCGACAGGCCTCGTTACGTGCGTCGAACCGGGTAATCGGAACTCCGAACTGAGTACTCCGAGCGCCGCGCGGAGCACCCAATCGCTTCCGTGCCGAATGATCCCGCGGCTCAGCGTTTACGGACTACGGTGCGTACCGGTACCGTCGAGTCGCTGTTGAAGAAAGAACCGCACCATTTCGCGGGACGCATCCGGACCTCCACTATCGGTGTAAGGTTTCTGCTGGACTGCCACCCTGCCCACGCGTGTCCACCACCGTGAACCACCCACAGTTCGGCGTCAGGTACGCCACCGATCGAGTGATGCGTCCGCGATGACCGCGCGTGCGCCATTCCTTGCCTGCATCCTCGTTTTGGTGGACCGGTCGGTCGGGCAAAAGCGTCGCACCGGCTGCGCGGCGCTTGCGCTGATCGCGACAGATGGTGAATGGCTGCGCCGTTCGACGGATGCACAGTCCTATCCGCATCGCCGTGAAAGATACAATCGTGGGGACGAGGGCGCGATTTGCGTGAGCGCGCGTTCGTCTTCGCGACCTCTCCGTCAACCGGTCCAGCGGACATGGTTCATAAGCGCGGACAACAAATCCGGTTGCGACGCCTGATGGCACACCCGGAATGCACGCCAACGGCAGCATAAATGCTCCGGATACTCCTGACCCAGGATCAACGCCATGGCGCCGCCTGCCGACAAGCCAGCGACGTAGACCCGCGTCGGATCTATACCGCGCTCCGCGACCACTTGGCGCGTCATTCCTGCAATCAGCGAGGGCTCGCCCGTGCGCTGCCGATTGATGCTTGATGTCATGCCAGTTCCAGCATCCAAGCGGGTTGACCATTCCGGCACTGCTCCGGATAGAGCACGACGCGCGTGGCACTCGTCCGCCAGCTCGTTCATCCGCGTTCCCGCGGCGAAGCCAGCCGCATCCTGGTCGCAGCCATGGAGCATCACAAATAACGGAGGTGCTTCGCCACGAGGCGGCGTGCTCACGTAGAGCTTGTAGTTGCGAGCGCCGGCGGCATTCACGATAACTACCATCGATCACAGTCGGTCATGATTGTCCTTGCGGGTGTCCTCCTTAAACGGGCGCAGCGTTGGTCTCGAATGCTCGTGACCGATGAATGTTGCGCCGCACAAACGACAAGATAGAGTCGTGCACTAAACGGCGCCAATCACTTTTGCGGATGACTGACATCAGCGGGCCCGATTGGCCACGGTCGTCCACCGCCAGTGCGAGCCTCGTCGACGCGAAGGCGGCGTAAGACCACCCCGCTATGCCATGGATTTACAATCGCGGAGCACCCAACGACAGAGGACCGCCCATGAACCGCTTCGCCATCGTTCTGCTCGCCACGCTGCTCCGGGCATCGTCGCCCCTCTTACGCCGCCGACAAGGACACCAAGGCTGCTGCCGAAGCCGGCCGCGACGGCTGCCCAGGCCGACGACAAGATCGACATCAACCGCGCGAAACCGGAGCAGTTGATGACGCTCGAAGGTATCGGCGACGCTCGCGCCAAGGCTATCGTCAAAGGCCGCCCGTACAAGGCGAAGGACGAGCTGGTCGACAAGAACATCGTTCCCCAGGCCGTCTACGACAAGATCAAGGACAAGATCATCGCCAAGCAGAAGTGACGTACCGGGCGCGAAGCGCTCAGGACCTCGCACGTGGCGGGTGTTTGGCAGAGCTAAGAACTTCGTGCTTCGGACGGGAAACTGGCGGGTTCGCGAGTTCCTGTTTTGTCATGGGACTCGGGTACCACGCATCAGCGCCGTGCTTGACCCTCATCGTTGCGCGAGATGCAGCTTGATGGCGGCCACCGCGATCGGCTTCGCCCAGGAGGGCGTCACCTGGAGCAACGTTCTGAGGTTTTGCGGCGCGACGATCCGTCCGCCGCTGTAGCGCAGCAGCAGCCGCGGCACCGGCGCGCTGGCCCGCAGCGGGATCGGCTTCCGCGGAGTTGTCGTAGACGACGAGGCTCGGTCAGCGCCGGCAGCAGGCGAACGAGGTTGACGCGGCTGTTCTCGAACCGCTCGCGTATCTTCGCGGCGGGAATATCGTGACCACCCTGTGCAACGCGCCGACGCACCCGGTCGATATGGAGCGCGACATCGGCAAGACCTGCGAACCATACGTGGACGCTGAGCCCCGCCTGCGCCGCCTGCTCCAGGAGGGCCGTAATGCGTCTGTCCGCCCAATGTGGTTTCAAACGCGAAATTGCCGCGCTCGGCGATTGCTCGCTGCAGCAGCCGGCGCCCTTGCGCCCACGCCGCGCCGTTGATCTGCGCCTGCGTCAGCCGGGGTTGCGCGCAGCGTTGGCGACAGCGATGCGCACCGCGGCCGCATCGGGATTGAAGAATTCGATGCCTGACTGGCGCAAGGGCCGCACCACCGATGCTGCTTTTGCCGGCGCCGTTGCAGCCGGCAAGCACGTAAACACTGCCCGATGCGCGTTCGCGCCGGGGTCTTAGCCACGCGTGCGCCGCGGCGCCTTGGACGTCTGCCGGTCTTTCACGGCCGCCCGGCCAGCTCGGCGGGCGTCATCGCAAATGCCCTTTGCATGGCAGCCGCGGTCGCGGGCTCCTGCATGCGCTCGAACAGCGCGTCGAGATTCCGCCGCGAGCGTCTCGAGCGTGGCCTCATGCGCCGCGGACAGCACGCGATACTCGTCGATCGAGATCAGCATCGCGCACGGCTCATCGTGCTTGGTGATCGCGAGCCGGCCTTCCTTCGCGACGCGATCGAGCAACCGCCCGAAGCCGTTCTTGGCATCGCTGGCGGAAACCTGCAGGACGGCGCGGCGAGTGCGCCGGCGGCGGGAACGGACGCTCGAGGCAGAGGACATGGCGGCTCCTGGATGCAAGCCCGATGAGTAGTCGAATTGGCCAAAATAGCCAAATGGGCCAATCGCCGAAGTTGTCGTCGCGTTGCCTTGCGCACGCGCGTAGCAATCTCACGTCGTTCCTCGCTGTTGGCGAGATGAAAATCGATCCCTTCGAGTATAAGTCGGGCTCTCGACGCCGCGCCGTAACGCAGTCGGTTGGCACGCCCATCGCGTTACGCTAAAATGCCGCAGCGTTTGCAGGCGCGTAGCTCAGCTGGTTAGAGCACCACCTTGACATGGTGGGGGTCGTTGGTTCGAGTCCAATCGCGCCTACCAATTTCCCGTTGACAACACGACGTCGACAGCGACAGAGGGCATGGTTATGACACCGCGAACGCGTGGAGGATCCGCGTAGACCGTACGCGGTGCCTGCTCGCGTTGACGGTCGCTGTTCGATCCGTGATAAAGTGCGGCCTCGTCCGCACTTTTTCGTTTCAGCGACCGAAACGCGTCAACCGACGGTTCCCGGTCTCGATCGAAGCGTCATGCCCAGCATCCGATGCCGACGGTCCGGTCAAGCCATTCGACGCACCGGTCACCGTCGCAGACGCTGCGCCGCGTCCATCGGCCCCGGCCTCGCCAAGGCCGCGCTCGCCGGCAAGGTCGACGGCAAGGTCGTCGACACGTCGTACGTGATCGACCGCGACGCGCGCGCTTGCGATCGTCACCGAGCAAGGATCCGGAGGGCCTCGACGTCATCCGTCACTCGACGGCGCACCTGCTCGCCTACGCGGTGAAGGAGCTCTTTCCCGACGCGCAGGTGACGATCGGCCCGGTCATCGAGGACGGCTTCTACTACGACTTCTCGTACAAGCGCCCGTTCACGCCGGAAGATCTCGCCGCGATCGAGCAGCGCGATGGCCGAGCTCGCGAAGAAGGACGAGCCGGTCGTGCGCTCGCGAGATGCCGCGCGACGACGCGGTCAAGTTACTTCGAGGGCATGGGCGAGCACTACAAGGCCGAGATCATCGCGTCGATCCCGTCGCAACGAGCCGATCTCGCTCTATCGCCGAGGGCAGGCTTCATCGACCTCTGCCGCGGCCCGCACGTGCCGTCCACGGGCAAGCTCAAGGTCTTCAAGCTGATGAAGGTCGCCGGCGCGTACTGGCGCGGCGATTCGCGCAACGAGATGCTGCAGCGCATCTACGGCACGGCGTGGACGAAGAAGGAGGACCTCGACGCGTACCATCATGCGCATCGAGGAAGCGGAGAAGCGCGACCACCGCAAGCTCGGCCGCGCAGCTCGACCTCTTCCACCACGCAGGACGAGGCGCCGGGCATGGTGTTCTGGCATCCCGAAGGGCTGGTCGATCTGGCAGCAGGTCGAGCAGTACATGCGCCGGCGTCTACCAGGACAACGGCTACCAGGAAGTGCGCGCGCCGCAGATCCTCGACCGCTCGCTGTGGAGCGCTCGGGCCACTGGGCAGAACTTCAAGGACAACATGTTCACGACGGAGTCGAGAAGCGCGACTTCGCGGTCAAGCCGATGAACTGTCCCGGCCACGTGCTGATCTTCAACTCGGACCTGCGCAGCTACCGCGACCTGCCGCTGCGCTACGGCGAGTTCGGCGCACTGCCATCGCAACGAGCCCTCGGGCGCGCTTGCACGGGATCATGCGCGTGCGCGGCGTTCACGCAGGACGACGGCCACATCTTCTGCACCGAGGAACAGATCCAGAGCCGAGTGCGTCGCGTTCAACAAGCTGGCGCTCGACGTCTATCGCGACTTCGGCTTCGACGACGATCGCGATCAAGCTCGCGCTGCGGCCGCGACCATGCGCCTGGGCGACGACGCGACGTGGGATCGCGCGGAAGCACGCGCTGCGCAACGCGCTGCGCGCAATGCGGCGTCGAATGGACCGAGCTGCCCGGCGAAGGCGCGTTCTACGGCCCGAAGATCGAGTACCACCTGAAGGATTCGATCGGCCGCTCGTGGCAGTGCGGAACGATGCAGGTCGACTTCCAGATGCCGGGCCGCCTCGGCGCCGGAGTACGTCGCGCGCCGACGACACGCGCCAGGTGCCGGTGATGCTGCATCGCGCGATCGTCGGGTCGCTCGAGCGCTTCATCGGCATCCTGATCGAACACTACGCGGGCGCGCTGCCGTTGTGGCTGGCGCCGCAGCAGGCGGTCGTGCTCAACGATCACCGATCGCTCCGCGGCCTACGCCGACAGGATCGTCGGGCGCGCTGAAGGCGGCCGGGTTCCGGGTGTCGGCCGATTTGCGCAATGAGAAAATAACCTATAAAATTCGGGAACATAGCCTTGCAAAAGCTGCCTTACCAGCTGATCGTCGGCGATAAGGAGCAGCAGGCTGTACACGGTGGCCGTGCGTACCCGCGGCGGCGAGGATCTCGGGGCGATGCCGCTCGGATGCCTTGCTCGAGCGCCTCCGAAACGAGGTCGCGGCGCGTCGCTAACGCTTGATTCGCAGAGCAAACTTGCAGATCGACCGGACGCGCTCCTCGGGGCATGGCCGTTTTTCGTCAACTTTGGAGAATAGACAATAGCCCTCGACAAAGCATCAGCGAATCAACGCGGAAATCACCTCTCCCGAAATTCGCTTGGTTGGTGAAGAAGGTGAGCAGCTCGGAATAGTTTCCCTTGCGGACGCGCGGGCGAAGGCCGAAGCGGCGGAACTCGATCTGGTCGAGATCGCCGCCGACGGCCAAGCCGCCGGTTTGCCGGATCATGGATTACGGCAAATTCAAGTACCGCGAAGCGAAGAAGCAGCACGAGGCGAAGCTCAAGCTCAAGCAGATCCAGGTCAAGGAAGTCAAATTCCGGCCGGGCACTGACGAAGGCGACTACCAGATCAAGCTTCGGAACCTCATCCGGTTCCTGTCGGAAGGCGACAAGGCCAAGATCACGCTGCGCTTCCGCGGGCGCGAGATGGCGCACCAGGAATTCGGCGTGCGCCTGCTGGAACGCATTCGGAACGATCTCGAACCGTACGCCGTGGTCGAGTCGTGGCCGAGGCTCGAGGGCCGGCAAATGGTGATGCTGCTGGCCCCGAAGAAGACGTCGTGCCGGTAAAGCCGGTCGCTGCACGAAGCATCCGCAACCAAGCCTGAGGCCGGTGCGGCCAAGCCCGCCAAAGCCTCTCCCGCGCAAGCGACGGAGAGCACCGCCGAGGGCAGCAAACTAGAAGGTAACGACGTCATGCCGAAAATGAAGACCAAGTCGGGCGCGAAGAAGCGCTTCCGCGTGCGCGGAAGCGGTTCGATCAAGCGCTCGCAGGCGTTCAAGCGCCACATCCTCACCAAGAAGTCGACCAAATCCAAGCGTCAGCTTCGCGGCTCCGACGAGCGTCCACAGCACGAATCTGGCTTCCGTCAAAGCCATGATGCCGTACGCGTAAGGAGCGGACCATGCCAAGAGTCAAACGTGGTGTAACCGCCCGCGCGCGGCACAAGAAGGTCCTAGAGCAGGCCAAGGGTTATCCGCGGCCGCCGCAACGAGCGTCTACCGCATCGCGAAGGAAGCGGTGATGAAGGCGGGCCAGTACCAGTACCGCGACCGCCGGCAGAAGAAGCGCGAGTTCCGCGCGCTGTGGATCGCCCGCATCAACGCCGCCGTGCGCGAGCTGGGGATGACGTACAGCACGTTCATCAACGGCCTTTCAAGGCGTCGATCGACATCGACCGCAAGGTGCTGGCCGATCTCGCCGTGCACGACAAAGGCGGCGTTTACGAAGATCGCGGAGCAGGCCAAAGCCTCTCTGGCCTGATCGAGTCCGCGGAACAACGAGGAGGCGCGACCGCCTCCACTTTTTTATTGGATGCCTCGCAACGCTTCATTCGCGTAGCGCAGCTCAACGCATGACGCGAATGGATGAGCTTGCAGCCAGCATCGTCGCCGAGGCCACACGGCGAGATTCGCGGCAGTGCGCGCGATCCGGCGGCGCTCGGAGAATGCCAAGGCGAAGCTATCTCGGCAAGTCCGGCGCGCTGACCGACATTGCTGAAGGGACTGGGCAAGCTGCCGGCCGCCGAGCGACCGGCCGCGGGCGCCGCGATCAACGAGGCCAAGGCACGAGCTCGGAGAGCGCGCTGACCGCGCGCCGCGCCGCGCTCGCGGATGCGAAGCTCGCCGCGACAGCTCGCCGCCGATGCGCTCGACGTGACGCTGCCCGGCCGCGGCCGCGGCGCGGGCACGCTGCATCCGCTGTCGCGCGTGCATGGAACGCGTCGAGACAGCTCTTTCATTCGCTCGGCTTCGCCGTCGCCGACGGCCCGGAGATCGAAGACGACTTCCACAACTTCACCGCGCTCAACACGCCGGAGAATCACCCGCGCCCGCTCGATGCAGGACACGTTCTACGTCGAAAGCGGCATGGTGCTGCGCACGCACACGTCGCCGATCCAGGTGCGCTACATGGAAACGCACGCGCCGCCGATCAAGATCATCGCGCCGGGTCGCGTCTATCCGCGTGGACAGCGACGCCACGCATTCGCCGATGTTCCACCAGGTCGAAGGCCTGTGGATCGACCGCGACGTGTCGTTCGCCGACCTGAAGGGCGCGCTCACCGAGATTCCTGCGCCGCTTCTTCGAGCGCGACGACCTGCAAGGTGCGCTTTCGCCCGTCGTTCTTTCCGTTCACCGAGCCGTCGGCGGAAATCGACATGGCATTCGGCGACGGCGGCTGGCTGGAGATCGCCGGCGTCGGGTCAGGTCCATCCGAACGTGCTGCGCGCCGTCGAACATCGATCCCGAGCAGTACCAGGGCTTCGCGTTCGGCATGGGGCCGGACCGGCTCGCGATGCTGCGCTACGGCGTGAACGACCTGCGGTTGTTCTACGAGAACGACCTGCGCTTTCTCAGAGCAATTCGCATAACGGCGCACGACGATGAAATTCTCCGAACACTGGCTGCGCACGCTGTGCGATCCGCCGCTGATCGAGCGCGGCAGCTTTGCGACAAGCTGACGATGGCGGGCCTCGAGGTCGAGGAGGCCGCGCCTGCCGCGCCGCCGTTCGCGAACGTCGTCGTCGGCGCAGCATCGACAAGGTCGACGCCGCACCCCGATGCCGATCGCCTGCGCGTGTGCATCGTCGACGCGGGCGGCGACGAGAAGCTGCAGATCGTCTGCGGCGCGCCGAACGCCGCCGTCGGCATGCTCGTGCCGTGCGCGCTGGAAGGCGCCGATGCTGCCCGGCGGCCTGGCGATCAAGCGCGCGACGATGCGCGGCGTGGAATCGCGCGGCATGCTGTGCTCGGCGCAAGGAACTGGGCTCGAGCGACGATGCGAGCGGTCTCCTGCCGCTCGATGCCGTCGCTGCGCGCCGGGAACGCCCGTTGCGCGACGCGCTCGCGCTCGACGACACGCTGATCACGCTGAAGATCACGCCCAACCGCGCCGATTGCCTGTCGGTCGCCGGCATCGCGCGCGACGTCGGCCGCGATCACCGGCGCGCCGCTGACGCTGCCGGACGTCGCCGCGACCCCGGTCACGTTCGACGGCGTCCGCGCCGCTGCGCGTCGAGGACGCCGCCGCGTGCCCGCGCTTCGTCGCGCGCCTGATCGACGGCATCGATCCGCAGGCGCCGACGCCGGCGTGGATGAAGCAGCGTCTCGAGCGCTCCGGCCTGCGCTCGATTTCCGCCGTCGTCGACATCACCAACTACGTGATGCTCGAACTCGGCCAGCCGTTGCACGCCTACGACGACCGGCTGCTCGACGGCGCCGTCGTCGTGCGCTTCGCGCGCGAGGGCGAGAAGCTCACGCTGTTGAACGGGCAGGTGCTGGACCTCGAGTCCGACCTGCTGCTGGTCGCCGACGAGAAGAAGCCGCTGGGGCTCGCCGGCATCATGGGCGGCGAGCATTCGGGCATCGCCGACGACACGACGCGCGTGTATCTCGAAGGCGCGTTCTGGAATCCCACGGTGATCCAGGGCAAGATGCGCCGCCTGGGCTTCACGAGCGATGCCGGCTATCGCTTCGAGCGCGGCGTCGACTTCGAAGGCTGCGCGCGCGCCGTCGAACGCGCGACGCAATTGATCATCGAAGTCTGCGGCGGCCGCGCCGGGCCGTTGACCGATGCGGTCGCCGAAGGCGCGATCTGCCGCGCCGCGATCCGGTGCGCGTGCGCACCGCGCGCGTCGCCAGGCTTCTGGGCATCGCCATTCCCGCCGACGCGATCGCCGATGTCTTTACGCGCCTCGGCCTCGCCGTTCACGCGCGACGGCGCCGATCTTCATCGTGACGCCGCCGTCCGCGCCGCTTCGACCTCGCCATCGAAGAGGATTTCGTCGAGGAAGTCGCGCGCGCGCATCCACGGCTACGACAAGATCCCGGCCGCGCCCAGTGCGCACGTCCAGCACATGCTGCCCGACCCGAGACGCAACGCTCGCGCACTCGCGTATGCAAGCGCACGCTGGTCGACCTCGACTGGCAGGAGATCGTCACGTTCGGCTTCGTGTCGTCGGCGACGCGAGGCGGCGCTCGATCCGGCGGCCAAGCCGATCGCGGTGCTGAATCCGATCGCCGCGCAGCTCGACGTCATGCGCACGTCGCTGCTGCCGGGTCTCATCGAAACGCTGACGGACCAACGTGAACCGCAAAGCGTCGCGCGTGCGCATCTTCGAGCTGGGCCGCACGTTCCGTCGCGCAGGTCCCGGCTTCGACGCAGCCGCTGCGCGTTGGGCGGGCTTGGCATATCGGCCCGGCCGCGCCGGAGCAATGGGGCGACGCCGACGCGCGACGTCGACTTCTTCGACGTCAAGGGCGACCTCGAAGCGCTGGCCGCGCCGCGTCACTTGTGACGCAAAGGTTGGCGCACCCCGCGCTGCATCCGGGGCGCGCGCGCCGACATTGTCGTGAACGGCAAGCGCTGTCGGCTGGCTGGGCGAATTGCATCCACGCCTCGTCCGTCGACTTCGAGCTGCCGAAGGCGCCGGTCGTTTCGAGATCGATCTCGACGCGCTGACCGACGGCGCGCTGCCCGCTGGGACGCGTCGTCTCGCGGCTGCCGATCGTGCGCCGCGATCTGGCACTTGTCGTCGACGAAAGCGTCCTGCCGCGGGCGACGTTCCTGGAGGCATCGAGCGCGCCGGCGCCACCGCACGTGGTGCGCTTCGACTCTTCGACGTCTATCGGGACGCGGCCTGACAGAAGGTCGGAAAAAGCCTTGCGATTCTGGTGCTTATGCAGGATACTTCCCGTACTTTGACGGACGCCGACATCGACGCCACGGAGCGCAAATTGCTCGCCGTGGCGCGCGACCAGTTCGGCGCCACGCTTCGCCAATAAGAGTCATACGACACTGACCCCACGCTCGATCCGCTCGCTGCCCCCGAGGGAGCGGTCGATTCATCGAGCGGCAGCCCAGCAGAACGGCCATGACGCTCACCAAAGCCGAACTTGCCAGATCTGCTCTTCGAGCAGCTGGGCCTCAACAAGCGCGAAGCCAAGGACATGGTCGAGCGCTTTTTCGAGGAAGTGCGCATCGCGCTCGAAGCGGCGAATCGGTCAAGCTTTCCGGCTTCGGCAACTTCCAGCTGCGCGAGAAGCCGCAACGCCCCGGCCGCAATCCCAAGACCGGCGAAGAAATTCCAATCACCGCGCGCCGAGTAGTGACATTCCATGCGAGCCAGAAACTGAAGGCCATGGTCGAAGCCGCGAGCCATGCCGGATCCCAGCCGAGCTAACTCCGACCTGCCGCCGATCCCCGCCAAGCGTTATTTCACGATTGGCGAGGTGAGCGACCTGTGCGCGGTCAAGCCGCACGTGCTTCGCTATTGGGAGCAGGAGTTCGTGCAGTTGAAGCCCGTCAAGCGGCGCGGCAACCGCCGCTACTACCAGCACCACGAAGTTCTGCTGATCCGGCGCATCCGCGACCTGCTCTACGAGCAGGGATTCACGATCAACGGTGCGCGCCACCGGCTCGAAAGCGAAGACGCCGAGCCGCGCGCCGCCGCACGCGCGACCACCAGCACCGCAACGGTGGTCGACAGTGCCGCCCGAGAATACGCTGGAGCCGGCCGAGATCCGGCAGGAATTGGAAGAAATTCGACAGCTGTTGCGCTCGTCGTGACCAGCCGCTGCCGGTATAATTCGCGGTTCGGTCGGGGCGTAGCGCAGCCTGGTAGCGCACCTGCATGGGGTGCAGGGGGTCGGAAGTTCGAATCTTCTCGCCCCGACCATCGCGATTCATGGTTTTGCGGGCCGGTTCTCGCACGACGGGAACCGGCGCACTTGTTGTGACCGAAGCCGGCACGATACGTTGCAACTGGAGTACGCTACAACTTTGGCGGTCCATGCCGAGACGAATTATTGCCGTTGGATGAATGGCTTACGGCAGGATTGGCGGATGACGATGGCACTGTTCTTGCTCATTCGATCTGGCCGTCTGCCGTCAAACAGCTAGGGGAAGATTCCATGAGTGCCCCACTCCGCTCAGCCATGCCGGGCTCCGGAGTCGTCTCGGAGCTTGCGTTCGCCCGCGCCCAGCGCAACACCGTGCTGATCGTCGACGACCTGTTCTCGAGCCGGCTGCTGCTGGCCGAGATCGTCCGCCAGATCGACGGCAAGCTGAACCTCGAGCTCTTCGACACGCCGTCGCGCGCGCTCGAGTTCGCGCGCAACAATCGCGTCGACATCGTCCTCACCGACTACAAGCTGCCCGAGTTCGACGGCATCGAGACTCGTCAAGCAGATCCGCGCGCTGCCCCATTGCGTCGACGTGCCCGATCGTCGTGATCACCGTCGTCGACGACCGCAAGATCCGCTACGACGCGCTGCGAGGCCGGCGCCACCGATTTCCTGATCAAGCCGCTCGACGAGCACGAGACGCGCGCGCGCTGCGCCAACCTGCTCGAGTTGCGCCGGCACAAGATCGTGCTGTCCGACCAGGCGCGCGTGCTGCAGTACCAGGTCGACAAGTCGGTCGCCGAGATTCACGAGCGCGAGCTCGAGACGCTGGCGAAGCTCGCCAAGGCCGGCGAGTTCCGCGACAAGACGACCGGCAATCACCTGATGCGGATGGCCAAGTACTCGGCGCTGATCGGCGCAGCATCTGGGCCTCGGCGCCGAGACTGTGCACGTGCTGGAAGTCGCCGCGCCGATGCACGACATCGGCAAGATCGGCATTCCCGATTCCGTGCTGCTGAAGGAAGGTCCGCTGACGCGTCCCGAAATCGACGATCGATGAAGACGCACCCGCGCATGGGCTACGACATCCTCAAGGGCAGCCCGTCCAAGTACCTGTCGATGGGCGCGATCATCGCGCTCGGCCATCACGAGAAATACGACGGCTCCGGCTATCCCAACGGCCTGCACGGCGAGGACATTCCGCTGGTTGCGCGCGTCGTCGCGGTGGCCGACGTGTTCGACGCGCTGGTCAGCGAGCGGCCCGTACAAGCACGCATGGAACATCGACGACAGGCATCGACTTCCTCAAGAGCCAGCGCGGCAAGCATTTCGATCCGACGTGCATCGACGCCTTTCTCGGCCGACCGGGTCAAGATGCAGGCGATCATCGACGAGTTTGGCGATTAGATGAGGTCGATCGGAGCGATCGGCGAAGGCCGCGGCATGGTGTGCCGCGGCCTTTTTGTTCAGTGCGCAATACTGCCGGGACTGTGCAACAACAACAGGAGCAACCTATGCCAAGGGCTACTGGATCGGACGCGTCGACGTCGCCGATCCGGAACGATACACAGCCCTACGTGGCGGCCAATGCAGCGCCGCTTGCACGAAATATGGTGCCCGCTTCCTGGTGGCGATCCGGCCGTTCCGAGACACCCAGGGTACGAGCCGCACCCGCAATGTGGTGATGTTTCCCACCTATCAGGCTGCGCTCGATTGCTGGAAGTCGCCCGAATACCAGGAAGACCATCGACCTCGTTATCATTGAGGGATATGAAGGCCGCAGCCGCGGCTTGACGATCGGATAGTGCTCGCATCGCGCAGTCGGTTCGGCGTGGTCGCGCGCCGTACCCGGTGTTTTCCGTATCCGCCGGTTGGCTCGGCAGCGGCCAGCGCCTTCGCATGCGCCCACGTCTGCTGCGAATAGCATCACTCGCCCTGACGGCGACGGGCGCGGTCATCGCGGTTGGGGCGCTTGCGTATGTGCAGCGATACTTCAACAGTGTCTATCTCAGGGGTGGCCCGTCATGCTTTGGGGTCGCAGGCGCCGTACGGTGTCGCGCTGATCTTCTGTCTCGTTGCCCGCTCGCGCCGCGCCTGATTGCGACATTCTCGACGTCCGCGACCCTCTTCCTGTTCACGCTTCCGAGTTACGCAATTAGGCTCCTGAAAGGCAGGACGGCTTGACCTGGCGCGCGTATCTGCAATCCATCTGGGTGAAGGTCGGAGTCGGTTTGCTCATCGTCGGCGCCGGTCCGCTCCTGTTCATCATCGCCGCCGCCGCCCTTGGCTTGTGGCCCGATCCGAACCCCAATTCCATCGGACCCGGCTTGCTGTTCTTCTTTACATTCTGGCCGGCGATCATCTGCATCGTCGTCGGCGTGATCCGTGCGCGCATTCGCAATCGCGATGCCGGCTGATCGGTCGCTCGACGCGGATACAAATCTCCAGCGCATAGGAGCCGTCATGTCGGTGCCGTTTCACCTGGGAAAGTCGCATCGTCGCTCACCGGGTGTGGTCGCCTCGGGTTATCGCCGGGGTCGACGATGCCTTCGTCAGGTCGCCAAGGTTCACGGCAGCCTGGCGTGGCATAGTCATGACCACGAAGACGAGCTCTTTCTCGTCCTCAGGGCCGGCTTCGGATCGAGATGGAGGGCGAAAGTGTCGAACTCGACGAAGGTGCGATGTTCGTCGATGCCGAAAGGAGTTCGTCACAATCCGTGGCCGAGCAGGAATGCCTGTTGATGCTGATCGAGCGCAAGACGACGCAGCACACTGGGGACGTCGTCTGCGGAAAAAACGCGCTCGCTCGCCGATCAGCTTCGACCGTTGTGACAACGGGCCCCGACCCGGAACTTCCGAAAGGACGCATCCATGAAGAGTACACGGACACTGCCATTGTGGCCTCATCACGTACGACGCGGAAGTCGATCCGCCCGAGTCACCGCGTGCCATTGCGTGGACTGCCAGATGCTGACGGGTTCGGCCTACGCGCGTCTCGTTGCCGGCGCCGCGCGAATCGTTCGTATTGCGCACGGGACAGCCGAAAACGTACATCAAGACTGCCGAGAGCGGGGCCAAGCGGATCCGCGTTCTGTGCGGACTGCGGCACGCCCGTCTATTCGTCCGCGATCAGCGATCCTCCGGCATATTCATTACGCGTCGGATGTCTCGACGAGCGGGGCCTGTTGCCCCGCGCAAGCAGATCTGGTGCCGGTCCGCGCTCGACTGGGCAATGGACCTGCGCGAAGTCGCCAAGGTCGACCGGCAATAGCGAGCCGGCCGACCACCTACAACTCGGGACGAAGGCGCGCCATGGTGAACACGCTGAAGCGCTGCAGCGCGCTTCTGATTCGCAACTTCAACGGCGCGCCACGCTACGGCATGAGCAGCGCGAACCCTGTACGACACCCGCTGCGCACGCCTGGCGCGCGGTACCGCGGCGCGCAAGCTGGGCGCAAGCATCGATATCGTGGCTCCCGGCATGCGATCCGTGTCCATACCATTTCCACCATGCGGAGGAGAAATGTTCATCATCCTCGAAGGCCACGGAACGCTGCGCGTGGCTGGCGAGATGCTGCCCGCTGCGCACTGAGGTGACATCGCCTTCATCCCGCCCGGTCCGGAATATCCGCACCGATCATCAATACGTCGGATGCCCCGCTGAAATATCTCTCGATCAGCACGCGCGAGACACCGAGATTTGCGAATATCCGGATTCCGGTAAATACCTTGCGATAGCATCGCTAAGCGGCAGCAAGGTCTTCGATGCCATTCAGCGGACGACCAGCAACCTCGACTACTGGGACGGTGAACCTTAGGCGATTGTCCGCCGAGCGACCTCAGGCGTGTCCGTATCTGATCATAGACGCACGCGGTATTGATTCCCTTGTCGGGCTGTGGCTGGCATTCGCGCGGTTGGTCGTCCGGTCGGTGCCGACCTTCAGCGCGTGGCTTCGCAATGATTCATCGGTAGCCGCTGCGGGTGCCATCGCTTGCGGCGCGACCCCCGCCCCGTTCGGGGCGGCCTGCCGCGGCCGCGCTTGGCGACGACACCGCGCGTGATCCACGAAGGGAATCGCTTCGCATGGCCCAGCACAGCCATCACGACGACCAGCACTGGCAGCAATTCTCCGGTTGCCGCTGGCCTTCGGTTTCGACCGGACGTGGGACTCGACTCGTTCTTTGCCATCATGATGTCCTTGAAGTACTGCGATTGACAATCCGCACCCCTCGTTGCGGAGTTCATTTGCTGCGTCGGCGAGCCTCCACGGTGGTACGTGCGACATGGCCTGGCTTCGTGGCGAAGCGATCGCCCGGCCGCCGGCTCTGCGCGGGCTCCAGCGACGCGGCCAGCAAGCGCTCGATGCGCTCGACAAGTTCCGCCGGTAGCGGCATGGCTTCGAGACCATGGACGCCGTGCCTGCGTCGACGTGGGCGCGGCGCAGACGAAGCAAACCAGGTGCTCGATTCGACGAGCTCGCCGTGACCATCGATGAAATCCGCGATCCATGTAGGGCACCATCGCGCGGAAAATCCACCACGACCCGCCGCTCGGATTGAGAAGAGCGCAACACCCTGACGATCCGGCCGCCCACGGCGTTCGTCGTTTCGGTAAACCGTTCCCTGGTTCTCTCTTGATTCGGGAGGATTGGTCTTGTCCATCAGTCGTGCCAGGAAAATCTACGGATGCGGCGTTTAATACCGGCGTGCGGGGTCGGAAGAGCGCGTGCTCAAAGCGTGCTCAGCTTCAGCCTGCGGACGTCGCCTGGGCGCTCGGCGACCTCGACGCTGCACTGGCGGGATTCCGGGAAACGTTGCGCAGCCCGTTGCGTCAGCAACCGCACAACGAACGGAGGTTGCTCGGGGCTAACTCCTGGGTCTCGCCGGTGTGCTCATGGAACGCCGGAGAACTCGACGAAGCATTGTCGTGCGCGCGCGATGGCCTGCCGCTGCTCAGGAAGCCGGTTGCGCGTGGAGCATGCTCGACCACATGGCCTTGTGGGTGGCAATGACCGGCAAGCCGCAAAGGCGCGGCGAATCGCTGGATATGAAGACGCGATGTTCGCGGCCAAGAAGACGCGTCAGGCCAACGAGGCGCGTGCCCGCGGTCGACTGCAGAAGCTCTTGCAACAGCGGCTTGCGGCGCAGGAACTCCGCAGCCATCTGCTCTCGCGGATGGAGCGCAACTCACCGATGGCAAGCCTGCCGGATCATGATGGAATAGTTGCCGTGACCAGTCATTGAAGTACGGCAGCTTTCGGTTCGGTTACTATCTGCCACGGATTACGTTCATCGTAAGGAAAGGCCACGAATGAAAGGTGATCTGAGACGTGTTGAGCACCGCCAAGATCAGGCGCGACCGCGTGCTGCCCCGGCATGAAAGAGCCCGCTGCTGGAGATTCGCGCGATGGCTTCGCGCAGCGGCTGACCGGGCGCAGAGCAGCTCGCGCGCTCGGCATCCCGATCGTCTCTGCGGATCGTACGACGCCTTGCTGGCCGACCCGGACATCGAGGTGATCTACAATCCGCTGCCGAATCATCTGCATGTGCCGATGGACGCTGCCGGCGGCCGCCGAGAACGGCTAAGCACGTGCTGTGCGAAAAAGCCAATCGGGCTGACGGCGCAGGGAGGCCGGAGCAACTGCGCGGCGCGGCGCGGAAAATGTGCTGATCTCAGAAGTTCATGGGTGCGCTTTCACCCCCAGTGAAAGTGGCTCCGCGCGCGCCGATTGGTTCGCGAAGGCCGCATCCGAACACTGCGGGCGGTGCAGATGTTCTTCCGGCTACCACAACGTCGATCCCGCCAACGTCTGGCGGGCGGACGTTGGCGGCGGCGGGCTCTACGACATCGGCTGCTATGCGATCGTGGCGGGTGCTTTTCCTGGAGACCGAGCCGACGCGCCATCGCGCTGATCGACCGCGATCCGCAGTTCGGGACGGATCGAAGCTGACCAGCGGCCTGGTCGACTTCGGCGACGGGCGCCGGCTCGACACTTCACCGTGTCACGCAGATTGCACCATACCAGCGGGTCCAGCTGTGCGGCACCAAGGGCCGGATCGAGTTGCACATCGGCCAACGCGCCGCGGGAGCGCCAAGACGCGCATCTCCATCGACGATTGCTCCGTCGCTCGAAGGAGACAGGCATCGTGACCGAGACGCTGCCCGAGCGATCAGTACCAGCTGCAAGGCGGCGTTTTCGCGCGCGGTGCGCGGCAGAAGATCCACCTGCCGTACGGCATTGAAGAATGCGATCGCGGGCTGTACGCGTTATCGATGCGTTGTTCGTTCCGAAGAGCGGCAAGCACTGGGAAGCGATCGCGCAGCTTGAGACGCGCGGCGCGCGGAACCCATAACGACCGGCGTCCCATGTTCTTCAGCGCATTGAAAGCGGCGTAACTGATCGCACTGCTTGCGCTAACCGCGGTGTGTGCCGTGGCGCAACCGGTGGTGAAACCGCGCCCATTCGCGACACTCGCGTCCTCGATGAACCTTCAGATTCATGTTGCAGCGGCGAGTCCCGTCAACACCTGGAGCCGCTCAACACGAAACCAAGCGTTTTCAGCGGCCTCGTCGTTATCTCGACGTGGCGGCAGCACCAGCCGAGCCCAACGGCGAGATTCCCGACAACAACCCTATCGACGAGGCGCTGGCCGACGTGCGCGCCTACAACGCGAAGAATCCGCAGAAGCCACTCGCGGTCGGTGCCAGATCTTCGCGGGAATCGAAGCGCCCGCATGGGCAATGAAGATCGGCGGGAGCCGATCCGCGACCATCCCCACAACGGCAAGAAGCGCGTGATCTGGCGGCGGTTTCTGGAGTCCCAGTATCGGCGGGCCTGGACGCGGATTCCAGCAGCTCGCCGCGGCCCACGACAGCCAGGCGCGATCACGAAATGCACAATGACATCGTGCATGTCGTACACCGCCGAGCCCCTCTTCATCGACGACGCCACGGTGCTGCCAGATCCGTTGCGCGCGGCGGGTTTCAAGAGATGCCGAATATCGCGAGTGCCTCAATCACGCGGTTGCCGCATTACGCCACCATGGAAAGCCACGGATCAGCGTCTCGCTCAATCCATACTACGGCCTCGCCACCACGAGGCGATCACCGAATTCACCATCGCGATCCTGCATACAGGCCTGCGCAAAGATACTCCGGCAAGCGGCTCCATGTCTTCGACAACCACGATCTCGACGCCGATACGCCGAGGCAATCCTCCCCATTGCACGCCGCGATGCAGCGCATGGGTCCGGAAATCCAGTTCCAGACGTTGCATGCAACGCCGCCGAACTGGGAAGGCACGATCAAGCGCGGCGTCGCGCTCGGCGCGAGCTCCATCGAGCTATGGCGGGGACTACGGCGGCTTCCGCAAGTGCCGGACGCCACACTCAAAGCAATACGTAACT
>ERZ1370068.8504-contig-7351_pt1 | contig 70280 bp, 73 predicted proteins | sample MGYA00561227_ERZ1370068 | MGnify/ENA primary metagenome ERZ1370068 (study PRJEB38410, sample SAMEA6850437) | metagenome | study: Metagenomic assessment of the ecological functions of the soil: analysis of the soil microbiota associated with the...
AGTTACGTATTGCTGCTCGTCATCTTCATGCCGCGCCGCCGCGGCCGGAGAGGTCCTGGCCCTTCGCACTGATCTCGGCCGTGTGCGTCGCGACGTCGAGCTTCTCGAAGACCGCGGTGCCCTTGTACTTCGCGGAGACGGGCCCGACCTTCACCGTGATCGTGCCCTTGTACGTGCGATCGTCCGTCTTCTCGGTGATCGCGGCGCCCGGCAGCGCGGGCGCGACGCGATACGGGTCCGTCGAGGTAGAGCCCAGACCTTCTCGACGGGTGCCTTGATCGTGAAGGAGTTCTCGAACTTCAGGCCCATGGCTCTCCGCGATGCTCCTGTGGGGCGAAGCGCCAGTCTACTCAGAACAGGAACGGCATATCAACCGCCACCGGCGCCGGACGTGGCGAGCGCACGTCCGACACCGGCGGCGTTCCGATCGATCGGCGGCGTGAAGCGCTAGATCGCGGTTCCCGACGCCCTCGCGGTCGGCTTCCGACACCTCCCTGCACGACCTCCGCCGTCGTCCGGCGCGGCCCCTTCAGCGCGGGGTCGGCCAGGAGACGATGCCGATGAGATGGCCGCTCGCATCTGCGACAGGCGCGCGGCGAGATCTGGTGCCGCTCGAGCGTCTCGGCGCGGTCAGCCCGAGCGACAGCTCCGGCTCGACCGTGACGGCCGGGCTGGTCATGCGCACGCCGACGCGGTGAGCATCAGCGGGTTCAGTCCCTGCGCCACCGTGCGGCGGGTGATGTCGCGGTCCGTGATCACCCCGACCAGTTGCTCCGCGCGCATCCATCACCGGGATCTCGCCGCAGTCGCAGTCGACCATCAGGGCGGCCACGTCCTGCAGCGGCGTGTCGGTCGCGCAGCACGTGACGCTTTCGGACATCACGTCTTTCACCTTCATGGCGCCTCCTTTCGGAATCGGGAAGGCAGACCCTTCCCGGGAGGACAGGAGCCCTCCGGGGGCAACCCTGCAAGCATCCTGCCCACAACGGAGAGCCCGCGATTGGCGGGGATTTGAGCCCAGACGCGTTGTAACGCGGGCCGTTTGTAAGGCTGACGCGTCGGTAGTTCTCGGGGTGGAACGCCATCTCGCGCGAGAAGCACGCCTGCAGCAGCGGCAGGTCACTTCTCGTAGTCGCCCGTCGGCCAGAACGGCGGGTGGAAGCGGATCGCGCGCGCGCGATAGTCGAGCGACCGGCAGGATGGGCACGCCGGCCTCGCGGGCGATCCGGTAGAACCCCGACTTCCACGCGTCCGACTTGCGACGCGTGGCCTCGAGCGTGATCACGACGGCGAACGGCTCGTTCTCGCGGAAGGCGCGGACCGCGCTCTCGACCACGCCGCCCGCCGCGGTTCGCTCGATCGGCAGGCCGCCCCACCATCGCAGGAGGACGCCCAGCGGGAAGCGGAAGAGCGTGTGCTTGGCCAGGAAGCGCGCACGCAGGCCGAGCGCGAACTTCACCGAACATGCCGACCGGGAAGTCCCAGTTCGAGGTGTGGGGGCGCCACGATCAGCGCGTGGCGCTGCAGGCCCGCGGGGTACTTTCGCGCTTCGATATGGAAGCGGATCAGGCGCATCGCGAGAGCGCCCGAACGCGCGTGTGACAGGGCCGGCGCTCTGCGGGGAGTCGGGCGGGGTGCCATGGACGTCGCCGGCGCATGGTACCAGGGGATCGAGGCGCGAAGCCGGGGCCGCGCGTCAGTCGCGACGGCGGAGGCGTACCAGAGGCCCGAGGGGGCCAGGGTCGACGTGTAACGCTCGGACACCGGAGCGCTCGAGCGCTCCACGTCGAAACTGCGGAAGAGGGTGGCCAGGGCGACGCGCGCCTCCAGCAGGGCCAGCCGCGATCGTCCCGGGCACGCGCGGGGACCCGCGCCGAAGAGATGTGCGCATCGGGATCGTGGCCGCTGGCCGCGACACCGGGTGCGCCGGCCGCGACGTCGAGCCAGCGCTCGGGACGGAACGTCTCGTCGTCCGCGAACCGCCCCTGCCGCGCGGGACGGACGCGTCAACAGGATCACGGGCGCGCCGCGCGGCACGGCGACGTCGCCCAGCGTGGTGTCCTCGTTGGCCTCGAGGTAGAGCAGCGGCACCACCGGCGTGAGGCGCAGCGCTTCGTTCACGGCGGCCGCCGCGTAGCCGAGCCGCTCGACCTGCTCAACACTCCGGGCGCGCGCCGCGCCCAGCACGGCGTCCGCCTCGGCGCGCAGGCGGACGCGCGCTTCGACCGGCCGCAAAGGTGATGGACGGTCAGGCCAGCGCGGACGAGGTCGTGTCCTGGCCCGCGATGAGCATGGTCAGGGCGCTGCCGACAGGACGCGGTCGGTGAAGACGCGGCCTCGTCGTCGCGCTCGCAGAGCATGGCCTCGAGGAAGTCGGCGGGCCTCCGCTCAGGATCGCCCGCCCGGCGGGAACGAGCCTGCGCGATCACCTCGTCGAGCCAGACGCGCACGTCGGCGAAGGCCCGGTCGAAGCGCCGGTCGGACGGCATGCGGAAGAGCCGCCAGTAGGGCACAGGCGAGACGGCACGGCGGTGGAACACCGGGAAGATCCGGCCCAGGCTCTTCTCGACGACGTCGGTCCGCCCTCGACCGTGTTCGCGTCGCGGCCGAGCGCGAGCCAGGTCGTCACGTCGGTGGTGAAGCGGCGGAACTCGTCCACCACGTCCACGGCCGCGCCGCAGTCCGCCAGGCGCTGCCAGCGGCCGTCAAGGCGCTGCGCAACCGTCCGCAGGATCGGATAGAAGCCGGGCAGCCGGCGCGTGGACAGCGCCTCCACCGACAGCCGCCGCAGCGTGCGCCAGGTCTCGCCCTCCGCGGTGAGGACGCCGACCAGGCCCAGCTCGTCGGCCACGGCCTCGAAGGCGCTCACGCGGCGGAAGGTCCCCGGCTGCGCGCTCAGCGCATGGTCCGCGAGGGCGCGATCGGAGACGACGAGGACGCTCCGCGGGCCCACGCGAAGCCGGTACACGCCGCCAGTGCGCAGCGGCCCAGCCCTCCAGACGAGCGGGCGTATGATGTGAGGCGAGCTGGAGGAGGTTGCCCAGCAGCAGGACGCCCCGCGGGCCGGGCAGGTCGTCGATCCGGCGCGCGAGCTGGCTACGAGTCATGGTGGTTCTCGAGACGGGCCCGGCGGTCTCGAGGAGAGCCGCCGGGCCGGTGTTCGCCTAGAACTCGTCCGCTTCCGGTTCGTCTTCCGTCGCGTCGAATCCGTGGCTATGCTTCGGCCGCAGCTGGTGCTTGTACGGAACGTGCCGACGCGATCGCCCAGCTTCCCGCCCTGCTCCTGGTCGAAGCGGTAGTGGACGCCGCCGTAGATGCGCGCGTCATCGATGTCGTGGGCGATGTCCTTGAAGCGCGTGTAGTGGAGGACGACGTCCGGGACGAGCGCGGACGACAGCGTGATCGAGTGGCCGCTCTTGCCGTACAGGCGCTCGGAGATCTCGCGGGCGCCGCCGGTGGCGTGGCGTGAGCCGAGGCGAAGCTCGGATGGCACGGCACGTGATGAACGGCGTCCAGGCGGGATCGGGGACCGTGAACGGGTTGCCGTCGGTCTGGCCGGCGCGGATCGCGGTCTCGGGGCGCCAGAACGTGTAGTGCGTCGTGTCCATCACGGCGATGAAGCCGTCCACTGATCGCCATGTTGAGCAAGGCGAACGCGCGCGCGTTGTAGGTCAGCGACTTGTTCTCCGCCGCTGCAGCCTGGCGCAGGGCGGGGTTCCAGGTCTGCACGCCGAGGCAGCGACCGCGTAGAAGCGCGCCACGTCGGCCCGGTCCTGCGGGCGGAACGGGCTGTCGATGCGGCCCAGCGCCTTCACCTCGATGTAGTCGCGCACCCACCGGAGGCTGAAGAACGAAGGCGGCGGACCGGGCGGAACTGGTCGCCGCTCTCGAGCCCGAACGGCGTCATGTCGCGCGCGTGCAGGAAGGCGCGCCGCCGGCCAGGCTGCAGCTCGGCGTGGCCTCGCCAGACGCCGGGAGCGGCGGGCGCGGGCAGGTAGAATTAGCGGCGGCGCCGAGCCGTCGCCATCTGCCAGTTCGCGATCATGGCCGCGGCACTTCGGCGCCGACCGCCATGCCGTCCTGCTTGGGCTCGCCGTCGGGGATGACTGCCAGCGACGCGTCGCGTGCGGCCGCCAGGTTCACGGCGTGCGCCGGCAGATAGTGGACCAGCACGTCGTGCGCCGCCACCACGGCCGCGGCCTCCTGGAGGCGCGCTCCGGCGCGGTCACCGTGCCCAGGTAGGGCTCGTACTTCCCCGTGATCGCGTTCACCGCCTCGAAGACGGCGAGGTGCGTGATGGTGGCGATGCGCGGCTCGTTGAGCGGGTTCTGCCCCGCGACCGTCGTCGCCATGATGGCGTTCCAGTCCAGGACGACGTCCGCTCTGCGCGCCGGCGGGATGGATCAAGCAGGCGGCCGCGAGCGCGGCAGCCGAAGTCGTTCGAGCAAGTCTCGTGTCCGATCTCCTTGTGAGGCGCCCGAACCGCGAGGACGGGGGCGCACCTGCCGCCAAGCTGCGACACGGGCGATCACCCAGGCCGTAGACGGCCGCTTAGCCCGGTCTTAATCGACAAGCGGCGGCCCTTCAGCGTGTTGCGGGGTTCAATGAACCGGGCGGAGGTGCTAGGCTCGCCGGATCCAGCGCTCCATGACCGGCCAGATCGTGCGTTTCGGGACGTTCGAGCTCGACCGCTCCACCGGCGAGCTGCGTAGCCGCGGCACCCGCGTGTCCCTCAGGACCAGCCGGCCCAGGTCCTCTCCGTCTCTCGTCAGCCGGCCGGGCGAGGTGGTTACGCGCGACGAGCTGCGGAAAGCACTCTGGGCCGTGGACACGTTCGTCGACTTCGACACCGCGCCTGAACGTGGCCGTGAACAAGGTCTCGCCAGGCCCTCGGCGATTCGGCGACCACGCCGCGCTTCGTCGAGACGGTGCCGAAGCACGGGTACCGCTTCCTGGCGGACGTTCATCCGGTCGAGCCGGAGGCCCTCGACGCGGCGCCGCGAGGCCCAGCGTCAGTGCTCCTCCGGCAGAAGAGGCAGCCCGTGGATGGTCGCGAGCGCCGTGGTCGCGCTGCTGGCGGTGTCCTTGTTTGTTCTCTCCGATCGCGGCTGCCGAAAAGCGGCCTCCGCCCCGCCGCGCTCCGTCGCGGTCCTGCCCTTCAAGCCCCCTGGTCGCCGACGCGCGTGACGAGGCGCTCGAGATCCGGCATGGCGGAGGCGGTGATCGTCAAGCTGGGGCAGCGGCCAGCGCTGCGCGTGCCGTCGATCAGCGCGGTCCGGCGCTATCGGGAACTCCGCTCACAACCCGCTGCAAGCGGGCCGCGAGCTGGGCGTCGAGACGGTGCTGGATGGCAGCCTGCAGCGCGCGGACGGCCGCCTGCGCGTCTCCCGCGCTGACTGCTGGACGTCAGTACCGGGATGACGCGCTGGGCGCAGCAGTGGGACATTCCCTGGACGGACGTCTTCACGGTGCAGGACGCGATGGCGACGGAGGTGACGCGCGCGCTGGCGCCGGCACTGGGCGCCCGGCGAGCGCGTGCCCGCCGCGAAGGCGCCGACGAATGCCGCCGCCTACGACCGCTATCTGCGCGGGCGCTATCTCGCGACGTGGCGGAGTCTGGCCGACAGCCGACGGGCGGCCACGCTGCTGGAGGAAGCGGTGGCGCTCGATCCGAACTCCGCGGCGGCCCGGGCCGTGTTGGCCGACGCCTATGTGGGTGTCAGCTGGATGGGTGGGCAGCAGGAGCCATTCCTGGAGCGCGCGCGACAAGCGGCGCGCCGCTCGCTGGAGCTCGACCCCAACGAGGCGACTGCCCACGCCACGTTGGGCATCGTGCTGGCCCTCTTCGACTGGGACACCGCGAGCGGCGAGCGGGAGCTGAAGCGCGCCCTCGAGCTGGGCCCGGATGTGCCCGCCGTGTTGCGCTTCAACTCGGTCTTCCTCTGGTACGTGGGGCGCTTCGAGGAAGCCTCGGCCCTGAACGCGCGCGAGCTGGCGCTCGATCCGACGCGTCCGTTGTCGCCAACCGCAACAAGGCATACATCCTCTTACTACTGGCGGCGCTACGAGGACTGCATCGCGCAGACTCTGAAGACGCTGGAGCTCGACCGCTCGGCTGAGCTCGACATACTCGTTGCTCGCCAGCAGCTACGAGCAGCTGGGACGCGAGCGCGAGGCGATCGACGCGGTACATCAAGCCGCTCACCTTCGACGAGGAGCATCAGAAGGATGTCGCGGCGCTGCGCGCGGCCGCCGCCGAGGGGCGCGCGCAGCTTCTGGGCGTGCAACCTCGACCAGGTCCGGGGGAGGCCCAAGGCTGATAGCGCGATGCTGGCTTGGGCCCATCTCAAGGTGGGCGATCACGACCAGGCGATCGCCTGGCTCGAGCGGATTTCAGAGCGCCGGGGCCCGTGGCTTCACGAGATCGACCTCGACCTGACTGGGATCCGCTGCGAGCGGATCCACGATTCCAGGCGTGGCGGCGGAAGGCGAACGTCGTCGGGAGCGCTCCCTGAACCACGGGTATCAGGCTCCCAGGCGCTGCTGCGCGCGCGCCGCATCCTGGCGGATGCGTTCTCAGGCCAGACGGTGGCCGGATCTGGCGGCCGTGGTGGTCCTGGTGCGCGCGCAGGAAGGCCAGCGTGTGAGCGAGGCTCACAGAGCCCCACGCGCGGGTGGCGGAAAACGGCGCGATCGAGGAGTGACGGCGGAAAGCCGTCGATCAGTCTCCTGCCAGTCCTGGCGCACGCCGTCCCAGCGCTCGCGGACCGCGTCCAGGCTCGTGTTCGGCCTCGGGGTGCGCGGTCCGCTCCGGCGCCTTGATGCGAAGGGGCGTGCGCAGCGCGACCACGACTGCGGCCATCCGCCAGAAGCTCTTCGCGCTGGCGCGCGTGAGGTGTGATTTGATCCCGGATCCGCTTGCGGATGGAGACGAGCGTGTGGTGCTCGGCGAGCGCGAGGTGACCCATGATCTGCAGGACCGACCAGCCGCCGTCGTCCCGCGGGCGGCGCAGGCGGTCCGCGTCCACGCCTGCGAGCGAGCCGAGGAGGGCCCGCCGGTCCGACTGGAGGCGGTCGAGGGGTCGAGCTGAGCGGAGCGAGATCGGCCATGCGGCTGATTCTAGGTCAGGCGACGAGCTGCGGGAGAAGCCGCTCGAGCGAGGCGAGGTCGTGGGCCGACGCGAAGTGGTCCACGAACGGCAGCGCGCGCGCATGCCCGCGGCGAGGGCTCGTAGCGCGGGTCGCCGGCGAGCGGGTTGAGCCAGATCAGGCGGCGGGCGTGCCTCGGATGCCCGCACCGCCTGCACCAGCCGCGCGGGATCGCCGCGATCGAGCCCGTCGCTCACGATCACGACGGTCGTGCGTCCCTGCGGGTCCCCTGCGCAGAAGTCGTCGCGCAGGAACGCCGCCAGGCACTCGCCGATGCGCGTGCCGCCGGACCAGTCGGGCACGGCCGCGGCGAGCCGCTTCGAGGGTCAGCGCGCATCTTGCCCGTCGACAGCGCGCGGCGTCAGGCGAACGAGCTCGGTGTTGAACGCGTACGACCTCGGCGCGCGGGACGGCGCGCTTCAGCGCGAGCACGAACGTCAGCAGGAACCGCGTGTGCGTGTCCATCGAGCCGCTCGTGTCGAGCAGGAAGGCCACGCGGGGCTCCTCGATGGCGCGGGTCCGGCGGGCGAGGTCGAGCAGCTCGCCGGACGTCCGGAGCGCGCCGGCGATAGCTGGCCCGCACGTCCGCCTGGCCGCGGCCGGCCGTGGGCACCAGGCGGCGGCTGCGTCGCGTCGCCAGCCGGTGCGCCAGTCGCGCGAGCAGCCGCTCCATCACGACCAGGTCGCGCGTGGACCACGTGGCATCGAAGGCCTTGCGCCGCAGGATCGGCCTCGGGGCTGTAGCCGGGCTGGTCGCCTCGGGCGCGGCGCCGCCCATGCGACCGGTCTGCGGGTCCCAGTGGAGCAGGCGGCCGGGCGCGGGACGGGCGCGTCGCGCGGCGGCCCGTGCGCGCTGTGTGCGCGGAGCCCGTGGTCTCGCCGTGCCAGAACACCCTCGAAGCAGGCGGTCGAACGTCTCGTAGTCGGCGCGGCCGATCTTGAGCGCGATCCGCAGCGCGGCGTTCGACCTGGGCCCGGTCGTCCGTGCCCACGATCGCCAGCGCGTCCGCGCGCGTCCAGCTCGTCGCGCAGCGTGACGCCCACGCCGCTCGACCGCAGCGCCCGGCCGAAGCGCGCGAGACGCGTGGCGACGTCGGTCAGGAGGCCTCGCGCGCCTGTGCGCTGACCAGCGACGGACACCTCGGCCGGCGTCACGGTCTCGCAGGTCGTGCCTGGTCCTTCAGGAGGCAGCCGAGCGTCTGCGTCACGACGTCCTCGTCGAGCGAGCCGCGGCGCAGGGTGACGAGGGCCTGCGTCCAGTCGAGCGTCTCCGCGACGCCGGGCGGCTTGACGCAGCGCGCGCGCCGCGCAGGGCCTGCAGGAACCGCCCGACCTCGCGCGCCAGCCGCTCGCTCGCTTCGGGCCGGCGCGTCCGGATGATGCGCGACCTCCTTCTCCGAGGTCCGGGTGCTCGATGTAGAGGTAGCAGGCACCGCCGGCGCAGCGCGTCGCCCAGCTCGCGCGTGCGGTTCGAGGTGAGCACGACGTGCGGCGGGTGCTCGGCGCTTGATGGTGCCCAGCTCGGGATCGTGACCTGGAAGTCCGAGAGCAGCTCGAGCAGGAAGGCCTCGAACCCGTCGTCCGCGCGGTCGATCTCGTCGATCAGCAGCACGGGCGGCCTTGTCGGCCGCGTGATCGCGCTGCAGCAGCGGCCGCTCCAGCAGGTAGTCGCGGCTGAAGATGCCGCTGCCTCGATCTCGCTCTGCTCCGCGTCCTTCGGCCATGCGCAGCCGCAGGAGCTGGCGCGGGTAGTCCCATTCGTAGAGCGCGCGTCTGCACGTCGAGGCCCTCGTAGCACTGCAGGCGGATCAGCTCGGTCGCCGAGCAGCCGCGCCAGCACCTTGGCCAGCTCGGTCTTGCCCACGCCCGCGTCGCCCTCGACCAGCAGCGGCTTGCGCATCTCGCGCGCGAGGTAGCGCCGCGGTCGCGATCTGCGGCTCGGCCACGTAGCCCTCCGCTCGAGGGCGTCGAGGAGGGACTGGATCTCGGGCGTCACCAAAGCAGTCTAGCGAGATCGCGCGCGCGGGAGCAAACCGGTCCTCGCCTGGCACGGCCTCTAGAGATGATGCGCTCGGTTTCGAGCTTCTCCCATCGAAACATCGCTTCGGGAGGAGCCATGACGATACCGACACATCTGACCGACGACCAGCTCATCGACGCGCTCTAGCGCTGCGCGCGCGACGAGCGCAACGCGACCGCTCGGCTCATCGCGCACCTGGCGGAGATGGACGCCCGCCAGCTTCACCTCAGCCTCGGGTTCTCCTCGCTGTTTGCGTACTGCCGGGAGGTCCTGCTGCTGTCCGAAGCCGCCGCCTGTAAGCGCATCGAGGTGGCCCGGGCGGCAAGGACGCTTCCGGCAATCCTGGGCCGGCTGGACGAGGGCGCCCTGAGCCTCCTCTGCCGCCGTGCTGGTCGTGCGACAGATGACGATGCAGAACCAGGATGAGCTGCTCTCCGCCGCGGCGGGCCTGGGTAAGCGAGCGGTCGAGGAGCTGATGGCTCGTCGCTTCCCACGACCGGACGTTGCACCGCTCGTGAGGAAGCTCCCACGGCCGGTCCTCGCGAACCTGGATGAAGCGCCTCTGACTCAATCGATCCCGCCTCCCCCACCACCGCTCGCTTCCTCAGGTCCGCCTCGTCCACTGTCTACGCCCCTCTCGGCCGATCGATACCAGATCCGGTTCACGGCCGGCGGTGCGACGCTGGAGAAGGTGCGTCTCGCGCAGGATCTGCTGCGACACGCGGTGCCCAGCGGCGATCCGGCGGAGATCGTCGATCGGGCGCTCACGGCGCTGATCGATGATCTCGCGAAGAAGAAGTGCGGTCGGGCGAGTACGACCGCACGACCCAGCGCGCCACGGCCACCGGGTCGCGCCACATCCCTGCGAATGGTGCGCCGCGAGGTGTGGGTGCGGGACCGGGGCCTCTGTGCCTTCGTCGCCAAGTCGGGCCGACGCTGCTCCGAGCGTCGATTCCTCGAGTTCCATCATGTCGAGCCCTACGCCGTGGGTGGACCTGCCACCGCAGCGAACATCCAGCTCCGCTGCCGTGCGCACAACGCTCTCGAGGCGGTCTCTTTCGGTCCAACTCGCCCCGGGGCGAGTTGGACCCCGTCCGAACGAACGGCGGAGGTTTCATGCGACGGCAGTGACAGCAGCCGAAACCGTCATACGTGGCCCCGCCAGGGTGCGCGGCGACTTAGCTTCGATCGTGACGGGTGGCGACGAGAGGCCGCCCGAGGAGCCGCCATGAGCGAAGCGCAGGGCGAGGCCCATCAGGTCGCGATCGTCACCGGCGCCGCCAGCGGATCGACGCCATTGCAGCGGCGGCGCTGGCCGCACGCTCCTCTGAGTTCCGGGTGATCCTGGCTGACGCCAACGAGGAGGGGCGCCGTGCGGCCTTCTGCACCGCCGCGACGGGCTGGTCTTGCGCGCGTTCGACGTGCGGTCGGTCGAAGCGTGGCGGGCACTGGCGGACGACGCGGTCGCACGGTTCGACGCATCGACTACCTGTTCAACGTTGCGGGCGGCGGCCGGCGAGGGTTCCTGCTCGACGTGCCCATGCAGGCGGTGGACACGATCATCGATGTGAACCTGAAGGGCCAGATCTACGGCATCAAGACGATCGCGCCGATCATGGTGCGGCAGGGCTCGAGCCACATCGTCAACGTCGTGTCCCTTGGCCGGCGTGTCCCCGACGCCGGGGAACGAGCTGTACTCGGCCGCGAAGTGGCGGCCTGCGGGCCCTCTCGCTGGCGACCGCGATCCGGCTCCGTCCGATGGGAGTATTCGTCACCGCCGTTTGCCCGGACCTGGTGGACACGCCTGCACTGGCGCGGCAACTGAGCTGGACCCGCAGGACGTGGCGCTCATCCACTCGGGCCCGCACCCGCTCTGCGTCGGCGACATCGAGCGCGCGTTCCTCCGCGTGATGCGAGACAAGCCGCTGGAGCTGATGATCCCGGCCTGGCGCGGCTGGCTGGCAAAGATCAACAACCTGTTCCCGCAGCTGATGCCGCACTCTACGGCCCGCTGCTGCGGCGCGGGATGAAGCACGTCGCGGAGCGGCGGATGGAACGGAGGCACGCGCGTGAGCGGCCGTCCCACGCGCTCTTCAACCATCGTCCGTGCTGTGCCGTCGCGCGTGCTCGGCCTCCGCTGGCGCGACGTGAGGTCGAAGGGCTCGAGCACATCCCGCGGAGGGTCCGTGCCTGCTGGTGTTCAACCAGCGCAGCGTGCTCGACACGCCTCTCCTGTCCACCCCGGTGCCGCGGGCGGACGTCGACCAGCCTGGTCGCGCGCGACTATCGCCGCAACCCCGTCTACCGCTGGCTGGTCGAGTGGGGCGGTGGCATGTGGATCACGCGCTGCGCCGGCGACCGCGGCGCGCGCTCGACGCTGCGCTGCGGGCGTTGGAGCGCGGATGGTCGTGGGCATCTCGCCCGAGGGCTGGCGCAGCCGCACCGGCGGCACTGGTCTGAGGGCAAGCCCGGCCCCGCCTTCCCGGCTGAGCGCAGCGGCGCGCCGATCGTGCCCGTCGGCTTCTCCAACACGGACCGCATTGCCGCGTCGCTGGCGCGGCTACGCCGTCATACGATCGCCATTCGCGTGGGCAAGCTCTTTCCACCTCGCGCCCTTCGCGCGCGGGAGCCATCGCGCGCAGCTGCGCGAGGACACGGACCCTCATCATGGGCCGCATCGCGGCCCTGCTGCCCCGGACTGACGCGCGCGTATGGCGCGCACGGATCGCTGCAACCGAAAGCGAGCGCACGCATGATCCCGCGCGGACGACTCGACATCCGGATGGGCGGACCTGATGGCACGCGGCGGCGGCGCCTGCGCCTGGCCCGACGACCGGGAGCTGATGCAGCGGCAGGTGGAGGCGCTGTGGTCGCCTTCGCCCGACGCCCTCGCCTGCCTGTCGGTGCGCTCGGGCCTGACCTGCTGTTGACGGCGCTCGACTACCCGAAGGGCAGCGAGGTGCTGGTCACTGCGGTCACCATCCGCGACATGATCCGCGTCGTCGAGCACCATGGCCTGGTCGCGGTGCCGGTGGACATCGACATGCGAACGCTCACGGTGAAGCTCGACTCGCTGAAGCGCGCGGTCACGCCGCGCACGAAGGCGATCCTGGCCGCGCATCTCTTCGGCGCCCGCATGCCGCTCGAGGAGACGGCCGCCTTCGCGCGTGGAGCACGGGCTGCTGCTGATCGAGGACTGCGCGCAGTCGTTCACAGGCATGGAGTACCGGGGTCACCCGGAGAGCGACGTCAGCCTGTTCAGCTTCGGGCCCATCAAGACCAGCACGGCTCTCGGCGGAGACGCTTGCAGGCGCGTGCGCGATCCCGAGGTGCTGGCGCGCATGCGGACCGCGCAGCGGACGCACCCGGTCCAGGGCCGCGGCCCGTTCCCGAAGCGCGTCCTGCGCTTCGCCGGCGTCCACCTCGCTCTGCACCGCGGGCCGTTCAGCCTGATCGAGGCCCTCTGCCGCCTGACGGGCCGCGACCACGATCACGTGATCAGCCACTCGGTCCGCGGGTTCTCAGGCCCGGACTTCTTCGCGAACATCCGCCACCGGCCGAGCTGACGCGATGCTCGCGCTGCTGTGGCGGCGGCTCGTGTACGGCTCGACGGGCGCCCGGCGTGGCGGCGCGCAAGGCTGCGGCGGGGATGGTTCTGGATCTCCCGCCCGACCTGGAACGGCCAGGACGGGACGCGCGGCACCACTCGTTCTGGACCTTCCCGATGCTGTCTGGCAGCGCCGGACGAGCTGGTCCGCCATCTCCTGGGCCCACGGGTTCGACGCGACCCGCGGGCAGTGGAGCTTCTACGCGGTCCCCGCCCCGGACGGCGGGCTGCGCGCCGGTGGAAGCTGGAGGAGGTGATGAGCCAGGTCGTCTCACCTGCCGGTCTATCCCGAGGTGTCGCGCGCGGACCCGCGACGCCTGGCCGACGCGATTCAGGGCGACAGGTATCGCGCGGATTGGCCACGAACCGCTCGCGGCAGCCCGCGTTGCAGAAGTAGTACTCCCCGCCCTCGTGCGTGGCACGATGGCGAGCGCCCTTGACGGCGACGGACATGCCGCACACGGGATCGATTGCCTCGACGGCCGCGGGAGCCTCCGCGACGGCCTGCGCGCGCGGCCGCTCCTTCACGATCTCGGCCAGGATGCTGAGCGCGATCTCCTCCGGCGTCTGCGCGCCCAGGTCCAGGCCCGCGGGGTTGTGGATGCGCGCCCAGGCGCTCGCCGGAGCGCGCGGCTCGAGCAGCGAGCGCATCTCGGCGAAGCGCTTGGGGCTGGCCACGACCGCGACGTAGTCGGGCTCGAGCGAGAACGCCGCCAGGATCGCGTCCTCGTCCCATTGGCCCTGCGTCGCCACGACCGTGAGCAACGGAGCCGCGCCGCGCTCGATCCGGACTGCCGGTCTCGGTCGCGACGCGATCCGCCTCCGGGAACGCGGACGCGTCCGCCATGGGATCGACCGCGCACACCGCGTAGCCCATCGCTTCGCCAGGCGCGCCAGCGCGCGCGCGATGGGCGAGATGCCGTAGACGACGAGCTGCGGCGCCGGCGGGACCGGCTGGATGTGGATCTCCACGCTGCCTCCGCTGTGGCACGTCATCGGGAACACGTGCGCGCCGTCGTCGCGCGGGACCGGCTCGGGATCGAGCACGACGCGTCGCGGCTTGCCGTCGGCCAGCGCCTGCTGCGCCTCGGCCAGCACGGTCGGGCGCGTGCAGCTCCCGCCGACCCAGCCGTGGAAACGGCCGTCGCGCGTGACGAGCGCGACGTCCCCGACGTGCGTGGAGACGGGGGCCTTGCGGCCGACGACGGTGGCGAGCGCGAAGGGCTCGCCGCGGCGGGCGAGGTCGGCGGCCAGCTCCAGCAGGTCGCGCCGCATCGCTCAGGCCGCGCCGGTGGGACGCACGGCGGCGCGCACGTCCTCGTAGTCGGCCGCGACGTCGATGTCGCGCAGCGCCGACTCGGGCCACGGCACGATCACGGCCTCGTCCGCGTGCCGCTTCGCGATGCGCTTGCCGCAGCGCTCGTCCGGCTCGGCCAGCACCTCCGCGACACAAAGCTCGCGCGCGTACAGGGTGGGCGGGGCCTGCACGTCGCCGTAGTGCGAGAGCACCAGGCGCGCGCCTGACGCGAGCGGAAGCGGTCGGCCACCGCGCGGATCATCTCCGCGCTCACGAACGGCATGTCCGCCAGCAGCACGATCACGGCATCGGCGTCGGCGGCCAGCCCGGATGCCCGCGTGCAGCGACGTGCCGACGCCGCGCGCATGGTCCGGGTTGACGATGACGTCGCAGGCCAGGCCGTCGAGCAGCGGGCGCACGAGGTCGGCCTCGTGGCCCAGCACCGCCACCACGCGGTCGGCGCCGGAGTCGATCGCGGCCTGCACGGTGCGTTGGACGACCGTGCGCCCGCCCAGGTCCAGCAGCAGCTTCGTTGCGGCCCATGCGCGTGGACTGAGCCCGCGGCGAGCACCAGGGCCGCGACGCGCCGGCTCACCGTTCGACATGGACCTGGGGGCCAGTCTAGTGGCATCGCTCGCGGCCGATCAAGGGACGCGTGAGCCACCGGCGGCCCTTTTCGAGCTTATCCCCTGGGGGCGGAGTCTCTCAGTGGTCTCCGCAGCGGAAGTAAACGCTGGCCGTGATCTCCCGGCTGGAGGGGTGGGTTCCTCGCCCAACCCCAGCGTATGGAAGGCACTTCGTGGATGACCGCGATCTCGGCGTCCACCCGCGCGCCATCCGGTACGCCTGCGCGAGCTGCGGGCAGACGAAGACGACGCGGCTCCCTGGGGAGGTGAAGGCCAGCACGTTGGGCCGGCGGCAGGCTCCCCTCCTGGTCGGGGGGGTCGAGGAAGTAGACGAGCTCGACGTACTCGCTCGCGCGCTGCGGCCCAGGCGCGAGGCGTTCGCGGCGAGCGTCCGGCCCGCGGCGTCCTGGAACTCCGGAGAGGATGCCCGCGCATTCCGGGCGGGCGGAGATCGGCGCGCGCCGCCGCGGACCGCGGCCTCAACCAGCACCCCGGCGGGAGGCGAGACGATGCACGCGCAGCGGCGGCAGGGCTGGCGTCCGCGCGCGGCGGCGACCGTCGCCGCCACCGCGATCACGAGAAGGGCGCGTCGCCCGGGGCCATCGTTCCTCCATCGCGGCGGGCGTCCAGAGCCCGCCGTGTCAGCAAGCGAAGATCGGCCCGCGAGTCCCGCGAGTCCTTGCCTTGCACTTCCTTTTGGCTTGCTTTGGCGGAGGGCCGTCTTGAGGTCGTGGTTGACGCGTGAGCCAGCGGCGGCCGTTTTCAGGCTTATCCCTCGGGGGAGGAGTGTCTCCAGTGGTCTCCGCAGCGAGAGTAGACGCTGGCCGTTATGGCCAGGCTGGAGGGTGGGTTCTCGCCCAGCCCCAGCGTATGGAGCACTTCGTGGATGACCGCGATCTCGGCCTCCACCCGCGCGTGACGATACGCCTGGGCGAGAGCTGCGGACAGACGAGCACGACCCCTGCTCCCGGGCCAGGTGAAGGCCAGGACGTCGCTCCTCGCCGACAGGCACCCTTCTCCGCCCGTGGTTGTCGAAGTACACGAGCCCGACGTACTCGCTCGCGCTGACGCCCAGGCCCTTCGCGTTCTCGGCCAGCGAGCGCCCGAAGGTGTCCCGGTACTCCGAGAGGAGGCTCGCGCACTCGGGGCGGGCGAGGCGACGCGCTCCACCCTGCACCGCGGCCTGACGAGGAGGCCCCGCGGAGCGTGCGACGTGCACCCGCACCGGCGGGATGCCGAAGTCCGCGCGCGCCCCTAGCGTGGCCGCAGCCGCCAGCACGAGAACGGCGGGTCGCCAGGGAAAGCATCGCTCCTCCTCCGCGGCGGGCGTCCGGAGCCGGCCGCGTCCGGACGAGAAGATCGGCCCGCGAGTCCCGCGAGTCCTTGCCTCGCGCTTGCTTTTGGCTTGCTGGCGGGGGGCCGTCATGAGGTCGTGGTTCGGCGGCTACGTGCTCGACACCGATCAGCGGCAGCTGCTGTGTGACGAGAGTCCCGTGCACCTGCCTCCGAAAGCGTTCGAGCTGCTGGCACTGCTGGTCACGCGTCGCCCCGCCGCCGTCTCGAAGCGCGAGATCCAGCAGGCGCTGTGGCCCGATGCGTTCGTGAACGAGGGGAACCTGTTCAAGCTCGTGTTCCAGGTCCGGCGCGCCCTGGGCGGGGAGGCGCGCCGGCTGCGGACGGTGAACCGGTTCGGCTACGCCTTCGGCGGCGCGCGCCCGGTCGAGGGCGAGGCGGTTCCGGCGGGGGTCTGCTCTAGAATCACGGATTGGGGGACAATCAGGGGTCGCATGGCCGTCTCCGCCGACGATCGTCTGCTCGAGCTGCTCCAGGCTGCCCGCGACGGCAACCGGGCCGCCCTCGACGAGGTGTTCCCGCTCGTCTACGACGTCCTCCGCCGCATCGCCCATCGCAAGCTGAACGCCGAGCGCGCGGGCCACACGCTCTCGACGACCGAGCTGGTGCACGAGGCCTATCTCAAGCTGGTGCGCCTCGACCGCATCGAATGGCAGGGCCGGGCGCACTTCCTGGCAGTGGCGGCGCAGTCGATGCGGAACATCCTGGTCACGTACGCGCTGCGGCGTAAGACCGGGAAGCGCGGCGGCGGCGAGCGCAACGCGCCGCTGGAGGACGAGGACGTCGCCATCGCGGAGGCGCCCACGCGCCGACCTGCTGGCGCTCAACGCGCGCTGGAGAGCTGGAGGCCATCGACCACCGGCAGAGCCGCGTCGTGGAGTGCCGCTTCTTCGCGGGCATGAGCATCGAGGAGACCGCGGAGGCCATGGGGGTCTCGCCGCATCGGTCAAGCGGGACTGGGCGGTGGCGCGGGCCTGGCTCAACCGCGAGCTCGGGAGAGTAGGACCAGGGGCGTGGACGAGGATCGCTGGCGCCGCGCCGGGGCGCTGCCTGGCGCGGGCCCTCGAGTGCGATCGACGACGAGCGGGCCGCCTTTGCTCGCCGCCGCGGACCCCCTGCTGCGTCGTGACGTCGAGTCGCTGCGCTGGCGGCGCACGAGCGCGCGGGTGCCCTGGACCGCCTCGCGGTGTTGATGGACGGCCTGCGCTCGGAACGCCCTCGCGACCGCGACGTACACCAAGCTCCCTCGTGCGGCGCCGCTGACCGAACGCCTGCGCTCGCGACCGGTCAGCGCGTCGGCCGTCACGAGGTCCGCGAGCGCCTGGGCGCGGGCGGGATGGGCGAGGTGCTACAGGGCCTTCGACGCTCGACTCCAGCGCGAGGTCGCGATCAAGGTGCTGGACAAGCGGCTGCTCGAGCGGCGCGGAGGCCCGCCGACGCTTCGAGGAGGAGGACGCGTGCGGCGTCCGCGCTCAACCATCCCAACATCGTCACCGTCTACGACATCGGGCGAGGAGCCGTCGTTCCCGTACATCGTGATGGAGCTGGTGGACGGCGACAGCCTGCGCAGGATGCTGGGAGCGCCCCTGCCGGCCGAGCCGCTGCTGCACCTGGCCGTGCAGCTCGCGGACGGGCTGGTGGGCGCGCACGAGCGCAACATCGTGCACGGGGACCTGAAGCCGGAGAACCTGCTGGTCACCCGGCAGGGCATCCTCAAGATCCTCGACTTCGGGCTGGCAGTCGCTTCCGGGGCCAGGGAGCGCAGGACGCCGGCGAGCGACGCCGGCGCCCGCCCGGCCGGGCGCTGGGCACGCCGGGCTACCTGCCGCCCGAGACCATCGAGACCGGCGCCAGCGACGCGCGCTCGGACCAGTTCTCGATGGGCGCCGTGCTCTACGAGGCCGCCACCGGCGCGCGTCCGTTCGCCGCCGGGACGCTCGGCGACGCTCGCGCTCACGGTTGCCTGCGACCCGCCCGACTTCGCGGACAGCGCGGCCCGACCTCGCCCGCGATCTTCGTGCGCACCGTCATGCGTTGTCTCCGCAAGGACCCGGCGGAGCGGCACGCCTCGACGCGCGAGCTGCGGGATGCGCTGCGGGCCGCTCGTCGCGGCAGGTCGGCGCCGGTCCGCATGGCCCTGCGCGGGCCGGCCGCTGCTGCCCGCGCAGCGCACCCGCCTGATCGGGCGCGACCGGGAGGTGGCGGAGATCGAGCGGCTCCTGGCTGGCGACGCGCGCCTCCTCACGCCTGACCGGCCCCGGCGGGACGGGCAAGACGCGCCTGGCCCTGCGCGGCGGCCGAGGTCGTGTCGAAGCACTTCCCCGGCGGCGTGTTCTTCGTTCCGCTGGGCGCGATCACCGACGCCGCGCTGGTCGGTGCCGCCATCGCGTCGGCGGTCGGAGTGGTGACGCCGGCCAGGCCGTCCCTTTCGGGCGTCATCGCGGAGCTGCGCAGCCTCAACGCGCCGACGCTGCTCGTGCTCGACAACTTCGAGCAGGTGATGGCCGCGGCGCCCCCTCGCCACCGAGCTGCTCGCCGCCTGCCCCGACCTGACGCTGCTGGTCACCAGCCGCGAAGTGCTCCGCCTCTACGGCGAGCACGCGTATGCCGGTCTCGCCGCTGGAGCCGCCCGACGTCACGCGCCATCCGTCGCTGGAGACGCTCTCGCAGAACCCCGCGGTGGCGTTGTTCGTCGAGCGGGCGCGCGCCGCGCATCCCGGCTTCAGCCTGACCGCCGAGAACGCCGCGGCCGTGGCGGCCGTGTGCGCACGGCCTCGACGGCCTGCCGCTCGCACTCGAGCTGGCGGCCGCGCAGGCGCGAGTGCTCTCGGCCGAGTCCGCTGCAGTCCAGGCTCGACGACCGGCTGCGCCTCCTGACCGGCGGCGCGCGCGACCTGCCCGGACGCCAGCAGACGTTGCGCCGCACGCTCGACTGGAGCCACCAGCTGCTCGAGCCCACCGAGCAGGCGCTCTTCCGGCGGCTCTCCACCTTCGCGGGCGGCTTGCAGCCTGGAAGCGGCGCAGGCGGTGGGCGATCCGTACGACCGCCTGGGAGTGCCGATCGAGCAGGGGTGCGTGCCCTCGTGGACAAGAGCCTCCTGCAGGCGGGCGAGACGCCGGAGGGCGAGGCGCAGTTCCGGATGCTGGAGACGATCCGCGAGTACGGGGCGAGAAGCTGCTCGAGAGCGGCGAGGACGAGCGGACACGGCAGGCGCACGCCGCGTACTTCATGGTGCTGGCCGAGGAGGTCCCCCTGCCCGGGTACTCGGCCGATGACCAGCCGTGGCTCCGGTTCTGCGAGCGGCTGCTCGACGACTTCCGCGCCGCGCTGGACTGGCTCACACGCCAGGGCGCCACCGAATGGGGCATGCGCCTCGCGCTGCGCCTGTTCACCTTCTGGGAGCGCGGCGAGCCTGCCGAGGGGCGGCGGCGCTTGGAGGCGCTGGCCGCGCTCGAGAGCAGCCGCGACCACCCCGCGCTGCGGGCGCGCACGCTCTTCGCGGCCGGCGTGCTGGCGAGCGTGCGGGGAGACGCCACGTTCGGCAGCCAGCTCCACGAGGAGTGCCTGCAGATCTACGAGACGCTGGGCGACCAGCGCGGCATCGTGGTCTCGCTGATCGCGCTCGGCAATCACTACATGGAGCTCGGCGAGTACGCGCGGGCGCGATCGGCGCTGGAGCGGAGCCTGCAGGTGTGGGCGGAGTTGGGCGACGAGGCCGGATTCGCCCGCTCCCTCTCCAACCTCGCGTTCGTGGCACGCACCCAGGGACGCTTCGACGAGGCGCGCCAGACCTACCAGCAGGCCGCATCCACGTTCGACCGGCTGGGCGACAGCTTGAGCCGCGCCTGGAGCGCCAACCACGAGGGCGACATCGCCCGCGAGCAGGGTGAGCTGGCCGCGGCCGAGGCGCTCTACGAGCAGGCGCTCGCCACATTCCGCGAGCGGGGCAACGGCTGGGGCGTCGCCAGCTCGCTGGGCGACCTGGCCATGGTCGCGCGCCAGCGCGGCGACGCCGCCACTGCCGGCCGGCTCTACCGCGAAGCGCTCACCAGCTTCGTGGCACTCGACCACAAGCGCGGGATCGCGCGCACCCTCGAGTCGCTCGCGTGCCTGGCGGAGAGGAGGGCCGGGGGCGCGCGCTGCGCTGGCCGGCGCGGCCGCGGTGCTGCGCGAGCGCATCGGCGCACCGCCGTCGCCGGCGGTGCGGGCGGACGTCGAGCGGAGCCTGGCGGAGGTCCGGCGGGCGCTGGGAACCCGCGCGTCGCGCGTCCTGTGGCGAGGATGGCGCCGCCCTGCCGTTGGACGAGGCGGTGCGTCTCGCGTTGGCCGAAGGTGCCGCGGCGTCCGTCAGTAGTTGACGGGATCGAGGAGTCGCCGCACCGTCGAGATGCGGTCCGCGGGCAGGCCGGCCCGCCGCGCGTGCTCGGCGATCGTCTCCTCGTCGGGGGCCAGGTAGATGCAGTACACCTTGTTGTCGGTGACGTAGCTGTGGATCCACTGGATCCGGGGCCCAGCTCTCCCAGGGCCCGCAGCGAGGCCAGCGAGATCTCACGGATCTGGTCGTCCGAGAGGGTTCCAATGTTCTGGACGTCGCGCTCGATCACGTACCGGGGCATGGCGGCTCCTACTCTGCGATCCTAGCACCGTCGCGCGCGCCCGGAGGCGCTAAACCTGAGGACCGGGAGTGAGCCGGTTTGGCCCCGGTTCGAGCTTTACTGGCAGGGGACGTTGTTGGTCCTGGAGGGACTCGCATGAGCCGTGAGCAAGGACTTCGTGATCCCGGAGAAGACCCTGCAGCGCTGCTGGGAAAGGGCGCCCGAGCACGACCGGCGACGGCACGTTCTTCGAGCAGGACTTCCAGGAGCTGAAGGACGCCGGCTACCTGCGCCTGGCCGTGCCGGAGGAGCTGGGCGGCCTGGGCCGGACGCTCGCCGAAGTCGCGCGCGAGCAGCGGCGGCTCGCCTACTACTCCGCACCCACCGCGCTGGGGATGAACATGCACGTCTACTGGACCGGCCTGGTCGCGGACCTCTGGCGCGCAGGCGATCGCTCGCTGGAGTGGCTGTTGCGCGGGGCCGTGAAGGGCGAGGTCTACGCGGCCGGACACGCGGAGGCGGGCAACGACCTTCCCGTCCTGCTGTCGACCACGCGGGCCGAGCAGGTGGAGGGCGGCTATCGATTCACCGGCCGCAAATCCTTCGGGAGCCTCACGCCGGTCTGGACGCTACCTCGGCCTGCACGGCATGGACACGAGCGATCCCGCCGCGCCGAAGGTCGTCCACGCCTTCATGCGCCGCGACGCCGAGAACTACACGGCCAGCGAGACCTGGGACGTGCTCGGGATGCGCGCCACGCGCAGCGACGACACGGTGCTGGACGGCGCCTTCGTCCCCGACGAGCACATCGCGCGCGTGGTGCCCGCCGGGCCGGCGCGGGCTTCGACGCGTTCGTCCTGGGCGTCTTCGCCTGGGCCCTGATCGGCTTCGGGAACGTCTACTACGGGCCTGGCGCGGCGCGTGTTCGACCTCACGGTCGAGCGCGTCAAGTCGAAGACGTCGCTCGGCCTCTCTCGCTCGATGGCCTACCACGCCGAGGTCCAGCACGCGATCGCGGAGATGGCGCTCGAGCTCGACAGCATCGAGCCGCACCTCGACCGGGTGGCCGAGGACTGGTCGCGCGGGGTCGAGCACGGCGCCACCTGGCCGTCACGATCGTGAGCGCCAAGTACCACGCGGTCGAAGGATGCTGGCGCGTGGTGGACCGGCCCTGGACGTGGCCGGCGGCTTCGGCATCTTCCGCAAGGGCGGGCTGGAGCGGCTCTTCCGGGACGCGCGGCTGGGGCGCATCCATCCGGCCAACGCCTTCCTCACCCACGAGATCGTCGCCAAGACGGCGCTCGGCATCGGCCTCGACGAAACCCCGCGCTGGGGCTAGATCGCCAGGCCGCCGCGCCAGCAACCTCACAACCCACGCACACCGTAACCCACCATCGCGGGACGCGGTCCGGATTCATGAGGAGCGACGTATGCGCATTCGTCGATCCTGTAGGCTGGCCGCTCTGCTCGCTGTCGCTGCGGCGAGCGCCCATGCCGCCGTGCCCGATACCGCGCCCACGAGCTCGGCGACGCGGTCACGCAACTGGAACAGCGATCGCGCTCGAGGTGCTGCCGGTCGATCCGGGCCTCGTGCTGGACTCGCGCGCGTTCGCGATCCTCCACGCGTCGATCCACGACGCCGTCAACGGGATCGATCGGCGGTACCAGCCCTACACGGCCGACCTGTCGTCCCCGGGGCCTCCGCTCGACGCCGCCGTAGCGGCAGCTGCGCGCGACGTGCTCAGGTCGCGCTCTCGCCCAGCCAGCGGGCCAAGGTCGAGAGCGCCTACGCCGAGCGGCGCTGGCCGCGCACCTCGCGGGGCCGGCCAAGGAGGCGGGCATCGCGCTCGGCCAGAAGAGCGCCGAGGCCAACCTGGCGCGGCGGGCCGACGACGGCCTCGCCGGCGCCGCCGAGCCCGTGTACGTCCCGACCGGAGCGCCCGGCGACTACGACTTCACGCCTCCTTCGACGCGCCCCCGATGGGCCCGATCGCGCTGTTCCCCGGCTGGGGACGCGTGACTCCGTTCGCGATCGACCTGGACGAGCACCATGCGCGGGACCCGATCCGCTGACGAGCGTGAAGTACGCGGCCGACGCTCAACTACCTGAAGGCCGTCGGGAAGCTGAACAGCACGCTGCGCACCCAGGAGCAGACGCAGATCGCCTTCTTCTGGTTCGAGTTCTCCCCGATCGGGTGGAACCGGCTCGCCAACACCGTCGTCCGCCAGAAGCACTCCGATCCCTGGCAGGCCGCGCGCGTCCTGGCACTCGTGAACTTCGCGCTGGCCGACGGTTACATCGCCGGCTTCGACGCCAAGTACAGCTTCCGCTTCTGGAGGCCGTACACCGCGATCCGCAAGGCCGACCAGGACGGCAACGCGCATACGCACGCCGATGCCAGCTGGCAGCGCCCTCTTCTCGTCCCAGGCGTTCTTCATCCCGCCGGTCCCGGACTACCGTCGACGCACACCGTGCTCGGCGCGGCGGCCGCGGAGGTGCTGATCCGCGAGTTCGGCGACCATGTGTCCTTCGACCTCACGAGCACGACGCTCCCGGGCGTCACGCGGCACTACCACAGCTTCACGGAGGCCGCGACCGAGAACGGCCTCTCGCGCGCGTCTACGGAGGGATCCACTTCCTCAATGCCGTGAAGGACGGTTACGCCCAGGGCAAGGGCATCGGCCGCTCCGCCAGCCGCCTGCTCGCGCGCGTGGATCACTGAGGAACGAGCGCGCGTCAGCGGTCGGCGTGGACCGCGGTCGCGCGCTCGCGCAGGTGACGCAGCTCGCGCCCGGACCAGACCGAGAGCAGCTCGGACACGATGCTGATCGCGACCTGCTCCGGGCCGTCGGCACCCAGGTCCAGACCGACCGGACCGAACACAACGGTCGCTGCCGCGCGCACCGATCTTCTCGAGGATGCCTTCCGTACGCGCGCGCGCGGCCCCAGCACACCGGATGTACGGCGCCTCCGTCGCCAGGAGGCGCCGTACCCATTCCAGTGTCGCGGTCGAGGGAGTGGGTCATCACGACCGCGCAGGTCTCGCGCCCGCCGGGAAGCGGCGCGTCGTCGGTGGGCCGCATCGAGAGCAGTGCCGCGCGCGGCCGGGAAGCGCTCGGCCGTGAGGAACGCGGGACGATGGTCGGCCACCAGCACTCGGAAGCCCGCGGCGGCGGCAAACCAGGCGAGCGGCCGCGCCGTCCTCGCCCGCTCCGCAGATCCAGGAGGCGCGGCGGCGGGCTGGAGCACCTCGACGAACACCTTCCGGTCGCCGGCCTGGGCCCATGAGGACCGGCGCTCGCGCAGCGCCGCCGATGCGGCCGGCTCGAACGCGGCGTCGCCCGCGAGCAGGCCCGACCCATCGACCACCGTCACCGAACCGGGGCTGCTCTCGTCGAGGAGGTACGCGATCGCGAACGGCGCGTCGCCCCGCAGCAGCTCCCCCACCGCGGGCCCAGGTCGCGGCCGCGTCGGCCGCCACCGGCTGGATCAGGACGTCCACCTCGCCGTTGCAGCCGAGGCCCAGGCCCCACACGGTGTCCTCGTCGTCGCCGGTCGCGTAGTGCCGCAGCCGCGCGTGGCTCCCCAGGCGCGATCGCGCGCAGGCCGATCTGGCGGACGTCCTCCTCCAGGCAGCCGCCGCTGACGCCGCCGTGAACGGCTCCGGCGTCCTCGATCAGCAGCTTGGCTCCGGGCCGGCCGGTAGGCGGAGCCCACGATGCGGGTGACGACCGCGAGCGCGCAGCGCCGGCCCTCCCGTGAGGCTGGATGAGCCGCTCGACGATCTGACCCGTCTCCTGCCAGTGCTTCACGGGCGCTTCGAGTCTATCGCCACGCGCCTAGGCGCGCTCGACCGCAGCCATGAACGAGGAGAGCTTCGCCCTCGTCGAGCGCGCCGTCGGTGCGCACGCCGCTGCAGATGTCGAGGGCGAAGGGGCCGACGTCCTGGATGGCGCGCGCGGCGTTCCGAGGCGTTGAGGCCTCCCGCCAGGAACAGCGGGACGTCGACCGCCTCGCGGATGCGCAGGCTTGAGCGCCCAGTCGTGCCGGCGGCCGGTGCCCCCAGCTGCTTGATCTCGAGCCGCTGGTCGCCGGAGCCGAGCAGCAGCGCGTCCACCTCGGGCGCCACCAGGACCGCCTCGTCCACGGACTCGGGCCCGGTCACGTGGATGACCTGCACGATGCGCACGTCCGGCACCGCCGCCCGCAGCTCCGCGTACGTGCCGTCCACCAGCCGGTCGCAGATCTGCAGCGTGTCCACCCGCGTGCGGCGCTGCTGCTCCACGATCGCGCGCACGTCCTGGCGGCTGGTCAGCAGGAAGCGCGCGACGGGCGGCGGCACCGCGGCCGCCAGCCGCGCGATGGCGTCGTCCTCGATGACGCCAGGCCCGGCTGGGCATGGAGGACACCAGCCCCAGGGCCGCGGCGCCGTAGCGCACCGCCAGCTGCGCCTCCTCGAGGCTCTTGATGCAGCAGACCTTGACCCGCGGGCGCTCCGTCTTTTCCAAGGACCCTCCCGCCACGTTACGATGGGCGTCCCTTGTCCCTCAAACAGATCCTCTCACGTCACGAACCGGGCGACGAGCCCGAAGCCGAGGACCTCGCGCGGATCCGCGCGTTCGTCGATCTCCACCCGCAGCCGTTCGACCGCGCGATCGCCCAGGGCCATCTCACGGCCAGCGCCCTGGTGCTGACCGCCGACGGCGCGCGCGTGCTGCTGCTGTTCCACGCGAAGCTGCGGCGCTGGCTGCAGCCGGGCGGGCATGCCGAGCCGGGCGAGACGCAGGGCGAGGCCATCGCGCTGCGGGAGGCGCTCGAGGAGCACCGGCCTGCCCGGCCTCGCGCTGCACGAAGCGCGCGCCGCGGCCGCTCGACGTGGACGTCCACGACATCCCCGCGCGCGCGCAGGAGCCCCCGCACGAGCACCTGGACCTGGCGCTACCTCGTGGTGGCGGATCCGGCCGCGGCCATCCAGCCGGCCGAGGGCGAGACCACGAACGTGCGCTGGTTCGCCTGGGACGAGCTCTCCGGGCTGGACCTGGACCACGGGCTGCGCCGTGCGCTCACCAAGGCGCGCTACTGGTGCGGGCGGGGCGGCCAGTAGGGGTCCGCAAGCAGGACGGCCTCACCCCGAGACCTTCCAGGCGACCGTGCCCTGCGGTGCTCGTACCAGCCCGGATCGCGTCCGTAGCTCGAGGTGCTCGCGGATCTTGAACATCGTGAACATCCCGCCCATCTCGATGGGCCCGAACGGCCCCGTGCCCGCCATCATGGGCAGCGTGTTGGGCAGGCCGCCCAGGTGCGCCTGGTGCGAGGCGTGCTCGGCCATGCCGGTGGAGCCCATCGCCATCGAGCCCGGCGCGAAGCGCGTCGAGCTGCTCCTGCAGCTTCGACCTGGTCGACGCCCAGCACGTTCGGGAGGTCGTGGGACATCGCGTTCATCGCGTGATGGCTCTTGTGGCAGTGCAGCGGCCAGTCGCCGGGGTTGTCGGCCACGAACTCCAGCGTGCGCGTGGTGCCCGGCGGGCACGTTGATGGTGGTCTCGGGCGACCAGGCGGACTCCGGCAGCGGGCCGCCGTCCGTCTCGGTCAGGACTCAGAAGCGATGCCCGTGGATGTGGAGCGGATGGCTGTCCATGCTGACGTTGGCGAAGCGGAGGCGCACGCGGTCGCCCAGGCGGATCAGCAGCGGCGACGGTGCCGGGATAGGCGCGGCTGTTGAAGGTGAAGATGTTGAAGTCGGTCATCACGTTCGGGTCGGGCGTCGCCGCGCCGGGCTCGATCGAACCACTCGTGCGCGAAGATGGCAGAAATCGCGGTCGATGCGGCGGCCGCGGCGCGCCGCGGATGGATGACGAAGAAGCCCATCATGCCCATCGCCATCTGCACCGTCTCGTCGGCGTGCGGGTGGTACATGTACGTGCCGTGCTGGCGCAGCGTGAACTCGTAGGCGAAGGTCTCGCCCGGCTTGATGTGCGGCTGCATGCAGGCCGGCCGACGCCGTCCATGCCGTTCGGCAGCAGGATGCCGTGCCAGTGGATCGACGTGTGCTCCGGGCAGGTGGTTCGTGACGCAGCACGCGGATGCGGTCGCCCTCGACCGCCTCGATCGTCGGGACCGGGCGTGCGGCCGTTGTAGCCCCAGCATGTTCACGGTCATGCCGGGCGCGAACTCCTGCCGCACCGGCTCCGCCGATCAGGCGGAACTCCTTCACGCCGCCCTTCATCACGAACGGCAGCGTGGCGCCGTCGGGCGTCACCACGGGCGTGTAGGGGCCGCCGGCGTCGGCACGCGCCGTCCCGCCGAAGAACAGACGCGAAGCGGTCGGCGAGCGCCGCGCCGCTGGCGGCCAGGGCGCCGCCCGAGAGAGATCCGTCGCCGCGTGATCATCGCGTCCCTCCTTCAGGCGCCGGCGGCAGCGATCCGCCCAGCGCGCGCTCCAGCCGCGTCCGCGCGATCCAGTAGTCCCGCCAGGCGTCCAGCCGTCCCCTTCTCCGACGCGACCTCCGCCTGCTTCGCGAGCAGCAGGTCGTAGGCGCCCTTGAACATCGCGTTGTACTGCCGCAGCGTCAGGTCCAGGATGCGCGCGCGCTGCGGGCAGCAGCTCGCGCTCGTAGAACAGCGCCAGGTCGCGCGCGGCCAGCATGCGGTCGCGCTCCTCGCGGACCTGGGACCGCGCGTCCACCGCCAGCGCCTCCAGCTGCCGCTGCGCGCTGACGGTGCTCCGCTTCCAGGCGCGCGATCGACGCCTTGCCGGTGTCGAAGATCGGGAGCTGCAGCGCGAGCTCGGGCCCGGTCACGCGCGCGCCGGTGGCCTCCTTCTCGGTGTTGACGCCCATGCGCAGGCCCACCGGGAAGAAGCGCGTCTTGCGGCGCAGGGCCAGCGCGCGTCCCACCAGGTCGACGCCCCAGCGCGCCGCCTGCAGGTCCTGGCGCTGAGCCACCGCGTACCGCTCCAGGCCGTCGAGCGGGATCTCGTCCGCCGGGATCGCCGGCAGGTCGCCCGCGAGCGTCCATGCCGTGCGCGGGCCCCACAGGCCGAGCAGGCGGTCGAGCCGCTCGCGGTCCGCGCGCACGTCCGCCTGGGCGCGCGCCACGTCGACGCGCGACTCGCGGTCGATGACGGTCCGGCTCTCCAGCTCCAGCTCGTTGATGGTGCCGGCCTCGTGCTGCGCGCGCGCAGAAGTCCGCGGCCGTGCGGGACAGCTCGCGCACCAGGCCCAGCGCCGTCACCAGCTGCTGGCGCGCCTGCAGCGTGTAGTACGCCTCCTTGACGTCGGCGGCCAGCGCCAGCACCTCGTGCGCGACGCGCAGCTTGGACTGCTCCAGCTGCGCGGCCGCGACTCCCTTGCGGATCGGCTGGACGAAGATGTCGAAGACGTCCTGCATCAGCGACAGCTCGGTGTTCTGGCCCGAGCCCTCGCCCGGGAAGCGGACGAAGCCGGAGATCTCCGGGTTCGCGATGCGCGCACCGCCTGGGCCAGGTCGGCCTGGGAGATGCCGACCTCCTCGAACGTCGCCTGGAGCGACGGGTTGTTGAGGAGAGCCACCTCGACGGCGGCCTCGACGGTGAGCGGCACGGCCAGGCGCTCCGCGACCGCCTGCTCGAGCGGAGCGGCCTCGTCCTCGGTCCGTGCCCACTCGGCGCGCGCGGTGCGTCGGTCGTCGACGGTCTTCCGCACCTCCTCGAAGGCCGGACGCGGGTTGACGCTCGCGCAGGCGTCGTCCCGATCGCGGCCAGCGCCAGGAGGCGCGCCTCACGGCTGGCCCCGTGATGGTGGTGGGCCGGCGTCGCGGTCGGCGTCGGCGTGGGACCGGGCGTGGCGGCCGGCTCGGCCGTCAGCACCGGTGCCGCGGGCGGCAGCGCGCCTTCCGGAGCGCTCCGCATCCGCAGGGCTCACGTCGGAGAAGCGGGGCGGGGCCGTCGTAGCCGCGCAGCCGCCAGGGCCAGCGCGAGCGCGGCGAGAACGATCTTCGGCAGCATGGATCCTCTCTCCTCGAAGCGGACGAACGGACGGACGCGCGTCAGGCGCGCGGGCCAGTCGGAACGTCGCGGGATCAGATCCGGAGGATCAGGCGGGGAGTGCGGTGGAGACGGGTCCGCGGACGGACGTGGCGCGGACCACGCGAACGGCACGACGGCGTCACGAGCGCCACGTGCGCGGCCGTCGCGACGGGGCCGGCCGCCGCGGCTTCGGCGCGTGAGACAGCACTCTCGCGCGGCGCGGCCGACATGCAGTCGCACGCGCAGGACGGAGCGGTGGCGCCAGCCGTCGGCGTCGTCGTGGCAGTGCGCGGCGGGACGAGGCGCGGCCGCGACGTCGCACACGCACGGCAGCACGCCCGCCGAGGCGAGCACCGCGGCCAGCGCGACGGCGACGAACGTCCCGCGCGCGACCATGTCAAAGGCAGGGCCGTGAAGAAGCGCTCCCAGCGCGGGTGGTAGTGGTCCCAGTCCATGGACAGCGCGACCGCAGTGGCCTGGCCCACGATGCTCTCGCGGGGCACGAAGCCGAAGAAGCGCGAGTCGAAGCTGTTGTCCCGGCTTGTCGCCCATCATCAGGTACTCGCCCGCGGGCACCTCCACTGGGCCGAACGAGGTGACGCTGGGCCGGTCCAGGTTGCCGAACACGGTGTGCCGATGGCCGCCGATGTCCTCGGACGCGGCCACCACGCCGCGCCGGCTCGGACAGGTTGAGCGCCCCTACGTCCAGGGGCGCCTGGCGGGCTACGGCCTGTTGACGAGCAGCACGCGGTTCCGCATCTCCACGCGGTCGCCGGGCGTGCCGATCACGCGCTTCACCAGCCGCTTGCCGTCGTGGGGCGAGAAGAACACGACCACCTCGCCGCGCGCGGCTCGCGCCACTCGCGCGAGCTGCCAGAGGGTGAAGGGCACCTTCAGGTCGTAGGCCAGCTTGTTCACGAAGAGCCGGTCGCCTTCCAGGATGGTCGGCCGCATCGAGCCCGGTCGGGACGTCGTTCCAGTCCGCGACGGCCGAGCGGAACGTGCCCAGCACGAAACCCACCACCAGCAACGGCTTGACCCAGTCCCGCCAGATCCTGCCCAGCCCGTCCTTCACCATCGTGCGTCCCTGCTCGAGCCCCACGCAAGCAGTGTAGCGCGGAGAGGCCTAGAGCGCCCGTTTCATGAGGATGCGCCGGTCGTTGGGCAGGCCGTACGTCCCCTCCAGCCGGCGCAGCTCCAGCAGCTCCGGCGACGCCTCCTCGAGGGCAGCTCGCCGGAAGCCAGCAGCGTGGCGGAACGGCGCGCGTTCAGGGGACGTCGCGGAAGGTCGTGAGCGTGACGGCGGCGTAACCGGCGCTCCGCGACCAAAGTCGAGCGCGGCCTCGAGCAGCCGGCGTCCCAGGCCCTGCCGTCCGTGGTCAGGTGGACGTCCATCTCCTGCACGTGCGCGTAGCCGCCCAGCGGCCGGACCACCACGAAGCCCACGATGCCGTCCGCCGGATGGGACGCGACCGCGACGAATCCCTCGGCGGTAGCGCTCGACCTCGTGCCGCTCGAGCACCGGCGCGTCCGTCAGCTCCCAGGCATGCCGGCGCTCGCGAACAGCCCGGAGCGCCGCGCGCTCGATCGCGGCCAGCGCGGGCAGGTCGCGTGGCTGGAGCCGGACGGATCTCGCAGGTCCACGAAGTCCTCGGTCCGGACGATCACTCGAGGTGCGTGCGGGGGCGCCGGCTCGCGCAGCCGGGCCAGGTCCGACAGCACGGCTTCGGGGAGAGCGGCCGGCCCAGGAAGTCGGACAGCACCTGGCGCGTCGGCCGCTCGAGCCCGAAGCGGTAGAGCCGCGCCGAGAGCCACTGTAGTAGCCGGGGTCCGGCCGCGAGAACGGACCGCGCATCATGCGGCAGCGCGCGCGCACGATCCGCCGCCACCCACCGCGCCGATCGCGTAGTGGACCATGTAGCCCGGCGAGTCCACGAGCTGCCCGCGCACGGCCCACCAGGACCACTCGGGGTGCGGGCGGATCCGAGGTAGCGATGCGTGAGCTCGGTCCAGACCGCGTTCGTCCGCGTCCGGCGCCTGCGCCATCCGCATCTCGAACAGGCCCCACGCAGACATCGAGCATCACCGGCGCGTACTTCGCGCGCAGCGACGTCCGGCGCGGCTTCCGCGCCGAGGTACAGGCGCTGCCACCCGGGTCATGCGCCTCCAGCGCGGGCACGTCGGCCGGCCATAGCTTCCCGTGAACGTGTTGAGCCGGGGCCAGTCGGCAAAGCCGCGCGCGCCCGGATGGCCGCGACGTGGACTCCGTGCCCGGTCCGTGGAGCAGCTCGACCAGGTTGCCCAGGCCGCCCTCGCGATAGGTCGCGAAGGCCCAGACGGCGTTCGCGCGCCAGACGCCCTGCCGGTCCGGCTCGCGCGAGCCGAAGGTCACGTAGCGCACGCGACCGGCGTCTTGCCCGGCCGCGGGAGGAGGTCGTAGTGGACGCCGAGCCGCTCGGGATCCGGCTCCCAGCGAGCGGTAGAACGCCGCGTTGATCGCCTCCATCCGATCGCGCGGCACGCGCGCATCGAGTGCCTTGACAGGTCGCGCCCGGCGTACCAGAAGTCCAGGGCTCGATCTCGCCCGGCTGCGCGGCGCGCCAGGCCTCGAGCATCGAGACCAGCCAGCCGGTCTCGACCTGTCCCGACGGAACTCCCAGCGCTCCAGCTCCGCCGCGACCGTCGAGTGGCCCTCGCCGGATGCGCGCCCTGCAGGCGCATGAGCTGGCGTGCACGGGCTGCGCGGGGCCATCGTCGCCGTTGCGGCTGGCGCGCCACAGGGGCTCGAGGGCCAGAACAGCCGTCGCCGCTCTGCCGGGTCGTCGGCATCTCCGAGACGTCCGAGCACGGTCAGCCGTCGAGCGTCTCTTCGCCCACCTTGAGCGACCGCGCGGCCGCGCCGAACGCGAGCCGTAGAGGTGGCTCGCGCAGGCGGTCCCAGGGCTCCGGACCGCTCATAGATGGGCGCGACGCGTCCGCGTCGCACGCGGGCGCCTTCGACGCGGGCGTGGGCTCGGACAGGCGGGCCGGCAGGTCCGAGCCGAGCGCCCGGCGCATGACCTCGAGCGCGCGCCGGTCCTCGTCCGTCTTCGCCGTGAGCCCCGGCAGCCGCGACGCGACGCTCGCGCGCAGCGTCTCGTACGCGGCGCAGGCCGCGGCCGCCCGCCATCACGAACCCTCGCGCCCGACCGCGACGTCGGCCTGGTCCTTGAGGCTGCGGAGGGAGCCGGGGTCGTCCTCGACGGGGTCAGCGAGCGAGCACCCGCGAGCAGCAGGACGGCGAGGCGTCCGCGGGCTCAAGCGTCGAACTGCCGGAAGCCCTCCACCGACCAGCCGCGCACGTCCTCCAGCATTCCGCTCGTCGGTGAGGTCCGGCATGCAGCGGCGTGACCGAGACCAGCTTTCGCGCAGGACCGTGCTGCAGTCGCTGCCGGGGATGTCCTGGTGCTGGTACTCGCTGCGCCGATCCAGTAGTACTTCCGGCCGCGCGGGTCGGTCTCTCTCGATCACCTCGAACCCGTACGAGTGCTGCCCAGCCGCGTGCACCACGTAGCCCTTCAGCTCGACGCCGGCGGGCATGTTCGACGTTCAGCAGCAGGTTGGCGGCAGCTCACGCTTCAGCGCGGCGGCCGCGAAGCTGCCGGCGAACCGCGCCGCGTGCGTGAACTCGAAGCGCTGCGGCGTGGCCAGGCTGAACGCGATCGGCCGGCACGCCCAGGAAGGGACGCCCTCCATGGCCGCGGCCATGCGTGCCCGAGTAGGTCGCGTCGTTGGCCAGTGTTCGGCCCGTGGTTGATGCCGGACACCATGAGCTGCGGGCGGGCGTCCTTCATCACGTGGTGTGATCCCGACGTAGGAGCGGTCGGTCGGCGTGCCGTCCACGGCGTACCAGCGCTCGCGCACGTGGCGGATGCGCAGCGGGCGGTGCAGCGAGATGGCGTGCGAGGCGGCGCTCTGCCTCGGCCTCCGGCGCCACCACCCACACCTCGCCCAGCGGCGTCACGGCCTCCACCAGCGCCTTGAGCCCTCGGACTGGTACCCGTCCGTCGTTCGACAACCAGGATGCGGGGACGGTCGGTCAGGACGACACCTCCCTTCGGGCGCGCTTCGAGAGGATAGCCGACGGGCGAGGTCTGGCCCTGCGGACCGCCGTCAGCCGAGGGCGCGCACTGGCCGCCACGAGGCGATCGACCTCGTCCGCGGTCGTGTAGGCGACGCAGCCCGCGCGCACCAGCCCGGTCCGAGCCGTGCCCGCCAGCTGACGGGCCACGGTGGTCGCGTAGAAGTCGCCGCTGGAGACGAAGACGCGCCTCGCGCGCGAGCGCGCGGCGACCTGAGTTGGCGTCGTGCCCGGCCACCACGAACGAGACGGTCGAGGTGCGGCGGCGCGGGCGGAGGCGGACCGAAGAGTCGTGACGCCGGGGATCGACGCGCAGGCCCGTTCCAGAGCCGCTCGAACAGCGACTGGCTCCGCGCGTGCAGCTCGCTGGATCACGCGGCGCAGCTGCTCGCGAGCGTCCGCCTGCGGCGATCGCCGAGGCTGGCGAGGAAGTCCACGGCGGCGGCGGCGCCGACGATGCCCTCGTGGTTCAGCGTGCCGGTCTCCGAGCTGCCTCGGCGCGGCGCGTCGTCGGCCGGAACCAGGCGCGCGGCACGTCCAGCACGTCGAGCAGGGCGCGCCGGCCCCACAGCACGCCCACGTGCGGCCCGTAGAACTTGTAGGCCGAGCAGGCCAGGTAGTCGCAGTCGAACTCGGCGACGTCCGGCAGCTGCGTGCGCGGCGTAGTGAACGGCGTCCACGAAGACGAGCGCGCGCCCGCACCCGTGCGCGCGATCGGCGGCCGCGCGGACGTCGTTGATGGTGCCGAGCGCGTTCGAGGCGGCCCCGATGGCGCGAGCAGCTTCGTCCGGGGCGTGATGGCCGCCCGCAGGTCGGCCTCAGCTCGAGCTGGCCCGGTCTCCGGTCGCATCGAGCGCACGAGCCTGGATCGTGATCGCCTCGGTCCTTCTCGAGGGCGCGCCAGGTGTCCGACGTTGCGCGTGGTGGTCGAGCTCGGTCACCACGATCTCGTCCCCGGCGCCCCGGCGCCGCGACGCCCCAGCGCGCGCGAGGTGGAACGTGAGGGTCGTCATGTTGTTGCCGAACGACGATCTCCTCTGGCTGGCGCCGCCCAGGAAGTCCGCGAGCGCCGGCCCGCGCCGGCCAGCAAGCGGCCGGAGTCGGTCTCGAAGCTCGTCGGGTACTCCCAGTGCGTGTTGGCGTTGTGGTTCAGCAGGTAGTCCGGTCGACGGCGTCCACCACCGCCTGCGGGACCTGCGTCCCGCCGGGCCCGTCGAAGTACGCGACGGGATTCCTCGCGCACGCGCCGCAGCGCGGGAACGCGTGCCGGATGGTCTCGACGTCCGCGACGTCGCCGGGGGTCGCCAGGGTCATCGCATCCAGTCTGAACGAACGTACTCGTACTCGAAGGGCAGGCCCCTGATTCCGCGGGCGGGCTTGGCGAGCCAGTTCGCGATCTGGCCCGGCGTGCGCACGCCGCCTTCTGCAGCGTCGCGATGTAGGCGCGGTCCTCCGTCGGTCGGCAGCCACTCGTCCTTGCGCGCGCTCCCACTCCTCGCGTGACGAGCAGGCGGCCGTCGATGTCGAACGGCATGCCGGCATAGAGGCCGATGTGGCGGTAGAAGCGCTTGTCGGGCAGCCGCAGGCGTTAGGCCACGCCGGCCTTCTCGCAGCGTCTTGTTCCAGCGGTCCACGCCGCGCTGGCAGTCCTCCACGTACGCGTCGCGCCAGCACCTCGTTCATCGCGTTGCGCAGCGGCACGTCCTCCTCGGCCACCGTGCCGTCCCTGGGCACGACCATGCGGTACGTCTGGTCGAGCGCCTGGTGGTCTCGTAGCTTGTCCTCGCTTAGCAGCGGCCCTTCAGGCCCGCCGCGAAGAAGGAGGCCGCGTTCGCTGGAGATCTCGCCGCCGAAGAGGTCGAGCGAGAGCGCGAACCACAGGTTGAGGTAGCGCTGGATCATGTCCAGCGGGATGCCGCCCTGCGCGCGCGCGTCCTCGTTCGGGTCCTGCTTCATGAGCTCGGCGGTGCGCTGCCACGATGCGGTCGACGCCGGTCTCGCCCACGAACATGTGGTGCGCTTCCTCGGTCAGCATGAAGCGGCGTGGTGCGCGCGAGCGGGTCGAAGCCGCTCTCGGCCAGCGCGAGCAGCTGGTACTTGCCGTCGCGGTCCGTGAACATCGTGAACATGAAGAAGTCGAGCCAGTTGTCCACCGGCTGCGTTGAACGCGCCCAGGATGCGCGGCTTGTCCGGGTTGCCGCTGCGGCGCGCCAGCAGCTCCTCCGCCTCCTCGCGCCCGTCGCGGCCGAACTGGCTGTGCAGCAGGTACACCATCGCCCACAGGTGCCGGCCCTCCTCGACGTTCACCTGGAAGAGGTTGCGCAGGTCGTAGAGCGACGGCGCGGTGTGGCCGAGCAGGCGCTGCTGCTCGACGCTCGCGGGCTCGGTGTCGCCCTGGGTGACGATCAGGCGCCGCAGCGTGTTGCGGTGCTCGCCCGGCACCTGCTGCCAGGCCGGCTGGCCCATGTTGTCGCCGAAGCCGATCCTGCGGTCGGCCGTGGGCTCGGCCAGGAAGATGCCCCAGCGGTAGTCGGGCATCTTCACGTAGTCGAAGTGCGCCCAGCCCTCGGCGTCGACGCTGATGGCGGTGCGCAGCCAGCACGTCCTTGGCGCTGGAAGCCGGTCGGGGCCCATCTCGCTTCCACCACTGCAGGTAGTTGGGCAGCCACTGCTCCAGCGCGCGCTGCAGCCGCTTGTCCTGCTCCAGGTCGACGTTGTTGGGGATCTTCGCGTTCAGATCGACGTTCGTCATTTATTTATGCCTTAACCACAAAGACACAAAGGAGCACAAAGTTCACAAAGGATCCTTGTGCGTTCTTTGTGTCCGTTGTGTGCTCTTCGTGGTCTCCGTTGATTCATCCCTTACGTCCGGCTCCAGTTGAAGCTGGGCGCGCTCGGGCTTGCCGTAGCAGCGTGAGCGGCGCCGCGCTCGCCCACCGCGTTGGGGCGCTGGAAGATCCAGTTCTGCCAGGCCGAGAGGCGCCCGAAGATCTTGGTCTCCATCGTCTCGGGGCCCGCGAAGCGGAGGTTGGCCTCCATGCCCGTGAGCGCGTCGGGCGAGAGGCTGGCGCGCTCTTCGACGGCCGAGGCGCACCTCGGTCCTCCCAGTCGATGTCGTCCGGGCGCGAAGGTGACGAGGCCGGCGTCCAGCGCGTCCGCGGCGGTCATGCGCTCGCCCGTCTCGAGGGCGTCCGCCTGCGACCGGTCGGCCAGGAAGCGTGTCGCAGGCGCGAGAGGCCGTTCGACATCGGGAGCGCGCCGCGGCTGAGCTCGCTGAGTGCTGATCTCCGGCCCGCCGTCCACGTCGAGCATGTATGTGCGGTCGGCGGCCAGGGCCGAGCTCGAACAGCGAGCCCGCGAGCACGAGCCCTGGTCGATCACGGCGATCAGGCTCCGGGCCGTGAGGTCCAGGCGCTTCAGCGCGCGCTTCATGTGGTGGAGCACCTCGCTCGCGAACCAGTCCTCCCGGTTCGCGACGAGCGCCGCGTCCGCGGCCAGCACGCGGTCGATGTCGCCCTCGGTGTCGCAGGACGACCACGCCGATCTCGGGGCGGTTGAAGCGCAGGTCCAGCAGCACGTCGTCCAGCTCCCTGAACGCGCGCAGGGACCACAGTTCGCTTCCCTTCGCGCGCATCCCGGCCGCGTCGGCCGGCTCGCCCGCGTCGGGACCGCGCATCGTCAGTGTGCGCCACGCGCGCAGCCGTGTCGATCGCCAGGCGTGACGTACCGGTGCGTCACGCCCTCATCCGTGTAGGTCCCGCCCAGCGGCTCGAGCGCGACGCCGGGCCCGCGGCGCGCGCGGCGCCTGTCTCCGCCAGCGCCTTCGCGCGCTCGGGCACGCGCTGCGCGAAGCGCGACAGCGGGACGGTCTCGTCCACCAGCCGCCACTGCACCGCGCGCTTGCCCTTCACGCCCTCGCCCAGGCTGCGAGAACACGTCGGCCAGGTCGCGCGCGCACCTTGCGCTTGTCGGTCACGCGCGTGAGCCCGCCGGTGCCGGGCAGCACCGCCGAGCAGCGGCACCTCGGGCAGGCTCACCGCCGAGCGACGCATCGTCGACCAGCAGGATCTCGTCGCACGCGAGCGCCAGCTCGTACGCCGCCGCCGGCGCAGGGACCGTTCACGGCCGCCAGCGACTTGAGGCCCGAGTGCTCCGACGCGTCCTCGAGCGACAGCCGCGTCTCGTTCGTGAACTTGCAGAAGTTGACCTTGAACGAGTGCGTCGAGGTCCCGAGCATGTAGATGTTCGCGCCCGAGCAGAAGACGCGGTCCTTGCCGCTGGTCACCACCACGACGCGCACCTCGGGATGCTCGAAGCGCAGCCGCTGGATCGCGTCCGCCAGCTCGATGTCGACGCCCAGGTCGTAGCTGTTGAGCTTCAGGGGTAGCCGGGACGCAGGCCGCGTCCTCCTCGACGTCCATGATGAGCCGGGCCACCGGCGGCTCGACCTCCAGCCTCCAGTGGATGTACCGGTCGGGTGGGTTTCGAAGCGGACTGGGCGCATCTGTGGCCGTTGCGGTGTGCTCCATAAGAGGACCATCCTAACGTCCGCAGCGCGGGCGCGTCAAGCAGTATAGTGCGTGACGCCATCCTTCAGATGCACTATAATGCACTTCGCGATGGGGACCGACGCGACGCTGACCGAGCTGGGCCGCCGCGTGCGGATGCTGCGTGGCGAGCAGGGCCTCACCCTGCAGGAGCTGGCGGCCCGGCTCGGACCCGTCCGCGCGCTTCCTGGTGCAGGTGGAGCCGGGCAGAGGGAACATCTCTGTGCGCAAGCTGGCGGGCCTGGCAGAGCGCTGGGCACGACGCCCGCGGCGCTCCTGACCGCGCCCGCGGACCCCGGCCGCGCCACCATCGCGCTCTTGGGCCCGCGGGGCGGGCAAGACCACGATCGGCCGGCGGCTCGGGCCAGCCGCATGCGCCTGAAGTTCGTCGAGCTGGACCAGCGCATCGAGAAGGCCGCGGGCCTGACGCTGCCTGAGATCTTCGCGCTCGCACGGCGAGCCGTACTACCGCAGATTGGAGCGCGAGACGCTGGAGCGCGGTGCTCGACGAGGGGCCCGCTGGTGCTCGCCACCGGCGGCGGGTTGCCAGACCTCGCCCGAGACGTGGTCGCTCCTGAAGCGCCGCGCCTCACGGCCCGGCTGCGCGCGCAGCCCGAGGACCACTGGAACCGCGTCGTCCAGCAGGGCGATAAGCGGCCGATGGCGGACAACCCGCAGGCCATGGCGGAGCTGCGGCGGCTGCTCGCCGCGCGCGGAACCCATCTACGCGCAGGCCCATCACACCGTGGACACCACGAAGGGCGAGACGGTCTACCGCGCTCGAGGTGGAGAGCCGCGTGGCCGGGCGCGGACGCGGAATGGCACACCTCGGTAGCAAGCAGCCCAACGCGCTAGACTCGAGGCGACAGAGAAACCATGCGAACCCTGGGCTACTGGCCGGAATCTTCGTCGCCTCGTGCGGGTCGCGCTCGCGCAACCGCAGCCGCATCTCGTCATCGATCTCAACATGACGACCACGGCGTCCGACCTCTGCCGGACCCGAGCCAGTGGGGCGAGCTGGGCGGCGCGTTCCTGTTCAAAGACCGCTACGCCACTGTACGGGGTCTGTGGACCACGAACGAGTACGGCGGCGTCCACATCGCTCCTCCTTCCTGCCCGACACGTTCACCGGTGGCGCACTCCTGAGCGGCGGGACTGTGGTGGACGACGCGTTCCTGTTCGGGATCAGTCCGGTCTAGCGACGTGCCGCCTCCGCCGAACACGCATGCCGGGCTCTGGAGGACGGACGGAACGGCCGCGGGGACCGCTCGACTGAATACGATCGGGCTGTATCCGCCGCACGACGGCATCATCTTCGACACCACGTCCTGAACGGCGCGGCCTCGCTCGGCGCCTTCCCGACGCCGACGCCGGAGGCGATCCCCAGCCAGCCTGTGGCGCACCGACGGGACTCCGGAAGGCGCGACCGTCCTGTCCGATGGGCACAGTCCGGCCGGGGCGAATCCGAGCCATTTCACGTCGTTGCCCAACGGCGTGCTCTTCACGATCGGCGAGTTCGCGGCCAACCCGAATACCGTCTGGCGGACTGACGGAACTCCCGAAGGTACGCGCCAGGTGACTCCATCCCCTGCTTCCAGCTCACGCGCGTGGGGGCGCGGGCGTTCATGACCTGCGAGGACCCCGCAACGGGCCGCGAGCTGTGGGTGACCGACGGCACCGAGGCCACCACCAGGCTGGTCAAGGACCTCGAGCCGGGGCCCCTTCGGCTTCTACCCTCAAAGTCTCGTGGACGTCGATGGCACGCTGTTCTTCACGCACTTCGCTTTCGGAAGCCTTGGGGACGCGATGCAGCTGTGGAAGAGCGACGGCGAGCGAGGCGGGGACCGTCCTGTGGTGAAGACGGGTTCTCGGAGGGTCTCTTCTACGATCCGCTCCTCACCCCGTCGGGCCGGAGCCTTTACTTCATCGGCTCCACCACGGCCGCGGGCCACGAGCTGTGGACGAGCGACGGGACCACCGGCGGAACCGTGATGGTGCGCGACATCGTGTTCGGTCCTGGTGACGGCATGAAGGTCGGGCCGTGGAAGGCAGCCTGCTGGCGGCGGTTCCCGGAGGGCTCGTCTTCACGACCACCACCCCCGCCACCGGCATGGAGCTGTGGAGGAGCAGCGGGACGCAGGCCAGCACCGTGCCCTACAACGAGATCGAGCCCGGGCCGACCGGCTCCGATCCGCGTTTCATCCGCGCGGTCGGTTCCCACGTCTACCTCGATGCGTTCCAGACCGGGACCGGCCGCGAGCTGTGGGCCGTGGACCTGGCGCCACTCGTGAACATCGGCGACGCGTCGGTCGTGGAGAGCGATGCGGGAACCGTCGCTGCGACCTTCCCCGTCTCCCTCACCGACCCGGTGGCCTCGCCCGTGACCGTCTTCTACACGACCACGTCGGGCACCGCGACGGCAGGTGTGGACTACCAGCCGGCGGTGGGCACGCTGACGTTCGACCGATCGGTGGGCCCGCAGATGGTGACGGTTCCCGTGAACGGCGACCTCAAGGACGAGCCGACCGAGACGTTTACGGTCGAGCTGGAGACCATCCAGGACCTGTGTTCCCGGTCGCTCGATCGGACTCGGCGCGATCGTCGACAACGACAGCCCGACCGTCACGGCGGCCAACGCCACGGTCACGGAAGGCAACGCGGGCACCACCCCGGCGACCTTCACCCTCACGCTCACGGCCAAGGACGGGCTGCCGGCGCCGACCGACAAGCGCGTGCACTTCGCGACCGAGTCCGTCACCGCCTCGGACCTGACCGACTTCGTGGCGCAGGCCGGGACCGTTACGTTCCCGCCGGGCACGCCCTCGGGCGGAACCGCGAGCGTCGCGGTCTCCGTCCGGGGCGATACCACCCCCGAGCCGGACGAGTCCTTCCACGTGCGGTTCCAGGATCTGGGCGACGCGGTGCTGGCGGACACCTAGGTCACCGGGCACATCGTCAACGACGACGGGGTCGAGCACGGCGCAGCGGTCGAGCTGACCCATGGGTCCGTCGTGCGGGCCACGCTGGAGCCGCTCCTGGGCCGTGCGGCCGACCTGGACTGGTACGCGGTGCTGCAGGCGCCCAGCGCGTCCTACGAAGTGGTCGTGGACGAAGTCTCCGGCGACGCCGTCCCGCTGCTGGTCGAGCGGGTCGCGTCCGACGGGCTCACGGTGCTGCAGAGCGCCTCGGCGGTGGGCACGGGAAGCAGCGTCAGCCTGCGCTGGCAGAACTTCAGTACCGCCGTCGTCGCCGACGAGCACGTGCGCATCTCCAGCCCTCACCTGCGGGATGGCCTGCAGGCGCCGACGACGGCTACCGCCTGCGTTTCTACGAGACTTCCACGTCCGCGCCCCGGTTCAACCAGACGGGCGGCCAGTCCACGGTGATCGTGCTGCAGAACCCGACGAGCGCGCAGGTCAACGGCCGATTGCAGCTCTGGGTGCCGGAGGGATGGCTGTTGTCCGAGCAGCCCTTCGGCATCGCGGGGCACGGCAGCTTCCTCTACCTCCCCCTCCTTCTTTCGGGGCAGGCACGCTGACTGTCTCGCAGGACGGCCTCTACGGGGCGCTCGTGGGCAAGGCGAGTCGCGCTGCAGCCCTCGACCGGCTTCAGCTTCGACACGCCGTTCACCTACCGCCCGCGCTGAAGCGGGGATCGACCCCAGTCATCGCCGATGTGAAACGTTTCCGGAAGCGGCGCACGTCAGGGTGGGACCCTTGGGTACTGCCCCGCGATCGTGTGAGTACCGCGGTGCCGCAGTCGTCAACGGAAGGAGGCCGGCATGCGTTCGACGGCGGCGTTCACGGTTGCGTCGATCCTGGCCGGTGTGACGGGTGCGCGGGCCCAGGCGCCGTACCTCGTGAAGGACGTCAACCCCGTCGCGAACCTCGCGGCCCCATCGGATCCGCGTCACGTGCGGGCGGGAACGGATCTCGCCTATTTCGTCGCCACGGTCGGGGATGCGTCACGGGGCTTCTGGAGGACCAGGGGCACGCCCGCATCGACCAGCCTGATCCTCGATGCCCTCTCGGGAGCCGAGCCGCAAGTGACGACGATCGGGAACATCGGGCTGTTCGCCTTCGCGGACGCCTCTTCGGGCATCGAGCTGTGGCGCACGGACGGCACGCCCGCGGGCACGGCGCTCGTGCGCGACATCAACCCCGGAACCGCCCATTCGAGCCCCAGCCAGCTGACCGCGGCCGGCGGCCTGGCCTACTTCTGGCCGACGGCGGTACCGGAATCGGGCTCTGGCGCAGCGACGGAACCAGCGCCGGGACAGTTGCGCTGGTCAGCGGGCAGGCCAGCTCGTTCAGGCGGCCGGAAGCCTCTCTACTTCGTCAAGTCACTCCCGGCGACCGGGGCGGAGCTCTGGCGCAGCGATGGCACCGTAGGTGGCACCTTCATGCTGACGGACGCGTGCCCGGGAACCTGCTCGTCGAGCCCGCAGAACCTCACAGCGGTCGGTGACTCGCTCTACTACTCGGCGATCGATCCCACGCACGGCCGCGAGCTCTGGCTCACCGACGGGACGCCGGCCAACACGGCCCTCGTCGTGGAGCTGGCGCCCGCCAACCTCTCGCCTCAGTTCACCTACATGGCCGCCAGCGGGTCGGCGCTGCTGTTCACCACGGACTTCCCGCAGGCGCTCTGGCGGACGACCGGGACGGCCGTCAGCACGGAGATCATCGCCATGCTGCAGGCACGCGATCTCACCACGGTGGGGACGGACGTCTTCTTCCGCGCGTCCACACCCGGTACGGGGAGCGAGCTGTGGCGGAGCGACGGGACGGCCGCGGGCACGGCCATGGTGGCCGATCTCTGTCCGGGTGCTTGCGGCTTCTTCGACACGGCGATCTCCCCATCGTTCGTCGGCTCGCCCCAGCTCCTCTACTTCCTCCGATTCGACGGGACGAAGACGGACCTCTGGCGGAGCGATGGAACGGCCGGCGGTACGTTCATGGTCAACGAATCGGCGATCGGCAACCAGGTCCCCGCGGTGCTCGCGACGCGTCGTTACTGTTCGCGGCCGAGAGCAGCCTGAGCGCGGAAGCGAGCTGTGGACCTCCGACGGGACGGTCGCCGGCACCGTCCAGCTCACGGAGCGCGTGGCCAATTCGTCGGATCCGAGCGAGCCCACCATCGCCGGGAATCGAATGTTCTTCCAGGCCCGCGAGGCGGCCAGTGGCAACGATCTGTGGGTGACGGAAGGCACCGAGGCGACGACGTTCCCGCTCGACGTGTCACCGGGGCCGGGAGCAGCGATACTGCTGCGGCCGGCCGCGCTGGGCAGCGCCTTCCTCTCCGACATCGCGCTCACGCCTCCTGCGGCTCCCAGCGGCCTGTGGACGTCCGACGGCACTCCGGCCGGCACGACCTTCGTGCAGCCCTCTTCAACGTGACGACGCCGGCGCCGCTCGGTTCGAGCGCGCTCCTCCTGGCCGCGGAATTCTTCTTCGACTACAAGCTGTGGAAGACCGACGGCACACCGGCGGGAACGACGCTCGTGAAGGACTTCACCCCGACGGCACCACCAACGACGGCCGGTTCCTGCCGGTGCTGGGGGCACGGGTTTCCTGAGCGTGGTCGGGCCATCGGACACGACCGGCTTCTGGCGCTCGGACGGCACCACGGACGGCACGCTTTCGCGTCGCATCGTTCACGCCCCAGCGAGGGCGCGGCTCTCGACGGCGCCCTCATCCTGTCCGTCTTCAGCGAGCTGTGGCGCTCGGATGGCTGGCCGCAGGGCACGGCTCTCCTCTCGCCGGACCCCTCCGACGTGCTCTGCCTGAAGGCCAGCGAGCGGCCGCGCGTTCTTCACGGCGCGCACCGCCTCCAGCGGGCCGCGAGCTGTGGGTGACCGACGGAACCCCTGCCGGCACCACGATGGTGCGAGACATCATGCCCGGCCCCGGCAGCGCGTTTTCCGAGGACCTCTCTTGTCCGAGCCCCCTGGTGGAGCTGAACGGCGCGGTCTACTTCTTCGCCAGGGACTTTACACACGGCACCGAGCTGTGGCGCAGCGACGGCACGGCCGCCGGGACGGTCCTCGTCGCCGACATGGCGCCGGGCCTGGACGCCGTGGTCACGGACACGAGCGCCGTTGACGGCGGCGGGCGGGCGCCTCTGGTTCCAGGGATACACCCAGGCGGAAGGGCGCGAGCTGTGGACGAGCGACGGAACGGCGGCGGGAACGACGCTCTTCGCGGACATCGCGCCCGGACCCTATTCGTCGCGCCCCGACCAGTTCCGATCGGACGGCCGGCGTCTCTACCTCTTCGCGGACGACGGCGTGCACGGGACGGAGCCGTGGGCGCTGGACCTGGCGCCCACGCCGTCGGTCGAGGACGTCACGGTCGTCGAGGGCGATGGCACGCCAGGCGTGGCCTCGTTCGCCGTCCGGCTCTCGTCGCCGACGGCCCTCCCGGTGACGGTTGCGTACGCGATGGCCGATGGCTCCGCTCACGCCGGCAGCGACTCACCAACCCGGATCGGGCATGCTCACGTTCCCACCCGGCCCTGCGCAAACACTCCAGGTCGACGTTCCCCTGGTGGCCGATCTCGAGGACGAGCCCGAAGAGGCGTTCGTGCTGCGCCTCCGTCGCCCGTCCAGGCCGTCGTCGCCGACGCCGATGGAGTCGCGTTGATCCACGACGACGACGCCCTGCAGCTGCTGGTCCAGGGTGGTCGGTCCAGGAAGGCGACGCGGGTCAGACGCCCGCGGTCATTGGCGTCTCCCTCGTCACCAAGAACGGGGCGCCGACGACGTTACCGAAGACGGTGCAGTTCGCGACGGAGCCGGGCTCCGCCACCCGAGCGTCGACTACCTGCCGGCCTCGGGGACACTCACGTTCGCGGCCGGCACTGCGAGCGGATCGCCGACGCCGGTGGAGGTCGCGGTGGTCGGCGACACGCTCGACGAGCCCGACGAGCTGTTCCAACTCCGCGTCGTCGCCGCCAGCGCCGTGCAACCGGCAACAGTGACCGCGGCCGCGGTCATCGTGGATAACGACGGCGGCCCCTCGGGGCCGGCGATCGAGCTCGGGCATGGCAGCGCCCTGCCGGGCACGTTCGCAGGCGCTTCCTCGAGGACCTATCGGCTCCTGCAGCAGCCCCACTCGTCGTACGAGGTGCGTATCGACGAGACGTCCGGCGACGCGCAACCGGTCCAGCTCGAGCGCCTGGCTCCGGGCGGCACCACCGTCGTGCAGTCCGGCGTGGCGGACGGGACCGGCGGCAGCGTGGTCCTGCGCTGGGAGAACGCCTCGTCCGCGGCCGTGGGTGGCGAGGGCCTCCGCGTCGCCAGCCCCGCGTGCGGGACCGAGCTGCGGCGCGGACGACACGTATCGGATCAGGGCATACGACGCGACGCTGCGCGGTCCGCGATTCAACAACGCCGGATCGCAGCGCACGGGTGCTCATCCTCCAGAACCGCACCGCGCTCGTGGTGCAGGCGCACATCGCGTACTGGAGGGAAGACGGTACCCTGGCCGCGTGGCCGTCGCTCGACCTGCAGGCCCGCGAGACGCGCGTCCTCGATACGGCGCAGGCCGTCCCGGGGCAGAGCGGCTCGCTCACCATCAGCCACACGGCCGGTTACGGGGGGCTTGCCGGCAAGGTGGTCGCGCTCGAGCCTTCGACCGGCTTCAGCTTCGACACGCCGCTCAGCGTACCGCCCGCGCTGACGCGGGCTGTCAGCGCTGGGGCTGCAGGTTCGAGGACTGGAAGCCCAGCTCCTCGTCCGCGATCATCTGGTTGCGGTCGATGTAGCCGGACGTCGGGTAGCCGAGGCCGGAGTCGTAGGACGCGCTGAGCGAGGCGACGCTCTGGTCGATCGAGTCCTCCAGCAGGTCGAACAGCCCCTCGACCGTGTAGTAGAACGCGGGGTCCTGCGGGGCTCCGGTCGCCACGCTCTCGACGGACACGATCGCTCCGCCGCGGACGGTCACCACGGCGGGCTCGCGCACCGTCGGCGCGCAGAAGCAGGCGCGCTGGAATGTGAAGGTGTAGTCGGCGATGTTCTGGGAGCGCCACTGCGCGCGCGCCTGCTGCAGCCGTTCGCGCTCGCGCTCGAGGGATCGGTCGGTCCGGTCATGCCGCAGCCCGCCGTCGCCAGGGCCAGCACGGACGAGACCACGCCGAGCAGGACGCGGCGGCCGGCGAGGAACGGTCGCTTCGCACTCATCCGGACCAGCTTACAGTAAGCTTCCCCCTGCGTGCGCCTCGAAGAGATCCTCAAACGCCTCCGTGACGGGGCACAACCGGACGCCAAGGCCGCGCTCGAGCGGTTCGGCATCACGGCGCGGCAGGCCTACGGCTGGTCCGTGCCCGCGCTGCGCGAGCTGGCCCGCGAGGCCGGCCGCGACCACACGCTCGCGCAGCAGCTGTGGGCCACCGGCATCCTGGACGCGCGCATCCTGGCGGCGCTGGTGGACGAGCCGGAGGCGCGTCACGCCGCGGCAGATGGAGCGGTGGGCCCGCGACTTCGAGCTCCTGGGCGGTGTGCGACGCGTGCTGCATGCACCTGTTCGACCGCACGCCCTACGCGCACGTGAAGGTCCGGGCCTGGAGCGGCCGCAAGGAGGAGTTCGTCAAACGGGCGGCGTTCGCGCTGATGGCCGCGCGCTGGCCGTGCACGAGCAGGGACGGCGACGACGCGTTCCGCGCGTTCCTCCCGCTGTGCGAGCGCGAAGCCGGCGACGCGCGGAACTACGTGAAGAAGGCCGTGAACTGGGCGCTGCGACAGATCGGCGAGCGCAACGCCGGCCTGCGCGCGGCCGCCATCGCCTCGGCCGAGCGCATCGCCGCGCAGGACTCGCCCAGCGCGCGCTGGATCGCCGCCGACGCCCTGCGCGAGCTGAAGAGCGCCGCCGTCGCCAAGCGCCAGACGGCTAGAGGCAGCGCACCGAATGGCTCTTCACGGCGAGCCACACCGGCTGGCCGGGCGCAGCGAAAGCGCCTCCGCGGCGGCCGGCGTCACGCGCACGAGCCAAGGCGCCGAACCCGCCGCCAGCGCGCAGCGGACGAGCACGTCCGGCCCGGTCCGGTCGGCGCTCGTGATCCGGGCCTCGTAGACGTTGCGGGCGCTCAGCCCGCGCGGCTCCTCGACGGCGATCAGGACGTCCTCCCGCGCGCACGGCCAGCATCACCGCCTCGCCGACCCTCCGGCCCGCGCTCCAAGGCGCCACCACCGTCGCGCCGCCCGAGAGCTCCACGCGCAGGACGCCGACCGCGCTCGTCCGCGGCCGTGACCTGGCCGGGCAGGAGGTTCTCGATGCCCGTCGTCCGGTGTGGCCAGGGCGGGTGACGACAGCAGGTCGGCCGGCGGACCCTGCGCGCGCACCTCTCCCTCCTGCAGCAGCAGCACCTCGCCCGCCAGCGCCAGCGCCTCGCCCACGTTGTGCGTGACGTACAACACCGGCACGTGCCACTCCGTGAGCACGCGCCGCAGAGGTAGGGCAGGATGCGCTCGCGCAGCCCGACGTCGAGCGCGGCCAGCGGCTCGTCGAGCAGCAGCAGCACGGGGTCGGTCGCGAGCGCCCTGCGCCAGCGCGACCCGCTGGCTTCTCGCCGCCCGAGAGCGACTGCGGATGGCGCGGCAGCAGCGGCCCGATCCCGAGCACCTCGATCGCCGCGTCCACGCGCGAGGTCGGGACCGCGCGCGCCGAAGCGGACGTTGTCGCCCGCCGTGAGGTGCGGGAACAGCCCCGCGTCCTGCGGCACGTCAGCCGACGCGGCGCCGCTCGGCGGCGCGTGCGAAGCCCGCCGTCGTCGTGGAACACGGAGCCGCCGACCGCGATGCGGCCGCGCACGCGCCGCAGGCTCGGCGATCGCCTCCAGCAGCGACGTCTTGCCCGCGCCCGAGGGCCCCATCACCGCGGTCAGCGGGGCGTCCAGCCGCGCGCGCACCCGCAGCGTGAACGGCGCGAGGCGGCACTCGAAGTCGAGCGCGATCACGCGGACAGCAGCGCGCACGCGCGCCGGTCGAGCCACTCGGCGGTCCAGCAGCGCGCCGAACGCCAGCACCACCGTGACGCCGACCAGCACCAGCGCGCGGTCGTCGTGGCCGGTCTGGCTCTCGTTGAAGATGGCGAGCGCCAACGTGCGGGTCCGGCCCGGGGATGTTCCCCGCCACCAGCACGGTCGCGCCGAACTCGCCCAGCGCGCGCGAGAACGCGAGCACCGATGCCGCCATCACCCCGCGGCGGGCCAGCGGCAGCGTGACGCGGAAGAACGCGGACCAGGGCCCGCTGCCGAGGGTGCGGGCCAGCGCGGGCAGCCGCGGGTCCACCGCCTCGAACGCGGTGCGCGCCTGGCGCACCAGCAGCGGGAACGCACATGACCGCGGTGGCCAGCAGCGCCGCCTTCCACGTGAACACGACGTCGATGCCGTGCGCCGCGAGCCAGGCCGCCAGGGGCCGCGCGGCGCGCCAGCAGCTCCAGCAGCAGGATGCCCACCGCGGTCGGCGGCAGCACCAGCGGCAGCGACAGCAGCGTCTCGATCGCGCCCTTGCCCGGCCCGCGGTAGCGCGCCAGCCACCAGGCCGCGAGCACGCCCGGCGGCAGGATCACGAGCGTGCTGAGCGCCGCCATGCGAAGGGTGAAAGACGATGCCCCACTCCTCGGCCGTGAGCATGAGCGCGGGTATAGTCAACGGTCGGGCCATGCGAAGGACGATGAGCCGTGCGACCGTCTGGCTGCTCCTCTCGGGCGCGGCTCCGCTCGTGGCGGGCCTGCCGGAGACGAGCGGCCGGCGCGTGAGCGTTGGTTTCGGGCAGCTCCTGGTCCTGACCGATCCGGACCTCGACCGCGTGGTCCTCTACGACGTGAAGGGCGACCGTCCGCGCAAGCTGGTCGCGTTCGGCGAGCGCGGCAGCCAAGCCGGGCCAGCTCCAGTCGCCGCACGGCGCGGCCACACCTCCCGCGGCGATCTGTTCGTGGCGGACACCGGCAACCATCGCATCAGGCGCTTCGACCTCTCGGGCGCCCTCTGGGGATGGCCGGGGCGGCTGCTGCGGAGCTGGGGCAGCCCGGGGACGGCCCGGGCGAGCTGAACCGCGCCGCAGTCGGGCCTCGGCGTGTCGCCCCATCGAGGACCAGCAGCGCCGCGTGTTCGTGCCGGACACGGGGAACCATCGCGTGGTCGTGTACGGCGTCGACGGCCGGCCGACCGGCCTGATCGCTTGGGGGCGCGGGTCCGAGCCGGGCCGGCTCGACACGCCGGTCGGGATCGCGTTCGACCCGACGGGGCAGCGGCGTCTACGTGGCCGAGGCCGGCAATCGCCGCGTCTCCGCGTTCGCGGCCGACACCGGCACGTTCCTGTTCGCGTTCGGGAGCGGGACGCTCGCATCGCCCGCGGGCATCGCCACCGATTCGAAGGGCGACGATGCTGGTGACCGACCTCGCGTCCCGCGCAGGTGCATCGCTTCCGGCCTGAGCCGGCCGACGACCCGCGGGACGCGCGGCCGGTCTCGTCCTGGGGACGCCTCGGGCGCGGCTGCGCGGCGAGTGGAGCCAGCCGCAGGCGATCACGGTGGACGCGCGGGACCGCGTGTACGTCTGCGAGAAAGCCGGCGGGCGCTGCCAGATCTTCTACGGGCGATGGCGCGTTCGTCGCGCCGTTCGGTGAGGACGTCGCGCTGGGCTACCCGCCGGACGCGCCGCCCGAGCACGGCGACGTCGGCACGCCCACCGCGCGAAGCGTGCAGCAACGCCGGCCGCTACCACGTGAGCGTCAAGGCGCCCGATCCGTTCCCGCTGAACGAGCTGTTCTCCCTCGAGGCCACGGTGGAGGAGGGCTGCGATCCGCCGCGGCGCCCGGTCTCCGCCAGCCTGCGGGTGGACGCCGCCATGCCGCAGCACCGGCACGGCATGAACACGGACGCCGTGGTGACGCCGCTGGGCGGCGGCCGCCTTCGCGCGCAGGGGCTGCTCCTGCACATGCCAGGGCGCTGGGAGCTGGACCTCGACGTGACCGACCACGGCGTGACCGAGCGCGCCCAGCTGGACTTCATCCTGGAATGACCCGCGCGCTCCTCGTGCTGCTGCTCGCGGTCCCCGCGGCCGCCGAGGACCTCGTGACCTTCACGGACGTGGAGGTGAAGCGCCTCCCTGCAGCACTCGCCGCTGCCGCCGCCGCCGCCGGACGAGACGAACGCCAGGGCCGACGGATCCCCAGGCCGCGGCGCTGCGGACGCGCGCTCTTCTTCGACACGCGCCTCTCGGGCGGCGGGCACCTCGCCTGCGCGTCGTGCCACCAGCCCGAGCGGAGCTGGACCGACGGGCTCCCGCTTGCGCACGGCGAGCAGCAGGGCCGCCGCCACACGCCGTCCTTGTGGAACGTCGCGTACAACCGCTGGTACTTCTGGGACGGCCGCGCGGACTCGCTGTGGTCGCAGGCGCTGCAGCCGATCAGAGCCCGCGCGAGATGGCGGGCAGCCGCGACGCCGCGGTGCGCCTCGTCCGCGGCGACGGCCGCTGCGCCGCGCGTACGAGGCCGCGTTCGGTCCCCTGCCGTCCGCGGACACCACGCGCGCGTTCGTCAACCTGGCCAAGGCGCTGGAGGCGTTCGAGCGGACGCTCGTCAGCCGGCGCGCGCCTTCGACGTCTTCGTGGCGGCGCTGCGCGCGGGCGACCTGGCGGGCCAGGCCGCGCTCGACCCCTGCCGCCCAGCGCGGGGGCCAGGCTGTTCGTGGGGCCGCGGCAGCTGCCGCGTCTGCCACGCGGGCCCGACCTTCACCGACGGCGAGTTCCACGACATCGGGCTGGGGCCCGCCGCGGCCGCCGACGCGGGACGCCTGGGAGGGCATCGACCGGCTGCGTCGAGAGCGAGTTCGGCGCGGCCGGCCGGTGGAGCGACGCGACCGACGGCCCGCGCGCGCGCAGCACGCGCGCTTCCTGGCGCGGGCGCCGCACGCGCTAGGCCAGTTCAAGACGCCCACGCTGCGCAACGTCGCCGATCACCGCGCCCTACATGCACGACGGCCGCCTGGCGTCGCTGCGGGACGTGCTCGCGCACTACTCGGCCCTGCCCGGCCGCGACACGCCGGGCCCGCACCAGGGGACGGTGCTGGCCTGCTCGCGCGCTCACGCCCGGCGAGAACCGCGGACCTGATCGCGTTCCTCGAGTCGCTGACGGACGCGTCCATCGATCCGGCCCTGCTGCGCGCCGGCCGGGGCCTCCAGGACCGGCATGCTACGATCCGCCGGTGAGCACGCTCGCCTACACGCCCGCGCTGCAGCGGGTTCTGATGCGCGCAAGGCGCCGTTCCCGCTGCCGGACCCGGTGCTGCTGGGCTACTCTCGCTGGTGGTCGGCGCGCCCGCTTGCGTGCCTCGTCGGCGCCGTCAACGGCGTCGCGCTGCGGGCGGCCGCGCCTGGTCCTGATCGCGCTGGGGCTGGGGGTCCGTCGGCTGGTTCGGGTTCTGGGCGGTGGCGGAGGGCGTGTACCGAGGCGGCGTGCACAGCCTGGCGCTGGTGATCCTCTCGGCACGCGTGCTGCACGTCGCGGTGGGCGCCCTGCTCGCCTGGTCGCAGTGGGCGCACCTGCGCGGCCATCGCTTCCTGGGCGGGCGCGTGGTGCCCACGCTGGGCGGCGTCGTGCTGGCCACGGCGCTGCACCTGGCGCTCCCTGGACGGCGGTCCTCTGGTTGTGGGGACTGCCGGTCCGATGAGCGGGCCGAGAGCGTCGGCGTCCCCGTCGGCGACCTGACCGCGCGCAGGTCTACCACCTGCTGGCGGTCGGCCAGATGCGACGCGCGCGACCTGGCGGCGTCGCTGGTCGCGGACGACCCTGCAGAGCTCCGGTGGCCCACATCGTGCTGAGCCAGGTGCTGATGGCGTCGGAGGAGAACGAGGCGGCGCAGTCGGCCGCGGACGAGGCCGTGCGGCTCGGTCCCGACGACTCCGCGCGCGCACTGCCAGCGCGCGCGTCCTGTTCTGCGCGCGGCCGCTTCGCGGACGCCGAGGTCGGCTGCGCTGGAGGTGCTCGCGTTCGACCCGGAGGACGCCGGCACGCACCTGCTCTACGCGCGCCTGCTGGGCGCGTGCGAGCGCCATCGCGCCGGCCTGGCCGCAGCCGAGCGGGCCATCGAGCTGGATCCCGACGACCCGGAGGCGCACCAGCTGCGCGCGTACCTGCTGCTGCACCGCACCCGAAGGAGTGGACGATCTCAGAGGGAAGCGGTCCGCCGGTCCCTGGCGCTCGATCCCGACGGCTCGGACGCGCACGCCGTGCTGGGCGTCATCTGCCTGCGGTCGGGCCGCACGCCGGTGGCCGAGCGCGCGTTCCGCACCTCGCTCGGGATCGACCCGGGCAACGCGCTGGCCCTGCGCGGGCTGGCGGAAGCCGTGATGGCCGGCTCCCTGGCTGTACCGGCCGTTCCTGAGCTTCTCCCTGTTCATGGGGCGCTCGAACCCGGGGCTGCGCCTGGCCATCGTGGTGGGCGCGTGGGTGCTGGTCTCGGCGCTGGGCTCCGTGCTGTCGCAGGACCCGCGCACCGCCGGCATCGGCCAGGCCGTCAGCTACGCCTACATCGCGTTCTGCGTGTACACCTGGTTCGCGACGCCGATCACGCGCTTCCTGCTCTCGCGCCGCTATCCCTGGCTGAAGGACGCGCATGTCTGACCTGCTTGGAGCGCACGCTGCAAGGTCTGCGCGACGCGGTCGCGGTCTCGCCGCGCAACGGCCCGCTGTGGCTGCAGATCGCGGAGCTCCTGGCCGAGCTGGGACGGACCAACGAAGCCGTCGAGGCCGGCCGCCAGGCGTTCGAGCACGCGTGACGAGGCGGGTCGCGCGCGCGCAGTGCGCTGCTCGACCGGCTGCAGCCGCCCGAGCCGGAGGAGGCGGGCAACGTGTTTCGGCTGCATTGCGCGGCGGGCGCGCGAAGGAGACGGGCGAGGAAGCCGCTCACCGTGCTGGACCGCGAGCGCGTGACCTTCGCCGACGTGGGCGGCCTGGAGGACGTGGAAGGACCAGGTGCGGATGAAGATCGTGCCGCCCTTCCAGCGGCCCGAGGTCTTCCGCGCCTACGGCCGCAAGCTAGGCCGGCGGCATCCTGCTCTACGGGCCGCCCGGCTGCGGCAAGACGCTGCTGGCGCGGGCCACGGCGGGCGAGTGCGGGCGCGTTCCTGAACGTCGCCATCGACGCCGTCCTCGACATGTGGTTCTGGCAGAGCGAGAAGAAGCTGGGCAGCTCTTCCGAGCAGGCCGGGCAGCGCCGCGCCCGCCATCCTGTTCTTCGACGAGATCGAGGCGCCATCGGCGCCAGCCGCCAGCAGCTCAAGCACGGCCGCCCGGGCGGCACCATCGTGAACAAGCTGCTGTCGGAGATGGACGGGCGTCACGGCTCGCTCGACCGCGTGCTGGTGATGTCGGCCGCCACCAACGCGCCCTGGGCGTCGACCCGGCGCTGCGGCGGCCGGGGCGCTTCGACCGCGTGCTGTTCGTGCCGCCGCCCGACCGCGATGGCGCGCACCGGCGTGCTGCGGCTCTCATCTGCGCGGCCGGCCCGGCCGACGCGTCGATCGACCTGGCCGCGCTGGCGCAGAAGACCGACGGCTTCTCCGGCGCTGACCTGCTCGACCTGGTCGAGCGCGCGCCGTGGAGCGGCCCTGCGCGCAGGCCCTCCGCTTCCGGCGACGTACGGCTTCGCCGCATCGGGCGGACCTGGATGGCCCCACGCCCTGAAGGACGTGCGCGCCCCAGCACGCGCGAGTGGTTCGCGACCGCGAAGAACTACGCGACGTTCTCCAACACGGGCGGCCTCTACGACGCGACCTGCTCGCGTACCCGAACGAGAAGCGCGTTAACGCCCCCCGCTCCTCAGGTCCGGGACTTCTTCCAGGCCCGCGTGCCCGGCTGGTCGATCTGGTCCGAGTGGTTGTGCACGTGGTCCGCGTAGATGCGCAGCCAGTCGTCCATCGTGTAGCGGCCGGACTCGGTGTGGTGGCCTTTCCTTCGACCAGGCGCTCTCCGGCGCGCGCTGCAGCAGGGGCCGCGGTGTTCGCGCGCACCGCCTCCACCGCCGCCAGCGCGGCCCCGAGGGGATGCGCGTGGTCGAACGTGCGCGCCCATTCCTCCCTGGTCGTAGCCCAGGATGCGCGGCTCCTTCTCCGGCCAGCAGCAGGTAGCGCACGCGCATGGGCCGCGTTCGTCCCGAGAGTCCGCACAGTGGCACCACGATCTCGTGCGGCGACCGCTTGCCCGGCGCGGGCCGGAACTGGCGCGCCTCGCGGGGAACCGATGCGATGGCGTCCCGCAGGCAGGCCCCGCGCGGCGGCGTACCGCGCGATGCGCTGGGCGCGCTCCTCGGAGCATTCCAATGGCATGGATGTTCCCTCGCGCCCCACGTTCATTATTTCTCGCGCGCGTGCCAGACGGCGTCCCATCGCCACCACGTCCCACACGCACGCCTCTCCCACGACTTCGCGCACGAACTCGCTCACCAGTACGGTCGTGTCGTTCTGCTTGTTCGGCCACCTGAGGCGACGAGGATTCACCCCGCCACCCAGCGCCGCTGGATCGAAGCTGGCGCGCGACGATCGAAGTGATTCGCATTGCCAGCGACGAGGGCCACGCGGGGTTCGCTCCCGTCTGCGCTCCAGTGCTTCATCTAGTCACGCGAGGCCCGTCGTTCGCCGGTCCCCTACGGAATCCAGCCGTGGGTAGCCCGCGAAGTAGGCTGAGGAATGGTCGCTTGCCTGCGCTCACCCCCGTGGCAGCCTCGCCGCCATCCGCCTGCGCATGGTTCGAATCCGCGCGACGGGTTCGAGCGCTCGCGTTGTGCCGGCCCGATCGATCGGAACGGCGAGCCACAGCGATGAAGCGCGTGGGCCGGTAGCAGGAGCCGGGAGCCGCGTGGCAGGCCGTGCGAGCGGTGCGCGACGTGCCATTTGGCGAGCGAGGAAAAGCGGAAGACTTTCGCGAGCCTCAGTGAACTATGAACCGCGCGACGTCAATCACCACGCGGCGAGCGGGCCCTGCTACCCCACGCGCTGACCATCGCGATCGGTTCGACCTCCGGCCCGTTTTGGGACACGATTCCGCGTCATAGCGTCCGTCCGCCGTTGACGGCCGGCGCGCACGCGCATACATTCGCGGCGAGATGACTCGCCGGGATCCTCCATGCGGCCCATGTCCATTAGCCCGCTGGGGTGTCCCCGCCTCCGCCCTGAGCGAACGCTCCGGGCGGGACGCGAGAGGCCCCCGGCGAAACGCCGAGGGCCTTTTCGTTTTGGTCAGCGCAAAGGAGGCGGACGTGGGCCACGTGCTGGGTCTCAAGGTGCAAGGAGTGCGGCCGGACGCACCCGAAGGAGCCGGTGGCGGCGTGCAGCGAGTGCTGGGGCGGCCTCGAGCCGGTCTACGACCTGGACGCGGTCCGGCGCACGTTCACGCGCGACGACGATCGCCGCGCCGGCCGCGCGACCTCTGGCGCTACCGCGAGCTGCTGCCCCATCGACGGCGAGCCGACCGTCGGCCGCGGCACCGGCTTCACGCCGCTGCTCCCGCGCCGCGCCTGGGCGCGCGGCTCGGCATCGCGGACCTCTGGATCAAGTACGACGCGGCCTGCCACCCCACGCTCTCGTTCAAGGACCGGCTGGTCGCGGTCGCGCTGACGCAAGGCGCAGCGAGTTCGGGCCTCACCACGGTCGGCTGCGCGTCGCACCGGCAACCTCGCGAACGCGGTGGCCGCGGGCGCGCGCGGCCGGCGGGCCTGCGAGGCGGTCGTGCTGGTGCCCGAGGACCTCGAGGCCGCCAAGCTCACCGGCACCGCGGTGTTCGGCGCGACGCTCGTCGGCGTCGAGGGCAACTACGACCGCGTGAACCGCCTGTGCGCGCAGATCGCCGACCGCTACGGCTGGGGCATCGTGAACGTCAACCTGCGCGCGTACTACGGCGAAGGCTCGAAGACGGTCGGCTTCGAGATGGCGGAGCAGCTCGGCTGGACGCTGCCCGGCCACGTGGTCGCGCCGATGGCCGGCGGCAGCCTGGTGACCAAGGTCGAGACGCGCGTTCCAGCAGCTCGCGCGCTGTCGGCCTCGTGGACGACCGCGCCGTTCTCGCTCCACGGCGCGCAGCCGGCGGGCTGCGTCGCCGATCGCGCGCGCGTGCAGCGACAGGTCTCGCCGCAGCTGCGGCCGGTCAAGCCCGACACGATCGTGCGCAGCCTCGCGATCGGCGATCCCGCCGACGGACGCGCGGCGGTCGCCGACCATCCGCCGCACCGGCGGCAGCGCCGGCCGACCCGACGCGATCCCGAGGTGCTCGACGGCATCCGGCTGCTGGCCGAGACCGAGGGCTCTTCGCCGAGACCGCCGGCGGGACCGTCGTCGCCGGCCGCGCGCGAGCTCGCCGAGGGCGGCGCGTTCGCGGACGACCGGGCCCGGTGGTGCTGCTGATCACCGGGCCACGGCCTCAAGACGGTCGACGCGCTGCGCGGCAGCTCGCCGTTCGCCGACCGTGATCGACGGCAAGCCTCGACTCGTTCGAGGCGTTCTGGCAGGGCGCGGCGCGGCCCTCTCGGCCTGACGCGCATGGCCGAGCTGGGGGTGGCGCTCGTCGGATGCGGCACCGTCGGCTCCGCGCGTGGTGCGAGCGCTGCGCGGCGACGGCACGTTCCCCGAGGACGCGCGGCTGGTGCGGCGTCGCGGTCCGCGATCCCGGCGCGCCGGCGTGCCGTCGACCTCGACGGGACTGCGTCGCCACGGGTGACGCGCTGTCGCTCGCGCGGCGACGCCGATGTCGGCCTGGTGCTCGAGGCCAGCGGCGATACCGCGCTCGGGCGTGCGCCTGGCGCGGCGCGGCGATGCGCGGCGGCAGAGCACTTCGTGACGGCGGGCAAGGACCTGGTCGCGTCGACACGGGGCCGCGCTCGAGGAGCCGGCAGCCGCGCACGGCGTCGCGTTCCGCTACGAGGCCGCGGTCGCCGCGGCGGTGCCGATCGATGGCGCTGCTGCGCCGATCGCCTGTCGCCGGCGCGACGTGCGCGGGTTCAGCGGGGTGCTGAACGGCACCTGCAACTTCGTGCTGGGCGAGCTGGCGCGCCGGCCGCGCGTTCGCGGACTCGGTGGCGGGGCGCGCGCGCGCGGGTTCGCGGAGCCCGACAGCACGGCGCGACACCGTCGGGCCGCGACACCGCCGACAAGGTCGCGATCCTGGCGCGGCTGCTGGGCGTGCAGCGTCGTCGCCGGAGGACGTGCCGACGCGACGGCATCGACGCGCCTCGATCCCGAGCGACATCGCGTACGGCCGGCGGCGCGGCCTGCGCGCTGCGCCTGCGCGGGTTCTTCCTGCGGACGAGGGAACGCGCGTGGTGGCCGGGCGTGGGGCCCGCGTTCGTGCCCGAGCCGTCGCTGCTCGGCGCGGGCGCGCGGCGCCGAGAACGCGGTCGGTGCTCGAGCAGCGCACGCCGCGGGCGACGGTCGGGCTCATCGGGCCCGGCGCCGGCGGTGCGCCCACCGCCGCGGCGCTGCTGGCCGGACGTGCGCGAGACGTCGTGCGCGAGGGAAGCGGGCCGGCCGCTTCCGCGGCCGCGCGAGGCGGGCTCGCGGAGGACGGCGACGCCGCGGCGCCATTTCGTGCGCGTGGACGGCGGGCCCGAGCTGGGCCGCGTCGTGCTGCAGCGCCTTCACGACCGCGGCCTGGCGCCGGAATGGGTGACTTCGCCGCGCGCGGGCTGCTTCCAGGTGGTCGGCGGGCCCGCGGCGACGCAGCGGGTGCGCGACGCTCTCGCGGGCGTGGCCCCGCAGGCGCTGGTCATCCTGATCGTGGAGGGATGCGCGCCGCCGCCGCGGAGGCTGGCGGCGAAGGACGTCCTGCGGCATGATCGCCGGGTGATCCTGGGCGAGCGCATCCGGCTTCGCCGTCTCGAGCGCGCGACGACCTCGCGCAGCTGCGCGGCCTGGGTCAACGATCCCGAGGTGCGGAAGCACCCTGGCCTTCCTGTACCCCATGAGCCTCGCGCTCGAGGAGAAGTGGTTCGAGCATCAGCTGCAGGCGGAGCCGGCGGCGCAGCCCTTCGCGATCGACGCGCGCGCGGAGCCGGTGGTCTCGACCCATCGACCCGGCCTGGGCGCCGGTCGGCGTCTGCGGGTTCCACGCGCTGGACTGGCCGAACCGCCAGGCCGAGCTGGGCGTGTTCATCGGCCACGGCGACTTCCGGCGGCGCGGGCCTATGGGACGGACGTCGTGCGCACGCTCGTGCGCTGGGCCTTCCGCACGCTGAACCTGAACCGCGTGCACCTGCGCGTGCACGAGACAACGCGCCCGCCATCCGCTGCTACGAGAAGGTCGGCTTCCGCCTGAGGGCCGGCAGCGCCAGGCGCGGTTCCAGGACGGCCGCTATCTCGACACGCTGAGATGGCCGTGCTGCGCGACGAGTGGAACGGCTGACCGTCCACCACCTGGCCCTGCGCGTGTCCGACTGGCGCGCGCGGCCGCGTTCTACTCGGGCCTGCTGGGCCTCGCCCGAGCTGCGCCGGTTCGAGGACGCGAGCGGGCTGCGCTCGATCTGGCTGCGCGCGGGCGACGTCGTGCTGATGCTGGAGACGTCGCTCCGCGGGCGCGGGCCCGCGGAGGGCCGGGCCACTCGCTGGCGCTGTCGGTCGGGAGCCTGGCCGATTGGGAGGCGCGCCTGCAGGCCGCTGGCGTGGCGGGTGGACGATCGCACGCCCCACACGCTGCGCCGTGCGCGATCCCGACGGGCATCGCATCGGCCTGACCGTCTCACGAAAACCCCGCCTGACCTGACTCCGCTCGGGGCCGCTCGCTAAGATGGCGGCAGGAGACTCCCATGGCCGACCAACCTTCGCTGAACGTCCTGGGCTTCGGCGGGCAGCCTGCGCAAGTGGCCTTCAACCGGATGCTGCTGCGGGCGGCGGTCGAGCTGGCCCCTCCCGGCATGACGATCGACACCTACGAGCTCGACGCGATCCCGCTCTACAACGGCGACGTCGAAGCGCAGGGCGACCCGGCCCCGGTCGGGGACTTCAAGGACGCGATCGGCCGCGCGGACGCCGATCCCTGGTCGTCACGCCGGAATACAACTACGGCATCCCCGGCGTGCTCAAGAACGCGATCGACTGGGCCCCGCGGCCGCCGGGGCCGGTCGGTCCTGAACGGAAGCCGGCGGCGATCATGCGGCGCAACGCCGGGCGCATTCGGCACCACACGCGCGCAGCTCCAGCTCCGCCAGGCGTTCCTCTTCACGCAGACCCTCGCGCTCCTGCAGCCGGGAGGTGCTGGTCGCGAAGGCCCACGAGAAGTTCGACGGCGAGGGACGGCTGGCGGACGAGACCACTCGCAAGTGCTCGTGCGGCAGCTGCTCGAAGCCCTGCCGGCCTGGGTGGCGCGGGTTCGGCCGGCGTGAGCTCCCTGGACTCGGGGCCACCGTCTGCGGTATGACTCTGCCTCGCCCATTCCGAAGGAGAAGCGCATGCGAATGAGATACGCCGCACTCTGTCTCGTCCTGTCGGCATCCGTGGTCGCCGCGCAGGACACAAGCCCGCCGCGCCGCCCGGCATGCCTCCCATGCCCAAGCCCGGACCCGAGCACGAGATCCTGAAGGCGGACGTCGGCAGCTGGGACGCGACCGTCGAGCCGTTCATGCCCGGGTGGCGCAACCCACGGTGTCGAAGGGCACCGAGACCAGCGTGATGGTCGGGGGCATGTGGCTGGTGACCGACTTCAAGAGCGACATGATGGGCCAGCCGTTCCAGGGCCACGGCGTGGGAGTGGCTGGGATTCCAGCAAGAAGAAGCACGTCCGGCGACCTGGGTCGACACCATGTCGACCGGGCTGGGCGCCTGACCGGAGCCGACCTACCGACGCCGGGACGAAGACCATGACCGGCACGCGTTCAGAGGGACCCGGAGCCGCGACGGCAAGATCATGAAGATGAAGTCGTCGGTCGTCTGGAAGGACTCCAACACGCGCGTCTTCACGATGAGCGGCAGCTCCGGGGACCCGGACGGCAAGGACGCGACGTTCATGCGTCACGGCCACGTGCGCAGAAGTAGGGTCCCGCCGGGGAGACAGGGGACCGACCACGGTCCCCTGTCCGCGCGGGTTCACGCGACCGCCGACACTCGCTTGTACTCCGCGCGATGGTACGCGGTGTACGCCGCGATCAGGTGGCAGATCTAGCCCAGCAGGCCGCCGCTGCCGATCCAGAAGCTCCGGCGTGACGATGAGCCAGAGAAGGTGCCGCGCAGGAAGTCGCCGTTGTAGATCCTGCCCGACGCCCGGCACGATCAGGCTCATCACCGCCGCATTCCCGCTCTGAGTCAGTCCGCGCCTTCCGCGAGGCGGCACGTCCGCTGGCTCCAAACAAGAGAACGAAATGCGCGTCGGCATCGAGGTTCCAGGATGGCCCCGCGACTTGCACTACACACACGCCGAGCCGTCCCGGAGCAGGTCGGGGCACCAGAGCCGTAAGTGGCGCCCACAGAGCCGGTTGGGCTCAGAGCCCTCCTGGCGGGCGTGGCCGCGGGGTTCACGGGGATCGTGGTGGTCACGCCACGCCGCTGAGCGGAACTCTCGGGCGCTACGGGAGAGGACCGATGAGCGTGCACGTGCGACCCGCATCCCTCCAGGACGGCGTGGCCGTCCTGGAGCTCCCTGAGGGTCGCGCCGCTAGCCACCAGAGCCGATCGGATTCGCCCAGACGTACCGCAAGACCCTGACCGACCCCCATTTCCTCGTACGCGTCGCGGAGACGGACGGGAAGATCGTCGGCATGGGCACGCTTTCGATGCGCTGGCAGCTCGGCCTGGGCGGCCTGCTCGCGTGCCTGGACGAGCCTCGCGATCGCGCCCGGCTCCGCCAAGAACACCGAAGCGCCACCTGCCGCAGGCCACGGTCGGCAAGCAAGGCGCGCCTCGCTCGGCGCCCGCCGCGTGATCATCAAGGCCAACGAGAACACGCCGCCTCCGCGCGCCCATCAGCTCGCCCAGAGCGCGTAAGGGTTTCACGCGCGCCGCCCTCGTCCCTGAGGGCGGCGTGCCGTGGAAAAGCCCCCCGTGTTCGTGATGAGCACGGCGTCGCGTTCCTGCGCCGACGCGTCGAGGATATCGCGCTCGGTGGCGCAGAACGGAGCGTTCGACCTGGCAGGCCTCCGGCGGGCCGGCTGGAGCCGTCCCCATGAACCCGGACATGGGCGATCCTGGCGTGGGCGCGGCCGTCGTCTGCCACGCCCACCCCCTGCACGGCGGCGTCATGCACTTCAAGGTCGTGTTCCGCGCGGCCGAGGCGCTCCAGCACCACCGGGCTGGGCCGTCCTCGCGCGCCAACTTCCCGCGGCGTCGGACGCTTCGGAGGGCGCGCACGACTACGGCCGCGGCGAGCAGGACGACGTGCGAGGCGGCGCTCGACGGCGAGATGGCGCGCGCCGCTTCCCAGGAGCCCGTGCCGCCGCAGGTGCTGGGCGGCTTCCTCGTTCGGCTCGGTCGCGGCCTGCGGCGGGTGGCGCGGACGCGGCGCGCGGCGCGCGCTGTCCGCGCTGGGCCCGCCCAGTATCCGTTCGCTCGAGGACACGTCGGCACCTCCGGGGCGTGACCGGGGCCGCTTTGCCCTGTTCGTGCAGGGCGAGCGACGAGAGTACGGCGGGCGCGTGACGCGATCCGGGGCGCTTGGTCGAGCCGCTCGGGCGCCCCCGCAGAGCTGATCGTGGTGCCGGGCGCGGACCACTTCTTCACGGGCCACCTGACGCGCTGCGAGGCCGCGGTGGACGGATGGGTCGGCCGGGAGGCGTGCGCGACGAGCACGCCGGCGACCGAGACGCTCGACCCGGCTGCAGGCACCGCGCTGCTGGTGATCGACCCAGGACAGGCCGCCGCCGGCCATCGACGGCCGGGCTGAGGGCGTGCTCGCGAACAGCCTGCTCCTGCTGCGGCTGGCGGCGCGTCATCGCGCCGCCGGTCGCCCCTGGGACGACGCAGCACCGGCGCGGCCTGGCGAGACCGTGGCGCCCGCGCGCGAGCTGGCGGATCGCCGAGCCGCCTGTCGATGGATCCTGCGTCCCGGCCAGCTTCGGCGACGATGCGCCCGGCAGCGCGGCTCAGTTGCCGGGCCGCGACCAGCTCCTGGTCGCGGGCATCGAGAGCCATGCTGGTTCTGCGTCGCCCAGACCGTGCCGGGCGCGCTGGGCGCCGGGTACGGCGCGCATCGCCGCGTCCGGGACGCCGTGGGGTCGCAGTCACCGACGCCAACCGCCAGGTCGGGCTGGCCCGCATGGAACGGTGCGGGCGGCCCTGGCTGTCGAGCGCCGATGGCCCTCTACGAGCCGCGTGGGCCGCAGCGACGGCGCGGCCTTCGAGCGCCCTCCCCCATCTGAAGGGCTGATCGCGGTATGCGGGAATTCGCTGGCGGTAGGCGGAGTTATGATGCCTCGAAGACGCCATTCCCGCCCTCGAAGATGAAGCCGCGAAGAAGCTGCGACTGGCCGTGAACACTCGGAGGCGGCGACGCGCCGGGCCTCAACGCCGCCGCTGGCGCGGCATCACGCCCCTTGGCGGGGTCAACCGCGGGTCCGAGGTGGTCGGGCATCCGCGGCAGGGTACCTGGGCCTGCTGGACACTCAGCCAGCTGGTAGCCGCTGACGTTCGACCTCGGTCCGGCGGCATCACGCACCGGGGCGGGTCCATCCTGGGCACCAACAACCGGGGCAACCCGCTGGCATCCGCGCGGGTGGAGAACGGGCAGGAGCGGTACGTGGACGTCCCCGACCAGGCGGTCGAGAACTTCCGGCGGCTGGGCTTCTCGATCGGCTCATCGCGATCTGGCGGCGACGGGCTCCCGGCGCATCGGCGGTGGGGCTGCGCAGAAGGGCATCCCTGCATCGGTCGGCGGTGCCCGGCGACGATCGACAACGATCCACGGCCGCCGGCTGGCCGTGCCGTCTCGGCTTCGACACCGCGGTCACCACCTGCCACCGATCGCGATCGATAAGCTGCACTCGACGGCCGAGAGCCACGAGCGCGTGATGGTGGTCGAGGTGATGGGCCAGCGACTGCGGCTGGATCGCGCTCTGCGGCTGGCATGCGTCGGGGATCGGCTCGGCGTGATCCTGATCCCCGGCGATCCCGTTCCGCATCGAGAAGCGCCTGGCGAGAAGATCATGGCCGCGCAGGCGGCGGGCTGGCACTTCTCGATCGTGGTCTGCGCGGAGGCAGCGCTGCCGGGTCGGGGCGAGATGACCGTCGTGGAGGCGGCCCGCCCGGCGCGAGGAAGCGCGGCTGGGCGGCATCGCGGAGAAGCTCCGCGCGAGATCGAGCAGCGCACCGCGCGCGGTAGCCGCTCGCTGGTGCCGGGGCACCTCCAGCGCGGCGGCACGCCCACCTCGTTCGACCGCCCGCCTTCGCTCCGCTTCGGCGCTCGCCGCGGTGCGCCCGCCGAGGAGGGACGCCGGGGGACCGCGCGGACGCTCGGCGAGACCCGGCCGAGATGACCGCGGTCGCAAGCCGGGCGAGCTGCCGCGTCCCTCAAGACGGTGCGCCGTCGACGGCGACACCGTGGCGCACCGGCGCGCGAAGCTCGGGCATCTCGTTCGGCGACTGACCGCCTCGAAGCCGGCGGGAGAGTCAACCGCCAGCGCTGGTGCACGAGCGCCTGCAGCGGCCGACAGCGCCAGCAGCGAGCACGCCCAGCTCGCTCAGGTGGAGCTGAGACGATCGAGGGGCGTGCGAGCGCGCGCACCAGCAGCGTCAGCAGCGCGCCCAGCGCAAGCAAATTGGCGGTGAAGAACAGGAGGGTCAGCGCTCGAGGCACTCCAGCGGCAGGCCAGGCCGCGGCGCGCAGGGCGCCGCCCGTGACCGCCTGGCTGCGGCGGTGGCGGGCCAGACCAGGGCCCCGGCGGAAGCGGAAGCCGCGATCAGCGAGAGCAGGAACAGGGCTCTCCACCGCGGACTCTGGACGTACCCCCGCCAGGCGGTGGATAGAGCTGCGCCAGCATCTCCCTCGCCGATGCGCAGGCACAGCGCGAGGCGCGCCGGCGACGCGACGCCGCCGGAGGCGGGCAAACGTCCACGGGCGCGGGCGGCAATCGGTGAAGTCCGGCCTGCTTCGGAACAGGGCGCGCGCGCGCTCCGCCGTGGATGGCCCCCGGCGACCAGCAGGATGCGCTTCACCTCGCGGTCAGCGCGCCGCAAGCGTGCGCTGCGCTTCCTCGCGGGTGGTCTTGCCCCCGATCACAGAGACGGACGCGGTCCGGCGGTACGCCCAGCGTGCCGGGCCAGCGTTCCCTGGATCTGCGCTTCGCCCAGCGGCCAGTCGGGCGGGCCCAGCATCGCCAGCGTGGGCGCCAGCGCGCGCGCCGCTGCAGCTCCACGCCGCGGATGGCGGTGGCGCCGTCAGCGAGCTGTCGGACAGCGTGCCGGTGGTGGGACACGCCCGCGCCCGGGTGACCGCCGATCGCGTCCGCGCGCCTCGATCCGCGGCCGCACGGCAGCGGCCCCGCGGCGATGCTGGACGCTGGCGAGTGAAGGCGGCGGCCGGTGAAGGCTTCGCGAGCGCGGCCAGGTCCCAGCGCCCGGCAGCAGCCCATCTTCCGGAGGCCCGAGCCCTCAGGCCCGTCCCCGGCGGGACCCTGGCGGCAGCTGCGCCGGCGCGGCACCGCCAGGATCCGGTGGAGCACCCAGGCCAGGTAGTGCCCGCCAGAGGCGTGGACGAGCGCGCGCGGGGAGTGTCGGAGCAGCAGGCTTCGGCGGCCACTTCCCGTCAGTCACGGACATGGCGCGCCTCCAGGATCGGGACCGTGTAGCCGAAGAAGACCGTGCGCCTCTCCCAGGCGTACGCGGCCAGGAACGCGTGGCAGCGCCACGTGCGGCGCCATGGCGACGCCGGGAGCGAGGGCCAGCGCGGCCACCTCCACCGCGACCGCCCGTCGGCACTTCTGGCCCTGGCTCTGGCGCCGCGCGCGGGCCCCCTCGCTCAGCAGAGTGCTAGGGAACAGCCCCGCCAGCACGAGCGCCCGACAGCGCCTCCTGGTGCGGCGGCTCTGACGAGGCCCAGCGACGCCAGACAACCGCCTGGCAGGAACGCGAGCGCTGAAGCAGCGTGGCGGCGCCGCCTCCCGCAGTGGACCTTTGGCCGGCCGCGACGCCGGGATGAGCAGCCGATCGAGGTGAAGAGGTACGCTGAGGCAGAGGTACGCGGGCATCGTACCGCCGGGAAGGAGGTCGTCCCCCGAGAGACATCGAGCTGAGCTGCCGCCGCCGCTGGCGGCGACCCTGCGCACGGCCTGGCGGCTCAGGGCGCGGGCATCCGGTGCAGGACCCGGCGCCGAGTGGTCGCTGCCTCTCACTCCGGGCAGCAGGCTCGGTCTCCACGCGCCGCCGCAGCTCGCCCAGCAGGGCAGGCAGCGCCTTTCTCCTCCTCCAGGGCCGCGGTACGCCGGCGGTGAGACCGATCGGTGGTGGTAGCGCATCGCGGACGCGGCGGGACGTGGAGCGCCTGCGTAGCGCGGCCAGGCCCGGAAGTTGCGCCCAGTGATCGATGAATCACCGGCACCAGCGGCGCGCCCGCCTCCCAACCGCCGAGCCGCGCCGCGCCCCCTCGCGCAGCGACTCCTCCATCCAGCCGGTGCGCGAGCGCTGCTTGCCATCTCAGGGAAGATGCCCACTCAGCCCCCCGTTCTGCAAATACCTGCAGCGCCTTCGCGTCAGGCCTCGCGTCCGGCGCCGGGCCGCACGTCCACCGGGAACGCGCCGAACGCAAAGTAAGTGGCGCGCAATGAGTTGTTTTACCCAGTGGAGTCGCGTGGAACAGATCGCGGTCCAGCCGCCGCCATGAACCGATGGCTGGCCCACCCAGGACACAGCAGTGGTGATACCGAGTATTTGAGGTGGCGTGGCGTTACGCCACCACGGCTGGGGCTCTGACGCGCGGCGCGCGACCTCCTCGCCCCTTTACCCAGTAGAACAGCGCTGAAAGAGCTACGCGCGGTGGTGCGCACAGCAGCTGGCGGACAGCGATCGAGGCGGACCGTGCGGCGCCTCGTTGGTCGGACGCCAGTCGCGACCTGGCGTGCCGGCAACCGGCGGGGCCAGGAGAGGTCGATGCGCGCGAGCTGGGCGCGGGATGGCTGGAAGCCGCCGGCGGCGTTCGGGCGGTGCGCGAGCGACCGGCTTCGCGGGCTGGTGAAGGGTGGACGTTCCGTTTGATCGGCGAGACCTGCGGATTGCGCCGATCACGCCGCAGCGGGCGGACGCCGCGCCTGGGAACGGCTGCGCTGACCGATCGATTCCGACGGAGAACGCCCAGCGGCACGCCCAGCTGTAGATGCGCTTGCGCTGCGTGCTTAAGGAAGAGGAGACGAAGAAGACGGGCTCGAGGAACGTCTGGCCTGAGCCCGTGATGGTCCTGCGCTGGTGGGCGCTGAGAGCTCAGATAAGGCCCGAGCCCGAGGGGCGGCCGTCTGGTCCTGCCTGGCCGGGCGGAAGCGGGTAATGCCGGCTGACGGCAAAAAGTGACTGGGGAGCTCGTGGTCGTGGTGGCTTCGACGAGCTGGAGGCGCGCGGCGAGCCAGGCCGGACCGTCCTCTCCATGCGTCTTTCACGACCTTACGGGGAGGTCCGTCGTAGTCGTGGGGCTCGGCGCGTCACGCGCGCTGGGCTGGGGGCGTGGTCGATGTTGCCTGGTCGGTCGGGCTGCCCGCCTCGCGCACGCCAACACGCTGGGCGCCCTTACTCTACGCGGGAAGGCGTCGGCGCGCATCCCCGCTCACGCCGCGCCGCCGGGTTCGGAGGACGCGGTGGATCGCCTGCAGCGGGCGGCCACGATCTGCAAGCCGGCAGTAAAGCATGCATGAAGCAGACCTGACGCGCCCGGCCAAACCTGGTGGCCGAGTGGAAGGGCCGGCAGAGAAGCCCGAGGAGATCGTCCTGATCGGCGGCCACATCGACTCTGGACGTGGTGATGGGCGCGATGGACGGGGCGTAGCATGGCTGTGCAGGCGGTGCCTCCTGGTTTGCTGGGCCTGCGTCCTCGGCGGACGGTGTGGCGGTGCTGTCTGACGCGAAATGAGGGAACGCTCCGCGGCGGCCAGTCCTACCGTGAGAGTCGTTGAAAAAGGAGCCGTGGCCGTGCCGCGCTGGAGCCGACTGGTGTTCTGCCGCGCGGGTAAGCCCTGGATCGTCGGCAGCGATGCGGCACGCGATGGCTGCAAGAGCGTGGCCAGCCTGCCGGATCACCTGACGCGGCCACATCGCCCGGACGCGGTGGCCGACATCGTCCGCTGGCGCGCGCAGGCGCCTACTCGCTCGATACAACTCGCGCTATTTGTTGCACCACACGCCGGCCGATACGCTGGCGATAAGCCGATCCGGACGACGTGTCGCGCTGCGTGCGCCACGGTGGCTGTGCGATGGCCTACGCGTTGGCGACCCGCTTGTCCGCTTGCCCCGCCCTGAGCCGGCCATCCTACACCCGCGGGACCACGATCGTCAGCGCGTCCTTCAGGCGGTCGAGCGCCTTGCGGGAGATCGACGCACCGCGCAGCCCAGTGGGGCCTGCTCTGCGCGACGGTGTCGACGGATTAGCGCGTCCGCCATTCATCAGCGTCGGCGCGCGCACCAGCCGCCCCACTCGCGCGTGTCGACAGCAGGAAGCGCTCCCACCCATGATCGCCGCAGGCTGCGGTGAACACGGAGCGAAGGGTGCGACGGTCGGCGAGTGCAGAGACCACCAGCACGACGTTCCTCGGCGGGCAAAGCACATGGTTTCCGCGCCAGTCGGCACCGATCGTGACTTCCCAGGGCGGAGCTGGCGAGATCCAGCGGCGCCTCCTGAGCGGTATGGCAGCAATCAGCGCCAGCGTTCGAGATCGCGGCTGGAGGCCACGCCTCCAGTGGCGAGCGGAAGTTGATGAGCTGCTTCGCCAGGCACCAGCACGGCTGGTCTGCAGTTGATCACCATCACGATCCGGTCATGGAGCTGCGGCCAGCGCTCCACCGCCCGCACCTGCGCGTCTGTGGGGCACCGTGGCGCGCCGCAGCGCCATCCGGATCATCTCGTCCAGCCCGCGCGCTCTTCCAGGAGCGCGACCGCCCGCCCTGGCGTACAACGACGTTCGACCCTGCGGCAGCCCGGCGTGCCTTAGTCTCCGGTAGGTCCTGTAGGCGCGCCGACACGGTGTCGTGGAGCGGACGCCGGCGGGCCGTTAGAAGCACGCTGGGAGATCGCTGGCCGTGGGTGAGCTCGCCGGGGCCCAGATCCGAGCTCGAGCTGCGGATGAGCTGTCGCGCACCGGGACGCCGCCCTTGCGGTTGACGGCACGAACTCATGCGGTGTTCCAGGGGCTCGTGCCGACCGCGCAGATGGCGGCACCCGCGCCGGCGCCGCGATACCCTGCGGCATCGACCGCTTCAAAGGAGGAATCACAGGCCCGCCCTTCCCGGAGCGTCCGAAGCGCTGTAGACGTGGGTGACCCCAGCAGCACTCGCTTCGCGCGGTGGTCGCCCGACTGGTCATCAACAACCCTGCCCTCGGAGCTGACGACCAGTCGCCCGCCATCGCGGTCGGGACGGCCGGCGCGATCTTCAGTCTGGCGCAGCCCGGTCTGACCTCGACGCCTCGTTCGCCAGCCCTGGCCCAGCGTATCACGCGCCAGCAATCCGTGTCATGTGCCGCCCGGTGGAGTGACCTGGCGACGGCGCGTCACCGCCCTGGCGCCGTCCCGCAGTTGCTGGTTCGCGCCGTCGCCGATGGGAAACCGGCGTGGAGCGATCGCCGCCCGTGCGCGACATCCGCAACGTGCCCGATACCTGGGACACCCGCGCAGCGCCTGAACCGCGCCGGCGTCTAGTGGAACTCCGCCGATGTGGTCAGTCGTCGTGGCCACGGACTCGCAGCGCTGGCCAACCGGTCCTGGATCGGCGCGGCGGTGGCGCGCCATCATCGCTCGGGAGGCCATCCCGGCGCAACGGCTTCGGCAACACCGACCTGCGCCTGCGCAGGCGCGGCTGCTCGGCGGTGGCGCGCTATCCCGGTCGGCGAACGGCGTGCGCGCCGTGTCCAAAGCGGCCCCTGGGATCAGTCGCTGCCCGCGTGATAACGACCGACGCGCGAATGCGCGACTGCGTCGCCTGACCACGTCCGCGGCGACCAGGAGATCTTCGCCCAGCGGATGCTGGGCCCGGCACGCCCATGGCGATCGATGGGGCAGCCACCAGCGTGGCCGGTGGCAGCATCCAGTTGCCCTGACGCGAGCGATGCCCAGCGCTGGCGGGGCCGTCGTGGCCTGGGAGGGACGACCCCAACGCCGCCGACAACGACGCCCATGTCCGGCGCATCACTTCGGCGGGATACGCCGCAGTGACCGCGAACGGCGCGGTCTGGTGTCGCGCCACGAACGCGACCGTACCGTCAGTTGCCGGTGCGAGCAGACAGCGATCGCAAAATTCTGACCGACGAGCGCAACGGCGGCAAGCAGCAACACGGACGTGCAAGTTCTGCGCAGCGTCTTCCGACGCGTCGGGTGCGCTGCAGGGCCGCCAACGCGCTCACTGGCAAAGCGGAAAGCCGCTGGCGCCGGGGAAGCTCCTGCGCGATCTTGATTTATAGGCGGGCGCTCGTCATTGGAGTGATTGGCGCTCGGACCCGAAAACGACGGGTTCGGGCAAAGGGTCCCTGCCGACGGCGGCCTGTGGACGACCGACGGCCGGCCGATCTCGACCGGTGCCGGCGCGTGAGCGGCGTCACGATCGCGCCGACGATCGGGGGCGGGTGGATCTTCTCCCTGGTATCGCGCGCGCATGCCGTGATGGCCTCGACGTGTTCGCGGCCTACGTGGATGCGTGCACGCTACCGGTCGCGCTGGAGACGTTCACGGTCGAATATGCGCTTTGCGGCCCGGCTTCCGGAAGCGCATCGCGCTTGCGCGTCCTCTTCTACGCGCGTTCGTGTTCGCGGTGCTGCCGCTCGTCTTCCGCAGATCCGGTTGCTTCCGCCAAAGTCGTTTTCGCGTCGTTACCGCCGTTCGAGGAGGCTCCTCGTCACCTGACTGGCTTGCGCCCGTATCCTGACGCTTACGCGGGCGTCGATCCGCGGCGGTCGTGATCGTGCGCCGCCCCGTGGTTACGCTCGAGAGCTGGGCGACGGCCACGCGGAGGCGCTGCACCGCCGCGGGCACAAGACCGTGCTGCCGGTGGACCTCCGCCCACGGTGCAGCGCGAGGCGCGACCACGCTGGGGCGCAGCCTGAGCGGGCTGACGGCAGCGCCGCCGCGCCAGCCGCGGAGCGCAAGCCCGGCCGTCTCGCATCGTCTTCATGGGCTTGCTACTGGGCACGGGCAAGGGTCATGGGCGCGGCGCCCTGACGAGCCGACGTACACGGCTGGTGGATCCCGGAGGCGCGTTGTTCGACACTTCTGCAAGACATCGTCGCGATCGCGGCTGGCTGCTGTACCGATCCCTAGTGGCTTCGCCGCCGGGCAGCAGTCTCGGCCGCCGCCGAAGCTGGCGCGCCGGGTTCGACGCGGACGACGTGGACTCTCGCGCGAGCGCGCTGCCGCCTGCACGCGCCGCTTTTCAGCCGGCGATCGTCGACGGCGCGACCCGCGCATGCCGGAAGCCGTGGTACGCCGCGTGTACGACGCCCATCCGGGACCGAAGGGCCTCTGGACTGCGCCGGCGCCGACCACGTGGGCGCGATCCTCCACCCGACTGCCTGGTCAGCGGGTCTGCCGGAAGCGAATTGGCTCAGGCAGTCGTGGTGAAAGTCGCGGCACCGAGGCGGGCGATGCGCCCGCGCCGGTGGCGTGACGAGCAACAACCAGGCGGATGCAAAACCGCCGAGAATGCAGCCAGAGTTTCACCACGGGCTCTAGTTTCGAGACCGTGGCAAATCCCGGGGCTCGATGTCCACGGGCACGGCTGACAGGCAGTCGAGAAGACCTTCTGCATCGCCTGGCCGCATCATCGCTGTGCCGCGGAGGAGGTAGTACGTAACTCGAACGAAGTGGCTAC